>JAEEGG010028982.1_pt1 | contig 10368 bp, 9 predicted proteins | sample 9134161 | NCBI WGS metagenome assembly JAEEGG01 (sample SAMN16246543, study PRJNA631951) | gut metagenome | biome: gut microbiome; feature: rumen; material: CR-attached | host: Bos | place: Iran: Karaj | collected 2018-10 | reverse complement strand
GGCGGTTTTTGTGCTGGATCTTCACGTACGGCCCACGCAGACGCGCCAGATCTTTTGGGCCAAATTCTTTCGCGTCGGGGCAATGCGTTCTGTCCAAGAACACCATTGTCGGCGACGGGTCTGGCCTTGGCGGCGTTGTGGTGTATGGCGACGGGGATGTGAAGATCGGCGACTACGTGTCGATCGGGCCTGGCCTTGTCATTCAGACGCAGAATCATGATTACGAAGGCGAGGCCTTGCCGTATGGGCGTAGATTCATATGCAAGCCGGTGTTGATCGATGATTGCGCATGGATTGGCATGAATGTCATGCTTTTGCCCGGCACACATATTGGAGAGGGCGCCATCATCCAGATGGGCAGTGTCGTGCATGGCGAGATCCCCCCATGCGCCATTGCGGGCGGTAATCCCGCAAAGGTCTTTGCCTGGCGAGACAGGGCGCATTATGATGAGTTGAAGTCGCAACAACGATTCTTGGGAAAAAGACAAGGATGAGAGTTCATGTTATCGTCGTGAATGGAGGGATGGCATGTCAAAGCGCATTCTTATTTTTGGAATAGGGAACATCAATAATCTGGGTGACAATCTTCTTATTGAAACCATGCAGTGGCTCGTGCGTGGCCTCTTGCCAGATTGTGAGGTCCGGTCTGCGAGTTTTGTCCCGAATCGTGCTGATCTGCGCTGCGGTTACCGGTGGAGCAAGCGGGGCTCGGATTTATTTTATCGTTTGCTCGTTAAACCTTTCGCCGGCGCGGTTCGGTACAGGTTTGAAGACCTGTATTACCGCTTGAGGTATGGACATTATTTTCGTGATGAAATAGAAGGTGCGGATGCCATTGTCTATGCTGTCGGAATGTTGAAATACGCCACGCAGGACCATAGTTATTTGTTTAACATGATCAATGGGATCGCCGCCGAAAAACAGATCCCTGTGTTCATGAATGCGATGAGCGTCGCTGAGCGAAACGACCATGATTGGCGCTCGCGCCAATTGTTGCGAGCTGCCAATGCCCCTTGTGTGCGAATGGTGACGACGCGCGACGGCGAACAGGGGCTTGACCGGCTTCGGCGGAATTGGATACACCGTGCAGAGATCGAAACAGATTGGGTGGGGGATCCAGCCATGTGGGTGCCAGAATGTTATGGTATCCGTAAAGACCCCCTGGCGCGGAAGGTCGGCATAAATGTTATCCGCGGGAATATTTTTCAAAGCTACTGCGGGGGCGTGACGGAAGCCCAGTTGTTGGCGGCATACGTAGAATTGCTGAGGGATCTCAACAGGCGGGGAATCGACTGGGTGCTGTTCTCCAATGGTGCGCCCTGCGACCAAGAGTTTGGCGAACGGTTGCTGTCTGAGATTGGCGCATCGGCGTCTTGTTTATTGCCACGACCGGAAAATACGCGCCGTTTTCTCGAATACATCTCGTCTTTTCGAGCCGTCTTTGCGGGGCGGCTTCATGCCTGTATCACGTCTTTTGCCTTGGATGTTCCCGTGGCGGGGCTGTTATGGGACGACAAGCTGAGATTTGTCGCGCGTTCGTTTGGGGTTCTGCCGTTTTTCACGCGCGCGGAGGAGCTTTCGGGCGAGCTCTTGGCGACGCGGCTTGTCCAGGCTTCTGAGACGCCGTTGGATGATGCGCTTCGCGGTCAGCTCAAGAATCGTGCGCATCGCGCGCTGGAACGATTCCTAAAATCAGTTCAGGATGAAGGGGCAAGGAAATGATGAGTGGTCTTAGGATGAGATTCGTCAGCTGGTGTTGTCGCCGTCTCTGGAAAACCAAGCCGGGCAAGGTGTTGTTCATCAACCACACGGGCAGCGGATACAAGTGCAACCCCAAGTATGTTTGCGAGGAACTGTTACGGCGTGGATATGCGGGTGAGCTTGTCTGGATGGGAGGACTTTCAAGAACGGCTCGCAAGGAGATCCCCGCTCGCGTGGCATGTGCTTCGCTGCATGGGCTCCGGGCGCTTTGGCATCTGGCGACGGCTGAAGTCTGGGTCGATAACGTCAGTGTGCTGCGGTTTTTGAATCGCGGGTTTGTGAAGAAACCCGAACAGATCTATATTCAGACCTGGCACGGCTCAATGGGGCTCAAGCTTGATGGCCTTGACACGAAGACGGCGGATCCCGGCACCGTCGCGGCGCTGAAACGCGAGACGCCGCTTGTTGATTTCTGCATCGCCAATTCTGAGCACGAAGCGCAGTTTTACGCGCGCAATTGGTTTGGGCCGCGCAAGATCGTGAAATACGGCCATCCGCGCAACGACGTCTTTTTCCGCGACCGCGAACCGCTTCGGGACAAGGTCTGTCGCCGCCTGGGGCTTTCGCCGGCCACGAAGCTCTTCCTGTATGCGCCCACGTTTCGCGATGGCGGAACGGCCGATGCGGAGCTTGATGTGCGAAGCACGGTTGCTGCCTTGGAGGAGCGCTTTGGAGGGGAATGGCGCTTTTTGTTCCGCCCACATCCCAAGGCGAAAGGGCATGGCCTTGCGCCCGGCGCGGCCGACGTCGTCAACGTCGCGGCCTATGATGACATTCAGGAGCTTCTTGTGGCGGCCGATGCCATGGCGACAGACTATTCGAGCTGCATCTGCGACTTCCTGCTCGGCGGGCGCCCCGGATTCATTTTCGCGCCAGATCTCGATGCCTATGCGAATGGGAGAGGGCTCTGCTATCCGTTGGAAACAACGCCGTTCCCGGTTGCGAAGACGTCCTCCGGTCTTGCCGACGCCATTCGGGCGTTCGATGCTGTTCGATATGCCGAAGCCCGAGAGTCCTTTCTTGAAGCCAGAGGATGTGTGGAGGACGGGCAGGCGTCCGCTCGTGTGGCGGACTTGATTGTTGCGCAGACTTTAGGTTCAAGATAAAAGAGGGTGTGGAGCATGGAAGGGAAAGACAGAGTGGTGGCAATCGTGTTCGCTGGCGGCAGCGGGACGCGTATGGGGAATGCGATCCCCAAGCAATTCATTGAGGTTGCCGGATGCCCAATCCTGGCTCATACGCTGAAGTTGTTTCAGCGCCATCGCCGCATTGACGTGATCTACATGGCCGTACATGCCGATTACGTGTCGTACGCGGAGGAGCTCGCCAACCGCTATGGTATCGGGAAGCTGGCTGGCGTCACCAGAGGGGGCGACAGCGCACAGGCCTCCATCTACAACGCGCTTGCACTCGCGCGCGAATCGGGTGAGCCGGACGATGCGATCGTGCTCATACATGATGGCGTTCGACCGTATGTTGAGGACTCCGTCATCGACGCGAACGTTGACTCTGTTGTGCAGCATGGAAATGCAGTGACCTATACGCCGTGTGTAGAGACGCTTGTGATCAGCCACGACGGCAAGGCGATCGATGCCTTGCCGTACCGACGCGAATCCTATTCCGCCCAAGCTCCCCAAAGTTTCAGGCTTGGCGATATCATGGCTGCGCATGACCGCATTCGCGCGAGACCGGAAGGCTATAAGGACATGATCGATCAAGCCACAATCTGTTGGACGCTTGGCATCCCCATCCATCTGGTGCCGGGAAATCGCGGAAACATCAAGATCACCACACCCGAGGACGTGTACACGTTCAAGGCACTTATGCAGTACAGGGAGGACAAACGGAATGGCCGCACCTCAGTTGACTGACAACCCGATCCTCCAGGAAGATCTGGAACGGATTGTGTCCTCGGATTTCGTGGATTGGGAGGAATTTCGCGGCAAGTCAATCCTGGTTACGGGAGCGACGGGTCTCATTGGCGGCGTTTTGGTTCGGGCGCTTGCGCTGGCGAATGCGGCGAGGGGCCTTGACCTGACGATCCTTGCAAATTTCCGGAACCGGCAGAAGGCCGACGTCTTGTTTGGCGCGGCGTATGCCCACGGGGTCGTTCCGCTGGTCGGAGACGTGCGCGAGCCGCTGAACTATGACGGTCCGGTGGATTATTTGGTGCATGGCGCCGCCGATACCGCTTCGCGCACGATGGTCGAGAGGCCGGTGGAGACGGTGCAGACCATTCTGCGCGGCGCGGAAAACATGCTTGAACTGGCGCGAAACCGGAAATCCCGTGGCGTTGTCATGCTCTCCAGCATGGAAGTGTACGGCGTGCCGCGCACGGGGCAGGATCTTTTTAGGGAATCTGATTATGGGTGCGTCGATCCGCTTTCTGTGCGGAACGGATATCCGGAGTCCAAGCGGATGGCCGAGAATCTTGCGGTCGCCTATGCCTCTGAGTACGGCGTGCCGGTCAGGATTGCGCGGCTTGTTCAGACCATTGGCCCTGGTGCGTCTGAGGACGATCGAAGAGTCTTTGCCGTGTTCTCGCGGGCAGCGGCTTCCGGGCAGGACATCGTCTTGAAGACGGATGGCTCCAGCACGCGTAATTACTGTTACTGTTCTGATGCGGTCACGGGTCTCCTCACGCTTCTGCAGCGAGGAATCGCAGGGCAGGCCTACAATGTCGGAAACGACGAAGCATTCCTATCCATTCGCGGCATGGCGCAAATGATCGCCGATTATGCGGGCGTCAAGGTGCTGTTTGACACGCGCCAGTCGCCGGAGGCGCAGGGATTCCCGCCATCGGCGGTCCTTCGGGTGTCCAGCGAACGGCTGCGGGAGTTGGGGTGGCGGCCCCATGTGGGTCTCCGCCCGATGATCGAAAGACTTGTAAACGGGTGCCGGCATGTTTCCTGAACGATTTCTACCTTGGCGAAACACGTGGTGGTGGCCGCGCTGGCGCGTGCCGTCGTTCCTCATGCTGCACAGCGTCGGCGAGGCCGTGACGGATTCTTGTTGCGCGAACAACACCATCCGTCCGGACGAGCTGCGCAACCTGGTGCGGGCGCTGGTAGACGAAGGGTATGAGTTCCGCACGTTCCGCGAGGCCTGTGAGAAGGGTGATCGCCGGACGATGTGCCTCACGTTTGACGATGGCTATGCCGACAACTATCAGGTTCTTTTCCCGATCCTGCGGGAGCTGAACGTGCCGGCGACATGCTTTGCCACGAACCGGGGGGACGCGTCGTTCCCGCGCGAACGCTGGTCGGCAGAGGATCCCATTCCCGCCGACGCAGCGTTCCTGACGGCTGAGATGCTGCGTGAAATGGAGGCCAGCGGCCTCGTTGAGATCGGCGGCCATACGGCGGGCCACACAACGCTCACGAAGCTTTCCCTTGATGACGCGAGACGCGAAATCGACGACAACAAGGCTTGGCTGGAGGGTGTTTTGGGGCATGAAATCGTGAGCTTCGCCTATCCTCGCGGGGGCGAGAACGATCAAATCGTCAACCTTGTCAGGGAGGCGGGTTATCGGTATGCGGCGGCGATGGTCAAGAAAATGCGTTCCGTTGCGGCGGATCCCTATCGTGTCCACCGCCAGATAATTCCACGCGGAATGGAGACGTGGAAGAGTGTCCTTCTTGCCACGCGCGGAAAGTGGAAGATATGAAATCTGCGGAGGATGGAAGTGAGGTGGCTTAGACAATGAAAAACGTGATTGATTTCGTGCGAGAGGTTCTCTTCTACGGCGCAGCCTGTTTGGTGTGGTCAGGGGTTGTACTCCTGGATGTCATGGTATTCAAGACCAATTGCGCAGAAAACGGCATTGTGGAGTTAAGTCAGCTTGTGGCGATTTTCGCAAGCGGTGTGTTGCTGATGGTGACGGCGGTGAAACATTCCGACAAGAGAGCGGGACTCGTCCTTGCCGGCGCATTCTTCATTGCGATGGCCATACGGGAGTTGGACCAATTTTGGGATGGCGTCTGGCATGGCTTCTGGATAGTCCCGGAAATTGCCTTTTTGTCCGTAGTGGCTGCTTTTGTTCTATTCCACCGCAAAACAATTCATCCTGGATTGAAAACTATCGCGGGAGATCGCGACTCGTCCGCTCTTTCCGTAGGAATTCTGATTGTTATGGGTTTTTCCCGAATCATCGGGCACAAGGCATTCTGGAGGCTGCTTGCGCCGGGAGGTTCGTTTACAGTTCCGAAACGCTTCGCCGAGGAATCGTGCGAGTTGATAGGCTATTTTATTATTCTTGCATGGGCGATGAGATTCTTCTCACGCATGAGGGCTGAAAGAAAAAATGAAAATCGGGATCTATAAAGACACTCTCGCCAATCGCCGCGGGGCGGATATGGCGGTGGAGAATCTCGCGTCTGCGCTTCAGGAGCGCGGCGCGAGATTTGGGGAACGGGGAATGGGGAGCGGGGAATGGGAAGTTGTCCTATTTGAGGAGCGCGAATTCGAGGCTCGCATGAACGAACGGTGGGATGTCGTGATTTCCACCGGCACTAACGAACTCCTCGACCTCTACGACTATTTTTCTGTACGATCGACACGTTCTACACGGCTACCCCTATCCCCCGTTCCCCATTTCCCATTCCCCATAATCCAACAATTCCACACCAACCCCAAGAGCCAATTCAAGTGGAAACGGTTCGTCCGAAACTGGAAGATCAGAAGGGCGCTGCGCCACGTTGCCGCGATTCAGGTGTTGCGTGAAGAGGTCGTGCGGCAAGTTGCGAAGTATGGACCGCCGGTTTCGGTGATCGGCAACTGGAGCGAATGGGAGGGGCGGGCGCGGATGGAGCCGCCGAGGGGCCAGACAATTATCTATCCCGCCGTTTGGGGCAGGGGCAAGAATCAGCGTCTTGCCGTAGAATCATTCGCTTCGGTTTCAAAGGATTTCCCGGGATGGTCGCTTGAACTCTATGGCAACGGGACTCCAACCTTCCCGCTGCCAGAGGGGGTGGTGCATAAAGGCTACTGCGATTTGGGTGCGGTTTATGCCTCCTGCGCATTTGTTGCATTTCCGTCGCTTGACGAGGGCTTCCCGCTGACGCTTGTTGATGCCGCAGCATTCGGCCGCCCGGCCGTTACAGTGTGCGATTGGGTCGGGGCCGCCGCCGTTGGCGGCGGAATCGTCGCCGAACCGACGGTCGCCTCCTATTCTGCCGCATTGCGGCGATTGATGTCCAGCGAAGAGCTGAGTTGCGAGATGGGAAGGGTCGCAAACCGATTCTGCCTGGAACGGTACTCCCGGAAGGTCATTTTGGACAAGTGGGAAACTTTGCTTGAAAGTGTGGTAAAATAGGCGCCCGTAAAAACATGGCTAAGATCGAGTACAGAAAAGAGTTCTTTGATCGGGAATATTCCGGGTGGGAATCCTACCGGCGCGTCTGGAAATATGCCCGCAAATATCGTTTCCGGCTGTTGATCGGAATCGTCTGCGGCATGTTGACGGCTGGCACGCTCGTGCCGTTTTTCCAGATTGTCCAGCCGACCTTGCAGCATGTGGAGTCGCACGATTCGGCGATAGACAACACGCCGCCCGCTATCGCCAAGGAGGCGACGGAAAAGACATCAAGTCTCAAAGAAAAGCCTAAAAACGCTTTTGAGCGGCAGATCGAGAAGAACTCCAAGCTGCCGTCATGGTATCCGGCGGTTGAGAAGTTTGCCGCAAAGTGCGGCATCCGTCTTCAGGACGAGAAGGGCGGAATGGGCGGCGCGCTTGCCCTTATCGTGTGCGTGATTGTGCCGCTTGTCGCCATCCTGCGGTTGGGGCTCATCTTCCTCAACCATTACTGTCTCAGCTGGTCCGGTGCCCATGCCGTGGCCGATCTGCGCATGGAGATGCTGGAACATGTCCAGCGGCAGTCCCTGCAGTTTTTCGGTCGTGTGGACGTGGGGCAGATCATGTCGCGCATATCAAACGACCCGAACCAGATCCAGACGATCATGACCACGATCCTGACGGAGGTTGCTCTTGCGCCGTTCGAGATATTCGTTGCATTCGGTTTCATCATCTGGTTCGCCATCACCAACCACATGACTTCCACGCTGATGCTCATTTGCATCGGGTTCCCGCTTTTTGCGCTGCCGATCCAGTCGTTGGGGCGCCGGATCAAGAAGTGGGCCCGCAAAACCCTTGAGCGTAATTCGTTGATCAGTGCGAAGATACATGAGATCCTCACCTGCATCCGCGTGGTGAAGAGTTGCCATACCGAAGAGTTCGAGAATCGGCGATACGCTTCGACCAACCGGTATCTGCTCAAATCCACAATGCGGGGCTTGCGCGTCGGTCTCATGGTGGGGCCTACGGTGGAGACCATCGGCATCCTGCTCATCTGCGCGTTTGTCGTCTGGTGCTTCTTGATGGGGGTGAAGATATCGGACGTGGTGCCGATGCTCGCGCCCCTGCTCATCATCTACAAACCGGTCAAGCAGCTTTCCAAGCTGCAGGTCCAGGTGGAGAACTCCCTTGCGGCGCTGAACCGTATCTACTCCCTTCTGGATCTTCACATGGAACTGCCCGAAAAAGCGGATGCCCAAGGCAAGCCGACGTTCGACGACCGGATCGCGCTTTCCGATGTGTCGTTCCGCTACGATACGGCGGAGCACGATGCCGTGTCGCACGTCACATTTGAGATCCCCCGCGGAAAGATGGTGGCGATCGTGGGCGGCACCGGGAGCGGCAAGACCACGGTCAGCGGACTGATTGCAAGATTCTACGATCCACGCGATGGCGTTGTGACGATGGACGGCATCGACCTCCGCGATCTGAAGGTGGACGATCTCCGCAAGCTTGTGGGGACCGTGATGCAGGAGACGCTGCTCTTCAACGACACGATCGAGGAGAACATCCGTTACGGCACGCCGGACGCCACGCATGAGCAGGTTGTGGCCGCGGCGAAGCTCGCGAACGCGCATGACTTCATCATGTCGCAACCGGAAGGCTATGATCGCATCGTCGGCGAGAAGGGCTTCGCGCTCTCAGGCGGGGAACGCCAGCGCATCGCCATCGCCCGCGCGATCCTCAAGAACCCGCCGATTCTCATTCTGGATGAGGCTACCTCCGCGCTCGATACTGTGACCGAGCGGCTTGTGCAGGAGGCGCTCGACAATCTGATGCAGAACCGCACCACGTTCGCCATCGCCCACCGTCTTTCCACGATTCGCCATGCGGATCTCATCCTCGTGATGCAGGAGGGGCGCATTGTGGAGCGCGGCACGCACGACGAGCTGTATGCCGCCGGTGGCGTGTATCGCAAGCTCTGCGACATGCAGCACCAGTCTTGAGGAGTCCGTGCCGCACCCCCTTGCGCGGAAAGGGCGCTTGTGCTACAATACGCGGCGTTTAAGGCAAAGAAGGCAATGAACGGACAGTTTAAGTTTGCGTGGTATTACTACTTCGGGTTTACGCCCCGGAGCGGTTGCGCGTATGCTTGAACGGTCCCATGAACCGGATTCAGACTAAGCGACCCCGCTCCAGAAACGAGCGAGGTCGTTTTTGTTTGAACGGGACACGAAACGGAAAACGGATTTAGAAAGGAACAAGAGAAATGATCATCATATTGAAGAAGGACGCAGACCCCAAGCAGGTCGAGAGCCTTGTGAAGTGGCTGAAGGACCGCCACATCACGCCCAATATCAGCACCGGCGAGCGCGAGACGCTTATCGGCTGCATCGGTGACGTTGCGAAGATGGATATCGGTCTCGTCCAGGCGTTGAGCGTGGTCGAGCGCGTCCAGCGGATCCAGGAGCCGTACAAGGCGGCGAACCGCAAGTTCCATCCCGAGGATTCGGTGGTGGACTGCTCCGGGGTGAAGATCGGCGGCGGAAACTTTCAGGTGATCGCCGGTCCCTGCAGCGTGGAGTCTGTGGAGCAGATGATCGGAATCGCCAAGAGCGTGAAGGCGGCCGGCGCCACGCTGCTCCGGGGCGGCGCGTTCAAGCCGCGCACGTCGCCCTACGCGTTCCAGGGTCTTGGCAAGCGGGGGATCGAGATCCTCCTGGAGGCGAAGAAGGAGACGGGGCTTCCCATCGTCACGGAGCTGATGAGCATCGAGCATCTGCCGCTCTTCAACGATGTGGACGTGATCCAGATCGGGGCGCGGAACATGCAGAACTTCGACCTGCTCAAGGAAGTGGGGTCGATGACGAAGAAGCCGATCCTTCTCAAGCGCGGCATGAGCGCCACGCTTCAGGAACTGTTGATGAGCGCGGAGTACATCATGGCGAGCGGCAACCCGAACGTGATGCTCTGCGAGCGCGGCATCCGCACCTACGAGACGGCCACGCGCAACACGATCGACCTCACGGTGATCCCCGTCCTGCACCGCCTCACGCACCTGCCCGTGATCGTCGACCCGAGCCACGCCACCGGCGTGGCGCGCCTCGTGGAGCCGTGCGCGATGGGCGCCGTGGCGATGGGCGCGGACGGCCTCATCATCGAGGTGCACAACGACCCGCCGCACGCGCTGTGCGACGGCGCGCAGAGCCAGACGCCCGAGATGTTCGCCGACACGATGCGCCGCATCGCGGCGATCCGTCCCCTCGCCTACGAGCTTCACGATTAACACACGGAAGGGAAGAGATGAAAGACCT
>JAEEGG010028981.1_pt1 | contig 10368 bp, 11 predicted proteins | sample 9134161 | NCBI WGS metagenome assembly JAEEGG01 (sample SAMN16246543, study PRJNA631951) | gut metagenome | biome: gut microbiome; feature: rumen; material: CR-attached | host: Bos | place: Iran: Karaj | collected 2018-10 | reverse complement strand
GTGATTTGCCTACCGCCGTCGTATGGATGCGCTGATAGCTTGTCGTGACATCATTTACTTCCCGATAGCTCATATTCTTGATTTCGTTGACCAGCAGTTCATAGAGATAAGCGACATATTCGGGATCTCTGACACTGTTGGCGTAGTGGGTATGAGTTGTTGAAGTGATGACATGCAGGTCTGGACAGGAGTAATATTTTTGCAGTTCTTCTTCCAGCATGTCTCTATGCTGCTGATCGAAGGCAAGCAGATCAAGAGAAAGGTGGATGATCCAGTTTTCTTCATCCTTCAGACCTGCGACTCTGGCATAGAGGTGATCGTGGTAAGTAAAGAGCTTTTCGACCTGACAGGAATGTCCGCATTGCGTTGTCGGGAAAGGTGATTCGATATTGATCTTGGTAAAAGCGTATTTCATAAGTGCTCCTAGATTAGTTTGAAGTGTTTAAGGGCTTTGGCCAGACCGTCTTTGTCAATGTGATCACAGATATAGTCGGCATGTTCCTTGACGAAATCAGGGGCGTTACCCATTGCGATCGAAGTGCCGCAATAGTCAAGCATCGTGATGTCATTGTCGCCGTCGCCAAAGCACATCGTTTCTTCAACGGGGATATTGTAGTGCTCGCAGACGGCTTTAATGCCGGAGACCTTGGACATGCCTTTAGGCACGATGTCTAAAGCTCCTTCATGCCAGATCGTGATCTCGGCCTGATCCTTAAGAGCCATGATCTCTTTAAGTGTTTTATCTTCATCAAAAAAGGCTGAGGCCATATAGATCTTCTCGTTATTGTAGGGTTTGACCTCCGGAACGCCGGAAGAGATCGCACTCTGCACATGTCTGACGGTGGCGTTGCAATAGTTGAGGATCATGTCATGCGGCGTACAGAAATAGATCGGAAAGGTTTTTTCGTTAAACAGTCTGATGAGAACATCTTTAAGTTCTCCTTCGATCGTCTTTTCATAAAGGAGTCCTTCACTGTTAGAAATCACTACCTGTCCGCTGCTTAAGATCATGCCATCGAGCACAACATCCCGCATATCAAAGTTGTCGCGTTCAAGAAGAGCTCTTCCGGTACAAAGATAAGTCAGGATCCCTTTCTCTTTAAGTTTCTTCAGTGCTTTTATTGAAGATTTGGGAAAAGAGGAGGTCGTATGCGAATATAGTGTGTTGTCAAAGTCAAAAAAGATTATTTTAGTCATAGTGTTTTATTCCTACTAAATTATAACAAGATATAATTAATTTAGAGGTATCTGTAATGAAGAAAATCAATGTCGGTGTGATCGGTTCCGGCTTTATCGTGCCGGTCTTTATCAAGCAGTCAAAACAGTTCAAGGAATATCATTTATGCGGCATCTGGGGCAGACATGAAGAAAAACTGCTCAATTTTAAAGATGAATTTGAATATGTGACTACCGATCTTGACCGTCTGCTTAACGATAAAAAGATCGATGTCATCTATGTTGCCTTGCCTAATAAACTGCATTTTGAATATGCCTATAAGGCCTTAAAAGCGAATAAAAGCGTCATCCTGGAAAAACCTTTTACCGTTGCCTATAAAGAAGCGAAGAAACTGATTGATTATGCACATAAACATGGGCTGTTTGTTTTTGAGGCGATCACGACTATTCATAATCCGTTATATCAAAAAGCGATGAAAAGTGTTGAAAGGCTTGGAGACATCAGGCTTATTGAATGCAACTTCTCGCAGTATTCACGGCGCTATGACCGTTTCAGAAAAGGTGAGATCCTGCCGGCTTTTGATCCTAAGATGGCAGGCGGAGCGCTGTATGATCTCAATGTCTATAACATTCATTTTGTGACCAGAACTTTTGGAGCACCAAAGAAGGTTTATTATCATGCCAATATTGAAAAAGGTGTCGATACCTCCGGCACCCTGGTGATGGAATACAAGGATTTTAAAGCCGTGTGCATTGCGGCCAAGGATTGCAAAGCCAAAGCTTATGCTCAGATTCAAGGTGATAAGGGCTATCTGCGCTGTGAGACGACTTCAAGCATCTGCGGTCATTTTGACTGCGTCATGAACGATGGAACGATCACCACTTATGATGAAAACAGCGGCAAGGAGTTTTCCGGCTGGATCCATGAATTGAAAGAATTCAGAAGACTCTATCTGAATAAGGATTTTGTAAAAGCAGAAGAATATAACAAACAGACACTGATAGTCGTGAAAGTACTGGAAAAGGCCATGCTTGCAGCGGGTCTGAATTATTAGAAGGGAGAAAAATATGATCAATGTTGGAATTATCGGTTCGGGTTTTATCGTTCCTATCTTTATTGAAGCAACAAAGCTGGTAAAAGGCTATCGCTATGTAGGCATAGCTTCACCGGTTGAGGAACAGCTCAAGGCTTTAAAGGAAAAGTATAAGATCACTTATTATTCAACGGACAATGATGTGGTTTTAAGCGATCCGAAGATCGATGTGATATATGTGGCCGTACCTAACGGTCTGCACTATGAGATCGCCTTAAAAGCCCTGCAGAACAACAAACACGTGATCGTTGAAAAACCGTTTACGGCCTCATATGAACAGGCCAAGGAACTGATTGATCTGGCTAAGAAGAAAAAGAAGATCATCTTTGATGCGGTCACGATGCTGCATATGCCAAACTACGCAAAGATGAAGAGCCTGTTATCAGAACTCGGTGATATCAAAATGGTCGATATCAACTTCTCCCAATATTCATCACGTTATGACAAGTTCAAAAACGGTATCGTCCTGCCGGCCTTTGACTACAAGCAGGCAGGGGGAGCTTTGATGGATCTTGGCATCTATAACATCAATTTCGTGCTGGGACTTTTCGGTGTGCCGAAAGAAGTGAACTATTATCCGAACATGCTGAAGAAAATCGATACTTCAGGGGTCCTGATCATGGACTATGGCAAGTTCAAGGTAAGCTGTATTGCGGCTAAAGACTGTCGTGCACCTTTGAATGTCTGCATCCAGGGTGATAAGGGCTATCTCAAATCGGATGATGCCTCAAGCGTGATCGCTTCCTTCAGACATGTTAAAAACGACGGCAGTGAAAAGATCTATGCTTTGAACAGGCATCCGGAATGCGTACATTATCATGAATATGCCGATTTCAAGGAACTGTTCAATAAAAAAGATCTGAAGAGAGCTCAGGAACTTAATGCTTTCACCTTAAAGACCATGAAAGTTAAAGATGAGGCTTTAAAAAGCGGAAAGATCACTTTCAAATAAAAAGGTATCTTGTGATACCTCAGTATTTGTTTCTGATTTTGACAGACAGGGCGATGATCGAGATGAAGTCAACGATCACGGTCAGTGCTTCTACGATATAGCTCGCGTAGAGATTGATGCCGCTAAGATTCTGCATTTTCGTGTAGATGGGCATCAGGATGCTTAAGACTGTCAGCATGCCGATCAGCAGCAGAAGTCTTGGCTTGGAGAAATTGCGGGCCATCGAGATGAAGATGTTTTCTCTTTTCAGCGGATGCCAGTTTTCGGCTACGGGAAGCTTGTAGAAGAACAGTATTCTGAAAAGTACCTGGTAAGTAATAAACATCACCAGGAAGCAGATCACAGGGATCACATAGTTATTCGGAAACAGTGACAGCATGCCCAGTGCCAGTACCAGACACAGCGGAAGCATGGCTGTAAAGATCGTGTAGGTCTTCACATCGCTGCTGGTCAGGATATAGCCCTTGCGGGTGATGATGTCATAGAAGATTGTTCCTCTTTTGGGATCCTGATAGATATACATACCCGACAGATCGGATGCTTTGATGATTTTTCTTTGCGGCATATCGTGTTTCCTTTACCATATAAATTATACACGTTTTCTTGTGCTATGATAAAAATGAAAGGTGGTTCAGATTATGATAATTCAGAGTAAAAGAGTCTATATTGCTTCGACTTTCATCCCGGCTCAGATCGAGATCGAAGATGAGAAGATCAAAGCAATTTATAATTATGACGAAAAGGAGGTCGATCGCGATTTTGGTGAAGATCGCATCGTGCCCGGCTTCTATGACGTCCATACCCATGGCTATCATGGCTATGATACGACGGCCGGCGGCAAGGATGGTCTGAAAGCCTGGCTGGCCTATCTTCCTAGCGAAGGAGTATGCGGTATCTGTCCGACCACACTTACCCAATCGCATGACACTTTGAAAAAGGCAGTCAGTGAGGTCGCGGATGTCAAGAAAGAAGCTCCCGCCGGAGCAGAGATCCTGGGCATCCATTTTGAAGGACCTTATCTGGATGTCAAATATAAAGGCGCACAGCCGGAAGAATATATCGTCAAAGGCACAGTAAAGGAATTCAAGGAATACCAGGAAGCCTGTGATAATCTGATCAGAATAATCACGCTGGCTCCGGAACATGATGATAATTTTGAACTGACGAGATACTGTGCTGAAACAGGAGTCTGTGTTTCGATCGGTCACACAGATACGACTTATGAGACGGCGATCATGGCTTTAGCTAATGGTGCAAAAGGTTTTACTCATACCTACAACGGCATGACCTCTTTATCACATCGTGCCAATGGTGCCGTCGGTGCTGCTTTCAGAAGCCATGACACCTATGCGGAATGCATCTGCGATGGCAACCATTCAACATTGGCAGCCTTGAATATCTTCTTCAGGGAGAAAGGCAATTTCGGGGTCATGATCACTGATTCTCTCATGTGCAAGGGCTATGAGGTCGGCTCCGTCTTTGATTTCGGCGGTCAGGACGTCGAGATCTATCCTGACGGTTCAGCACATATCACGACCGGAAAGAAACAGCTTGCCGGTTCTACCTTGAAAGTCAACGAAGGACTCAGGATCCTGGTCGAAAAGGCGCTGGTTCCATTTGAGATCGCCCTCGATGCCTGCACGATCAACCCGATGCGCTATCTGGGCATGGATGATCACAAAGGCCGTATCAAAGCCGGCTTTGATGCGGATATCGTCGTCCTGAAAGATGATTACTCAGTCGTTGAAACTTATTGCCGAGGAAAGGCACAATTATAGAAGAGGAGGTCCTCTTCTTTTTACTATGAGGAAACTGTTTGTACTGTTAAGTGTGGCCATCCTGTTATTGAGCGGCTGCAGAGCAACAGAAAAGCGAAATGAAAGAATGACTATCAAAGATCTGCAGAATAAAGAGCCTCGCTACGAAAAGCTGGACGCTGTCAGATATTATACAGGCGGAGGCATGGATGGCTCGATAGAGGATATCGAGATCTTTGCTGAAGATGGAAGATTATATGGTCAGATCCGTGAACTGGCTTATTACGGTATACCGACGAGAGTTAGAAGATATCTTCTAAAAGATGAAGTCATGAAGGATCTTGAAGAGTATGTGAGTCTCTATAATCTCTCGATCTGGGATGAACTGGAGAAAAGCGAATTGATCGCTTTAGATGCGCCGACGACTTCTTATACTCTCACCTTTAACGATGGCGATGATAAGGCATGGGTGAATATAAGTGAAGATCTGATCCTTCCTGAAGGAGCTTATGATATCTTGAAAGGTCTGCTCAAACTGATGAGGGATCACATCGGTAACGGACAGCTGATCGATGCCTATCAGGGTGATCTTACAGATGATAAGCAGATCCATGTCGCAAGGCAGATCACAAATACGGCCGAAGAGATCGAATTTCTCTTACATGGTCACTGGCATAATGGCCAGTATTATATAGAGATCGATGAGGATGAACTTAAGACCGGTTTTAATGATGAGAGCGACAATGGACCATATCATCTGAAGCAGACCGTCAACGAACCCTATAAGGACTATGACTGCGGCTTCTATCGGGTCTATGAAAACAATGACCGGCATCTCTATCTGCTGCTGCAGGACTTCATGCTCATCATTGAAGATGATGAGGGCAGGACGTTCATATTGGATCGATAAAAGCAGCACGGTAGCAAGAAGAAAGAGCTATGCAAGTCTTTCTGCCAGAAAAGTCAAAGAAAAAGCTGTTACGCATTGTGAAACAGTTATGTGTGACAGCTTTATTATTGTTCTTTTAATGGTTCTATCTCACCGGCTTTGGTCAGGGCCATCCTGGTGAGCGAAGGCCCGACGAGTTCATAGATCAGCACGGAAAGAAGAATGACGTTTCTGATCAATGAGCCATGATCAGTCCCAAGTACCTGAGCACTGTTGACCATACCCAAGGCGACACCGGCCTGCGGGAACAGCGTGATGCCAAGATATCTGACGATGTTTTCGTGCAGCTTCATGGCTTTGGCAGGGATCGATGAGCCGAAATATTTGCCGCAGCAGCGCATGACAATGTATATGGCACCGATCAGTAATGAGCTCGGCTGCGTGAAGACTTTAAGGTCAAGTTCAGCGCCGCTGAGGACGAAGAACGCGACATATAAAGGTGCGGTCCAGCGATCTGTCTTTTCAAAGAGATCTTCGGCATAAACTGAAGTATTGCAGAAGACCGTGCCCATCATCATCAGTACCAGCAAAGAAGAGAAAGAGATCTTCACCGGACCCATAGCATAATGTCGGGAAGAAAAAGCGATCGCCAGCAGGACGAAAGTGATCGTCATTGCCATGCGGTGGTCGTTGGAGAAGAAGATCTTTTCCAGCTGGGTGAGCAGATAGCCTAATATTGAACCGAGGATGATCGAACAGATGATCTCTAAAAGCGGATTGACGATGATCGAGATAAAGTCGAGATTGCCGCCGTTAATGGCTTGCGCAATGCCCAGCGAGATCGCAAAGATGACCAGACCGACTGCATCATCCAAAGCCACGATCGGCAACAGAAGATCCGTGACCGGACCGTGTGCCTTATACTGTTTGACGACCATCAGAGTAGCAGCCGGTGCTGTCGCAGAAGCGATGGCACCTAAAGTGATGCAGACCGGGATCGGCAGAATTTCATCGCCGAGAACAAAATGCAGAGCGATCAGAGCGATATCGACCAGAACTGAAGCCATCAGGGCCTGCAATATGCCGATGATGATCGTTGCTTTGCCCGAATGAGCGATCTTTTCCATCTTGAATTCCGCACCGATCGAAAAGGCAATGAAGCCTAAAGCGACGGTGGATATAATTCCGAGACTTTCAACTTCGGCGAAACTCTTGAATCCTATTCCTTCTAAACCAAGTCTTCCCAGACAATATGGCCCGACCAGTAAGCCGGTGAGCAGATAAACTGTTACATCAGGGAAATTCAGGTGTAATAATTTAGTGACTCTTGTAAGTAACAAGCCTGCCAGCAGGGTGATTGCGGTAGTAAGTATAACAACCATAAACACGCCTCCTTATATATGGTACAAATCTGTATTATAGTATCTTTTCGGGCAAAATCAATCATTATTATTTGCCAGGAAACAGTAGCTGTAACCGCTGGCAACGATCAGCGCTCCCCCGATAATATTGCCCAGAGTGACCGGGATGAGATTGTGAAGGAACATCATGATACTGATGTCTTTGCCAAGCAGCATGGCCATCGGGATGAAATACATATTGGTGATGCACTGTTCAAAGCCGCACAGGAAGAACAGCATAGTCGGGAAGAAGACACCGCAGATCTTTTCCACAAGCGATTCCCCCGCGTAGGAAAGCCAGGCTCCCAGGTTGACTAAGATGCCGCAGAGTACAGCGCGAGATAAAGCTTCCAGAAAAGAATAGGAGACTTTGGTGTGCCCGACATTGATGATAAAAGCAAGCGTCTCATCATTATAGCCGCATAATGAAAGGATAAAGACAAAGATCAGACAGCCGGCAAAATTCGCCAGGTAGGCAATCGATAGATAGCGGCAGAGTTCTTTGAGATTTATTTTCTTCCTGTAGTAACCGATCGCCATCAGCAGATTGCCTGTAAACAGGGTACCGCCGCAGCAGGTCGTCAGGATAGAGCCGACCGGGAAAATAAAGGAAGCGAGAATGTGGTTCGCGCATATCGTTTCGGTTATCTGAGCGGCAAAGCAGCCCATAGCCGAATATAGTCCGGCAAAGATGCCCAGGATGACGATCGTCGATAAGGGACTGCCGGCTCGGCTTTTGGCGTTTGCCGCAAAGCTTCTGGTAGTTTCAAGTGGTGAGATCATGTTGCGCCTCCCAATGTATATAAGACATATTATATACCTAAAAAAAGAGAAGCCTTAGGAGGCTTTCTCTTTAAGCATATTCAGTAATTCCATGGTCGGTACACAATAGACTTTATAACCCGGATTGAGCGCATAGAAGGTGCTGAGACTCATTGTCTGCCGCAGTCTGACATCACCGCCATAGGAGACATTTCCTTCTGAGACAGTGATCGTGCCATTGAGATAATCGACTTCATCGACACACAGTACATGGCCTGAACCATCATGTGAGTTCATCGTGGAGACGATACTCATCGTTTCCGGACGATCAGACAGTTTGAACCAGTGCTGCAGTTTTCCTTCTTCATCATAATAGAGAGCAGTTCTGTATACCGTGTAGGCAAACTGTGAGCCATCACCCGTCGGACCGTTGCCTGATGAATTGAAGCCGAAGACATCATAGAACCACATCTGGGCAAAGAAGGTACACCAGTAGCCGGGAGTTGCCCCATGGATCAGTCCGCGGCGGTAAAGATCAAAAGCATGATTCCAGGCTGCTCTTGCCGGATAGGCACCGGCTGAATACCAGCCGGAATAGTTATATAAGTTGAAAGTGTGATAGACCGGTTTAGGCAGAAGCTCTTCGATATCGACGTAAGGAATTTCTTCCTCAATGAAAAGATCGGTCGACAGATGACGATAGGTTTCCATCTTGCGACGGGCAACCGCCATCTCATAACCGTTATAGATGCGTTCCTGAGTACTCGCATTGACGATCTTAGGCATCATGAAAAATACCGAGCAGATAAGAATCATCACAAGAAGAATATTTACTGTCGCTATATAGATCAGAGTTCTTTTCTGAACTCTGTGTGTGCCAAGTTCTGTTAATGCGTGAACTTTTTTCTGTGTACTGTTTAAGATGCTCATAACCGATACAACTACCAAATTATAATATATAATTTAGGTATGTATAGAGAATTTTGCACATATTTTCTGATTTTGGTTAATGTAATCGTTTTCTTTATGATCAGAAGTGAAAAGATTGAAGCCGAAGACCTGATGATGTCCTATCATATGGTTTTCAATCGCCGGGAATATTACCGGCTTGTGAGTTCCGGTTTCGCACATCGCGAACCGATGCATCTGCTGTTCAATATGATCTCGCTTTACAACATCGGTACTTTTGTTGAAAATGTCTTCGGTCATTTCTCATTTCTGCTGATCTATTTTGGTTCACTGATCTTCGGACATATCCTGTCATTGATGATCAAGCACAACAACCGCAACGATTACGCATTGTCCCTAGGTGCTTCCGGAGCGATCTGCGGCATCATGGGTGCCTATTTCCTGGTCATCCTTTATGTCTATGGTTTCAGAGGCATGTACGATCTGCTCAGACCGCTGCTGTCACTGATCATGATCTCGATCCTGCCGGGTGTCGATGGGACCTCGCATTTCAGCTGCATGGCGGTAGGAATGGCGATCTCATTTATCATCATCAGATTCCTATAAGGAGGTAATTTACAATGAATGATTTTGACAGCTATACACAGATCAACAGAATTTCCCGTTCTGATTTCCTGGTCAATGTCTTTACCTATCTTGGTATCGGTCTTGGCCTCAGTGCTTTGGGAGCTTTAGTTGGCTACTATTTCCTGCCGGCTTTAGGAAATGCCTATCCCGTTGTGATGATCGCGCTGATCATTACGGAACTGGTCATGGCTTTCATGATCGGCCGCAATCTGGAAGGACGTTCGACTTCGGCAGTCAGGACGATGTTCACGGTCTATTCCTTCATCAACGGTATGACCTTATCGGTGATCTTGGAAATCTACACGACTTCTTCCATCCTGATCGCTTTTATCACAACTGCTGTTGTCTTTGGTTCTTTAGCCATCATCGGCAAGACGACCAAATTCGATTTAAGCCGTTTTGGATCAGTCTTTTTCGTCGGCCTGATCATCTGTATTGTTGTATCACTGCTCAATGCGCTTATTTTCCACGCTTCAGCAATCGAGATCGGTCTATGCTATGTCGAGACTTTACTGTTCATGGGACTCATTGCCTATGACATGCAGATGATCGATCGCTACTACAGCCAGAGCGACAGCGAGAACTATGCGATCTATGCCGCTTTACAGCTGGAGCTTGATTTCATCAATCTGATGATCCGTGTCCTGCAGCTGTTTGGAACCAGAAAGAATAACGATTAAGTTTATATATGGAAATATTAAAGAAAGCCGATTATGAGAAGATGATCGCGGAAAGCCGTGATCAGCGCATGGACTGGTGGCGCAAAGCCCGTTTCGGAATGTTTGTCCACTATGGTCTTTAT
>JAEEGG010028979.1_pt1 | contig 10368 bp, 1 predicted proteins | sample 9134161 | NCBI WGS metagenome assembly JAEEGG01 (sample SAMN16246543, study PRJNA631951) | gut metagenome | biome: gut microbiome; feature: rumen; material: CR-attached | host: Bos | place: Iran: Karaj | collected 2018-10 | reverse complement strand
CCTGCGCCATGGCTGAAGCCGCGCGGACCGTACTCAAGCTCGAAGCTGATGTTGCCCGTGCCGGCTGTCCAGTTGACGGTGACGCTGTTGTCGGCAACCGCCGTGCTCACGCCTGTGGGAGCGTCGCAGGGAATGGTGCCTTCTTGGGTTGTGGCACTGGTGCCCACCCAGTTCTCACTGGTCCAGTTGTCGCCGCAGACGGCCTTCACATAGAAGTCGTAGGTGATGCCGTCGGACAGGCCTGTCACCACATAGCTGTTAGTGTTGCTGACAGCCTGTGTACCCTGACCCTGGGTGAAGCCGGTGGGACCGTACTCGATGTTCCATCTCAAGGCCATCGGGTTGCTGCTCCAGTTGAGGGTTACGCTGTTGGTGGTGACATTGCTGGTGGAGAGACCCGTGATATCCGGGCAGACGGCTGTGGTGAACTGCACCGTGTCGCTCCAGTCGCCCTCGAGCAGGGTGATACCACAGACCGCGCGGATGGCAGCGTTGTAGGTAAGACCGGCGGTGAAGCCTCCCACGGTGGCGGGACGGGTAATCACGCGGTAGATGCTGTCGAACGAGCCGTACCAGACGTGGATGTCCCACACGTTCTCGTTGCCGTTGACGTTCCAGTCAAAGGTGGCTGTGGCGTTGGTGACGGCAGTGGCGTGCAGGCTGTCGGGAGTGAGGCAGGGCAGGCTGTCGGTGAGGACACCGCTGATAGTCCACTCGCTATAGTCGAGGCTGTCGGCTGTGCAATCCTGACGCACGCGGAAGGTGTAGTTGGTGGCGGGCATGAGGCCGTTGAAGGTGTAGCTGTTGCCGGTGACTGCAATGTCGGTGGCGGGCCAGTCGGTGGCTGTGCTCTCCTTGATGTTGACCTCGTAGTTGGTGCCTTCGCCAGTCCAAGTAACGGTGGCGGAGTGGTAGTCCTTGGTCACAGAGGTGACAACAGGCTGACGGCAGCCGCTTGCGCCGCATGAGATGAGGCGCAGGTCGCCAATCTGACTGGAGGTATTGTCGGCTGAAGCGTTATTGATGTTGTACGGGTTGTTGTCGTTGTAGGCGTATACCAGCTTGGAGCCTGTTGCATTATGTGCCTCGTATGTGGCAGAGCAGGAGTAGGAGCCATGGGAACGATTAACGGCAAAGAGGACGTTGCTGTGGCCGTCCCAAGTGAAAGAGGTGTCGAGCGTAATGGTCTGCCAGTCGTCGGTTGTGTAGTTGCAGTTGCCGTTGGCCATTACCTGTACAAACTGGTGGTTGGAGTCAGGATAGATGAAGCTGCCGGTGAACACACTTTCGCTGACGTTGGCCATGTAGATGTCCATGCCTGTGTAATAGGAGCCATAGCTGCTGGCAGAGTTGCTGGGTTTGAACTGGAATGCCACGATGTCTCCGGTAAGTGATGCCAGTTGTGCGGAGTCGATAATAGTCTGCGTGTAGCTGTAGTTGTAGCAGCTGTAGCCGATGGGGCCGTAGTTGGTGGTGGTAGTGCCTGATGTGCTCGTCCAGTTCTCGACAATGCCGGCGTTGTCGCAGATAGCGGTTTGGAAGGTTGTGCGTGTCCAGCTGCCGGTGTCGGCTCCGGAGTTGCAGATGCTGCGGACGCAGACATCGTAGTTGGTACTTGCTGTGAGGCCGGTGATGATGGCACTGTTGGTGTAGGTGGTGAGGAAACTGCCTGAGGGGGTAAATCCGGGCGAGCCGTATGCCACCTCGTAGTAGTCGGCGCCATTGGTGTCCCAGGTGATATTCAGACGGCTGTCGCTTTCAGGATAGGCAGGATCCAAGCGGAGGTTGAAGACGCGGCAGGTAGTGGACACACAGCTCACGAACAGTTCATAGCCGGAATAGACGATAGAGCCGTCGGAATGGAAGTAGACGGTGATGGGGCCGTTGGTAGAGAGGAACGGTCCGATATTCAAAGTGCTGCCGCTGCCGGTGGTGGTATAGTTATAGAAGAAGGATGTGCCGGTAGTGCCCACGCCGTCGTAGATGCCCAGATAGTCGCAGCATCCTTCGCCTGAGAAAGTGCCCTGAATCTGGACCAAACTGTTGGGCGAGTCGGGATAGATGACCAGGGTGCTGGTCTGGCTGTTGGTGTACTGGCCAGTGGCACCGCCGTCGTCGTAGATGGCACCGCCGCACATGTGTACGGTGTCGTTCTGGTTGGCACGCATGTTCCATGTTCCAGTGATTGCAGTCAAGGGGCCTACCCACATGGATGAGTCGGCTCCGTTGTCGCAGTTGGTACGGATGTAGATATAGTATGTGCCTCCGGAGGGAAGACCGCTAAAGGTGACAGGACTGGAGGTGACAACTGTGTCGACCGTGGGGCTGCCGCTTGTGGTGCCAATGCTGAGTTCATAACCGGTGGGGGTACCTACACCGTCCCAAGCAACCGTGACGCTGGTGCTGGTGTTGCTCGTGATGCGGAAGTTGTCGGGCGACGGGCAGGTGTTGCGATAGATCTGCACATTGTCAATGGCTGCAGGGGGATTGGAGCCGCCACTGCCATCGTTGCTCCAGGCGAACACGAGATTGTAAGTGCCTGCACTGGTCAACGTGAATGTGCTGTTGAGGTTGGTCCATGTACTATGCTGGTTGAGCGTGTAGGGAGCCGTTGTCACCTGGCTGAGATCTATCCAGCCGGTGGGCGGCAGCTCGCTGCCGAAGCTATAGCTGTTGGTGCCACCGTTTGGCGACTGGCCTGCAATGATTTCGTCGCTGGCAGGAGCCAGGAAGACACGGATGAAGTCGTAGTACTGGCTTTCGCCCTGGCAGCGCCAGTCGAAGCTGTAGGCGTACTGACCCGCAGGCATGTTGAAAGTGCGATAGGCATAGGTGAAGGTGACTGCGGTGTTATTGTAGCTGTTGCTCACACCGTTGTTGTCGGAGATATACAGACCCATATTGTCGGCAGTGCCGTTGTATGCAGCGGTGCCCACATACCACTTGTTGACATCGGTGCCGTTCTCAAGGTTCCATGCCTGGCCTTCGGGGCCGGTGAAGTCGCAGATGTAGGGGAAACTGTTGACTGGCGAACTTGCCAGTGTGCGGAACGAGCCAGATGTCCAGAAGCTGGTGTCGCCAGGCCCGCAGATGGTACGGACAAAGATATCATACACCGCTCCGCTGTCGAGACCAGTGAGCAGCAGTGAGTCAGCAAGCGATACGGAAATGCCCGTAAGGGTGTCCACATTGCAGCCGGCACGTCCAAAACGAATCTCAAACTCGCTGTTGGCACTGTCGGCGGGAGCCCAGCGTACCAAAGCATCGGAGGTAGAGACCGTGGCAGCACGGATACCGCGGGGACGCACACAGTTGGGTGCCAGCACCAGCTGCACCTCGTCGAGATAGAGGTCTAAATCGTTGCCCGGGCAGTACTGGTTCAGCGTGATATACATGCCGGTGTCGTAATAGCCGGTCAGCGGCACCTCGAAGTCATGCCACATATAGTCTTCGTTGACGGTGACAGTGTCTATGGGGGTGAATCCCGTCATGCCTTGGCCGGTGCACACACCCACCACGACGCCACCGGAGCCATATTCACTCAGGAGACTGAAGTTGAGCTGCAGTGTGCGGATGGGCAATACGGTGGTGTCAACCGGCGGCAATTGCAGAATGGTATAGGTGCTGCCGGGGTTATACATATACAGGTAGAGACTATTCCCCGAATTGTAACGGTCTTGCCAATCGACAACTTCGGGATAATAGGAATCGTAGGTGGAGTAGCCATACCAGCATTGCGGTGCATGGTCGCTGCCGGAGGTCGAGAGAGAGTTGAAGTTGTCGCCGAAAGGCACTGCGCTAATCATACCGCACTGGGTGCGTGTGGTCACGCTGCCGTTCAGCGAAGTGTCGCCATCATCACACAGCGCACGCACATAGACAGTGTAGTTTGTGCTGGCCGAGAGGCCGCCAAACACATAGAAAGTGTCGTACACTACATCTGTCGTCGAGTCACAGGATACTATCCAGGAGCTCTCTTCTCCACCGGGCTGCCAGTAGACGTAGATACTGTCAAGTGTTGTGTGGTCAACATGCACTATCGGCGAAGGACAGGTGTTCTGCACCATCGACACATTGTCGATGGCAGTAGCAGGATTGGAACCGACGCTGCCGTCGTTAGCCCAGGCAAACACCAGATTGTACACACCCGGTGTGTTCAGTCTGAAGGTGCCTGTCACCGTGCGCCATGTGGAGCTCTGTGCCAGAGTGGCGGGCGAACCGAATTGCTCTGTCAGTTCAATCCAGCCAGGGGGGCAGCTCCATGTGGAGAAGTTGTAGGTGCCGCCTGCGGGGTTGTCGTTCTCGGTCCACTGGTAGGCGTAGGGTGCAAGGAACACACGTGTGAAGTCGTAGTAATGGCTTTCACCTTGGCTACGCCAGTCGTAGCTGTAGGCAAACTCGCCTGAATCGACAAAGTTGATGGTGCGTATAGCGTAGGCATAGGAAATGGTGGAGTTGGTATAGTTGTTGTTCTGGCCTCCGTCGTCGGAAATGTAGAGGCTCTTGGAACCGCCGTTGTTCACTGCGGAATCGACATACCACACATTGGTCATCGATCCGTTCAGCAGAGACCAGCCGTTGTTACCCTCGCCTTCGAAGTTGCAGGAGTAGGGCAGCTCGGCGGGAGCGGCTGCAAGTGTCCGGCCTGTGATTGAGCGGTATGAGCTGTACTCGTCGCCACCGCAGCTGGCAGCTACATAGATGTAGTAAATCATGCTGCTGTCAAGTCCTGTCAGGACAACGGTGGTGTCGTTGGCGACGACAGAGGTGACAAGCGGGTCGCCGGGGATGAAGTCGACGGTGTCGTATTCCACAATCCACTGCGTTGCCTCGCCGGCCTCTTCCCAATGGAGGGTGATGGTATTGAGTGTGGCATCGGTCTGTGCCAGATTATTTACATGCGGGCATGCAGGAAGCACTTCGAGTGTGAAGTCGTCCACATAGGCATACCAGGAGGAGCTTGAGCGGTTGGCGCGCAGTGCCACATAGGTTCCATTGCCAGTGTAGGCATCGAGGGGTACCTCAAACTCTGCCCAGTTGGTGTTGCCGCCCACATTGATGGTGTCGATACCTACAAAGGTGGTGATGTCGTTGGGGTCAGTCAGCGCACCCACGATGAAGGTGGGGTTGTAGGTGGTGGAACTCGACTTGGCCCAGAATGTCAGTTGCAAGCCGTTCACCTGAAACACGTTGCTGTCAACAGGAGGCAGCACAACGACCTGGTAGTCACCGTAAGTTCCCGTGGTAGTGCTGTTGTACCAGTAGAGACCTTTGGTACCACCGACGGTGTGGTTATAGGTGGAGCTGCTGCTCACGTAGGGGTAACCGCCGTATGAAGTGCCGTTGTTAATGTGGTGCCAGCAGGGGATGAAAGCACTGGTTGTGGAGCTGGAACCCGTGGACTCGTTCTCAAAGTCCTGAGTGTAGGGCAGTGCAATGAGTGGTGAGCAGGGAGTGGTCACTATCAGTGTCGTCTCCATGGCGGTGTCGCCACACTGTGCTGTTACGCGGAACTGATATTGTGTGTTGGCGTTTAGTCCACTGTAGGTATAGTTTGTCAATGAGGTGCCGGAAAGGTCGGTGACCCAGGCACCACTGTTGCCTTGACGATGGGATACATCCCATGAGCCTGCCAAATATCCGGGAGACCATCGTCATTCCACCTCATAAGGCTCAACGCGGACAGACCTTACCAGCGGAGAGGCAGAGGTGGCCTGTGTCACGCATTCGCCGGCATAGAAATGGATGGCTGCACGATAGGAATAGTTGGAGCCGCTACTGCCGCTGTTGAAGTCGGTCAATGTGTAGGGGTTACTATCTTTGTAGCGGTAGCGAGCCTTGTTGGATGCAGATTCGTAGTAGCCGGTCAGTCCTGTAGAGCTGGATTGCGAAACTCCTGAGGGCTGGTTCATGAATGTGGTGAGGATAATGCTGCTCGTGCCGTCCCAAGCAAAGGGGGTCTCAAACTCGTAGTGCTGCCAGCCTGTAGTGCCCACAGGGTGTGGAGCGGGTCCATAGACCTGCTGGAAGGCGTTGGGGTCTTCGAGCGTGGCGTTGCTGATGCTGGTGGTGGAGGTGTTGCCAAGGAAGATGGTAAACTCCTTGCTGTAGGATGAGGCGGCGGTGAAGCCCAGGTCTATGCCCGTGATGCTTCCGGCAGTGAGTCCGGCAGCAGTCAGTTCAGATGCCGTGTAGATGGCCTGGTAGGCAGTGTTGCCATAGGAACTATAGGCCAAGCATCCGGATACACCACTGGTCGAGTTGCTATAGATTATGGTGTCGGCCGTGGAGGGGTCAATCTCGAAGCACGCAAGGGCGCGGGTGGAGAAGACTACGCTGTCCCACACGCCGTCGTCGCTGCCACAAAGGGCACGGACCTTCACTTTGTAGGAAGTGGCGGGGGTAAGGTTGGTTAGCACGGCAAAATTGTCGGTGACATTCAGGCTGAGAGGTGTCGAAGTGGAGTTGATGCTGTCGTATTGCACTTCAAAACCGTTAGGTATGGACAGACCTCCCAGTGTCTGCCAGCTGAGGATGGCCGAAGCGGGACTGATTTCATCAGCCGTCAGTCTCACAACATCGGGGCAGATGGGAATCTCCCGGAGTGTGATATCATCCACATAGGCATACCACGACGAACTGGCACGGTTGGCACGCAGGGCTACGTAAGAGCCAGTGCCGGTATAGCTGTCCAGGTCGACAATGTACTCTTGCCAGTTGGTGTTGCCACCCACATTGACGGTCTCCACTGCGGTGAAGGTGGTGATGTCTTCGGGGTCGGTCATCACACCCACAACAAAGTCGATATTGTATGAGGTCGACGACGACCTTGCCCAGAAGCGGAGCTGCAGGGTGTTGATGGGATTGTTGACAACATTCACACTTGGCAGAACGACGCACTGATAATCGCCATAGGAACCGGTGGTCGTGGAGTTATACCAATACAAGCCCTTGCTGCCGCTGGGTGTGTGGTTGTAAGTGGAGCTGCTACTGACGTAGGGATAGCCGAAGTAGCTGGTGCCGTTGTTCAGGCGATACCAGCAGTTGATAAATGCTGCGTTTGTGCTGGAGCCTGTGGAGGCGGATTCAAATGTCTCGGTGATGGGCAGAGCCTGTGCGCCGCAAAGGGTGTGTGCAGAGGTTGTGCTACTCATGGCAGTGTCGGTACACAGTGCCGTCACCCGGAACTGATAGTCGGAGTTGGCATTCAAGCCAGTAATGAGCATCTCTGTTGTCGATGCCATGGCATCGGCGACAATCCATGCACCTCCTTGGAGCCTATATTCAACACGCCACTCAGTCTCCTGGTAGCCGGGTATCCAGGACAGGTGAATGGCATCCTCTGCCACGCTGTCCACCACCACAGAGGGAGCGGCACACGAGGCAACCTGGATACAGTCGCCGCCGCCTGTCAACAGACGCATATTGCTACGCCAGTTGGAGTTGTTTCCTGTGGCAGCATTCATGGCTTCGGGTGTATAGGGGGAGCTGCTCGCCTCGCGGCGCGAGATGACCACACCGGGTACATTGTAGTAAAACACATGGGAACTGCCTATCGCGGTTCCACTGTTGTTCACGATGGCCACAACCATGTTGCGTACACCGTCGTAGTTAAAGTTGCCTTGGTTAAACTCAATAAAGTTCCAGCCGGTATGGGTAAAGTCCATCGGTCCCACATACACCAGCTGCAGGCTGTCGTAGGGAATCATTGCGGTGAATGTCGTGAGGGTGGTGTGCGCCATGTATATGGAGCAGTTGGTGGCTGTGGTTATCGGCGACGAATAGGCATACTGGAAGCCGACACCGCTGATGGCGGCAGGGCCGGTAGTGCTAAGGTCGGATGTGCGGATAAGGTGCTGGCAATAGCTGTAGGCTTCGCTGGTGTTGATAGGCATATAGTATGTAGTGCTCGTGCCGTCATTACCTGCGACGAGGGTGTCACGCGGGCCCGATGCCGAAGTGGTGTCCCACTCCAGGCAGGGCAGTGCATAGGTGGAAAACACTATTGTTCTGGGGTATCCCATGCCTTCTGTGCCGCAGTTGGGAGTCACCGTCACAGTGTAGGAAGTGTCGGGGTCGAGGCTTGAAAGCACATAGTTTGTGTTGGTGGTCGTCACTGTTGTCGGTGTGGCGAAAGTGTCGGAAGTATAGCGATAGCTTACCTCGTAGTATTCTGTCTCGTTGATTGCCGAGCTGGCTTGCCACGTAATGCGGGCGCTGCCGACCGTGGGAGTAGCGTGCAGTGCGGTGATACGGGCGCAATTGGGTCTTGTGATAGCAATGTTGTCGATAGCACCCGGAGGTGTCGAGCCGCCGCTTGCGTCATTGGCCCAGGCAAACACCAAGCGGTAGGTGCCCGCTGTGGGAACCGTAAAGTCGGTATAGAAACTCTGCCACGACGACTGCAGGTTCAGTTTCAGATTGGTGCCTGTCAAACCGATACAGCCGGTAGGAAGCGCCTGGCTGCTCCATGTATAGGCAGATGTAGTGCTGCTGTTGGGCGATGCACCCGCAGGAAGGGTGACAGACGTGGGAGCCAGGAAGACGCGGATGTAGTCGTAGTCGCTCTCACCGTAGGCTTTCCAGTCATAGGAAATGGAATAGCCGCCGGCATCCAGTGTCAATTCCTGATAGGCATAAACGAACACCGTAGTCGTGTTGGTGTAGGCATTCGACACGCCGTTGTCATTTGAAATGTAGAGACTCTTCGTGCCGCTGTTGTGGGTGGCGGTGCCGATGAACCATTGGTTCACCTGGCTGCCGTTTACAAACACCCAGCCGGCAGTGTCGGAGTCACTGTCAAAATCGCAGGAGTAGCTAAACCCCTGCCCTTGCGTTACCCAAGGGACGACCATCATCGCCACAATAAGTAACAATCTGAGTAAATGTTTTTGCATGACAAATACGTTTTGATTAATAATTATGAGAATTGATTGTTTTATGATTTCGACTTGGTATCGACAATATACCGTTTGCCAAAAATGCAGGGAACCTATTTTTTTATGATTATTATGATTGTCTGTTTGTCACTTTTATTATTCGGCATTTAACATGTTTACTTGATGCAATATGTGCAAAACGGCATGCTTTTTTGTCAATCATTCCAATGTATTTTCATACGAATTGATTTCTATTTTATTAAAAATTAACAACCTACACACAAACACCCTATTCAAACATGGATTCAAATATAAGAAAAAAAAATGATATATTTTCTTTTTCAAACTCTATTCGACGTAAAAAAGTTCTATTTCCACTTGTTTTCCTTTCCCAATCAAGTAAAAATCATATCACTGTCTATGGGATGACAGAACCTTGATCCTTCATACTGAGTTAAACTGATTGGCTTGTCAAACTATTATTACTATCCTCTATGGGAAAGAAAAAAGGGGGGCGGCGCTGCGCGCCGTCCCCCTCGGAGGGTTATAGATTATATAGAGTCTATAGATGCTATAGACTCTATAGTTTCTATCTTACTATCAGTTTCTTCACCATGTTGGTGTTGTCGGCCGTGATGCGCACGAAGTAGGCACCCTGAGCCAGCTTGTCAACCTCCATGGTCTTCTCGCAGTCTGCGCTGCACTCAAGCGTCTCTGTGGCTACCGTGCGGCCGTTCATGTCGACCACTGCGATACGAACCATTCCGTTCACACCACTCACGCTGATGGTGGTGCTGCTGGTGGCCGGGTTCGGGAAGATGCGGCAGCTGATGCCGTCGACATCCTCGATGCCCTCGCCACCCAGCGTGCGGAAGTTGGCCGTGACGTAGGCGCTGTAGTTGCCGTCGCCGCAGTCAGTGCGCACCTTGACGGTGTAGTTCGTGCCGGGTGTCAGGTTGCTGAAGGTGGCCTGCCGCTCGGCGGTGACATCGTCGCTGATAGTGCTGCCAGTTCCGTCGGTCAGTACCACTTGCCAGTGGTCGCCGGTCGGGCCGGGCTGCCAGCTGATGTCGGCACTGGTCTCGGTCACGTTGGTGACGGTCAGGTTCTGCACCGGGTCGCAGTCCTCGGAGGGACGCTCGCCTGTGGTGAAGGTGGACACCGTGCTCCACGGGCTGAAGATGTTCTGCTCGCAGACGGCGCGCACATACACGTCATACTGAGTCTCGTAGTCGAGGTTGGCGATGACGGCGGGCGAGCTGGTGGCGGTAGTGGTTGAGCCTGCACCGTGGCTGAAGCCGCGCGGACCGTACTCAAGCTCGAAGCTGATGTTGCCCGTGCCGGCTGTCCAGTTGACGGTGACGCTGTTGTCGGCAACTGCCGTGCTCACACCTGTGGGGGCGTCGCAGGGGATTGTGCCTTCCTGGGTTGTGGCACTGGTGCCCACCCAGTTCTCACTGGTCCAGTCGTCGCCGCAGACGGCCTTCAC
>JAEEGG010028978.1_pt1 | contig 10368 bp, 5 predicted proteins | sample 9134161 | NCBI WGS metagenome assembly JAEEGG01 (sample SAMN16246543, study PRJNA631951) | gut metagenome | biome: gut microbiome; feature: rumen; material: CR-attached | host: Bos | place: Iran: Karaj | collected 2018-10 | reverse complement strand
CGCTCTCAACCTGGGAGAAATCTACCTGGACGTTCCCGTACGCGCCCGTTTCAACATCCCTGTGGGCGGCCGTAACAACCTGTTCCTGTTTACCGGCCCCGTGCTGTCGGTCAATTTGGTATCCATTGACGCCCACGCATCCGGAACCACCAGCAACTACGACACCAACAAAGATCTCCGCCGCTTCGACGTAATGTTCGGCTTTGGCGTAGGCATTGACATCATCGAGCACATCCGTGTGGCTCTGGGCTTTGACTACGGCCTTCTGGACCGCCTTGCCTCTGCCAACGAGAAGTGCCATCACAGCCAGCTCAAGCTGGGCGTCCAGTACATTTTCTAATTGGTGCAGATGCGTCTTTGCAGAAAGCTTACAGGGCTGGTGGCGGTCTGTCTGACGGCCGCCTCCTGCCTTGCGCCTTCCGGCACGGACAAAAAGACCCAGGCCCTCCTGGAAGAGTTGGACGGCTACCTGGCCCTTCGTGAGGCCTATGCCGCCAAAAAGCAGAATCAGCTGGATGTATACCGGAATCTTTCCCTGGCCACCACGGATCCGGTCCGTCGCTACGAGCTGGAAATGATAACGGCCCAGGAGTATTTCCCTTTCAGCTTTGACTCCACCCAGTATTACCTGAAGAGCTGTCAGGCCCTTGCCAACCGGATGGGAGACCTGGACCGCTACAACCAGGCCACCATTATGCTGGGCCACTTGTACGACAAGGCCGGCAACTACCTGGAGGCCACCCAGATTCTTTACAGCCAGATAGATACGGCTTCTTTGTCGCCGTCCTTGAAGGCTGAATATTTCTGGACCCTCTACGAATACAGCAAGGATATGGCGGGTAATTCCGGTATGGTGGAACGGATGTCCATCCCGCCGGCCGCCTCTTTCCGCTCCCGCCTGCTAGGGATGCTGCCGGTCAATTCGGCCCGTTATCTTCAGCTGTACCGGGACCAGCTTCTGGACGAGGAAAGGACGGAAGAAGCAGACAGCGTAAGCCTGGTGCTGCTCCGGAGTGTCAAGCCCGAGGACCGGGACTTTGCCATCTATGCTTTCTATCAGTCGGAAATTTCCGAGCGCCAAGGGGATCAGCCCACCCGCATCTACTGGCTGGTGAAATCGGCCGAATGTGACCTCATCAACGCGGTGCGGGATTACGCTTCCCTGGCTATGCTGGCCCAGCTCATCCTGCCCACCGACGTGGACCACTCGTTCCGTTATCTGCGGATAGCGCAGGAGGATGCGCTTGCCTATAATGCCAAGCTCCGGCCCTGGCAGATTTCCCGTTTCCTGATGCAAGTGGAAGATGCTTATCAGGCCCGCCTGGCAAGGGCCTCGCGCAGCGGAAAGGTATGGTCCATCGTGCTGGCTGTCCTGACTTTGCTCCTTTCCCTGGCCACCTATTTCCTGATTGCCCGTTCCCGCAAGCTCAACAAAGCCCGGAGCGATCTGGAAACCAGCAACGCTTCCCTGGCCCAGGCCAATGCCACCCTGAGCGTGCTCAACCGGCAGATTTCGGAGGGCGCCCGGGTAAAGGAAAAGTACATCGTGAACTTCCTGCAGGGGCTTTCGTCCCAGATTTCGGTTATCCGTGCGGAGGACAACCGGTTCCGAAACCTGCTCAAACAGGGGAAAGCGGACCAGTTGCTCAAGGAACTATCCATCACCGGCCGTTCCGAAAAGGCCCGCGAAGATTTCTACGAAACCTTTGACAATACTTTCCTGGCCCTGTATCCGGATTTTGTAGAGCAGTTCAACGCTTTGCTCAAGGAAGAAGCCCGGGTGGTTCCGCCGGAAGGAAAGCTCACGTCCGAGCAGCGCGTATTTGCCCTGATCCTGCTGGGAATGGACGACAGCAAGAAGATAGCGACTATGCTGGATTATTCCGTGAGCACCATCTATAATTACAAAGTAGCCATCAAAAATGCGGCTCTCGGAGACCGGGAAACGCTGGAAGAAAGAGTGAAAGCCCTGGCTAAATAACTCATTTTATACTACTTTTTAGGACTCCTGTAAAAATATCAACCATCTGATTGTCAGGTGGTTGATATTTTATTTTTACTACTTTTCCATTCTTACGCGCGAGGCCAATATAAAATGTCTCTAATTTTGCACCAGACCCAGTGTCGACAACCCAAATTATTATTAACCAATAACCAAAAACGCAACAAACCCCAAGCGTATGAAAAAAATTGCTACCTTAATCCTTTCTTTAGGATTGAGTCTGGTTGCAATGGCTCAGGGACTCTCCGTTAAAGGTGTAGTCCTGGACTCTGCTAACCAGCCCATCGTAGGAGCGTTTGTGGTGGAGGCAGGAACCAGCAATGGTACCATGACCGACGTGGACGGAGCTTTCTCCATCCGTGTGGCCAAAGGTGCTGTTCTCGAGGTCTCCTGCATCGGCTATCAGACGCGGCAAGTCACTGTAGACGGTGACCAGAATCTCACAGTGGTCCTTCAGGACGACACCCAGATGCTGGAAGAAACCGTTGTAGTAGGTTACGGCGTGCAGAAAAAGAGCGTTGTGACGGCCTCCATCTCCAAAGTAGACGGAGAAGCCCTCAACACCGTGCGCGCATCTACTGTAAACGATGCCCTTAAGGGTAAAGTTTCCGGTGTTCAGATTACCCAGGCTTCCGGTCAGCCGGGCTCCGGCTCCCAGATCAAGATCCGTGGTATTGGCACCGTGAACAATTCCGATCCTCTTTATATTGTGGACGGAATGCCCGTTGACGGCGGTATCGATTACCTGAATCCTACCGACATTGCTTCCGTTGAAATCCTCAAGGATGCTGCTTCCGCAGCCATTTACGGTGCCCGCGCCGCCAACGGCGTTGTGCTGGTTACCACCAAGAACGGTAAGAAGGGCCAGGCTTCCATTACTTATAATGGCAGCTACGGCTGGCAGAATCCCTGGCGCAAGAAAGAGGTTCTCAATGCCACCGAGTATATGGTGATTATGAACGAGGCCCGCATCAACGATGGCGGCGCTCCGCTCTACACCCAGGCCGAGATTGCCGCTGCCGGAAAGGGCACCGACTGGCAGAACGAGACCTTTAATTACAATGCCCCCATCACGCAGCACCAGCTGTCCGTGAGCGGCGGTACCGAGAAAGCCACTTACTTTGTCTCCCTGGGCTACTTCAAGCAGGACGGTATTGTGGGCGGTAACTACGGCAAGTCCAACTACGACCGTCTGTCCATCCGTTCCAACAACACCTACATTCCTTTTGAGTCCAAGGATCGCAAATTCCTCAACAAACTCACCCTCACGGCCAACCTGGCCTACTCCAACATCAATGCTACGGGTATCACCACCAACTCCGAGTTCGGTTCCATCCTGGGCTCCGCCGTTGCTTTCAACCCCAGCATTCCCGTGTTCGCAAGCGAGGCTGAAGGTGCTGCCATCCTGGCCGCCCACCCCACTGCCATCGTTGCTTCCGACGGTAGAGTTTATTCTCTCCCTCCCACCGGTTATCAGGAACTGACCAACCCGGTGGCCAACCTGGACACCCCGTCCAACACCCTCTACAAGACCCACAAGTTCGTGGCCAGCTTTGGCGCCGAACTGGATATCCTCCCCGGCCTCAAGTTCAAGACCAGCTACGGTGTGGACCTCTCTTTCTGGCGCAACCGCGGCTACGGCTTTGAGCAGTACAAGAGCTCTATGAACCAGACGCTTACCAGCTGGGTCAATATGGGTATGAACGAAGGCCTCCGCTGGCAGGTAGAAAACTACTTCTCCTACAACAAGCAGTTTGGCAAGCACAATCTGTCCGTTGTTCTGGGTCAGTCGGCTATGAGCTATTCCTATACTTATGTATCCGGCTCCGACTACAAGCTCAAGGAGACCAATCCCAGTATGGCTTACATTGATTCCGCCATTGGCGCTACCGATGACGAGCGCACCAGCGGCGGTACCGGCGGCTACGACTATCAGCGTCTGGCCTCCTACTTCGGCCGTATCGACTACAACTTCGACGAGCGTTATATGGTAGAGTTCACCATCCGTCGTGACGGTTCTTCCCGTTTCGGCCCCGGTCACAAGTGGGCTACCTTCCCTGCCGCTTCCGTGGGTTGGAATCTTTCCAACGAACCTTGGTTCAACGCCCCTTCCTGGATCAACCAGATTAAGTTCCGCGCCAGCTGGGGTAAGAACGGTAACGAGAATATCGGTAACTTCCGCTATGCTTCCCTGATGGATACCGGCCAGGAGTACTACTTTGGCAACGAAGGCACCAACGGTACGGTTCAGTCCGGTTCCTCCCCTGCAGCCCTGGCCAATCCCACCATCCGTTGGGAAGAGTCCGAGCAGCTGGATCTGGGCTTCGACACCCGCCTGTTCGGTGACAAGTTCACCTTTGGCTTTGACTTCTATAACAAGAAGACCAACGGTATGCTGATGGACAAGCCCATCCCTTCCTATGTGGGTCAGGGCGCTCCTATGTCCAACCTGGGCGATATGCGTAACTGGGGTTACGAATTCGAAATTGGTTGGCAGCAGCAGGTTGGAGACTTCCACTACTCCATCAACGCCAATGCTTCCCTGCTCCGCAACCGCCTGATCAACCTGGGCAACGAGTCCGGTGAGGCTGTTTACCAGGGCAACGGTGCTTCCGGCGTGGGTGACTATGTGAAGGGTTCCAACGGTGAGGTTTGGCCTTACTTCTATGGTATGAAGACCGACGGTCTGTTCCAGACCTGGGAGGAAGTTTACGCTTACAAGAACAAGGACGGCGGACTGATGCAGCCCAACGCCCAGCCCGGTGACGTCCGCTTCGTGGACTACAACCAGGATGGTTATGTGAACGACGACGACCGTACCAAGATTGGTAAGGGTATGCCCGACTGGACCTATGGTATCACTATGGCCGCCGAGTGGAAGGGCATTGACCTGAACCTGTTCTTCCAGGGCTCCATTGGCAACCAGATTTTCGACTATTCTATGCGTGGTGACGTTCCCGCTATGAACCGTCCCGCCTGGATTCTGGATCGCTGGATTGGTGCAGGCACCTCCAACCGTATCCCCCGTATGACCAATGCCAACCCCAACCAGAACTGGCGTTCTTCCGATCTTTGGGTAAAGGATGGTTCCTTTATGCGCCTGAAGACCGCCCAGCTGGGTTACACCATTCCCGCCAAGATCCTCCGCGCAGCCTTCATCAAGAACCTCCGCGTTTATGTGGCCGGCGAGAACCTCCTCACCTTCACCAAGTATGATGGTTTCGATCCCGAAATGGCTTCCGATGGCTATACCACCATTGGCGTGGACCGCGGTATCTATCCTCAGTCCCGTACCATCACCGTGGGCGCCTCCATCACCTTCTAATCCTTTAAATGCAAGCGAATATGAAATTCTATAAGATTTTTGCAGTCGTTGCAGCCGCCGGTCTGATTCTTACCAGCTGCGGTGAGAAGTTCCTTACCGCTCACGCCACCCACCAGGGTGAAGCCGGTGCTGCTGCTACCGAGAGCGCTATCCAGTCTTATCTGACGGCTACCTATCAGCCGCTGCTGATGGACTCGTATGCGAACTACAACTACAATCACATCCTCCTGCTCTCCGACCTGCGTTCCGACGACATCTACAAGGGTGGCGGTGATGCCGGTGACCAGTCTTGGATGTACCATATGTCCCTGTTCCAGATTCCCGCTTCGGAAAGCCCGTCCGGCATCTGGTCCCTCTACTACACGGCCATTGCCCGCGCCAACAATACCCTGATGGCCATTGACAATGCCATTGGTTTCGATTCCGACGCCGCCAAGCGCAAGCTCGCCGGTTACAAGGCCGAAGCCCTGTTCCTCCGTGCCTACTATCTCCACCACCTGTGGAAACTCTTCGGCAACATTCCTTTCTTCACCGAGCCGCTGGAAGAACCTTTTATGGCCAAGCAGCGTACCGCTGACGAAATCTATGCCGCCATTATGACCGACATTGCAGCTGCCGAGGTGGCTGCCGGAGATGCCGGTGACGAGTTCCCCCTGTATACCAACGGTACCGCCAAGCAGGCCCGCGCCAACCTGGCTGCCTTGTATATGCTCAAGGCCCGTGTGGTTATGTACCAGAACGAGACGGACAAGTTCTCCGAGGTGGCCGCCGATATGGCCAAGATCATTGGCAGCGGTCGTTACAGCCTTATTGGTTATGACGGTCTCTGGACGGGTGCCGACGAAAACGACTTCACCGCCGAGTCCATCTTCGAGACCAACCAGGTTTCTGACGGAAAGCGTGACTGGGGTGCTGCCTGGACCGGTTGCGGTACCAACCTGCCGGCCTATATCTCCCCCAACGAACTGGCTGACCCTGTGTTCTGCGGTGGCTGGGCCTTTGGTCCCGTTCGTCAGGCCACTTGGGATATGTACGAGCCCGGTGATGTTCGCCGTGAAGGTTCCATCAACAAATTTGCCGAGGGCACTTACGGTCCCCGTTTCCAGGACACCGGCCTCTTCCAAAAGAAGTATGCCGCCCGTACCTCCCTGCGTTCGCCCATTGGTACGGTTGACCTGAACTATCCCAACAACCTCATCATCTTCCGTTACGCCGAAACCCTGCTCAACTATGCCGAGCTGGTGGGTGTTCTGGGTGCTTCCGCTTCCAACGGTGTTACCCCTCAGGCTTGCCTGGACGAGGTTCGCACCCGTGCCGGTCTGGGTTCCATCCCCGTGAGCAAGGACAACATCAAGGCCGAGCGCCGCAAGGAATTTGTGGGTGAAGGTATGCGTTTCTGGGACCTCATCCGTTGGGGTGATGCCGCCAGCGTCCTTACCGAAAATGACACCGCTCACCAGAGCGTCCGTACTTTCGATCCTTCCAAGGACAAGTACCTGCCCATCCCTCAGAGCGAAATGAGCCGTACCGCCGGTACCGGTGAGTATGAACTCAAGCAGAACAATGGTTATTAACAGATAAGCGTTATGAAGAATTTATTTAAAACTACTCTCCTTCTGGTTACGGCCGGAGCGCTTCTGTTCTCCTGTCGTCCTATGGACTCCGATTCCCACAAGCTGGGACCGGCTCCTAAGGAAGATCAGCTGGCCTTTACGGCCACTCCCTCCACTGCCACTCCCAATATCATCGAGTTGCAGAACAATTCCTCCGTCAGCGGCGTAGCCCTGTGGGATCTGGGTAACGGAACCACCGTAAAGGGTGACAAAGTTTCCGCTTCCTATCCTTTCAAGGGTGACTATACCATCACTATGTCCCTGTATACCACGGGCGGCGGTGCCTCCATCTCCAAGGTGATTAACATTGCCCAGGACGACTACAGTCTGCTGGATACCCCTGGCTTCAACGCCCTCACCGGCGGTGCCGAAGCTACCGAAGGCAAGACCTGGGTCTTTGCCCGCTATACCAAAGGCCACTTTGGCGTGGGTGACGTGAATGCCGCACCCGAAGAGGGTGGTCCGGCCTGGTGGCAGTGCGATCCCAAGGGTAAGGAAGGCTGCTCTCTCTACGAGAACGAGTTCACCTTCATCCAGAAAGGCACCAAGCTTATCTGGAAAAACGAGGGCAACATCTACACCAACGAGAACGGTATGAACCACCTGGGAATCCCCGGCACCGCCAATCCTGTTGTAGGTGACTATGACGTGCCTTACGTGCCCGCCGACAACCTCACCTTCACCCTGGACGAGGACAATATGCTCCTTACCCTGAGCGGCGGCGCCTTCCTGGGCTTCTATACCGGAAAGAGCGAGTTCCACATCATTACCCTGAACGAGCATCAGCTCGAGGTTTGGTGCGGCAGTGAGGCCGAACCCGGCAACGCCTGGTATTTCAAATTCGTTCCCAAGGACGAGCTGGTAGAACCCGAGGTAGATCCCGAACCCGAACCGGATCCCAAACCGGATTCCGAACCCGCCTGGTTCCGTCCCGCAGCTCCCACCAACCTGATGCGTTCCTCCATTGACTACGAGCAGTGGTTCAGCGGTGACGACTGGGCCGGAGGTCTGACTGCCGGTATTGCCATCAAGAACGATATCGTGATTACCGTTCCCGAAGGTGTAGGCGGCGGCGAATGGATGGGTCAGTTCAAGATCAAGACCCACATCCCGGCCGATGCCCGCGAGCGCTTTGACTTCTCCTGCCAGATCAAGGCTTCCAACGCCGGTACGGCTACCGTCAAGATGACCAACGAGGCCGATGGTGCCGACAGCTACTTCTACGATGGCAATGTGGCCATCGGTGCCGGAGAAACCCTCCTCTTCGAGGCTCCCGACCATATGATGTTCGACGCCCACGAGGGCATCCTCCTGGTCTTTGACTTTGGTCGTTTTGAGGCCGGTACGGTTATCACCCTCTCCGACTTCTGCCTCCAGAAGCACATCCCGCTGAGCGACAAGCCCGAGGTGGTGAACCTGTGGCCCACGGCCGAGGTTGCCGTATCCGAGGTGTATTTCACCGCTCCCGGTTGGGCTGGTGGACTGGATCCCCATTTCACTCCCGGTGAAGGCAATAAGACCTTTGAGCTCACCATTCCCGAGGGAATTGGCGGAGAAGAGTGGATGGGCCAGGTAAAGCTGAGCACCAACATCGCCCTGCAGGCTTCTCACGAATATGAGTTCTCCTGCAAGGTGGAAGGAACCTCTGCCTCTTCCTTTACCATCAAGCTCTCCAACGACCCCGAGTCCGACAGCAAAGTGTGCTTCTATGACAACAGCCTGCCCACCAAGAACGGCGTTGTAACCATCCGCAAGCAGGGATTCAGCCCCGCATCGGAGGATGTAGAAGCTGCATTATTGATCTTCGACTTTGGCCGTACCCCTGCCGGAACGGTCATCAAGGTCAGCGACATTGTCCTTCAGGAATACGTGTATTAATAAATAGGTTGTAATAGGGTGGCCAAAGGGCTTGCTGCATTTGGCCACCCTTTTTAACTTTGAAGAATGAAAAAGATGTTTTCTCTACTTTCGGCCCTCCTTGTAGTGCTGTCTTGCCAGGGCACCCAGCCGGATCCTACTCCGGAGCCCGCCAAGGCCAGCCTTCAGTTTGCCGTTTCTCCTTTGACCCTGGATCCCCAGGGCGGAGAAGCCTCCGTTAAAGTAACGGCCAGCGGTACCTGGGGCGTTTCTACGGACGGTCAGGCTTGGTACTCCGTTTCTTCGGCCTCCCAGATTTATTCCGGAGAGAGCCTGCTCAAGGTGACGGCACAGCCCAACAACACGGCCAGCGCCCGCCAGGCCACGCTGAGTTTCCAGTGCGGAGACCAGAAGGCTTCGCTTACGCTGAGTCAGGGCCTGTTTGTTCCGGAACTGACTTTCTCCGCTGCGGAAGTAGTGGGAGAAGGCATTGGGGGAGAGGTCTCGGTGACCACCGCCACCAATGCCGTCTGGACGGTAGTAGACGAAGACATTGACTATTGGTTCAGCCTTTCTCCCAAGGCCATTGCCAAGGGAAACGGCGAGCTTAAAGTGAAATTTACCCGTAGCTATGTGGACCAGAAGCGCACCAAGCAGGTTCGTTTCCGCAGCGGAGACCACGAGAAAGTGCTCGTTGTTTCCCAGAAGGAAGGAGAGCCCGTGCCGGACGGTGCTTATGTTCCCCAAGGCTACACGCTGGTGTGGCAGGATGATTTCTCCGGGACTTCGGATCATCTTGTGGACAACTGGCGTTTTGAGGACTGGGCTCCCGGCCGTGTGAACCACGAGCTGCAGCGCTATGTCCCCAACGACCGCAGAACGGCCTACATCTCCGACGGCGCCCTGAACATTGTGGCCCGCAAGGACGGTGGGCAGGTGATTTCGGCCCGTATGAATTCCAGCCAGTCCTGGCAGTATGCCTATGTGGAGGCGGCCATCTGGTTGCCCAAGGGAAAGGGTACCTGGCCCGCCTTCTGGATGATGCCCGACGACTTCTCCAAGGGCTGGCCGGACTGTGGCGAAATTGACATTATGGAAGAGGTGGGCGTAGTTCCCAACGAAACTTCTTCCTCCATCCATTGCAACGCGTACAACCACGTGAAGGGAACCCAGAAGACCGCCGCACGTGTCACGGCCGGCGCCGAGAACGAGTTCCACGTGTATGCAATGGAATGGACAGAGAACTATATCAAGACTTATGTGGACGGGAATCTCCTGCTGGAATTCAAGAACGACAAGGCGGGAAATGACAAGACCTGGCCCTTCAACAAGAAATTTTACATTATCCTGAACCTCGCCTGGGGCGGAGACTGGGGCGGTATGCAGGGCGTAGACGAATCTGCGCTGCCTTGCACTATGAAAGTGGACTATGTTCGGGTATATAAAAAATAGTTCCTATGTTTGAAACGCAAATAAAAATGGAGTGAGCTTCCGAGAAGCTCATGAGGAACGCTCTCAGGGGTTCCGACCCCTGCCGCTAAGGCAGACCCCCGGAAGTTTTTCATGAGTTT
>JAEEGG010028977.1_pt1 | contig 10368 bp, 15 predicted proteins | sample 9134161 | NCBI WGS metagenome assembly JAEEGG01 (sample SAMN16246543, study PRJNA631951) | gut metagenome | biome: gut microbiome; feature: rumen; material: CR-attached | host: Bos | place: Iran: Karaj | collected 2018-10 | reverse complement strand
CGGCTTCTCCTACGCTGCGCTCGTTGCCGTAAGCATGTGCCGTGTCGATGTGTCTGTATCCCGCCTTCAAGGCAGTCAGTACCGAGTTATAGGTGGTTTCCCCGGCGGGAATGCTGTAAACGCCAAGTCCGAATTGGGGCATCTTCACGCCGTTGTTCAGCGTCAAATAAGGTTGGTTTTGTGCGTTCATGGTCATAATGTTTAAGATGATTGTTGCTACGATTAAGATTACTTTTTTCATGGTGTTATCCTCCTATGTATTTAATGAATTTTGCAGGATTGCCGCCCACGATGGTATTCGGGGCCACATTTTTGGTTACAACAGCACCAGCGGCCACGACAGCGTTCTTGCCGATGGTCACGCTGGGCAGGATGGTGGCTCCTGCACCAATCCAAGCGTTCTCACAGATGTGGACGGGCTTGCAAAGGAGGATTTGGCGATCGTAAAGGTCATGGTTATTGGAGATGAGTTGCGCATTGGCGGCAATCATCGCGCCGTCGTCGATGGTGATACCGCCACGGGCCATCATCAGGCAGTTGTTCATAATCATCACGTTCTTCCCGATGTGTACACGGTCGAAGCAGACACCGGTGAGGCCTGGCATCACCCAGCCGCCTTCGCCGAGGTTGTCGCCGAAGAGTTCACGCACGAGGGCGTTGTACTCGTCGGTGTAGGGCATCGTGTGGTTCAGTTTGAAAAGCACTTGCGCTTGGCGCACGCCTTCCGCGTGTTCTTCGGCTGTGGTCAGCCTTGGGTCAACTCTTTGTTCTTGCATCGTTTTAGGTTTTGAATTACGGTGCAAAAATACAGCGACTTCCCGAGGGAGCCGTTACGCAGATTTCCGGAAAACTTTCAAATTTTGCGGGAAATTACCTCTGCCTATACTCGCTCGGTGTTTTCCCCAGCAGTTTCTTCGTATAGGTCGAGAAGGCGGCAGGCGAGCTAAACGCCATCAATTCAGCGATTTCGGATAGGGTTTTTGAATTGTCGTCCAACAAGGCGACCAATTCGTAGGTGGCATAGAAGCCAATCCATTGCGAGGCGGGCAGTCCCGTGACGGAGCGGCTGATTTCGGAGAGGTATTTTGAGGTGATACAAAGGGCATCGGCATAGAAAGCCACCTCGCGCTCGGCGCGGACATTCGTCTGCACCAGACCGAGGAACTTCAGGAACAATTGCGCCGTGCGGTCAGAGGTTTCCATCTTCGCCAAGCCGTGTTGATACACCGTCCAAAGGTCGTAGAGGAAGATTTGCAGCACGCGCCCCAACACATCACGACGGAAAGGCGACTCCGCCTCTTGCCGACAGCGGAAAAGGTCGAAATCGCCTTTGATGAGATGCAGACTCTCGTCGTCCAAATGGAACGATGGACAGGTGCGGATGAACACAAAGCCTTTTGAAGCCCACACCATTTCTGGGTTGTATTGCGACAGGAACTCGCCAGTAACAATCAAGAAATCTGCCTCGAAATCAGCGGAATAAGTGATTTCTTGGATGGTGTTCGACATCTGCCAAATCACCAAGTCGTCTTTCTTCGAGACGAAAGACCTTCGCCCATCGGAAAAACGCATTTCACCCTTTCGCACCAGGATATGAATATGGTGCGTGGCGGTGAAGTCCGACGGCAAATGCGCGTCAGTGGTAGTGTTTAGCAGTTGGCAGTGGTTCATCGACAGCCTATTAATGAAGACAAGCTATTTCGCCAAGAAAGGATACTTCTTCCTAATATTGTCGGCGAGGAACTGTGCCACCGCGTCGGTGGGCATGTTGGTGACGTTAAGGACGAAGTCATAGTTGCGGGCATCGTAGCGCGAGGTTTCGGCGACAGTTTTGACGAATGTGTCGCGAGCCTTGTCGGTTGCATCAATGACCTTGGCAGCCTCTTCGGGGCTGAGATTTTGCTTGGCGGCGATGCGGGCGATACGTGCGTCACGGTCGGCCATGATGAACAGATGCAACGCATTGGGATTGTCGCGGAAGATGTGGAAACCGGCACGGCCCACGATGATGCAGCTCTCTTGTTCGGCCAATTCACGCAACAAACGAGCCTCGGCATAATAAAGGGTCAACGGCGTGGCCTCTGGATAGTAGACATCCGGATGGCTGGTCGTATCAAACTGGCGATAAAAGTAACAGAAGTCACTCCACCAACTGGTTTTTTGCGCCTTAACACGGTCCATGTTTTCAAGGGTCATTTTAAAATGATCGGCAACGCTTTGCAATATGGCGCGACCGTAAACCTTGAGCCCCAATTTTTCTCCCAGCAGACGGGCAATCTCGCCACCTCCGCTGCCGCACTCGCGGTTGATAGTAATGATAATCTTTTGGTTTTCCATAGTGAATATCTGTTTTATTCTTCAATGAATTTCTTTCCGTCGCCCCATGCTTTGCCGACTTCTTCGCCGATGGCGTGGTAACTCACGCCCGAGGCATCGAAAACGATGGGCTTCAGTTTGGCCAAGTCAATCTTGCCGTCGGTGAGGATGCTCTCATCGGCACTTTGGTTGACCACTTCGCCAATCAACATGCCATTCTCGAAACTCACCACGCGACACTCCAATGTCAGCGGGTACTCGTTGACGATGGGCGCGTCAACATTGGGGCTGGGGGTTACTGTGAAGCCTACTTTGGCTACCTTGTTCGCGACATCATGTCCGCTCACCGTGCCGAAATAGTCCGACTCGGCCACTGTGCGCTCGTCGGCGAAACTCACGGTGAAGGCACCCGTTTCACGCAGGTTGTCGGTCGTTTTGTGTTCCGAAAGGCTGATGACGATTTGGTTGTAGTCGAGTTGGCCGGCCCATGCCGCCATCATCACGTCGGGCGTGTGGTTCTTGTCCCATGTGGCAATCATCACGCAAGGTTGTGGCGTGGTCACCAAGGCGTGCTGTGCGCCGAAGTTCACACGCCCCGAAACCTCTTCGACTTTTTGTTGTTTCTGTTGGTTATCAGGGTTCGTGTTGCTTTGAACGTTTTCAGTTTGTTGGTTGTTTGTGCAGGCGGCAAGGGCCAGTCCGCACAAGATAGTTGCTACTATTTTCTTCATGGTTTTGATGTTTTGTGTTTCGGCTGCAAAAATAGGAAAATCCCCGAAAACTCTAAACCAAAGTTTTCGGGGAATTGTTTAGCCATCTTTGCGAAAATGGCCTATTTGTCAATGCTGACAATAGTGTATTTCCTTGTTCCCAACCCAATGGCTTCGGCGTGCTCGATGGTGTGGGTGCCGTGTTGCTTGTTGATGCGGCTGAGCAGGTCGGTGGGGTCGTTGGTGGCGGTCACCTCTTGGTTGTTGATGATGTCCACGCAGGCTTGGTCAAGGGCTACGGGGTCGGTGCTGGCGAGGATGCCGTAGTCCTCAAGTTTCACGGGGGCAGGATGATCGACACAGTCGCAGTCGATGCTCATATTGTTCATCACATTGATGTAGATGATGCCCTGCCTCTTTTGGAAATAGTTCGTCACCGCTTGGGCTGCCGCTGCCATACTCTCAAGGAAGCCGTCCTGGTCGCCGATGAATTCTGGCGTCCAAAGCTTGGCCATATCGAGTTTCTCCATCTTTCCCGACGAGTGGATATAAGCCTTGCCGTTGCTGCTGGCGCAACCGATGCTGAGGTTCTTTAACGCACCGCCATAGCCGCCCATCGGGTGACCCTTGAAGTGGTTGAGGGCAATCATGAAGTCGTAGTTGGCGATATGGCCGCCCACGATGTCATACTTGATGTGCGACTGGTCCTTCACGGGGATGCGGATTTCATCGTATTCATCCATAATGTCCACAGGGAAGTAGTCGGTGAAACCGTGCCTGCGGATGACTTCCCAGTGTACGGCTGAGTTGTTACGCTCGTCTTTTTCGTCGCCAGGGCCGTTACCGTAAGCGGTGTTGCACTCCACGATGGTGCCGTCCACCTCGTGAACGAGGTCTTTGATGAGTTCGGGCTTCAGGTAGTTGGGGTTGCTGCCTTCGCCGGTCGAGATTTTCACGGCCACGCGGCCTTTGGCTTCCACGCCCAAAGCCTTGTAGATGTCCACCAAAGCCTCGGGGCTAATGTTGCGCGTCAGATAGACTTTTGCTGTGTTTTCCATATTCGTATTAGTTTGATTGTTTTGATTGTCTTCAGGTTGGTTGTTTGTGCAGGCGGCGAAGGCCAGGGCGCACAAAAGGGTTGTTGCTAATTTCTTCATTTTGTTTATTTGTTTATTGTTTTTGTATTTCGTTCTTTTTCAATTAGTTCCCAATGGCCAGTCTTATCGGATCCAACCCATTTGATAAGGTTTTTCTCCACCAATCCTGCCAATTCCCGTTGGATGGTTTTTCTGTTCACTCCCAAACGTTCAGATAGATATTTGGTATTTACTGCGACATTTACTGCGACATTTTTTCCCAACAAATGCGTCTGCAAAGATAATTGTTTTTTTTCACTACGCCGAAAAAATCCCTGAAAACCATAGTTCAAAGATTTCAGGGATTTTTTCAAATCAGTCAACGTATCATCCCCGCCAGCGGGTTAACGTCAATCAGTTTCAGGCTCTTCACCATCTTGGCCGTGCCTTCCTTATATTTCTTGAAATGGGCGGTCTGGATGTGGCTTTGATAGGCCTCTTGGTCCGCATAGATTTCCAAGATGTAGATTTTGCAGGGATCTTCCTTGGTTTGCATCGAGAAGAGGGTCAGCACGCCAGGCTCCACTTTCACAGAAGTCTCGCCGACTTCCTTGGCGAAGGCCATATATTCCTCCAAATACTCGGGCACCACTTCGATTTCGGCGAGGCGGACAAGCTTTTCGCCAACTTTCACTGGTGAGGCAAACTCTTCGTCAGTCACTTTTTGGAGCTGAACGGCGTGTTCCTCGCCTGGCACGATGTCCGTCACGGTGAGGCACTCGATGCTGCTATCAGGGGTGGCACCGTTCCAGTGGCGGGTGTTGGGTGCCGTGACGATCACATCGCCTTTGCGGATGAGTTGCTTGTCTTTTCCTTCCTCTTGGTAATAGCCTTCGCCATCAAGCACCATCAGCACTTGGGTAGCGTTGGGGTGGTAATGCCACGAGTTGCGGCTGCCTTTTTCGAAAAGGAAATTGGTGGTCATCTGGTGGTCGCTGTGACTGACAACAGAGATGTGGACCGTACCCGTATTAAACTCCTCAGGAGCAAGATTTTGTGCTGGAAAAATGGTTTGTTGTGCCATAGTAGTCAAGGATATAAGGAAAACACCGAGAAAAAAGGCTAATTTCTTCATTTATTGAATAGTTTTAATGCGTTTTTGTAAAGGATCATCTCTTTGTAAGGCTCCAAATCGGGCTCTTCCGTCAGGTATTGCTGCATCCGTTGAAGGCTATTTACGAGCACTTGAGGGGCGACGTAGGGATAGTCGGAGCCATAGAGCAAATGGTCGGGCGTGGTGATGGTGAGCATCATCCGGATGACCTCGGGGCTGTGGGCACCGGCCAAGTCGTAATAAAGCGAATTCAGATTGGCTTGCCAGTCGATTTCGCCCACCATCTTGTTGGCTTGCATCACGGCGGTCAGCGACTTCATGCGAGGGACAGCCAAAGGCAGGTATGCTCCACAATGGGGCACGACCACCTTCACTTGAGGATAACGCGCCAACACATTGCGACTGATCATATTGGCCACGGCCCGTGTGGTTTCCGACAGGTATTCCTGCATGGCCAATGGTGTCTGCTGCATCACCTGCCGGTTGACTGGTTCAGGACGATGCGGATGTAGGATAACAACAGCTCCGCGCTCGTTGAGCACGGAAAAGAGCGTGTCAAGCTCGGGCACACCGAGATACTGACCATTGACATTGGTCGCCAGTTTTATGCCATCGGCCTTCAGCGTGTCGAGGGCGTAGACGGCTTCACGAATGGCAGCATCAACATTGGGTAGGGGTAGAGCAGCACAAAACATAAAACGTCCAGGATAGCGTGCTTTGAGTGCAGCACACTCTTCATTGTAGCTACGGCAAACCTCTGCCGAAGCCTCCGCATCGCCAAACCAAGGTTGTGGCGCGGGCATAGTCAGCACAGCGGTCTGTATGCCAGCCTTGTCCATAAATGCGACATGTTGTTCCGCATCCCAAGCAGGGATGGGAAAACCTTCGTCCATCTCGGCGCCGTTGGCTTTGATGTAATCGAGATAACCTTTCGTGATGGCGTGGCTGTGGAGGTCGATTTGGGCCGAAGCGTTTAATGCGATTGCTGTCATGATGATGATTATCAAGGTTTTTCTCATGGTTTGAAGCTCGGTTGTGTCTTTTGCAAAGATAATAAAAATAAGATTGCGCCCCAAGCCCAAGTGCCCAATGCGATTTTCGTTTCTTTCATCTTTATTGGTTGATTATGATTTACGCAGCAAAAGTAGAACAACCAACACGAAAATGGGTTATATGATTTACGGATAAAACAACTGATTTTTCGGAAAGTGATTTTTCTTATTTTTGCAGCCATGAAACAGCAAATGTTGAAAGTTCACTGCGTCAATGATTATGCGCGTTATATCGGTGCGCCCGAGTTGCATCCTTTGGTCAGCGTCATCCACTACGACGAGTTGGAGCATTGCCGCCATAGCCTGAACAACTATGACGTCTATGGCATTTTCATCGCCGATGAGTTTTTGGAAAACCTAACATACGGCCTGTTGCGCTACGACCTACACCAACATGCCATCATGTGCGTCTCGCCCGGACAAATCGGAGGCAAGAGCGACACAGGCGAGGAAATCCAGACCAAAGGCTGGGCTTTGCTGTTCGACCCCGAACTGATCCGAGGCACCGAACTCGGACGAAGGATGTCGCAATACACCTATTTTTCATATAACACCAACGAGGCCTTGCTGACCAACGAAGCGCAACGGCAAATCATTGTAGGCTTTTTGGAACTAATCCGTCAGGAACTGCAAAACGGCACGAAAGATGAACATACGCAACATATTCTGGTGCATTACATCGGGTTGGTTTTGGAGCATATCGCACGATTTTATTCACAGCAATTGTCCACCTCTTTGCCGACCTATTCCGATTTGCTGAATCGCTTCGAGAACCTCCTTGTGCGTTACTACGACGAAGGCAAACAACACCAACTGGGAATCCCGTCGGTGAAGTATTGTGCGCAGGAATTGTTCCTTTCGCCAAACTACTTCGGAGACCTCATCCACGAGCTGACTGGTGAGACTGCCACGACAGCCATTCGTAATTTCATCATGCAGCGTGCCCGCGACATGCTCATCAGCGGAAAGACCGTCACCGAGACCGCCGATGAGCTGGGCTTTAAGTATTCGGCGCATTTCACGCAGATGTTCAAAAAACACTTTGGAATGCCGCCGAGCAAATATGTTTCATAGGCTTTACTTATTCATTTCTTCAGCTTCAACCCATCCTTGAAGGCCTCGCCGACACGCTTTGAGACTTGATAATAGCCGTGCGTGTAGGGGTCGAAAGTGATGGCTTGCAGGGCTTCCACGTCCACTTTGCCGTCTTTCATCTTACTGGTCTCGACAGAGGTCTGCAACACCTTGCCGATGACGCCAAGGCCAGTGTCATCGCTTTGGTATTCAATGAACTCACATTCCATGGCGATGGGCAGCTCGTTGATGATGGGAGCATCCACTAATGAGGATTTGGTCGCGGTGAGACCACTCTTGGCAAACTTGTCCTTTTCGGTCTTGCCCGACACGACGCCGAAATAGTCGGCTTCCACCACATGGGCTGCATCGGCGATATGGACGACAAAGCCTTTGTGTTGCTTGATGTTTTCAACGGTCTTGTGGGTTTCGGTCAGGTTGAGGGCCACGCGGTCGCGGTCGAGCATGGTGCCCCAAGCGGCGTTCATCACATCTATGGTCCCGTCTTCGTTGTAGGTAGCCACGAGCAAAACGGGCATCGGGAAAATGGCTTCGGTAACTTTAATGGGTTGTTTCATAGGTTTTTATATTTTTAATTACTTGTTTATAATTGTTTCCGCCATTCGTTTTCCAGCATCGAAAGCCTTTTGCAAGCCCTCTTCCCAGTGCTCCTCGCGATACTTGCGCTTGGCTTCCTCCGAGAATCCTCCCAACTCGAAATTGGCGTAGTTCTTCACTTGGTAGGTGTTGTTGGCAAACAGTTTCTCCGGTTGTCCGAGGGCTTTGGCGATGCAAGGCTCCATAGTGCCATAGCCGTTGCAGTTACTGCCACCAACGCCACCGTTTTGTGTCTCCACCAACACCACGGGCATCCGCTTCGGGGCGGTGATGCTGTAGTCGTTGTAGGATAGCCAAGGGAAGGCCAAACGCTCCAAAAAAGCCCGCATCTGGCCAGTAATCTCACCGAAATAGTTAGGTGAACCTAACACCAAGCCGTCAGCTTGAGCAATCTCTTCCAAGATAGGAGTCAACGCATCCTTGAACTTACATACATTCGATGCCTTGCCCTTGATTTTGCAAGCCATGCACGACATGCAGCCCTTATAGTCGATTCCGTACAAACGCACCGTCTTCACCTCAATATCATTGCCGACAGACATTGCACCCTCGGCAAACTTCTGCAACATAGAGGCCGTATTGAAATTCTTTCGCGGGCCTCCGTCAATAATCATAATCTTCTTTGTCATCATATATCACGGTTTGAGTGCTTTTGGTTGCAAATGTACGAAAAATCAAGGAAAAAATGTTTTATAAAGGATGAAAACAAGTAAAAATCCACAACAGACGAGAAATGACGTATCTTTGCCGCAAATTTAAAAACCGATCATCATGAATCAAAGAATAGCCATCCCTTCCAATGAGGGCATACTGTGGCAGCACTTCGGAAAGGCTCCACAAGTCACCATTTTCAATGTCGAAGAAGGAAAGATCGTCGATTCAAAGGTGCTGCAGGCACCAGAGCATGAGCACGGCGCCATGCCGAGGTTCCTGGCCGAGCAGGGTTGCACCGATGTGCTTTGCGGCGGATTGGGCCAAGGAGCGGTCAATATGCTGAACCAGTTAGGCATCCGCATCCACGCTGGCGCACCCGAGCTTCCCGTGGAGCAGGTGCTGGCGATGTTCCTTAACGGCACCATCGTTTACGGCGATCCCAGCTGCCACCATCATTGCGAGGGGCATCACCACGAGTGAAACTAACGGTCGTATTTAGTAATAATATTGGTTTTATTTTGCAATCTGATACCCTACAGCCACAAGCAGTATTCCTAAGAGAACACAGCCAGCAACGTATAGTGAGAAATATAACCAGTTGCCTGATTGAATCAATTGAAAACTCTCTTTGGAAAAGGTCGAGAATGTTGTAAACCCACCACAAAACCCAACGCTGAGAAAAAGAACCAGTTGTTGAGATATGTTGGCTCATCTAGTGAATAAACCCCAAAGCAAACCGATAATTAAGCAACCAATGAGATTAACCGCAAATGTAGCCCAAGGAAATCCGTCTGTGTATTTAAACAGTATTGAAACAATATAGCGAAGAGCTCCTCCGATGAAGCTGCCCGCACCGACTAAAAGGATATTTCTCAACATAAAGTTCGTTTTTATATTTAATTACATCACCAAAATCTCACAAATCTTATCTTGTCTTACAATTTTAGGAGCTGATTTCCCTGCTAAAACCAATATTTTCTTGCCATTTCGATAGATATGAAGCTGTCGGGACCTAACAACAGCAGTCAGTTCCGGGTCATTTTGCATAGCCTTCCAAATATGATGATAAACGCCCTCCTCATCAAACAGCTTCTTCTGCAAATGTGAGCACATGTTGGTAGTGTCGATTGTAATCATAGTTATCCCACATATTTTAGTCCGACAATAGAAAGAATCAACGTGCTGAGAAAAAACACCCGCCAGAAGGTGGCTGGCTCGTGAAAGACGAAGATACCCAGCAGCACCGCTCCAACGGCTCCGATGCCCGTCCAAACTGGGTATGCAATGCCGATGGGGATGGTTTGTGTGGCTTTTGCCAAAAGCACGGCACTCAGCACATAGAGCACGGCAAAGCCTGAAATCCACAGCCAATATTCCGTTCCGACTGTAAGTTTGGTTTTGCCGAGGCAGAATGCGAAACCTGTTTCACAGAGGCCGGCGATGATGAGGATAAGCCAATTCATGGGCGCAAAACTACAAAAAAATCCGCAACCCAAGGCTTTCGCCCGAGTTGCGGATTATCTTCTTTACAACTATAACTATAAAACAAACTTTTTTGTAATTTTGCAGTGTCGTTATCTTCTGGTTCTGTTCAATGGACTTCGGCGGAATCGGATGAAACGTCGCAAAAATGTCAAAAAGGAGTCCCGTTTATTTATATGAATTTATATGAAACAGTATCGTAAATTATTAGCGCTTATGCTCTTACTAATAGTAAGTGGCGGCGTATTTGCACAAGATCTTTTCGACAAGGC
>JAEEGG010028976.1_pt1 | contig 10368 bp, 7 predicted proteins | sample 9134161 | NCBI WGS metagenome assembly JAEEGG01 (sample SAMN16246543, study PRJNA631951) | gut metagenome | biome: gut microbiome; feature: rumen; material: CR-attached | host: Bos | place: Iran: Karaj | collected 2018-10 | reverse complement strand
TCTCGGCATTCGACAGTCACTAATCATAGGCACTCCTTCGAATGCTTAGGGTTCACAAACCATTTTGTTTTCCCTATCAATCTTGTAGGCAATAAGATAGAATAAGATTTTTCCCCTGTCAAGCCATAAACGCATACTATTTAACTATTGTTTGCTATAGGATTTAACTATAACTTATTAAATAGCCCCGTTCCAGCAAGGCCAATGAGCCACAAGCCTAGCAAGGTCCCTGAGCCCGCCGATATACGAAACTTGGCTACTTTGTTGCCTTAGTTGAGTTAGGTTCGTAGGAGCAGGGCCATAAGGCTTGCAGTGCGTCATCCAAAGCATTCTGCGCCTCACATGCCATCCCCGCGAAGGCGGGGATCTCCTTAATCCGATTACATAGGGCGTTTCCCGCGCCACTGCGCGGGCCGGGCTTTACTCGCTACGCTCCCGGAGCCTGTAGTCTCCGCCCTGGCGGGTGACAATCTCCCCTAAAGGGGACCATAGCCACTAAGGCAACAAGTTGCCAAGTGGCTGGAGGCCTAACGTATAAATTAATTTGAATGAAAAACGATTGGAGGTTTACTTTGCGCTCCGTTCTTTTCTAGAACGATATGCTGCAATTTCTGCTTCTACTTCAGCATCGCTCATGCCAGCAGCAACGCTACATTGAGCCTGCTGACGCAATTCCAAGAAGGCCTTCCAACCTTGATTATCTTCAAATCTTTTTTCAGTCATGTCTTCAATCTATACAAAAACGAGTTCTAAAGCAATAGAACCTTCTGTTCAACTACTGATAAACCTTCGTGATAATTCCTAATAGAAAAATACCTATATTTGAACATATTAACCATTCGGAGAATAATATGAAGAAAATGCTTGTAATGTGTCTCTTTGCCATTTTCTTCGTAGGTTGTGCATCCGGTTTCAAATCTTTTTATAATCCGTGGTTCAACGAAAATTATTTTCCGCAAGAAGCATACTTGAAAGAGGGTGAAGAACCTGTTTTGATGAAAACTTCCGACCTGGACGCGAAATACAGAGAAGTCACTTCTCGATGGTATTGGTGTATTGGGTACTCCGGTTTCAATGGCCCGAATTACAGCGAAAATGCTGTTTACCGTAGTATCGCCAATTTCAGTAAAGAAGTCAAGGCTAAAGTTGTCATTTGGTCAAAATCATACACAGATACGCGAAACGGAGTTTTTTCTTCTCCCCAAACTCACTACCATTCTTATGTTGATGCATATGGGATGGGTCATACCTACACAACGACGTCTTATTCGACATATTCATACTCTGTTGATAGATATGACTATTCCGCATATTTTTTTATTCCGATTCCTGAAAAATATAGAATGCAATATGCCCCTGGTTTTACTGTAGCGAATTTATCTCAAAAAGATCGTGATACGTATAAACAAAATGTTGGTTGCAAAATAATCACTGTGTTCGAAAATTCCGTTGCGTATTATGCTAATGTTTTTTATGGCGATATTATTACCAAAATCAACGGAAGAAAAATATACACTACTGCAGATTTTGTTGACATAAGGAATGCGTCGAATATAGGCGATACTTGGAAGATGACCATAATCAGAAATGGCAAACCATACAAAATTTCGCTGCGATTTGGCTTGTAAGAAAACTCTTTTGGTGTGGTGACACGAAAAATTTTATATTGTGTATGAATTGGTTGAAAAAAACTGATTCAACCTAATTAGGCGGGCAGACTATCCCGCCTTTTTATATAAAATTTACTGTGACATTGCAAGCAAAAAAAAGTCACAGTAAAATGTCGCAGCAAATTTCCCAATCCCCACATTTTAAAACCGAATTTTTTTCAACGAAATACGGATTATTCAAAAAATTTTGTGCTTATGGAGAAAAAAACACCTCACAGTTCGGTCCCTTGACGCCCAAAATACGCGAGTATAGATTTAGAATATGACCTACTTTTTTATCAGCGATCTTCATCTCGATTTCTATGTGTCGCCAGTGTTTCGCACAATCGACATACTGCGTATGGAATTTGAAGACTTCTTTGAACGAAATTTCTTTCCTGCGGATGCGTGCTGCATCGCGGGCGATATCGCAAATGACTACTTCAATTACATGGAGTTCCTGAAGTTCATTGCCGAGAAATACAAAACCGTTTATGTATGCCTAGAAAATCACGACATCATCACCGAACGCATTGGGAAATTCGGCTCCGACAGGGATTTTCTCACCTCCGAGAGCAAGATAAAATACTTTCTCGACGAAACCAAAAAGATTCCGAATCTGCAACTGCTTGAAAACCGCATCGCAGACGATGTCGCCGGCTGCATGGGCATGTGCGATTTCAAGTTCAAACATACGCCTTCGGCTTCCGAGATGGTGAACAAAATCCTTTGGGCGACGCGCTGGTTCGATGGTCGGCATTGGAATTACAAACTGAACGACGCCGACAAACTCTGGCGACATTATGACAGGGTGTTCCGCAAGCTCACCACACAACGTCCCAAAATTATGATGTCGCACTTTCTGCCTTTGGAATTCGAAATGCCAGAGCGATATAAACAAGACCCGCGCTCAAACTTCTTCTACTTCCACGGAGCAAAATACCTCGAAAAGATGGACGACGGAAGCATCTGGCAAGCGGGTCACACGCACACCGCCATCAAGCACGAATACACCGATAAGCTCGGCAAAAAGCACCTGTTGCTCTGCAATCCCGTTGGTTACCCCGACGAGAATCCCTACGCAGAATATGGACTAAAGCGCGAAGATTTTTTAGTGAACGTGGAGTGAATTATGCATAATAGATTCTCAAGCCTGTACAAACCTACCACAAATATTCAAAGTTGTAGTAATTTTCCCCAAAATTTTTCAACGAAATTCGGAATATATAAACATTTTCCGTATTTTGTTGAAATTTTGCCGTCAAAAAAGTATATTTACGGTATGGCACAAAAGAATGTTCTATCCGACCAAAAACTTGTCTTTTCGAGCGAGGAACTCCAAAAGCAGGGATTTTCGTATTACCAAATAACGAAAATGGTCGAACAGGGCAAACTTTTTCGCCTCAATAAGTCGTATTACGAAAATGCGGACTTTGCCGGTGACATAAACGATTTCTACTACGTTCAGGCATTTGCGCCCCAGGGGGTGGTGTGCCTTCTGAGCGCTGCCGTTTACTATGGTCTGACAACCTTCCGTCCCGATGCCATTGATGTCGCGGTTCCGCCAAAGACGAAACTTTCCACGCTGCCAGAATCGCAAAGACTTTCGCTGCATTATTTCTCGGACAGACGGCATACCGTTGGCGTGCGCACAATCAGCGAAAACAAGAACACCTTCAAAATTTACGATATAGAGAAGACTGTCGTTGACGTTGTCTCTAACCGGAACAAGGTGGGAATCGAAGAGACCAAGGAAATCCTGACCAATTACCTCGCCAGGCAAGACAGGAACATCAACAAACTCTATCGCTACGCAGAAAAACTTTCGTGCCTGAAAATCCTGAAGACTTACTTGGAGGTTCTCGTATGAACGTCCAGTCGATAAAGGGCAAACTAAAGAATGTCGCCAAGACGAATTTCAGATTGTATCAGGAATTGCTTACGGTCTATGGGCTGGAGCGCACTTTGTTTAGGATTGGAAAGTCAAAGTATAGGGAAAATTTTACGCTCAAGGGAGGAATCTTTCTGTACGCCCTCTATGGGAAGGATTACCCCCGTTCCACCTCGGATATAGACCTTCGCGCTGACAAAATTAACGGAACGCAGGAATCGCTTTTGTCGATTTTTACTGAAATTTTCTCAATACCGGCGGACGATGGACTTATTTTTGATTTGACTTCTCTTAAGGCTCGTGAAATAACAAAGCTAGATGAATATCTGGGTACAAACGTCAGCATCACGGCATTGCTCGGGAACACACGACTTCCCGTGTCTATTGATATCGGGTTTGGCGATGTAATTGTTCCGTCTAAAAAGGAAATGTCATTCCCTGTATTGCTGGATATGGAATGCCCGAAGATTTACGGCTATTCCATTGAATCCGTGCTTGCAGAAAAATTTGAGGCGATAGTTTCGTTGGGCTATGCGAATAGTCGCTTCAAGGACTTCTACGATATCTACGTGATTTTGCAGAGCGAAAAGATTGACGCAGAATTGTTGCAAGAGGCCATTGTTCAAACATTCCAAAACCGAAAGACAACGTTTGATGACATCGTCGTTTTCGAAGATTCATTTGCTACGGATGTAGAACGCGTTAAACGATGGAACGCTTTTGTGAAAAAGAAAAACGCCTTGGTGCAGGTGACCTTTGATAAGGTTGTCGAGCAAATCAAGACGTATTTCAAGCCTATTGTGGAAAGATTGTCGTAAATATCATTGATTTTCCTCGAAGTTTTCAACCTGCTCCATGACCTTGCTGAATACTTCGGGGCTGTACTGCGGCGGATATCCGTTTTTCACGAGACAAATCTTGATATCGAGCTTTAGCTGATTGCGGACATTCTGGTTGTTAAGCCAGTCAGCAAATGAGGATTTCGTATCGATGATTTCCTTCACCTTCTTCGCCAAGGCCTTGCATTTTTCGTTAATGACTACGCCATCAACTTCTTTGTCTTCGCCGTATTCAAAGTTGTATTGGTCGCGGAGAGCAAGCAGAATATCATAGAAAGCCTTTTCTTCGAAGGTTAAGCCCATTTTGCGGAAACTTTCGCGGTTTTCGTTCATCTGGCGCAAAATCTCAAGCGCTTGTTCTGTCGCGCTCTTGATGATTTCGTCCGTTGCGTGTTCCTGCGTTTCACCCGCTTCTTCGGCAGTCAATGCTTTGCGGCGTTCGTGATATTCCTCGATTGTCCTTTCGAGCATTTCTAAGAAAGACTTTGCCGCAATCTGGTTAATCTTTCCGAATTCCTTGATTTGCTTGCGGAGCATTTTCACCAAAAGTTCCAACTTAGTTGCAGGCATCTTGACGTCGGAAAGTTTTTCAAAGAATTCCGGGCTGAAAATATCCTCTTCGTCACCGCTTTCAAGAACGCTTTCGACTTTACTATACTTGAGCGCTTCTTCTACCATTTTGGCGACATTGCGATTCATCGTATCAGTATCGATGTCGCTTGTACCACTCATTTTACGCACAAAGCCTGCAATCGCCATAAAGCATTGTGCAAGGGCGGATTCTTCTTCGCTCAAATTTCCAGAAGGCGAGCAGATATCAAACGCCACGCGCATTCGCTTCACGACTTGCAAGAAGTAATTCTTGAAGGAAACCTTTTGCGGCGCCTTTGCTCCGTTTCTGTTTTCCGAATTGAGTTCCTGCGTTGAGGTAAACACGTATTCAGCGGCTTTTGCAAGCAGCATGTACCGCCTTCCTGGTTCGCATTCCGGATCCAGGAACGGAGTGATATCATACCCGGCAAACAGGTGCTTTAGAATTTCCAATTCGCCCCTGAATATGGCAGTCGCCTGTTCCACATCATCTACCGTCGGGGCGACAGAAGAATCTCCTCCATAAAGTTTCATCGCTTCGCGCATGTTGTCGCGAATGCCGATGTAATCCACAATCAAGCCATATTCCTTGCCTGTATCTTTACGATTGACACGGCTTATGGTTTGGATAAGCATGTGCTTTTTCAGGGGTTTGTCATTGTACATGTAAGTAAGACAGGGAACGTCGAAACCTGTAATCCACATATCCACGACAATGACGATTCGGAAATTTGACTTTTCGTTCTTGAAGGCAATATCTAATTCTTCGGAACGGGAATCGTTTTTGACTCCACCAAGATAATCGTACATTTCCTTGCGGTCGTTACTCCCGACGCTTGCAACCATTGCCATAAAAGGCACGGGCTGCATTTTCTTCAATTCTTCTGTTGCTATAACACCATCAGGAGTTTTCTTTTCGACAAACCATTCAGGATATTTCTCCTGGAATTTCTTCAGTAAATCGAATGCGATAGGGCGGGAAGAGCACACGATCATCGCTTTTTGCACGCGGTCCGGTTCACCTGCACAGCTTGAAACATAATGGTCATGAATATCTACAGCGAGGCGTTCCAGTCGCGAGGGTTCTCCAAGAATGATTTCCATAGAACTCATTGCTTTTTTACTGGCCTGAATATCTTCTGCAGTAGCTCCTTCATCAGCACACAGCTTGTAGTATGCTTCAATGAGTTTGACTTTTTCCTTGTCAAGCAATACCTTTGCAATACGCGGATGATACTTGATAGGAACAGTCAAGCCGTCGGCAACCGCCTGGTCCATGGTGTAGCGGTCGATTTCATCACCGAAGGTCTGGTATGTTTCTGCAATCGGCGTTCCCGTAAAACCGACGAAAGTCGCATGCGGGAAAGCTTCACGCAATACCTTAGCATAAGGCTTCGAAATCATCGCCTTCATGTTTTCGTCCACATCTTTGCTGAACTGGATTTTCTTGGAATGTTCCAGTTGTGTTCGATGCGCCTCGTCCGAAAAGCAAATGATGTTTGCACGATTGTTTATCAGGCCGATTTTATCGTCTTCGCGGTCGCAGAATTTTTGGATAGTGCAAATGTAGAACCCGCCACTTTCACGCGCACCAAGTTCTTCGCGCAGTTGCTTTCGGTTCTTGACAACTTCGACGCTCCCGAGATTCAGGAACTCCGTGCTTCTCTTGAAAAGTTTTGCGCCCTGCTTTTGCAATTCTTCGCGGTCCACAATCATCACGATTGTAGGCGACCCGATTTCGGGAATATTGGAACAGCGGAGAGCCAGCTGACGGGCAAGGAACGCCATCGTGTAAGTTTTGCCACAACCGGTCGCACCAAAGTATGTGCCTCCCTTGCCGCTTTTTTCAATGACGGACTTGACAATGCTCTGTTTTAGCAAGCGGGAGGCGAAAAATTGCGGATAACGGCAGACGATTTCCTTTTCGTCGTGGTCGTATTCGCTATCCTGAAAATAAACATAGTCGCGGAAAATTTCAAGGAAGCGGACTGGGTTATAGACGCCCTTTATCATCGCCTCGGTTTCGGCAAACGGCATAGTCGAAATCTTGTCGCCTTCGTTGATTCGTCGCCACGCATAGAAATGTTCGTAAGGCGTGCGGACTGTTCCAAGACGGGTCTTTACGCCGTCGGAAATACAAGCCAAAGGGCAGTAATGCAAAAGATGCGGAATATCGCGCCAGTAGCGGATATTGATTTGTTCCCAGGCGTCATAAATAGTGGCGCTTGCATCGGCGGGGTTCTTTAGTTCTATAACGCAAAGCGGGAACCCATTTACATACAGCATCACATCGGGACGACGGTTTTCTTTTTTGCCGTTGTTGACATATTCAACCGTCAACTGGTTCACGACGCGGAAAATATTATTTTCAGGGCGTTCAAAATCTATCAGTTGAATTGTTCTTGGTTTCCCGTCTTGCGGAGTGAACTTGATGCCGTCTATAAGCCAGTTGTAGAACTTGTGAAGTGTTGCAAAATCGCTTTCGGCACCCACGAGGCGAATTGTGTCGAACAGTTTTTCGACATCGTCCTTCGACAGGTCTGGATTATTTGTGGTCAGATATTCCTTGATATCGTCGGCGTGAATGACTTCCTTGATTTCTTCTCGGGCAAGTTTGTTGCTCGGCAAATACTGCCAGCCTTCCGTTTCAAGATATGAGATAAAGGCAAATTCGTAATCCGATTCGCAGAAGCGACCGTTGAAGTTTATCAATTTCGCCATGGTTTACTCCTCCAGCGAACCCTTGATGAGAATGGGGCAGATATCCTTTATCTGTTGCTTTAGCTGTTCGTTGATGCGTTTGCGTTCCGTATAGACTTTGTAGATTTCTGCGATTGAACGTTGAACAGAAATGTTGGGAATGGGGATTTTATAATTTTGCAAGTTCTCGGGACTTAAAAATTCGTAGGACGTTCCTTTTGAAGCCCAATAAACAAATCTTCCAAACTCAGAACGTTGCATCCACAACAATAAATATTCTACCATTAATTCTTTGGGTCGAATCACCTCAACAACATCATAAACCGGGGAAACAACGCAATCGGGACCTTCTCTTAACGCAACGGCAACATTTTCATTATTTAATTGTGTACAATAAACGATTTGCCCAGTTCTCACTATCTTTCTTGATGCAAGACTTGAATTTTCCCGTTGGGGAGTGATGAACTCCTTTTTTATATTCACGCCTTGTTCTAGGGTGATTTTTTCATCTACGTTTTTTTCATTATAAAATGTGATATAATCTCCAATTTTTTCACATTTTGTTTTTCTTCGCAGTTCTTCAATATACGCATCGCAGGCGAGCTTTAGGTCGTCAAGGCCTTTTTCGTAGGATTTTTGGTTAGCAACCATTGACTCGTAAATGTCCACATACTTCTGTTGGATTGCCTTATCTGGTAATGTTATTTGCATATCACAAATAGCATTCCAAGTAAATACTTCGGTTGATGTTCCCCAAGAATCATAACAAGCTTTTCTATCCCATTCCGGTCTATTAAAATCTATATACAAATACTTGGCTAAAACAAGGCTTTCGGCAGATTTCTTTATTTTAAAAGCAACATTATTCCAACTTATCAAAAATGGCGATTTCGTATCATTGAAACCCAAGCCTATTTTCTTTCCATGTGTTCTTGGATTGTAAATAAATTCATTTGGATAGACGATGATAAATTTTGACAAATCCGTATCTACCATATTTGCTTTTGTAGGAATAACAGTTTTTTCAATCGTCATTCCTCTAACATCGCAAGCACCATATTTGCCATCAGAATTTCTTTCATCCGATGGTTCAATCAACTCACCTAACTTATACTTTTTCAAAGCCATAAACCATCCCCGTTATTCGATATCAAAGCCAATGCCCTTGAAGGCTTTTACCAACATTTCCTGGCCCTGTTTTTCTGTCGCGAGCAGGGATTTCATTTCGCCTTGAATACGCTTCATCTCTTTCTTGTAATCAATATCCAGGTCGTGGTCGATAAACTCGATATACTTGCTCGGTGTAAGCGCCCAACCCTTTTCCTCAATTTCCTTGATTCCTACACTGCGGTAAAGTTCCGGCACCGCATAATTCGTGCCGTCGGTTCCCTCGTTCTGCCAGGTGTGATAGATGCCAACGGCACGTTCAATCTGCTCCGTGACAAGACGCACCTTTTTCTTCTGTTCGTTCTTCACGGGGTTTTCCGTCCATTGACGTAAATCCATAAAGAGAATTTCATGCGTGCGGTTGCGCAGTTTACGGCCGTTGTATTTTCCGCCCTTCTTGTTCTGGTTCAGTATCCATAGCGTCACGCTGATATCGGTAGTAATGAAGAGTTCTCGCGGCAATACGACAATCGCTTCGACCTTGTCATTTTGGATAAGTTTCTTTCGAATATTAATCGTGTCATCGTCGTTTAACGCCCCGTTTGCAAGCAAGAAACCTGCAACACCATCAGACGGCTTCAAGTGTGAAAGCATGTGCAAAATCCACGCATAGTTCGCATTGCTGTCTGGCGGGGTTTCGTAATCCGCCCAGCGAGTATCATCTTTCAAATCGCTATCATACCAACCCTTGAGATTGAACGGCGGATTCGCCATGATGTAATCGAAATAGAGTCCCCTGTGCAAGTCGTTCCTAAATGTGGAATCGTTCGTTTCGCCCAAATGGTGGCTGAGCCCGCGCAAGGCAAGGTTCATTTTTGCAAGGCGGTAAGTGGCGGCCTCTTTTTCTTGGCCGTAAATGTTGATGCGGTTGATGTCACCCTGCTTGGACTTTACCAGTTCCGCGCTCTGGATGAACATTCCGCCCGAGCCACAACACGGGTCGTAGAGCGTTCCGTCGTAAGGCTCAATCATCGAGGCTATCAGCTGCACCACATCGTGTGGCGTATAGAATTCTCCTTCTTCCTTCGTGGCGTTTACGGCAAATTCTTTCAAGAAATATTCATAGACGCGGCCAATCAAGTCCTTTTCTTCACCGAACTTTTTATGGCTAATCTTGTTCACCTCGTCCACCAGTTTCTTGATGTCGTTGGGAGCAAGGTTTCGCGTCATGAACGTGCCTTCGACAAAGCAACCCTTGAGGTCTTTCGAATCGGTCGCAATGCTGTGCAGGGCTCCGTCAAGCGCAGAATTCAATTTTGGAGCAGGAGTGTCGATGATATTCGACCAGCGGGCTTCAGGGGGCAAATAGTAAGTCCCGTCTGTAAAAGAAATGTCCTCAAAAAATGCGATGCGGACTCCTTCATCGTCGGGATCGAGTCCTTGTTCTATCAGTACATTGCGCAGCTTGGCAACACCGTCATCAAATTTTTCGCCAATGAAACGCAGGAACACGAGCGTGAGCATCATGTCGCGTTTTTCGAAGAACGAACCCGAATTTCGGGCAGCCCGCAAAATATCGCGACAGTTAAAG
>JAEEGG010028974.1_pt1 | contig 10369 bp, 4 predicted proteins | sample 9134161 | NCBI WGS metagenome assembly JAEEGG01 (sample SAMN16246543, study PRJNA631951) | gut metagenome | biome: gut microbiome; feature: rumen; material: CR-attached | host: Bos | place: Iran: Karaj | collected 2018-10 | reverse complement strand
ATGGACTATCGTCATAGCCGCCAACCAGTAAAAGCCAGCGACAAGCTGAACATCCACCTCGCTCCTGGCGGCGGCTGGGCAGCCATCATCACTCCAAACTCCTAAAACTCCTAAACTCCCAAACTCCTAAACTCCCCAAAAACATGGAACAGAAACGATACGGACACTTCGACGATGCTCATAGGGAGTACGTCATCACCGATCCTCAGACACCCTGGCCCTGGATCAACTACCTGGGCAACGAAGACTTCTTCTCACTCATCTCCAACACAGCAGGAGGCTACAGCTTCTACAAGGATGCTAAGTTCCGCCGCATCACACGCTATCGTTACAACAATGTGCCGATGGACAACGGCGGACGCTACTTCTATCTCGTAGACAACGACTGTGTGTGGAACCCGGGCTGGAAACCATGCAAGACGCCTCTCGACTTCTACGAGTGCCGGCACGGTATGGGCTACACACGCATCACCGGCTGCAAGAACCAGATAGAGGCCAGTGTGCTCTTCTTCGTCCCACTTAGGAAATGGGCTGAGGTGCAGAAGCTGACGCTGACCAACCACTCGCAGGAGGTGAAGCACCTGAAACTCTTCTCCTTCGAAGAGTGGTGCCTGTGGAACGCAGCCACCGATATGGAGAACTTTCAGCGTAATTTCTCGACGGGCGAAGTAGAGATAGAGGGCTCTACCATCTATCACAAGACGGAATATCGCGAGCGTCGCAATCACTATGCCTTCTACCACGTGAACTGTCCCATCGACGGCTTCGATACCGATCGCGAGACCTTCGTAGGCCTCTACAACGGATTCGACGAGCCAGAGGCAGTGCTTGAAGGACGTCCGCGCAACAGCCACGCTCACGGCTGGAGTCCCATCGCCTCCCACTACATCGAAGTCAGCCTTCAGCCTAGCGAAAGCCGTGACTTTGTCTTCCTATTGGGCTATATTGAGAACGAACAGGAAAAGAAATTCACCGCTCCACAGGTTATCAATAAAGAGAAGGCCCATCAGCTCATCGATAGTCTCGACACAACGGAAAAAGTGGACCAAGCTTTCCGCGAGCTGCAGGAATACTGGGATGGTCTGCTCAGTATTTATCACGTACGCACGGGTAACGACAAGCTCGATCGCATGGTGAACATCTGGAACCAGTACCAATGCATGGTGACCTTCAACTTCTCGCGAAGCGCCAGCTTCTTCGAGAGCGGCATAGGCCGGGGAATGGGCTTCCGCGACTCCAACCAGGACCTTGTGGGCTTCGTCCACCAGATACCCTCGCGAGCCCGTCAGCGCATCATCGACATTGCCTCTACGCAGTTCCCCGACGGCGGCTGCTACCACCAGTACCAGCCATTGACCAAGCGCGGCAACAACGACATCGGAGGCGGATTCAACGACGACCCATGCTGGCTCATCTTCGGAACGGTGGCCTATCTGAAGGAGACGGGCGACTTCACTATTCTCGATGAAATGGTGCCTTTTGACAATCAGGAAGGTACTGAGGTGACACTCTTCGAACATCTCAAAGTGTCGCTCGACCACGTTATCCGTAACCTTGGGCCTCACCGCCTGCCACTCATCGGGCGTGCCGACTGGAACGATTGTCTCAACCTCAACTGCTTCTCATGGGACCCCAACGAGTCGTTCCAGACCACAGAGAACAAGAGCGAAGGCTCGAAAGCCGAATCGCTCATGATAGCCGGCCTCTTCGTCGTCACTGCCAAAGAATACGTGGCTCTTTGCAAGGAACTTGCAAAGAGAATGAGAAATGAGGAATTAGGAATGAGAAATGGTGATTACCTAGCAAGCGCAGAGTCCGCCGGTGGGGGTAATCATCATTCATCATTCCTCATTTCTCATTCCTCATTATTAGAAGAAGCCTCCCGCATGCAGCAGGCCATCGACGATATGATCGATGCCGTGAAGCGCGACGGATGGGATGGTGAATGGTATCTGCGCGCCTACGACTACTTCGGCCAGAAGATTGGCTCTCACGAGAACGACGAAGGCAGGATCTTCATCGAGAGCCAAGGATGGTGCACAATGGCAGAGATAGGCGCCGACGAGGGGATGACAGCCAAGAGCCTCGACTCCGTCAAGAAATACCTGGAATGCGAACACGGCATCGTGCTACAGAATCCCGCCTTCACCACCTATCATGTAGAGATGGGCGAGATCAGCTCCTATCCTGAAGGCTATAAGGAGAACGCAGGCATCTTCTGCCACAACAATCCCTGGGTCATCATCGGCGAGTGTATAGCAGGACGCGGCAATGATGCCTGGAGCCACTATGCCAAGATTCTGCCGTCGTATGTGGAAGAGAAATGCCAGATGCTGCACAAAGTCGAGCCTTACGTCAACTGCCAGATGGTGGCAGGCAAGGATGCTGCCCGTCCTGGCGAAGGCAAGAACTCATGGCTCACGGGCACGGCTGCCTGGATGTGGCTGACCGTCTCGGAGTACATCCTAGGCATCAAGCCCGACTACGACGGCCTGCTCATCGACCCCTGCCTGCCTGCAACAGCTGGCGACTACACTGTCACGCGCCGTTTCCGCGATGCCGTCTATGACATCACCATCCATCCCAACGGCAGTCAGAAGGGTGTTCGCCAGATTATCGTCGACGGCACACCCGTCAGTGGCACTCTCATCCCCTATGCACCTGGCCGCCATCAGGTGGAAGTAAGGCTCTGATAATGAGGAATGAGAAATGAGGAATGAGAAATGAGTAATGAGAGAATGATAATTACTTCTACCGGCGGACTCTGTGCTTGCCAGGTAATCACCATTCCTCATTTCTCATTCCTCATTCCTCACTTACTATAGCCTTACCTCCGGCACCACCTGACCATCAAGAAGATTGATGACACGCTGGGCATAGCCGGCATCACGCTCCGAGTGGGTCACCATCAGCACGGTGGTGCCCTCTTGGTTTAACTGGGTGAGCAGCCGCATGACCTCCATACCGTTCTTCGAGTCGAGGTTACCCGTTGGCTCGTCGGCAAGAATCAGCTTAGGATTCATCACAACGGCACGGGCGATGGCCACACGCTGCTGCTGACCGCCTGAGAGCTGCTGGGGAAAGTGATGGGCACGATGGCTGATAGACATGCGGCGCAACACCTCCTCCACCTTCTGCCTGCGCTCCTTCTTCGGCACGCCCAGATAAGTGAGCGGCAGCTCAACATTCTCCTCCACATTCAGCTCGTCGATCAGGTTAAAGCTCTGGAACACAAAGCCTATCTGACCCTTACGAACCTTCGTGCGCTGGCTCTCCTTCAGCTTGCCCACTTCCACACCGTCGAGATAGTAAGTGCCGCTGGTGGGATTGTCGAGCAGGCCGAGGATATTCAACAAGGTTGACTTGCCACAGCCCGACGGGCCCATGATGGCAACAAACTCACCTTTCTTCACTTCGAGCGACACGCCGCCCAGTGCTACGGTCTCCACCTCCTCGGTGCGAAAGACCTTCTGAATGCTTTCAAGTTTAATCATAATCTTTTACTCTGTTTTAAGATAATCTACTGGATTGTTGGTGGCTACCCGATAGCAGCCGATACATACCACACTGATAATGACGGCGATGACCAAGAGTGCGCCGCCAATGAAGATGACGGGCGAAAGCGTGGCCTTCTCGCTGAACTGCTCCAGCCACAGGCGGGCAACATACCAAGCACCCGTAGCGCCAATCACTACGGCAGGCAAGGCCACTTTCAGTACATCCGCCTGGAACAGCTGGAGCACATCGCTGATGGTGGCGCCATTCACCTTGCGGATAGCTATCTCCTTCTGCCGGCGAGCCATTTCGCCAGCCAGATAGCCTATCAGTCCGATAAGTGCTATCATCAGTGCCACCAGTCCGCCTATCATCACCGTCGTACGGAAGCGGCGGGCATCGGTATAGAGGTTGGTTATCAGCTGGTTATAAGGCGTGATAGCGATATCAGGATTATCGGTCACTATCTCCTTGAGCATCTTGTTGGCAACCGCAAGTCCTTCCATCGAGCGGAAACGGATAATGATCTGGTGCATCTGCTCAGGATGGCGACTATAGAAGCAGACACAGGGGCGTGTGTCAGGATCAGAAATACTGCCCACACGAACATCCTCAAACACGCCCACAATGGTGTAAGGACCGTCGAACGATGTGCAGATAATCTGTTTGCCCAGAGCCTGATCCCAGCCTGCCAGCTGTTTCATCTTCTCTTCGAACTGGCGGCTCACCATCACCTCGCGCAGCGTGTCGGTGTGCTCAGTAAAGGTGCGACCAGCGATTACCGGAATGCGCATCACATCGAAATAATTATCGCCCACGTAGAACCAATCAGAGATATTCATATACTCACGGTCATCACCTGGCAAGAAGATGTTATCACCACTCTGATATTCAGTCAGGTCAGCAAACGACATCGTTATGCTCTCTACCGTCGACAGCTTGCTCAGCTCGTCGTATGCCAGCTGGCGCTGCTCTTTCGAGACACCATCTATGCTGACCATCCCCAGCTTGGCATAGTCGTAGCCAGGATTATCGTTCACCATCAGCTGGTACTGTCGGCCTACCACCATCAGCAGCACGATGAGGAAGGTGACCGATGCAAACTGCAAGCCCAGCAGCAGGAGTTTCCACAAACGGTGCGTATGACTGTAGTTGCTGAAAGCAGCCGTTACAGGGATATGGGTATAAATCCACCCAGGCACCAAGCCCGTAATGACCAGCACCACCAGACAAGTGAGCGCGATGAGCAGCACATTGCCACCCAGCTGCAGCAATACCGTCAGCGGAGCGCCTACCAGCTCTTCGATGGTAGCTCTGAATACCAACAGCAGCAGGGCAGCAAGCGCCAACGCCAGCAACAGGTGGGCAAGGCTTTCGGCAATCACCTTCAGATAGATATGACGGCCCTCAGCACCATAGCACCTATGCACAGCCATCTCGTGAGCACGACGACTGACACCGCCGATAACCAGCAGCAGGTAGTTCATCACGGCACAGCCAATGAGCACGGCGGCCAGGATAGAGAGAATCCAAGTCATGCGGCGCGTGCCATCATCATTCCTATGAAAATCGCGCAACGGACCAACAGAGAAGCCTAGACCCACGCCGGCTTTCTTCAGCTCTTCCTGAGGCAGGTTTTCTTTCTGCATCTTCTCAATCTGGGGTTTCAGGTCGTCGGGACCGATACCCTCAGCCAGCCGCACATAGCCAGAGTAGCGATCGTTGCCCAGCCAGTTCTCACGCCCGTCCCACATAATTTGAGTGATGGTAGGCATCGACACCATCACCTCCAAGCCATGAAGACGTGAGTTCAGAGGCACATCCTCGTACACGCCGCCGACGGTGAGCGCTAAGTCACCACGCTTGTTATAGTACACCTTCTTGCCTACTATGGCGAGGGGATTGTCGCTCCCTGCCAGTTTCCCGGCCAGCGAGAGGGGAATCATGCAGCACTCCACCTGGCTGAGCGCCTTCCTGGCATTGCCAGCCAGCACACGGAAGGGGAACACGTCGAAGAAGCAACTGTCGGCAAGTGCAAAGTTGGTGCGCACGCGCTTGTCGTCGTCCGTCACAATGGGCATATCCCAGGAGAAAGTCGTATAGCGTGTGGCAGCCTCCACCTGCGGACAGTAGCGTTTCAGGGCAGGCGCCACTGCACCGGGCGTATGCGAGTAATGCAGGTATTCGCCATCGCGAATCACGTCTTCGTAAACTATGTAGATGCGGTCGCTCGATGGGAAGAAGCTGTCCCACGACTGTTCGAACCCGGCCTTGCCTATGAGTACGATACCCGTAGCCAGTCCGATGGCCAGGCACACTATCTTGATCCAATTGTGCTGGCCACGCTGATTCAGAGACTTTAATACGTTCATATATCTTTTCTGTTTAGTTCCCCTGATTAAAAAATGGTTCGCAGCAGCCGCTGCCGAGCTTTTTCCCGCCCGCTGCAGACATTGTCAGCGGCCGCTGCCAACGATTTTCCCGCTCGATGCCAACGCAAGAGATACGTTCTCTCACCTCTTTACCTACGACCTTACACCCTCTCAGGTACGTCCTTTCGCCCTGTATGCTACGTATTCTCTCGCTCATACTACGATGCTCTTGCTGACAGACACCTGTCTTTCCTACTCATTCTTAATACTGTTCACGGGATTCTCTGTGGCAGCACGCCAACCTTGGAAGGCTGCTGTGAGGACATTGACGGCCAGGACAATGAGCAGCGAGAGCAACAGCGGCAGCAGGCGCATCTGGATGCTGAGGCCGGAGATGCTGCCCACCTTCGGAGCCAGCCAGTAAGCCAATGGGATGGCGATGACGGCAGCCACAAGCGACTGGACGACCACCGTGCGGAGCAGGCGCAGGGTGATACTGCTGATTTCGGCTCCAAAGACACGGCGCACAGCAATCTCGCGACGGCGCTGGCCAACGAAGTAACTGTTCATCGCCATCAGGCCAAGGACGGCTATCAGCAGAGCCACCCCAGTGAAGACCATCAACACACTCAGGAATCGCTCGTATTCCTCGTACCACTCCTGATGACGCTGACTGAGCGAGTGAACATCTTCAGCCTCATGACCTGTAACAGAACTTATCTGTTGCTTAATAGCATCCTCCACCTTCTTGCGATAACCATGATACTTGACGAGTGCTTGTCGGGGCCTTCCATACGTTCTACTCACATAGTCATCCGTATTATCGCGGAATTCATTTGCACATATAAATAAGAAAGGTGTGGGATGTTCCTCCTCGCGCATGACGTTCTGATAGACAATATCGGGATAGACACGACCTATTTCAATGTTCACCTTCCCGTCAGCTGTTACTATCTTCCTTTCGTCATCGTGCTTTCCAAACTGTCGTAGCAGTTGATAGTTGACGCCCAAGCCATTTTCATTGTAGGTTCTGTCAGGATGGATGTTCAGAATGTTATAGAAACAACTGTCGCCCATCAACAGCTGTTGGCTGACCACCGTTCCGTCATCGGCTGATACCGTTTGGTTCTCCAGTCCGTTTATAGGCGTACCAAAGCCGAAGCCAACAGCTTCTACTTCTGGTAGTGCAAGCATTTTGGTGCGGAACGTCTGCCGTTGGCTTTCATTGAGGCTGGAAATGCCCCAAGTCTCAAGAATGTTTTCGATGTCATAGCCCAGCGGACGGTTCATGAGCTCGCGGATGCTGCTGCCAAGCAACAGCGTGATGGTGAGCATGATGATGGCGAAGACGGCCTGCGAAACCATCAGCACATGACTCCAACGCTGGCGCACACGGCGACGGAAAGTGCCGCGAACGATGTCGATGGGCTGGTAGCCACTGAGTATCATGGCTGGGACAAAGCCTGCCATTGAGCCAACGAGGATGACACTGAGTAGTATGGCAACGATGGCCACAACTCCAGTATCCTTCAGCAAGTTCATCTGGCAATTGGCCATTTCGATTGCCTTATCCTGTAGGGCGAGTGCTATCAGATAGGCAATAATGAAAGCGACAGCTGTAAAGAAGATGCTCTCAGTGACAAGTTTTGCAAAGACCTGTAGCCGCGAAGAACCTAACAACCGTCGGGTAGCCATCTCCTTCGACCGCTCTGTAGTGAGTGACACGCTCAGGTTCACGTAGTTGAAGATGGCGAACACCAATACCAGTAGGGCAACAACTACATAGAGGTGTGCCATCTCCCGACTGCCGTGATTGATATCTTCCTGCCCTAACGAACACTCCTTGGCATCGTAATAGAGCGTGGACAGTGGGGTAAGTGTCAGCTCCTTCGCAGCCTCCATCCTGTAAATCCAGAAGAAGGTTTTCAGATAGTCGCGCAGGTCGCTGATTTTGCTACGCAGGTTGCTACCCTCACGCTCCATCAAGAACAACACACAGCTGGCGGCGTTGTTCATCTGCTCGCTCCAGGCCGAGTAGTGCAAATGGCGCAGATTCTCTACGTTGACTATACATTCATATCCGTCAGGAACAATAGAGCGGTCAAAGTCGTCCATGATGCCGCTGACGGTGTAAGTAATCCGTGCCTTCTCATCGTTTGCGTCGCCCAGCACCATCTCTTTCCCTATAGGACTCTCATCGGGCCAATAACGCTGTGCGAACGACTGGCTCACCACTATCTGGTTGGGCGCACTGAGCACCTTCTGGCGGTCACCTGTCAGCAGGCGGTAGTCGAAAAACGTGAAGAAGTTCTGGCCTGTAACCAGCACTTTGGTGTCAGCCTCTTGACCTTGGATGTTAAATGTCATGCCATAGCCAGCCATAGAGCACCAGTCATCCACCTCAGGAAAGCGGTCTTTCAGTCGCTCGCCTACACGGAAGTTCGACATCATGCACATTTCGTTGCCAACGACGAAAGTCCTGTCAGCGCGCGTCTGGTAGTTCTCTACCGTTGTCTGACGGTAGATGAGGTCGCCCAACAGCAGCAGAAAGGCCATCGAAAGGCAAAGCCCTACGATATTGATAACGGTAAACAGCCTATGACGGCTCAGGAATTTCAGATAACTGTTCATTTCTCTCTCTTTGTTGTTTGCATTTACCTACTCATTCTTGATGCTGTTCACGGGATTCTCCGTGGCGTTCTTCCAACTCTGGTAAGTCACCGTCAGCATCGTGATCAGGGCGATGAGGAGGAAAGACACTAAGAACAGCAGGGGCGATATGGCAGTACGGACGGCAAAGCCTTCGAGCCAGTGAACGCCCACCATGTAACCTATAGGGGCTGCCACCACGAAGCAAGCCAACAAGATTAGGAGGTATCGACGGTTGAACATCATCAGTATCTTCTTTGTCGAACTGCCAAACACCTTGCGGATGCCTATCTCCTTGCGACGGTACTCGCTCTCGAACATCGTCATGCCGAACACACCGATGATGCTGATGAGGATGGCCAGCAGCGAGAACAGTAGAATCTGCTTGGTGAAGAGGCTCTCCTGTCGGTAGGTCTTCTCCAGTTCGTCGTCCACATAGTGCAGGTCGTTCACGGTGAGCTCGTTGTCGTGTTCGTACTTTAGCACCGTTTCCAGCACTCTCTCCTTGGCTTCACGCTTGTCCACGCCTTTTGCCACACGTACCATCAGCACATTTCGCCAGAAGCCGTCGAGCCAATAGTAGTTATTGGGATTGGGTACTAAGAAGGCTATCGGCTGCTGGCTGTCGTCTACGCGCAAAGATGAATACTTGATGTCTTCGCAGAAACCGACGACAGGCATGTCCTTATCGTTAATAGGCTTGTCGACGGCGAGCCACGGGTATTTCTTCTTCGCCGACTCATTGAAGATGTACACATCGCCATCGGTCTCGCGGAAGTTGCGCCCCTCCACGATGTCAATGCCCATCACCTGGAGGAACCGCCAGTCCACAAAGATGCAGGTGAACGTCATGTGCTTGTCGCCACTGCCCCTGCCCCACGTCTGATAGCGGTCGCTGCAGCCTAAAACGTTCTGGGCCAGGCTGGCACCCTCTATTCCTGGTATCTTGCGCAGGTCGGCATCAATGGCATCGGCATGATTGCGCGTGTCGGGAGCCGTAGGCACCACCATCACTTCATCCTTGTCGAAGCCGTAGTCTGTGTGGAAGATGAAATAGCTCTGCATGTACATGATACCCACACCTATCACCAGCATGAACGACACGACAAACTGCAGACAAATCAGTATGGTGCGCAACACACGGCCTTTGGGCGACAGGCCAAAGGAGCCTTTCAGCACCAAGGCAGGAGGGAAGGAGGTGACGTAGTACGCAGGATAGGCACCCGCCAGCACCCCCACAACAATGCTGATTATCAAGGTGAGCCCTATCAGCCAAGGATGGTCTTGCAGCAGGATGCTGCCCTGCACCAAATCCTGCAAGCCAAGGTCGTGAGCCAGAGACACCAACGCCATAGCCAGCACGAAAGCCATCAGGCTGACCATGACCGCCTCTGCCAGCAGACCGCCTCTCAGGCTCGCCGTCGTAGCTCCCAACACTTTCTGAGTGTTGATGCTGCGGATGCGCATGGGCGTTTCGGCCAAGTTGAAATTCATGAAGTTCACGGCGGCTATCACGACTATCAGCAGCGAGAAGCAGATGAGCAGATAGACGGAACTCCTATTCACCGAATTGTTCTCGGCCAAATTCTTGCTGAGGTCTTTCGAGAAATGGACATCGGCCACAGGGGTCAGAATGACCTGCAGGGCTTCCGCTTCTTTGGGGCTAGTCAAATCAAAGTCCTCTTTGAACAGTTCGATGGCCTTCTTACGCATGGACTTGAGCACCACCGGCAGGTTCTTGACATCATCCACACGGATATAGGCATCGTAGTTCCAATTCCGGTAGTTGTCTTCGTTGGCATTGGTGCCTATAAAACAGGAGCCATGCAGCAGGTTGTTTTCCGGAAAGTCCT
>JAEEGG010028970.1_pt1 | contig 10371 bp, 9 predicted proteins | sample 9134161 | NCBI WGS metagenome assembly JAEEGG01 (sample SAMN16246543, study PRJNA631951) | gut metagenome | biome: gut microbiome; feature: rumen; material: CR-attached | host: Bos | place: Iran: Karaj | collected 2018-10 | reverse complement strand
GGCCGCAGCAACATCGTTGGCAAGCCCATGGCGGCGCTGATGCTGGAACGGAACGCCACGGTGACGGTCTGCCATTCCCGCACGCGGAATCTCAAAGAGATCTGTCTGCAGGCGGATATCATCGTTTCCGCCGTGGGCAAGGCGAGGTTCCTCACGGCCGATATGGTGCCAGAAGGCGCCGTCGTGCTGGACGTCGGTATCAGCCGGCTTCCGGACGGCACGCTCTGCGGCGACTCGGATTTCGACAAGGTGAAAGAAAAGGCGGCGTGGCTGACGCCCGTGCCGGGCGGCTGCGGACCCATGACCATCGCCGTTCTCATGCAGAATACATTGACCGCGTATCGGATTCAGACCGGCGCGGTCGGGAAATAAAGGAGTGTCTGTTATGCAGAAAAGATTGTACTGTTCCCCGGAAAAGAAAATTTGCGGCGTCTGCGGCGGCATCGCGGATTATTTCAACATCGACCCGACGATCGTCCGCCTGATCGCGTCGCTGATCGCCCTGTATACGGCCGTGGTGCCGTTCTTCATCGCCTATCTGATCGTGGCGCTGATTATTCCGCAGCCCACGCCGGAATATGAGCAGATGTTCCACAACACCGCCCGCCGGATTTATAAGAGCGGTGACAAGAAAATCGCCGGCGTCTGCGGCGGCATCGCCGATTTCTTCGGCATCGATCCGACCCTCGTGCGCCTCGTGTTCTTCCTGCTCGTGCTTCTGTTCGGCACCGGCGTTGCGGCCTATATCGTCTGCGCCGTCATCTTCCCGCCTGCGCCGCAGGAAGCCACCGCGCAGGATTACGCGGCCTACAGCCAGCCCTACACGCCGCCCCAGGACGCCGTGTATGAGCAGCAGCCGCAGCCCGAACCGCAGCCGCAGGCGGACGAACAACAACCGGAATAAAACGAGGAGGGCTGCGCGGCAGCCCTTTTTTGGAGAGTGGATATGCAGCTCTGTTACGCCGACCCCTCGGCCTTTGACGCGGCGTTTCTGCAGCGGCTGACGCCGCTGCTGCCGCCCGAAAAGCAGCAGTCGATTGCAAAAATCAGGCACGCCCCGACGCGCCGCCAGGCGGTGCTCGCGTGGGGGCTGCTTGTGTTTGCCCTGCGGGAGACCGCGCCGGGCGAACCGCTGCCGCCGCTGGGCTTCACACAGACCGGAAAGCCGTTTCTGACCGGCAGCGGGCCACAGTTCAATCTGAGCCACACCGACACGCTGGTCTGCCTTGCGCTGGACGACCGGCCGGTCGGCGTTGACGCGCAGACGCTGCTGACGCCGTCCGACGGCGTGGCAAAGCGGGTGCTCTCGCCGGCGGAGCTGGCGCTGCTTGAAACAGCCCGGGACAAGGCGGCGCTGTTCACCGCGTTCTGGACCATGAAGGAGGCGTATGTCAAGCGCACCGGCGAGGGCATTGCCCGCGACCTCAAAGCGCTCGATTTTGCCCCGTATGACGGGCTTGACCGGTTTGCGGCATACGGTTGCCGCTTTTCCGTGTTCCGCCTTCACGGGGCCGTTATGACGGCCTGCGGCGAAGCGGAAGCCGAACCGCCGCGTCCGGTGACGCAGCAGATGCTGGAAGCCGTGCTGCTTTCGTCAAATCATAGTTGACGAAAGCGGCGTTTTACGCTACAATAGGGGCAGGAACCGAAAGGGGAAAGACTATGAAAGCATTGAAGTTCATTCAGGGCAAGCTCGGCTACGGTGTCGGCGCCATCGGCCTCGACCTGAGCTACGGCATGTTCTATTCGTTCCTTGCAAAATATCTGACCGACGTGCTCGGCATGAAGTCCACCTTTCTGCTGATCCTGACGCCGATCGCCCGCCTCTGGGACGGCGTCAACGACCCGATGATGGGCACCATCGTGGACAACACGCACACGAAGATGGGCAAATATCGCCCGTGGATTCTCACCGGCGCCATTCTCAACGCCGTGGTGCTGGTGTTCCTGTTCACCAATCCGTTCCGCCTCAGCGGCGTCGGCATTGCGATCTACGTGGCCGTGACCTACATCCTCTGGGGCATGACGAACACCCTCGCGGATATTCCCTATTGGTCCATGGTGCCCTCGTTCACCAGCGACCCCACCGAGCGAAACCTGATCTCCACCGTGGCGCGCGCCTTTTCCGGCCTCGGCCAGGGCATCATCTCCATCGGCGCTCCGCTGCTGATGACGGCGTTCAGCCTGACCACGATCATCGACAACGAAACGGGCGAAGCCGTCAAGGTGCACGACGCGCGCTCGTTCATGGTTACGGCGCTGGTCTGCGCCGCCTGTCTGATTCTCTTCGCCGGCATCTGCGTGAGCACCACCAAGGAGCGCATTACCACGGCGGCGGGGGAGAAGTTTTCGCTCAGGCGCAGCATCTCCATCATCAAATCCAACGACCAGCTGCTGGTGTTCATGCTGTTCGCCATGATCTCCAACGCGGGCTGGTATCTGACCAGCGGCGTGGCCACCTACTACTTTGACGTGGTGGTCGGCGAGCCGAACAAGCAGTCCACGTTCTCCACCGCGTCCGCCATCGGCTCCGTGGTCGGCATGCTGCTGCTGCCGGTCCTGACGAAGTATATGAGCAAGCGCCGCGCCTATCAGGTCTCGCTCGGCGTTGCCGCGCTGGGCTATGCCGGCATGGCGGTCTGCTCGTTCGCGGGCCAGCTGATGCTGATGAACGTCTGCTACATCGTCGGCGCCATCGGCATTTCCTCGATGTTCATTGCGCAGACGATCTTCCTGGCCGACATCGTGGATTACGGCGAGGTGAAGATGGGCTTCCGCGCGGAATCCATCACCTTCTCGATGAAGGGCTTTTTGCAGAAGATGGCCTACACGCTGCAGACCATCATCCTGTTTGCCACGCTGGGCCTCACCGGCTATGACAGCGAGCTGCACATGAACAACTCCGGCGCGGCCAAGACCGGCATCACGCTGATGCTCTGCGTCATCCCGCCCGTGCTGTTCGCCGTGTCGCTGCTGATCTTCTCCACCAAGTTCAAGCTCCACGGCAGCTACATGGACGAGATCACGAAAACCGTGATCGAGAACCAGAAGCAGCGCGAAGCGGTGGAGTCGGCGCAATAAGCGCCCGCGTTTCGGAGAAAAGAACCCATGAAAAACGCTTCCCGCTTTCAAAAGCCGCTGCAAAGGGCGTCTGCGTACCTGCTCAGCTGCGTGCTGCTGCTTTCGCTTTTTTCGTTTCCGGGCGTCAATGTCCTTCAGACGGCGGTGCGGTCGTTTGCGGCGGCCGAAACGGAACCGGTCGTCATTGCGCCGACCTACACCTACCGGTTCAACCAAAAGTCCTATGACAAGCTGCTGAAGATGCTCAACCGGCGCATCAAGGGCAAACAGTTCCCGAAGCTCGCCGTCCGGATGCTGCGGGACATCCTGTATTATGAAATGATCTATTACCCCCAGTGGCGGGCCGTCTATCCCGGTTTCCCCACCACGGCGGCGTATGTGAAAGAGAACCTCATCGACGTGATCCCGCTGATCACAAAGATCAAGCTGATCAACCTGAACACGCGGGAAGGGCGGAAGCTGAAGCAGGAGGTCGACTGGGTCGCGCTGACCAGCACGCAGGGCGACGTCAACGTCATCACCATGTTCTACGACGTCAGCGACGCGTCCCGTTCGGCCTATGCCTATGAGCAGACGCTTGCCACGCTGGCGCACGAGATCCGCCACGTCCGCGATTACAACGCGCGGCTGTATACGACCTTTCCGACCGGGACGCTGGAAAAGATTTTCATCGAGGGCGCGTCCAATTTTCACGAGCGCCACGTGCTGCCCATGGCGACCTATCAGGGCGAATGGCAGACCGTGACCAACAGCCGCGGCGTCAAGATGATGTTCGACCGCGAAACCGGCGGCGCCTATCCCTATTATCAAAGCTTTTTTGACTGCCTGGTCTTCCTTGCCGGCTATGCGGCCGTGGACGCCGTGGGCGAAGGCAAGCGGCCGGAGACCCTCAGAAACGCCATTGCGAAACGCTATGGCGAAGAGACCGCCGAGACCGTCTGGCGCATCCTGCAAAAGCTGCCGTCGGACCCCCAAAAGGCCAAGGACCCCGACAAGCTCTTCTTCATGGCGCTCAAGCTCTTCCGCCTGCTCAACGCCTGCGTCACACGGGACATCCGCGCGCTGGATACGGAAAAGCCGGAGGAGATCCGGGCATACATGGATATTTTCCGCAACTTCAAAAACAAGGTTCTGCCCTATATGCAGGACGACACCGGCAAGGTTGTGACAGACAGCTATTTCAACACCCGAAAGGCGGAACAGATCCTCATCAACAAGATCCTCGCGTCGGGCGCGCTCCCGCAGCTCTATGAAAACAAGGCGCTGAACCGCCAGGCGATCCGCGAGATGCTCTATTGCGACGAGTATGAATACCGGATTCTGTTCAGCCATGAGTATCTGCCGCCGACCATTGCGCAGACCAACTACACGTTTTCGGTCTATGAAGAGCCGTTTGCCGAAGGCTATGAAGGCCTTTTGACGATGTCCTATCAAAACGAGCAAGGCGCCGAGGTGCTGGTCTATTGCTATTTTGACGGGGAGAAGACCCGCCATCGCGACGCCGAATATCCGTGGACGGACGCGATCGGCGGATGACTGGCCGGCTGAAAGAACGGCTCCCGACAGGCGGACGCCGTTTGGACGATGAAAGAAACAGAGGTGAGACACATGTTTAACGCGCAGCAATCCCTGCTTTCCAAAATCTTGACCGCGTGCAAGGTTTTCTTTGAAAAGCTGCTGGAAAAACTCGGACAGTAAACAAAAAAGCCGTCAGCCCGCAAAAGGCCGGCGGCACACGCTGCCGATTTGTCAGCCCTTTTCTGCATGATTTGCAAAAAAACACCCCGTACGAACGGGGTGTTTTCTGTCTTGGCGCGGTGACGACGTCTGTCCGGCGGGTCGTGGATCGCTATGGCTGTTTGAAATATCCTTCCTCCATCAGCAGCTCCAGCACCCGCGCTTCGCGCTCGAACATCAGGCGGTGATAGGGGCTTTCCCTGACGCTGCGGTTCTTTTCGACCGCAAGCAGGGGGTCGACCCATGCGAGGGTGTATTGCTCCTTTGCCTCATAGCCGTCCAGCTTCTGGGCAACCGCGTCAGCTTCCGCGTCGCAGAGATAATAGAAGTTGTCCTGTATGAAAACTTCTTTTGGGTCGCGGTCGCTGCGCTGGGCGCGGTGCACATAGCCGTATGGCCTGACCGATGCGGGCACAACGACCAGCCCGGCTTCCTCTCTTGTTTCGCGGATCATCGCTTCGACCGGGTCTTCGCCGTCTTCGATTCCGCCGCCGGGAAACTTGTAATAGTCATACTGCAGGCTGTGGATCATGGCGATCTTTCCGCCCTGCAGAATCACGCTGCGGGCGGAGTTGCGCACAAAGCGGTGATCGCAGTCGTCATAATCCTGCAGATCCATCGAAAACAACAACCGCATAGGGTCCTCCTTTGAACAAACGCACCGCGTCAGCGGTGCGTTCTGTCTTCCGGTTTCTGGCTTCCGGCAATCTTATTTCAAATGGAACCGCTGCAGATAGCTCTGAATCTTCTTCATCGGGTTCAGATACGGGCTGACGGTTTCATCGTGGTTCAGCGCGTTGATGATGAGAGCCACATACTTGGACAGGTCAACGGAGACGTACCATTCGCGCTCAAACAGCTTGTCCGGCGTATAGATCAGGTTGGTGGTGAAGATCTTGTCAAAGTAGCCCTCGGCATACGCTTCGTCAAAGCGCTCCACGCCGGAGGAGAACAGGCCGAAGGTGGCGAACACGAAGATGCGTCTGGCGTGCAGCGACTTGAGCTGGCGGCACACGTCGATCATGCTGTCGCCGCTGGCGATCATGTCGTCGGCCACGATCACGTCCTTGCCGGCCACGTCGCTGCCGAGGAACTCGTGGGCGATGATGGGGCTGCGGCCGTTGACCACCTTGCTGTAGTCGCGGCGCTTATAGAACATGCCGAGGTTGATGCCGAGCACGTGCGAATAATAGACGCAGCGGCTCATGCCGCCCTCGTCGGGCGAGATCATCATGGTCTGATCCGGCTGGAACTTGATGTCGTTGCCCACAGCCTTGGCCAGCGCCTTGATCATCTGATAGGTGGGGGAGACGCTTTCAAAGCCGATGCCGATCGCGTTCTGCACGCGCGGGTCGTGGGCGTCAAAGGTGATGATGTTTTCCACGCCCATGGCTTCCAGCTCCTTGAGCGCCAGCGCGCAGTCGAGCGATTCGCGCATGGAGCGCTTGTGCTGGCGGCCTTCATAGAGCATCGGCATGATGACGTTGATGCGCTTGGCTTTGCCGGCGCAGGCGGAGATGATACGCTTGAGGTCGGCAAAATGGTTATCGGGGCTCATGGGAACCTGCAGCAGCTCGCCGGAGCTGTCTTTGAGGTCATACATGGTGTAGGTTTCGCAGTAGTTGAAGCAGTCCGCAATGATGAACAGATCGTAGCCGCGGATGGAATCGTTGATGACGCATTTGCCTTCGCCGGTGGAAAACCGCGGGAATTCCACGCTGAGCAGATACGAATCCTTGTGATAGCCGTCAAAGACGATGGCGTTTTCATGCTCGATCTCAAAGTCCTTGCGGCAGGCGACGATGGCGTCGTTGATCTTCCGGGCCAGCTTTTCGCTGCCGCGCAGGGCAATCAGACCGAGCTTCCCCTGCGGGATGTTTGTGAATTCCGAAACTTTGATACTTGCCATAAAAGGAGCCCCCATTCCTTTTTCCTCATCCGGGTGTTATTTCTGAAACCCCGTGTCTCTATTGTACATGATAACGACAAACTTTTGCAATAGGTTTTGCTATTTTTGGTTGAAAACTTCATCGCAAAAATCCGTCGGTTTTTCGTGTATTTTGACGAAGGCGTTTTGATTGCTTCGCAGCAAAGAAAAACCGGCCTGTCAAACAGACCGGAAACGGGGCGCAGGCCTCACAGGTTTATTTTTGTTCCACGATATGCACGTCCATCTGCGTGAAGGGAATGTGGACGCCCGCCTTGTCAAAGTTGAGCTTGACGTTTTCCTGCATGGCAAAGTAGACGGCCCAGTAGTTCGGCGTGTCGCACCAGACGCGGCAGAAAAGGTCGATGCTGCTGGCGGAATGCGCGCCGACATAGACCTCGGGCAGCGGCTTTTTGAGCACCATCTCGTTCTGCAGCGCGGTCTGCATCACCACGTCCTTCGCCCTGGCGATATCGTCGGCATAGCTGATGGAGAACGTAAGATCGACCCGGCGCGTCTTTTCGGCCGAAAAGTTGACGATGCGGTTCTTGGTGATGTCGGAATTCGGCAGGATGACGCGCTTGTTGTCATAGGTCGTGATGATCGTCGTCATGAAGCCGATCTCCGACACAAAGCCGCCTTCTCCGTTCACCTCCACATAGTCGCCCGTGCGGAACGGATGGTTCAGCAGAATCTGAACGCCCGAGGCGAACTGCGACACGCTGTCCTGCAGGCCCAGACCGATGGCAACACCTGCGGCGGAAAGCGCGGCGATCAGCGAATTGAGCTTGATGAACATGGAAAGCGCGCAGAGCACGAACGTCAGACGGATGATGAACCGCACGATTTTTGCAATGAAGTTGTAGACCGCGAAATCGACCTTTTGCCGTTTCATGGCCTTGCACATGATCTTGGAAACGAGACTCGCCAGAATGAAGCCGGCAACGACAATCAGCACGGCGAGGATGATCTTCGGCAGCGCATTGAGAAAGCCGTTCCAAAGATCCCACTCTTTCCAGAGTGTGGCAAAATTCCTGACCGCTTCATCGGGCTTGACAAACTGACCGTTCTCATCTAGCAGAGGATTGGTTGTGGAGGCGGCTTCCAGCCCGACCTCCAGCAAACGTAATTTCACGATGCGGCACCTCCCTGAGGCTTTTTGTCATTATAGCATATTGCGGCGAAAATCGCAAGAAAAAAGTGCAGGTTTTATGCGTTTCTCAGCGCGCGCAGGTTGCGCTGCATCAGCGAAAGATAGGTTTCGCCGTTTTCGAAATCTTCGGCCGAGATCACATGGCATGACCACAGGGTTTCCACCTTTGCGCCGCAGCCCTCGGCGATGGTCTGCGCCACGTTGCCCGGGCTGAGATCGACCCTGAACACCGTGCGGATGTTTTCGCGCTTCGCCTTGTCGATCAGATAGCCGATCGTTGCCGGATTCGCCTCGGTCTCTGCCGCGCAGCCGGGAAAGGCTGCATAGAATGAGAAGCCGTATTCCTTTGCAAAATAGAGGAAGGGGAAGCGGTCGCCGACCAAAAAGCTCTGCCCTTTTTTCTGCTCCGCCAGCGCGCGGAACGCCGCATCCAAAGCAGAAAGCTCTTTTTGAAAGGCTTCGTTGTTTGCGCGGTAATCGGCTTCGTTCGCCTTGTCCGCGCTGCAAAGCGCGTCGCAGACCGCGTCGGAAATCTGCATGGCGTTGGGCACGCTTGTCCAGACGTGCTCGTCATATTCGGTTTCTTCTTCGTCCGTGTCCGCTTCCGGCTGCATCCCGTCGAGGAGCTGTTCCTCCTCGAGGGCGACGCAGTCCATCATGCGCACAACGTGCGTTTTGTCTGAATCCAGCGATTGCAGAATGCTGTCTGCCCAGGTGTCGCTTTCGCCGCCGCCGAAGACGAAGACGTCGCTTTGCTGGATCAGATCGATATCCTGCGGCGTGGGCTCAAAGGTGTGGCTCTCTTCGCCGGGCTTGAGCAGCATCGTGACGTCGGCCTGACCGCCCGCGATCTGCCGCGCAAAATCATAGGGCGCGAAGCCCGTGGCGACCACCTGCGGGCGGTCGTCCGCTTCGGAGCGGACCGGGCCGAACAGCGGCAGCGCCAACGCGGCAATCAGCAGCAGCGCCAGCAGCACGCACAGCGGCTTTTTGAAGCGGAACAGGCGGCTTTTTTCGCTGCGGCTTTGCACGAAGCCGAGCAGGGAGAACACCAGCAGCACGGCAATGTTGACGCAGACCACGGAAGCGCCGGTCGGCGCTTCAAAACGTACCGACACCAGAAGCCCCGTGAAAAAGCAGACCAGTGAAACGGCAACGCTCATGGCAGTCACCTTGCCGAAGCTTTTGCAAACGCGCATCGACGTGACCGTGGGGAAAATGATGAGGCTGGAAATCAGCAGCGCGCCCATCATCCGCATGCCGACCACGATGGTGACCGCCGTCAGCGCGGCGAGCAGCATGTTGTAGGCGCTCACGCGCGTGCCGGTGGCCTTGGCAAAGCTTTCGTCAAACGTGACGGCGAAGATCTCGTCATAGAACACGAAGAACAGCGCGATCACCGCGACCGACAGCACCGCCGAAAGCGCCACGTCGCTGCGGCTCATGGCAAGGATGGAGCCGAACATGTAGTTGTAGATATCGACATTCATCCCCGTGGTCATCGACGTGACCATGACGCCCACGGCCAGCGCGCCGGTCGAGATCAGCGCGATCGCGGCGTCGCCCTTGAGTCTGCCTTTTTCGTTCAGCGCGAGCAGCGCGAACGCGGCCAGAATGACGATCGGGATCGAAAAATAAAGCGGGGCAATGTTGGCGGCGCAGGCGATGGCCAGCGCGCCGAAGCCGACGTGCGACAGGCCGTCGCCGATCATGGAAAACCGCTTGAGCACCAGCGACACGCCCAGCAGCGCGCAGCAAAGCGAGATCAGGCCGCCCACCACAAGGGCGCGCAGCATGAACGCGTGGGAAAACAAAAACGACAGGGCCTCAGGCATGGCTTCCACCTCCCGTGAAGACGCGGTAGACGTCGCTTTGCAGATAGTCTTCTTTCGTGCCGAAGAACGCGCCGCTTTGCTTCATATGCAAAATATGCGTGGCAAGATCCAGCGCGTCGTGCAGATCGTGCGAGACCATGACGACGGTGATGCCGTACTCGTGATTGATCCTGCGGATCAGACGGTAAAACTCCGCCGTGGCCAGCGGATCGAGGCCGCTCACGGGCTCGTCCAAAAGCAGCATGGTGCCCGTGGCGCAAAGCGCGCGCGCCAGCAGCACCCGCTGCTGCTGGCCGCCGGACAGCGCGCGGTAGCAGTGGTTTTTATAGGGGAGCATGTCCAGCTTATTGAGATTGTCGAGCGCGCGCCGGCGCAGCTCCTTGCCGTAAAACAGGCGGCGCCCCTTGGAGGAAAGGCAGCCCGACAGCACGACCTCGAACACGCTGGCCGGAAAATCACGCTGGGCGGTGGTCTGCTGCGGCAGATAGCCGATCTGGCGGGCAGTCAGGCCGTCGCCGTAGTGCAGGTGGCCGCTTTCAGTCTCTTTCAGGCCGAGAATCGCCTTCATCAGCGTGGACTTTCCGCTGCCGTTTTCTCCCACAATACACAGCAGATCGCCCCGCTCCACCTGAAACGTC
>JAEEGG010028969.1_pt1 | contig 10371 bp, 11 predicted proteins | sample 9134161 | NCBI WGS metagenome assembly JAEEGG01 (sample SAMN16246543, study PRJNA631951) | gut metagenome | biome: gut microbiome; feature: rumen; material: CR-attached | host: Bos | place: Iran: Karaj | collected 2018-10 | reverse complement strand
TGCTCGACTTCGGTCACAAAGCCTTCCTTGTACTCCTGTGCGGCGATATCTTTGATCAAATCATCCATGGAAACGGCAAGGATACAAATTCTATCAGAACCATCAAACATTCCATGGCGATGGAACGTCTCGTGCAAAGTACGCGCGGATGGGTTCGGATTGGAAAGGATTTTGCAGTACCTTTGCGCAAAACTCGAGAAGCCCCATGAAGAACCTTCGATGCCGGTCCCTGCTGGCGGCGGCGCTCCTGCTGCTGCCGGTCGCCGCGTCCGCCCAGTCCATCTGTTTCTGGACCCCGGACCAGGACCTCGTGCCCATCCGCATCTACATCGACGAAGAATACATCGGCGACGTGACGGCCGCCTTCGCCGCGCAGCCGGAGCTGGATACTCCGGGCACGCTGAGCGTCGACACCACGCCCGTCCGCCACAGCCTCACGGCCGTGGACAAGTACGGACGCGTGTTCAAGTCCTGGTCGGGCACCCTGACGCCCCAGCCGGGCAAAATCTACTTCGAGCGCCTGCACGGGCGGGGGTTCCGGGAGGTCAACCGCAAGGACTACGCCTTCGTCTTCCTGGACTGGGTGCCGCTCTTCCCGCTGCCGCGCTACTACCGCTACGGGCGTTATATCGAGGACCTCTATCCGCTGGAGGACCAGGGCTTGCTGGTCGGCATGGCCGCCACGGCCGTCGGCGCCACGGCGGCGATGGGCGTCGCGGCTTCGCGCAACTGGAACGTCGCGGACAGCCGCTTCCCGTATTTCGCCGTGGGGCTGGGGACGGAGTATTTCGGCACCCTGTGCGAGTGGCGCAACACCACGCAGTTCAAGTACCGCTTCGGCAACAAGGGCGGCGTCTCCATCCTGGGCGACGTGGGCATCGCCTCCTTCCCGCGGTCGTGGGAGGAGAGCGTGGTGCCGACCTTCAGCGTCGGCGCCGGGCTGGACTACGGCGGACTGGGGTTCTCGCTCCGCTACAAACCGGCCGTCGGCATGTCCTGGGACACCTTCCTGGTCGCCCGCCTGGAGCATGACTGGTGGATCACGGATGTCTTCGCGCTGGATTTCCACGCCGGGTTCGGCGTGGGAGGATACGGGGCGAAGGGCCTGATGGACTACTACGATTTCCCGTTCGGTTTCGGGTTCCTGTTCCGCCTGTAGGATGTCGCCTGCCGTCCTGCTGCTGATCGTCGCCGCCTACCTGGCCGCCGTGATCGCCGTCGCGTGGCGCATCGCGCGCCGTGCCGGCGGCAGCGCCGACTTCTTCCGCGGCGGGCGCAAGTCGCCCTGGTGGGCCGTCGCCGTGGCGATGGTCAGCACCTCCATCTCCGGCATTACCTTCGTGTCCGTGCCGGGCATGGTGGCCGCCTCGCAGTGGTCCTACCTGCAGATGGCCGTGGGCTTCGTGGCGGGCTACGCCGTGATCGCCTACGTCCTGCTGCCGCTCTACTACCGCCTCAACCTCAACAGCTTATACATCTATCTGGAAGACCGTTTCGGCCGCTGGAGCCACCGCGCCGGGGCCGGCTTCTTCCTCCTGTCCAAGCTCCTGCTCTGCGGCGTTCGGATGTACCTCACGGCCATCGTGCTGCAGCTCATCGTCTTCGACCCGCTGGGCATTCCGATGTGGGTCAACGTGGCCGCCACAATGCTCTGCGTGTGGCTCTACACTTTCCGCGGCGGGGTGCGCTCGCTGGTCTGGACCGACATGTTCCAGACGCTCGCGCTGCTCATCGTGGTGGTGCTCTGCCTGGTGCAGATCGGCCGGGTGATGGGGCTGGACCTGGGCGGGATGGTCGGCAGCATCCGTGACAGCGGCATGGCGCGCGTCTGGTTCTTCGACGACTGGAAGGACACGCGCCTGTTCTGGAAGCAGTTCGCCGCCGGCGCGCTGACCACCGTCGCCATGACGGGCATGGACCAGGACATGATGCAGAAGAATCTGTCCTGCAAGACTTTGCGCGCGAGCCAGCGCAACATGATGAGCTACGGCGCCGCCTTCATTCCGGTCAACCTGCTCTTCCTCGCCCTCGGCGTGCTGCTTTACCAGTTCGCCGCGGCGCGCGGCATCTCCGTGGCGAAGCCGGACGACCTCTTCCCGACCATCGCCTGCGGCACGGACGCCGCCGGAAACGCCTTCATGCCGCCCGTCGTCAGCCTGCTCTTCGCCCTCGGCATCACGGCCTCGGCCTTCAGCAGCTCCGGCTCGGCGCTCACGGCGCTGACGACCACCTTCACGGTGGACTTCCTCCACGCCGACACGCGCCTCGACGAGGCCGGCCTGCTGCGCACCCGCCGCCGGGTGCACGCCTGCGCCGCCGTGGTGATGGGCCTGGTGATCCTCGGCTTCGAGGCCATTCGCGACGGCAGCGTCATCAACGCCATCTACACCGTCGCCGGCTACACCTACGGCCCCCTGCTGGGTCTCTTCTTCTTCGGCATCCTGACCCGGCGCCGCGTGCGCGACGGCTGGGTTCCCATCATCTGCGCCCTCTCGCCGGTCATCTGCTATATCCTCTCCGCCCACAGTGTGGCCTGGTTCGGCGGCTACCAGATCGGCTTCGAGCTGCTGCTCTACAACGCCCTGCTCACCTGGGTGGGTCTCTGGCTCAGCGGAATCGGCAAATAGCCTCTTCCAAAAATCCGCCAGAATCGTTATCTTTGCAAGTTCATGGAAGAAATTATCAAAGATCTCGCCGCGGCGCAGGAATACAAGGAGGGCTTCGTCACCGAAGTCGCCCAGGATTATGCGCCCAAGGGGCTCAGCGAGGACATCATCCGGCTCATCTCGGCCAAGAAGGGCGAGCCGGACTGGCTGCTGGAGTTCCGGCTGGACGCCTTCCGCAAGTGGCAGCGCATGCGCCCGCCGTACTGGGCGCACGTCAAACTGCCGCGCATCGATTTCCAGGACATCATCTACTGGGCCGCGCCCAAGCGCGCCGAGGACCGTCCCGACGAGATCGACCCCGCGCTGATGGAGACCTTTGACAAACTCGGCATTCCGCTTCGCGAGCGGGAAGTGCTGGCGGGCGTGAAATCCAAGAGCGAAGTGGCGGTGGACGCCGTCTTCGACTCCGTAAGCGTCGCCACGACCTTCCGCAAGACCCTCTCCGAGAAGGGCATCATCTTCTGCTCCTTCTCCGAGGCGGTGCGCGAGCACCCCGACCTGGTGCGCAAGTACCTGGCGACGGTGGTCCCCGCGGGGGACAACTTCTACGCCGCCCTCAACTCCGCCGTCTTCTCCGACGGCTCCTTCTGCTACGTCCCCAAGGGCGTGAAATGCCCGATGGAGCTGTCCAGTTACTTCCGCATCAACGCCGCCGGCACGGGCCAGTTCGAGCGCACGCTCATCGTGGCCGACGAGGGCGCGCAGCTCAGCTACATGGAAGGCTGCACCGCGCCGATGCGTGACGAGAACCAGCTCCACGCCGCCGTGGTGGAAATCATCGTGGAGAAGGACGCGGACGTCAAATACAGCACCGTGCAGAACTGGTATCCCGGCGACGCGCAGGGCCGCGGCGGCATCCTGAACCTCGTGACCAAGCGCGGCATCTGCAAGGGATCCGGCTCCCATCTCTCCTGGACCCAGGTGGAGACGGGCTCGGCCGTGACCTGGAAATACCCGTCCACCATCCTGAAGGGGGACTACTCCTCTTCGGAGTTCTACAGCGTGGCCATGACGAACCACTACCAGCAGGCCGACACCGGCACCAAGATGATCCATCTGGGCCGCGGCACGCGCAGCCGGGTGGTCTCCAAGGGCATCTCCGCCGGCCACAGCGAGAACAGCTACCGCGGCCTCGTGCATATGGGCCCGGCGGCGGAGGGCGCGCGCAACTTCTCGCAGTGCGATTCGCTGCTGATCGGCAGCCTCTGCGGTGCGCACACCTTCCCGGTGATCCGCAACATGAATCCCAAAGCGGTGGTCGAGCACGAAGCCACGACCTCCAAGATCAGTGAAGACCAGCTCTTCTACTGCAACCAGCGCGGCATCGCCCCCGAGGACGCCGTCGCGCTCATCGTGGGCGGCTACGCCCGCGAAGTCCTCTCCCGCCTCCCGATGGAATTCGCCGTGGAGGCGCAGAAACTCCTGTCCGTTTCACTTGAAGGCGCCGTCGGATGACCTGGATCGAAATCATATCCGCCCTGCTGGGCCTGACCTGCGTGTTCCTCGCGGGCCGCAACTCGAAAGTCAACTTCTGGGTTGGCTACGTGTATAACATTTTCCTGTTCGTGCTCTTCTGGCGGCAGCATCTCTACAGCGCGATGCTGCTCCAGCCCGTGTCCTTCGCAATCAACGCGTTCGGCCACTGGCGCTGGACGCACCCCAAGGAGGACGAGCGCAGCGCCGCCGACGAAAAGCGGCTCAAGGTCGGCCACCTGACGAAAGAGCAGTGGCCGGGCCTCATCCTGCTGGTCTGCGTGTTCGGCGCCGTCTGGGCGATGTGCCTGGACTGGCTGCCCGTCAAGTGGCCGGAGACCTTCCAGATGGATCCTTCCCCCTGGCTGGACTCCTACCTGCTGATGTTCACGCTGCTGGCGCAGTACCTCAGCGCCCAGAAGTGCTGGGAATGCTGGATCGTGTGGCTGCTGGTCAATGCCGCCAACATCGTCCTCTATATCACTTCCGGACTCTATCTGATGCCGATCGTCAGCGCGCTGTACCTCGCGAACGGTGTCTGGTCCCTCATTTCTTGGAAAAAACTCTTCAATAAGCATGAATAACGACGTCTTACTGGAAATCAAGGGCCTGCACGCCCGCGTGGAGGACAAGGAGATCCTCAAGGGGGTGGACCTGACCATCCGCCGGGGTGAAGTGCACGCGGTGATGGGCCCCAACGGCGCCGGCAAGAGTACGCTGGGCGCGGTCCTGGCGGGCCGCCCGACCTTCGAGGTCACGGCCGGCAGCGTCCGCTACGACGGGCGCGACCTGCTCGCCATGAGCCCGGAGGAGCGCTCCTGGGCGGGCCTGTTCCTGAGCTTCCAATACCCGGTGGAAATCCCGGGTGTGAGCATCACCAATTTCATGAAGGCCGCCGTGTCCGCGCGCCGCAAGGCGAAGGGCCTGCCGGAGCTCACTCCCGCCGAATATCTCAAGCTGCTCAAGGAGAAGATGGCCTTCGTGCAGATGAAGGGCGAGTTCGCCCGGCGGGAAGTCAACGTGGGCTTCTCCGGCGGCGAGAAGAAACGCAATGAAATTTTCCAGATGGCCATGCTCGAGCCCACGCTCAGCATCCTCGACGAGACGGATTCCGGTCTCGACGTGGACGCGCTGCGCATCGTGGCGGAGGGCGTGAACCGGCTCCGCACCCCGGAGACGGCGGCCATCGTGATCACGCACTACCAGCGCCTGCTGGAATACATTGTCCCGGATGTCGTCCACGTGCTCAAGGACGGCCGCATCGTCAAGACGGGCGGCCGCGAACTGGTGGACCGCATCGAAGAGAAAGGCTACGAAAGCATCGATGAATAACGAGGTCTACGTCATCGGCCGCGACACCGCGCCCCAGTATCTCCGGTTGGAAGCCGGGGAGGAGCGCAGCGTGACCCTGGTCTTCCTGCCGGGCGCCGCCGGACGGCACGTCCTCGAGGTCGACCTCGCGGGCCCCGGCGCCTCGCTGGACCTGGCCGGCCTGTACCTCTGCCCGGGCGACGAGCAGCTCGACCTGCGCCTGCTGGTCCGCCACAGCGTCGGCGGCTGCGTCTCGCGCCAGCTCTTCAAGGGCCTGGTGGGCGGCACGGCCCGCGCCTCCTTCGACGGCCTGGTCTACGTGGCGCAGGACGCCCAGAAGACCCAGGCCTTCCAGGAAAACCATTCGATCCTGCTCTCCGACGCGGCCCGCGTGGAATCCCGGCCGCAACTGGAGATCTATGCCGACGACGTCCAGTGCTCGCACGGCGCCACGACCGGCTACCTCAATCCTGACGAACTGTTCTACCTGCGTTCGCGCGGCATCCCCGAGGCGGAGGCCCGGCGGCTCCAGATGGTCGCCTTCCTCGCCCCGGTGCTCCGCCGGCTGCCCGAACCCTTAATCGAAGAAATCCATGCTTGTCTATCCTAACGTCAAAATCAATCTGGGCCTGAGCGTGCTGCGCAAGCGCCCGGACGGGTACCACGACATCGAGACGCTCTTCGTCCCGTATTTCGGCATGTCGGACGAACTGGAGATCGTGCCTTCGGACAAGCTCCGTTTCGTGGCCTCGGACAACGTGACCTGGGACGACGACCTGACCCTGCGGGCCTACTCGCTGCTCAAGTCCGACTTTGACCTGCCGCCGGTGGAGATCCGGCTCACGAAGCGCTCCGCCGTGGGCGCCGGCCTGGGCGGCGGCTCCGCGGACGCGGCCTTCACGCTGATGGCGCTGGCCGACATGTTCAAGCTGGGCCTCGAGGACTGGCAGCTGGCCGACTACGCCGCCTGCCTGGGTTCGGACTGTTCCTTCTTCATCTACAACCGCCCGATGTTCGGCGAGGGCCGCGGCGACGTCCTGTCGGACTATGAGATCGACTTGTCGGATTATGAGATCCGCGTGGAAGTCCCCGAAGGGGTGCACGTGAGCACGAGCGAGGCCTATTCGCGCGTCATCCCGCGCGACCGCGTTGCCCTCCCGCCCCTGCGCGAGGCGCTCCGCTACCCGGTGATGATGTGGCAGGACGTGCTCTTCAACGACTTCGAGTCGTCCGTCTTCCCGATCTACCCGGCCGTGGAGGCGCTCAAGAAGCGTTTTTACGCCGACGGCGCCGTCTACGCCTCGATGTCGGGTTCCGGCTCGGCGGTGTTCGGACTCTTCAAAAAATAGTTATATTTGTAGGAACGATAACCAATTAGCGATATGAGAACAAATCAGGACTACAAGAACGCGGCGTTGGATCGCCTGCGTGACAACTGGTCGCCGGCCGTGCTGGCGACGATCGTTATCACCATCCTTTGTCTCGTCTGCACGGGCGGCCAGGCCGTCCCGCAGTATGTTCCGAATGCAAACACGGGTTTGATCCTCTGGCTCTGCGGCGGCAGTTTCCTGCTGGCGATCTTTGTCATCAACCCCCTCATTGTCGGTTACGACAACGCGATGCGGCTCTTCTATGAGCGCGGCGACACCGAGATTCTCAGCAACCTGTTCAAGATCGCGACGAGCAACTACCTTCACAAGGTCTGGGGCATGTTCCTGATGGATCTCAAGGTGTTCCTGTGGTCGCTGCTCTTCCTCATTCCGGGTATCATCATGTCCTTCTCCTATGCGATGACGCCGTATATCCTCGAGGAGCATCCCGAGATCGGCGCCTGGGACGCCAGCACCCGCAGCAAGGAGATCATGACCGGACATCGTTTCGACCTCTTCTGGCTGTACCTCAGCTTCATCGGCTGGGCCGTCCTCTGCATCCTGACCTTCGGCATCGGCCTGTTCTGGCTCATTCCGTACATGAGCGCCTCCGAGATCGGTTTCTACGAAGACCTCAAGGCGGAGCAGGGCGAGGAAGCCGTGACCCCTTAATTCCATGCCGCAACCGGCAGGACAGCTATCGGAAAACAGCAGGAGGTTGGCGAAAAACACCCTCCTGCTGTATTTCCGTATGTTCCTGCTGCTGCTCATCGGCCTGTTCACCTCGCGTGTGGTGCTCAGGACGCTGGGCGTGGACGACTACGGCGTCTACAACGTCGTGGGGGGCGTGGTGACGGTGTTCACCTTCCTCACGACTTCCATCTCCGCGGCCATCAGCCGCTACCTGGCCGTGGGCCTCGGCAAAGGGGACCCCGCACACCTGCGGCGCATCTTCTCGACGGGCGTGCTGATCCAGATCGGCCTGTCGCTGCTGCTCGTGTTCCTCACGGAGACGGCCGGCCTGTGGTGGCTGAACCACAAACTCCTCATCCCGGACGGGCGCCTGGAGGCGGCCCGCTGGGTGCTGCAATGTTCGCTGGGCGTGCTCGTGGTCACGCTTCTGGCCGTCCCGTACAACGCCGCCATCATCGCGCATGAGCGGATGTCGGCCTTCGCCGTGATCAGTCTCGGCGAGGCGCTCCTCAAGCTGGGCGTCGCGCTGCTGCTCTTCTTCTCGCCCTTCGACAAGCTGATCAGCTATGCCGTCCTGATGCTCGTCGTGGCCGTGCTGGTGCGCGCCGCCTACGGGCTCTACTGCCGCCACTTCTTCGCGGAGACGCGCGGCAAGCTGGTCTATGACCCCGCGCTGACGCGCGAAATGACGGCTTTCGCCGGCTGGTCCTTCTTCGGCTCCAGCGGCTACGTGCTGAATACCCAGGGCGCCGGGCAGGTGGTCAACCTCTTCTTCGGCGTGGCGGTGAACGCCGCCCGGGGCGTCGCCCTGCAGATCGAGAATACCGTCAAGCAGTTCGTGTCCAATTTCCTGACCGCCCTGAATCCGCAGATCACCAAGGCCTGGGCGGCGGGGGACCGCGAGTATTGCTTCGAACTGGTGCGCAAAGGCGCCAAATACGCCTGGCTCGTGATCCTGGCGTGCTTCATTCCCATTTTCGGCGAGGCCGAGTGGCTGCTGGGCATCTGGCTGGGCCCCGACAAGGTCCCGCCCCACGCGGCCGCCTTCGTGCGCCTGGCGCTCGTGGGCCTGCTGGTGGACCTGGCCGGCAATTCGCTGCACACGCTGGTGCAGGCGAACGGAAAAGTCAAGCGCTTCTACCTGGTCACGGGCCTGACTTCCTACCTGGGCCTCCCGCTGACCTGGCTCTGCTTCAAGCTGGGCGCGGGTCCGTCCTGGGCCTACGTCGTCTTTATTGCGGTCTACCTGGCCGTGTTCGTGGAGCGCATCGTGCTGGTGCACCGCCTGACGGATTTCCCGCTGCGGCCGTATCTGACGATGCTCCTCCTGCTCCTGATGACGAGCAATTTCTCGCTCGTTTTCCCGCTCCTGGCCCTCGGCTTCGGCTGGGCGCCCGGCTGGCGCCTGCTCTTCGGCGCGCTGCTGGGCTGGGCCACGATGGCCCACTTCACCTGGCACTACCTCCTCACCGAAGGCGAAAAGGCGTGGGTGCTGCGCAAGCTGCAGCTCCTGCGCGAGAAGATTTCCCGGAAGAATGGATAAGATCGCGATCTATACCTGCATCGTCGGCGGCTACGACGAGCTGCAGCAGCCGGCCGTCGTTGCGGACGGCTTCGACTTCATCTGCTTCGTCGGGCAGGGGGAGATGACGCAGGGCCGCATCGGAGTCTGGGACGTGCGCGAGCTGCCGGTGGACTTTGGTTCGCCGACCTACGACGCCCGCTGGGCGAAGACGCATCCGCACGAGCTGCTGCCGGACTACGCCGCCAGCGTCTGGATTGACGGCAACATTGCCCTGCTGGACGGCTCGCTCTACGAGGCCGTCCGCGCCAAAATGGCCTCGGACGCGCAGTACAGCGGCGTGCCGCACCCCGACCGGGACTGCACCTACGCCGAGGCGCGCAAATGTTTCGACATGCGCTACTTGACGCTGGGCGGGCTGCTGGGCGTCTGGCTCTACCTGTGGATCTGCGGTCTGCCGCGCCATGCCGGCCTGATGGAGAGCAACCTGGTTTTCCGACGCCACCCGGACCCCGCCGTGACGGCTTTCTGCGAGCGTTGGTGGCGGCTTATCATGAACCTGAGCCGCCGCGACCAGCTGTCGCTGATGCTGTGCCTGCGCCGGTGCGGCCTCCGCTGGGACGACCGTCTTCTCGATGGCCTGAACACCCGTAATCATCCGGGTTTCAAGTATTTGTTGCATAAGTGATTTTTTTGACCTATCTTTGCCGTCCATTCCTCGGGTAGGAATGTATTTAGGTTTAACTTTTTAACAACAGATTCACAATGGCTGTTAAGATTCGTTTACAGCGCCACGGTAAGAAGAATTTCGCATTCTTCCACATTGTAGTGGCGGATTCGCGCTCCCCGCGCGATGGTCGTTACATCGAGCAGATCGGCTCCTACAACCCCAACACCAACCCTGCCACGATCGTTCTCAATGCTGAGCGCGCTCTTGCCTGGCTGAAGGTGGGTGCCGAACCGACCCTCACCGCTCGCCGCATCCTCTCCTACGAGGGCATTCTCCTTCGCCACCACCTCGACGGCGGTGTCGCCAAGGGTGCCCTGACCCAGGAGGCTGCTGACAAGAAGTGGAACGACTGGAAGGCTCAGCGTGACGCCAAAGTCGAGGCTAAGGTGAGCGGCATCAAGAATGCTGCGATCGAGGCCAAGAAGGCTGCCAAGGCTGAGGAGACCAAGGTCAACGAGGCTCGCGCCGAGGCGCTGGCCAAGAAGGCTGCGGAGGCTGCTGCCGCCGCGAAGGCCGCTGAGGCTGCCGAGGCCGCCGAGGAGGCTGCTGAGGCTGTCGCCGAAGCTCCCGCTGAGGAAGCTGCAGAGGCTCCCGCCGAGGCATAAT
>JAEEGG010028968.1_pt1 | contig 10372 bp, 12 predicted proteins | sample 9134161 | NCBI WGS metagenome assembly JAEEGG01 (sample SAMN16246543, study PRJNA631951) | gut metagenome | biome: gut microbiome; feature: rumen; material: CR-attached | host: Bos | place: Iran: Karaj | collected 2018-10 | reverse complement strand
CCGTCGTGCGCATCACGCTGAAAAAGGCACAGGGTGAAGGTCTGAGTTTCCAGAACAGTACGCAGTTCATGTACCAGTACGGCGGTTCGCTGAACGACAATTTCACGGCCAATTACCGTACGGGCGGGCTTGATGTAACGGGATCGTTCTGGGTAGGTACCTATAATCACTATAAGGGGCTACAGGTCAATGACATGCTTTACTATGTTGGTCCGAATCAGGTGACGGGTCACTCCACCCAGGAGATCAGACATCCCTGGCACGCATGGTCGCCACAGTTGCAGTTGAACTATATGGTGAACGAAAACCACACTTTCGGTGCCTACTACAAATACGACCGCACGCCCAGCGGCGAGACGAAGGGCGACTACCTGACAGATATGTTCGAGAATGGCATCCTGACAGAGCGCTCCGCGAGTTACATCTGGCAGGACCAGAGTGTCAAGAAGCACATCTTCAACGCCTATTACAATGGTAAGGTGGGACAGTTGGGTATCGACCTAAACATCGACGGACTCTTCGACGACACCAAGACGCCAGGCCGCACAACGGAGACGACTACTGTTGTCAGCGCAGTCCCAGTCAACCGTACCATTGAAAGCAATACCAACAGCGCCAATAATTTCTGGGCCTCGAAGCTTATCTTCAGTTATCCCATACTGAAAGGCAACCTCTCCGTTGGTGGCGAGTACAGCTACAACCACCGCACGGATGCCTACACATTTCAGGCTTCCGATTACGTGCCCGTCAAGGCCACCGACACGGAAATCAATGAAAAGTCGGCTGCGGCCTTCGTCGAGTACGGCCGGCAGTTCGGTAAGGTGTTTGCCCAGGTTGGTTTGCGCTACGAACACCTGACCAACGACTACTTCGATTTTGGCAAGCGACAGGACGAGGTGTGCCGCGACTACGGAGACTGGTTCCCCACCGCTACCCTCTCTGCTCCCATCGGAAAGATGCAACTGAGCCTGTCGTATCGTCGCGACATCCAACGCCCGGCCTACTCAAGCCTCACCAGTTCGACGATGTACGTCAACCGATATACCTACCAGAGCGGCAACCCCTATCTGAAGCCGACATATACCCATAGCCTTGTGCTAAATGCAGCCTATCAGTGGGCAAATCTATCGGTGAACTATGGCCGCCTAAAGAACATAGTGACTATGTCCACCGAGCCTTTCCCTGACTCTGAGGATCCGCTCATCAGCCTCGTCCGCCCCATCAACAGCGCCGACGACTATAATCAGTTCGAGTTGAGCATCTCCGCACGCCCCACTATCGGTTGCTGGCATCCGATGTGGTATGCATTCACCGTATTCCAGAACTATAAGACACCGACGGCAAATGGTTCGATAAAGACCCTCAACAAACCATACGTCACGCTTGTCTGGAACAACGACATCGAGCTGCCTCACAGTTTCCGCCTGAGTGCCAACGCCCAGTGGGCATCGAAGGGCGACTACAACAACTTCAGCATCACTGCCCAGCGTTTCAACCTCACGCTCGGCGTGCAGCGCGACTTCAACCTCCGCAGTCTCGGGCAGCTTACACTCGATGTGCGCTGCGTTGACATCCTGAACACCAATAAGACCGACGCCACCGTCTATGGTATCTGTGAATTGTCGACTGCCAATCCCGCCCGCCGCACGTTCCTCATCGACCTTGTCTGGAAGTTCAACGAGGCCCGCTCGAAGTATCGCGGCTCTGGTGCCGGCGAGAAGCAGAAAGCGCGTATGTAAGTCGGATGGAGGCAATAAATCCTATTGCCGCAGTATGTAGACCTTCTGGCTTCTGTTCCCCTGGCTTGTGATGCCGGTTGAGGGGTCACGGGCCAACTTGCGCAATTCCTCAGCCGCTGTTGTACGCGACAGTCCGGTCAGCCGCACGTAGTCGGGAACCTTCATGAAATGATGCGCATTCAGGAAGTCGCGAGCTTTCTGGATGCGTTCTTCCTGAGTGAAGGGCGACTTTTTGAGCCGACTCTCACCGCCACGCACCAACATACATTTGCGGTCTGTATTCCTGATCAGTTCTTTGTCGGCCCTGTACGAAACGCCGTTCACCATGATACTCTTGGCATTACGACTCGTTTCGCCCTCCTCAAAGGCGTCTGGCAGCTTATCGTCCCTCACACCGAGTTTGGCGTTGAATGTGCCGATACCATCCAATTTCACGGAAAATCCCTCTGCCATACATAGTGCCAGTTTCTCGCTGACCAGCGACATTGCACTAAGAATCTGGCTTTCGTCCATTCTGCCTTCACGATGGCAAAGGCTTAAGAACTGCTGAAACGTCATGGGCTTCAGTTCCATTTTGTAGCAGGCCTGTGTCCTGCCTGTTCCGTTCAAATCGGGAACCTCTCGCTTGATATACTTTGCATACATAGTTAACCGTATTTAGACTGCAAAGATAGCGAATGTTTTCAAAAACACCAAACATTGACTACGTTTTATCATCTGATGGCTCTGTTTTATTATCCATTGACTCCGTTTTAGCATTCATTGGCGCAGTTTTAACTTTAGTCAAGGGTAAACAACGGCTTTAGCGATGTGGTACTCCGACTTTATCCCAGATTTTTTGGCCGATTCTGCAACTATCTGTAACTTTGCAACGTCAAATATAATAACAGGTAACAATGAATATCCGTATAGAACAACTCAAAGATTATCGTGAGGTAGAGAATCTTACACGCGAGGTATTTTGGAACGTTTATCGTCCTGGATGCACAGAGCCGCACCCTTGAAGCGATGGAGACGTGTATTACAAGCCCGCTGTAAAGTACCTGCGTAAAAAGGATCCTTAGTGGAATAATTCAAATAAAAACAGATATGGAAACTGATCGTATTATATTGCGGCCTTGGCGCGAATCGGATGCAGAGATACTGTTCCAGTGGGCTTCCAATCCGGATGTGGGGCCTCGAGCAGGCTGGCCGCCGCATAAGAGTGTGGAGGAAAGCCTGGAGATTATTCGTACTGTATTCCATGATGCCACCAATACCTGGGCTATTGAGTTGAAAGAAACAGGCTTGCCGATTGGTGCCATGGGCTATGGCCCATCGTGTGAATGTGACTTGCCAGCCCGAGAGGGTGAACCGCTTATCGGCTATTGGGTGGCGAAACCCTATTGGAATCAAGGTATCTGTACGGAGGCGTTACAGTTGATGTTAGACCATATCCGGCAAACGACTGACATCAAATCGCTCATTAGCGGCCACTTCGTTGACAATCCCGCCTCAGGCCGGGTGATGGAGAAGTGTGGTTTTGTTCCTACAGGCGAAACCTGCATCGATGCAAATCAGTATCAAGGCGAGAACAGACCTATCAGAGTATTAAGATTAGAACTTAATAAATAAAGATATTATGGATCAGAAATTTTGTCAGAGTTGCGGCATGCCGCTCACAGAAGAAGTTCTCGGTACAAACGGACGGAGCAGCGAGAGCCATCCGAGCTTGCTCGAAGATGGCCGTTTCTATAGTGATTTCTATCCAAGAAGTTTTGTAATTGAGTAACAGAATATGAGAATAGAATTAGCAACACAAAACGACTTTGATGCCGTCATTGCTTTCTATGATGATGTGACAGCGCGTACGCCAGAGATGGGCACATACGCTCGCTGGCAAAAAGGCAGACACCCGACAGAAGAAGGCATCAATGCTTATATCAACGAGGGTAGCATGTATATTTACCATGAGCGAGGTGTCATCGTCGGTGCAATGGCAATGACGATGTGTCAGGGTGAGGATTATCACGCTATCGACTGGTCGCAGCAAGTAGCCGATGACGAGGTAGCTGTGATTCATATCCTTGCCGTCAGTCCTGACATCCAAGGCAAGGGCATCGGTTCAGAGATGATCCGCGAGGCCATCCGTATGGCAAAGAATAAAGGCATGCAGGCCATCCGTCTCGATGCCCTTGCCTCGAACACACCCGCCCACAAACTCTATGAACGTCTCGGCTTCGAGTATCGCGGCAAGCAGTATCTCTACGCTGAGAACACAGGATGGACAGACTTCTATTTCTTTGAGTACAAAAACAAATAATTATAAGAAAGATGAAATACGAGACAATTACGTTAGAGAATGTACAGATTATTGGCATGGCCAAGGAAATTGCATTCTGCAAGGGACAGGAAGAGTGTCCTAAGTTTTGGGGCGAGTATGTGGAACGCATTATTAAGCCCGTCTTTATGGAACACAAGGCACCTGATGCCTTTCAGCAGGCTGCCATCGACAATGGTGTCGGAGAGTTTGGGCTCTGCACCTGCGATATTCCCAACCATAATTGTGCAACTTGTTGGGAGGCAAACTTTGGTGCTTGCAGCAAAAACACCTTTACATACGTCATCGGTGGAATATATAAAGGTGGCGGGGTGCCCGAGGGAATGAAACTATTCCCTATTCATAGCGGCAAGTGGCTGAAGATGCATTTCGAGGGAGGTATGAAAGCCTTTCAAGAGCAGTACCAAATGTTCTATAAGGAGTGGCTGCCCCAGCACTCGGAATTCCATTGTCCCAACAACGCCATGACGATGGAATGGTACAACGGCACCGACATTGAGTCGCCCGATTATCAGTGTGGCGTGATGATGCCATTGGAGAACTTAACAAATAAAGATATTATGGATCAGAAATTTTGTCAGAGTTGCGGCATGCCGCTAACCGAAGATGTTCTCGGCACGAATGCCGATGGCAGTAAGAACGAAGATTACTGTATGTATTGCTACAAGGATGGAAAATTCCTGCAGGACTGCACGATGGAAGAGATGATTGAACATTGTGCACAGTTTGTTGGCGCTGTCAACGAGGGGTTGGAGAAACCCATCACCAAAGAGGAATATATCGGTATGATGAAAACCTATTTCCCACAGCTGAAGCGCTGGCGCAAAACGTTGAATGTTAGTAACGATGAAGTCGTGAATGTCAACCCCGCTTTGGCAGGCGTTAAAGAACTTATTGCACAGATGGCCGACAAACAGCCCATCGCTTACATCTCGTCAGTAGACCAAGAAGGTTTCCCTTGGACCAAGGCCATGTTGAAGCCACGCAAACGCGAGGGTATCAAAACCTTCTACTTTACAACCAACACATTCTCAATACGTGTGGCCCACTATAAGGCTAACCCAAAGGCCAGTATCTATTTCTGTAATGCTAAAGGTTTCAAAGGTATGATGCTGCGAGGTACGATGGAGGTGCTGACGGATGCCGCCTCGAAAGAGATGATCTGGCACGATGGCGACGAGCAGTACTATCCCGGTGGTGTAACCGACCCTAACTACTGCGTCTTGAAGTTCACCGCCACCGACGGTCGTTTCTATAGTGATTTCTATCCACGTAGTTTCGTAATTGAGTAATAGGAAATGAGATTAGAATTAGCAACACAAAACGACTTTGATGCCATCATCACCTTCTATGATGATGTGACGGAGCGCACGTCAGAAATGGCTACATATGCCCGATGGAGCAAAGGCAAACACCCTACGATTGAAGGCATCAGAGCCTATATCAATGAGGGGAGTATGTATCTTTATAGAAATAATGGAAAAATAGTTGGCGCGATGGCTGTCACGATGTATCAGAGCGAAGACTATCACGCTATCGACTGGTCGCAGCAAGTTGCCGATGACGAAGTGGCTGTGATTCATATCCTTGCCGTCAGTCCTGACTATCAAGGCAAAGGCATCGGTTCAGAGATGATTCGAGAGGCCATCCGTATTGCACTAAGTAAAGGCATGCAGGCCATTCGTCTTGATGCCCTTGCTTCGAACACACCCGCCCACAAACTCTACGAACGTCTTGGTTTCGAGTATCGCGGCAAGCAGCACCTCTACGCCGAGAACACTGGCTGGACAGACTTCTATTTCTTTGAATACAAAAACAAATAATTATAAGAAAGGTGAAGCGAGAAAAAAAAGATAAGAAAGACGATGCCAATGAAACATCTGCCGAATATCCTGTCGTTGCTCCGAATTGTGGGGGCTGTTGCTCTGTTGCTGTGTGATGTTGTAGGAACAACTTTTTGGGCGCTTTATGCGCTCTGCGGCATCAGCGACATAGCCGACGGATGGCTGGCTCGGAAACTGAAGTGCGTTACCAAGAAGGGAGCATTGTTGGATAGCATGGCAGACATATGCTTCGTAGCGTGTTGTGCCTGGAAACTTCTGCCGATACTCGAACTGCCGCAATGGCTTTGGCTGTGGGCAGGAGTGATTGTCGCGATTAAAGTCGTGAATCAGTTTTCGACACTTGTGATGTACGGGCACTGTTGCTTCCCTCACACCACAGCGAACAAGTGGTCGGGATTCCTGCTCTTCATTGCAGTCCCCATGACATTTTGGTCTATCGCTCCCATCACCATTGTAGCTTCCGTCGCCACGTTTGCCGCAATTCATGAGAACTATTTCATACGAACAAGAAATAATATGAGAAAGATAGTTACATTAGTTTGTGCATTTGTTATGACGTCGTGCTGGGCGCAAGAGCCAATAAGCGACAGTACCAGACTACCAATAGAATCAAAAAGCTATGGTGCATGCATCATGCGCAATGACTCTATTGTTGGCATTAACGAGGATAAGCCTTTTGCCATGCATAGTGTGATGAAGTTCCCGCAAGCTTTATACGTCGCCGATTACCTGAGTCGGAAAGGTTTGGATCTCGATGACACTATCGTTGTCGATAAGGCAGAGCTGATGCAAGACACATGGTCGCCAATGCTAAAACGATTTGAAGGCAAAACGGCCTTTTCGTTTGCGGAACTGCTGGAATTGTCTCTCGGACAGAGCGACAACAATGCCTGCCAACTCCTTTTCAAGTTTTGCGGCAAGCCCAAAGCAGTAGAGAAGTACATGAGAAAACTTGGATTACGCGATATCCATATCCGCATGACAGAGGAACAGATGCACAAGAATCCAGCAAAGGCTATTGAAAATAGTTCCACCCCCGCCGAAATGGTTCGTTTGTTGGAGTGCTTTTGTCATCATAAAGACGACAACCAATATCTGACATTCATTTGGAATGTGATGGCGGACTGCTCAACAGGCCTGAAACGAATTTCTGCTGCGATACCCGCAGATGCTCGTATCGTACATAAGACAGGTACAGGATTCCCATCTCCTGAAGGAGTGCAAGACATGAACGACGCAGGTATCATTCTCATGCCTGATGGAAGCCACGTCATTATCGCCGTTTTCACCACGCACTCATCATCTGAGGCTGTAATAGCAAATATTGCCAGACAACTGTTAGACACTATAATAAAATAAGATGAAAAGATTGCGACTCGGAGCAGTGCTCCACTTCCTTATAGCCATTGGCCACGTAGCTTGTCTATTCGCTTTGGACGAAGCATTCGAAGCCTATGGCATCCGGGAAATCATGCATCAGATGGTGGCTGGCCATTTTTGGATGCTCTATGCCCTCACCATCGGTCTTGTCCTCGCCTTTTGTTTGGCAGGGCTTTATGCCCTCTCTGCCACAGGCGACATCCGTTGCTTACCCTTAACACGTATGGCCATCATCACCATCGTTGTACTCTATAGCCTTCGTGCTCTGGCTGGAGGCATTAGCTGCATCTATGATTTCAGATGGCTGCAATTTATCTCATCTCTCGTTCCCGCCATTATAGCATGGTGCTATTGGCCGGGAGTAAAAGCGAAAAGAATTGAATGAATACAGGTACACTGACTATATTGTCAGTTCAAGCTGCGCCAGGCCAAGAAAAAAGAGAATCATAAAGGTCATTAATTAGAAATATGTTATGAAAGTATTAGTCATTAACGCATCAGCTAATAAGGAGCGTAGTACTACGCTTAAACTTACCAATACATTTTTGAAAGGTCTCGGAATCGAGGCTTCAGAAGTGGGGTTTGTAACAACCATCGGACTTAATATCAATCCTTGTATGGCTTGCTATGCCTGCTGGTTTAAAACATCAGGCAAGTGCGTGCAGAAGGACGATGCAACCGAGGTGATGGAGATGATTCGCCAAGCCGATTTGGTTATTTGGTCGATCCCTCTATACGCTTATGGTGTGCCCTCACATTGTAAGGCACTGATGGACAGAACTGTGTCGTTCAATTCGCCTTTGATGTATGTCGATTCTGATGGTATTGCTCACCACTATGGTTATGAGGAAGGCACCAAGAAAACGGTACTGATTTCAACTGCAGGACTGCCTAACATGAAGGGCAACTTCGACGGACTACTGTTTGCCATGCGCCACATGTATGGTAAGAATATCAGTTACATCTGTTGTGCTGAAGGTTCACTCTTTCTGAGTCCCGATACCGAGAGCTTAACTGTCCCCTATTTGGAAAAGGTAAAGCAGGCAGGCGCAGAATACAAGACTGCAGAAAAGATTTCTGATGAAACTCAGGCGTATCTTGATACACCGATGCTTCCTGCCGAAACATTCGTTAAGACCGTGAATGGTATTTTCGAAAGCATGATGAAATAATACAGTTACATGATGACACTTCGACAATTCAATATCAACGATGCTCCCACGATTCTGAGTTGGTGCAAGGATAAGCATGCCTTCCAGCTTTGGAGTGCTGACAGGTATAAAGAATTCCCTGCTCAGCCTGATGAGATGATGGAACAATATATGGGCAATCATATGTATCCTCTCACGGCAGTTGTTGATGATACAGTCATTGGGCATATCCTTTTGAGATATCCATCAGAGGATAAGACTGTCATCCGCTTCGGCTTTGTGATAGTTGACGACTCGAAACGGGGCAAAGGCTATGGCAAGCAGATGCTACGTCTCGCTATTGATCATGCAAAGCATACACTGGGTGTTCAGAAGATTACTTTGGGGGTGTTCGACAATAACCCCTCGGCCATTCGTTGCTACGAGTCGGTAGGATTCGTTGTGACTGGTACCGACACCTATGCGATAGATGGTGAAGAATGGACAGGAAAAGAAATGGAATTAGTTATATAAATCATAGTATAAAGATGAAAGAAATATTGTACATACTGCTGGATAATTATGCCGAGCACGAGATAGGTTTCATGCCAGGTGCAGTGAGCACCGATGCCACAGGCTTTCGCAAGGAGCCTAAGTATATTAACAAGATGGTAGCCCCAACGATGGAGCCTGTAAAATCGATAGGCGGTATGCGAACCCTGCCCGACTATTCGTACGAAACCATGCCTGAAGATTATGCTGCCTTGGTATTGATAGGTGGTTTCGGTTGGATGAATCCCGAAGCTGAGCGTGTACTGCCCTTTGTTAAGGATGCGCTGAGCAGAGGTGTTGTTGTAGGGGCTATCTGTAATGCTGCTTCGTGGATGGCCAAACAGGGATTGCTGAACAACATCAAACATACGGGAAATGGTATCGACCAACTGAAATTGTGGGGTGGCAAAAACTATACCAACGAGGCCGGTTATGTGAACGAGCAGGCCGTAACAGATGGTCGTATCGTTACTGCCAATGGTTCGGGGTATCTTGAGTTTACACGCGAGTTGCTGAAACTGCTTGAGAATGATACACCAGAAATGATTAATGGCTGGTACACGTTTATGAGCGACGGACTGGTAAAGTTGTACTCGCCACGTCCTCGATTTAAATTCAACACCATTGGCCTTTTTACCAGCAACAATAAGGCTACTGTTGATTTCTACACGAAAACCTTTGGTTTTACCACCAATTGGGATGGCATTCAACCTAACGTGGAGATGATGCTGGGCGACATGCGTATCATCCTCTATCCTCGTAGTGATTTCGAACAGATGGTATCTTACAAATTTAAATATCCAATGGGGCTCAACGGCACTGTTGAATTAGCATTCGATGTTCCTTCGTATGCTGATGTTGACAAGGAATATCAGCATGCCCTCCACCATGGAGCGATACCTGTTCTTACTCCCACCACAGAACCTTGGGGCCAGCGCACCTGCTATGTGGCCGACCCAGACGGAAATCTGATAGAGATTGGCTCGTTTTCGAAATAGTTCATAAAAACAGATACAATGAAAATGAGCGTCATCGATGCGACAGCTACTACTATGACTTTGGCAAAAAAGTAAAATTAATGACGATAAAATGGAAATAGGAAATTGGTTCAAGGGTTTCGAGAAAGGTCTGGAGCGGCTCTCTCCAGAGCAACGGTCGGCCTTCCTTTCGGAATGCGGAAGAAACTGTGTGAATGGCGGTACGCTGTCTGTTTATCAACAGCTCTATGAGCGTGCCCAAGGCGACATGGACACCTTCTTTCAGATGGCTAATGAACTGTCAGGTGTAAGAGGAGGGGTCGTTGAGAAAGGACGAGTTTATCGCCTTGTTTTCTTGGAATGCACCTGTAAGTTGTGCAAAAAAGGATATGTCACCACTCCATTGCTCTGCGAGTGTTCACGCCAAAGC
>JAEEGG010028967.1_pt1 | contig 10372 bp, 7 predicted proteins | sample 9134161 | NCBI WGS metagenome assembly JAEEGG01 (sample SAMN16246543, study PRJNA631951) | gut metagenome | biome: gut microbiome; feature: rumen; material: CR-attached | host: Bos | place: Iran: Karaj | collected 2018-10 | reverse complement strand
AACGGAAAATTCAAGGTCTACTAGAACTTCAACATTGTAAACATCGACTTTTTGAAGTTTGATTTGCAGGCGTTTTTGGATGCGCACGCAAAACCGTGGGTTACCGGCAACCTTCCGTACAACGTAAGTACAGCAATTATCGCAGGGCTTATGCCGCGCTTGCACTTGACCAAAGGCTTTATGGGAATGGTGCAGCTCGAAGTCGCCGAACGTATCTGCGCCGAACCCTGCTCCAGCAATTACGGGAGCCTTTCCGTACTTGTTTCTGCATTTGCGAACACGCAGATTTTGCGCAAGATTGGGCCGGAACATTTCACGCCAAAGCCGAATGTCGATAGCGCCACGATGCTCTTGACACCGCGCGAAGACGCACTCCAGGCGCCCGACGGATTCTTTGACTTTGTCCGCACTGCCTTCACGCAAAAGCGAAAGACACTCGCGAATTCTTTCGGCAGAAATTACGACAAGAAGAAAATCCAGGCAACCATTGAACTTTTGGATTGGCCGACAACCATCCGCGCCGAAGAACTCAGCCCCGAGCAGTTCCTGAATTTCTACAAGGCGTTTAAAGGTGAAAATTAAAATCCTTATAGACAACATCAGCGGTACCGAAAAGCAATTAAAAGGTGAATGGGGACTTTGCGTCCACACCGAATTCAACGGCAAACGCATTTTGCTCGATACAGGAGCGTCCACGCAATTCGCGAAGAACGCCACCATCATGGGAATAGACATTTCCAAAATTGACGCCGGTGTCCTGAGCCATGCGCATTACGATCACGCTGACGGCATGCAGGAATTCTTTGACAAGAATGACCACGCCAAATTCTACTTGCGTGATGCCGCTCGCGAAAACTGCTACCACACGCACAAATTCTTAAAGTTTTTCACATACCAAGAATACATCGGCATCCGCAAAGGGACTCTCAAGCGCAATGCCGACCGAATCGTATTTGCAAAAGGCGACTGTGAAATTTTTCCGGGAGTCACACTCGTCGGTCACAAGACTCCGAACCTCGATGAAATTGGCAAACGCGCCCACATGAGCGTCAAGGAAAACGGAAAGTACCGCCCCGACAGTTTCGACCACGAACAAAGTCTAGTCTTCGACACACCAAAGGGGCTGTTCATCATGAACAGCTGTAGCCACGGTGGCGCGGACAACATCATCAAGGAAATCGAAGCGACATTCCCCGGCAAACAGATTTACGCCATTCTCGGCGGGTTCCATTTATTCCGCACACCCGATGACCGCGTAAAAGCATTCGCCGAACGCCTCCGCGATTTGAATGTTCAAAAAATCTACACAGGGCATTGCACTGGAGGGCGCGCCTACGAGATTTTGCACGATGTGCTCGGCGACAAAGTCGCACAAATGCATACCGGCATGGAAATTGAAGTATAGAACATAATAAATCAAATACCTCATTCAAACATTCCTGCAAAAGCAGGATTTTTCTTTATTTTTAGCATTAAAAAATAAACAACATTCTTTATTTATTCTAATTTATTATTTAAAACAGATTTCTATAAACAAGGTATTACAAATGAAAAAACTTTTTGCAGTTTTGTTAGTCCTCTTCGCCACCACACTTTCCTTTGCACAGGCCCAAGCACACAAACTCGCCATGGACAGAGGCATCTTCACAACAGACTACACCATTGATGGTCAAGATGTCGATAGCGATGCTTTTGAAAGAGAACTCGCCAATGTTCCAGAAGCTATCAGCAAATGGAACACCGGAAATACAATGAGATATATTTCGTGGGGAGCCGCATTCGGTGGCGGATTCCTGTTGGGCTACGGGATTGCAGAAGGTTCCGGCTATCAAGCCCCAGAAAGCTATAAAATGAAAGTCCTTGGTGGTGGCGTAATCATCGTTGCCGCATTAATCGTTGAATACATCGGCAACTCCAAAAAAGATGATGCCGTTGATATTTACAACAAAGAAATCGGCAAAATTGCAGGCAACGATTCAGTCAACTTGAGCCTTGTTCCGACTGAACAAGGCGGCATTGCTCTCGCTTTCAACTTCTAGAGCTTTACTTGCTGTAATCGCGTTCGCCAAAGAGCGCGGTTCCCACGCGAATCATCGTAGAGCCTTCTTTGATCGCGACCTCCAAATCAAGCGTCATGCCCATCGAAAGCTGATCAAACTGAGCAAAGGCACCACCACGCGCCAAGAACTTGTCGCGAAGCCCACGCAAGAACGCGAAACATTCACGAGAATCTTCAGCCACGCCCGTGTTCTTGCCAATCGTCATGAGACCACGGAAGCGCAAATGCGGGAAATTTTCGCTCTTGCCATCGACAGCTGCGCCTGCGCGCTTTTCTAAATCTTCAAGGAACGCTTCGGCTTCGTGAACGTCCAAGCCACTCTTCGTTTCTTCCTCGCCAGCGTTCACCTGGAAGAGAATATCAAGAACCTTATCGTGTTCCGCACAGACTTTTTCCAACTTCTGAACCGCTTCGAAGCTTGCGATAGAATGGATGCAGTCTGCCACAAGTGCCGCCTTCTTGAGCTTATTACTTTGCACAGGACCGATCACGTGGCAACGCACGCGGCTTCCGTCCTTTGCCGTACGCGGTTCAGAGAACTTGAGTTCCGCCTCTTGCACGCGGTTTTCGCCAAAGTCCGTTGCACCCAAAGCAATCGCATTTACCACAGCTTCTGCCGGGTGGAACTTGCTCACCCAAACGAGCTTCACGGATTCACGGCTGCGGCCCGCAATCTTGCAGGCTTCATCAATCCTTGCTTCGAGAGCTGCAAGGTGCTCGCGCATTTCATCAAGAGTAAATTCCATAGAGCATTAAGGTCGGTCGCTCACGCGACCTTTGAACAGCGGGGTCGCGCCGGCGGCGCTTTGAGGTTAATTATCAAGCAGAAATTAGAAAATTTTCTTTTTCCAAAGGAACAGTATTCTCGACAATTTTATTCATACAATAAAAAAGCGACCCATTTCAACGAGTCGCCGTTTAACATTAAGCTTATTTTAAGTCAATCCGCCAAGTCTGTTTACCAACGCGCACAATATAACCGCCCACCCAGGGAACAGCAATATTGAAGTTTTCCGATGCTACGCGTCCTTTTTGCAACACGCGGCCCTGCATATCAAAAATTGCATAACTCGAACCCATAGGCGCCCCCGTCACCAGAATGCTTCTTGAAACAGAATTCACCGACAATTCCATATGCGCTCTTGTCAAGGAAATTATTGCGTCATGCTTCTCCGAAGAACTGCTAGACGACTTCGCTTTTTCTACAGAGCTAGACGAAGAACTCTTTTTCTCTACAGAACTCGATGATGAGGATTTTGCCTGAACAGAGCTTGACGACGACTTAGCCTCCTCGGAACTAGACGAGGATTCCCTCAATTCATATTTTTGATATAACACTGTATCCGATATAACCTTTACATAGCGGTTTCTAGGCATAGATATTTCATTCTGATTTTGGTCATACCATTCTCCATAGGTCACATACAACGAAGTCGACGATCCGTATTTCACCCACACCGAATCAAAGGCATTCACCTGTTCCACGTTACATTTGGCCGTATCAGGAGAATTGCAGATTTTTACCGTATAAACATTTAGCGTAGAATCATAGAGCGCATAAGCCATTCGATCCATAAAAATCTTTTCGGGCAAATTCCATCCCTTAAAGGTGTACGTATACCCAATCGTCTTTTCCAATGTCGGAGTTTCACCTTTATAAGCCGCAGCTTCACCCGTTCCTACAGAATCACAGCCCAATTTTGTCTTGAGCATATCGCTGTTATAATAACAAACAAGCCACTTCATATCCGTTTCTTCACCGTATTTGGCGTACACGGTATCGCCTTCGAATAAATGAGAATTTGCCGTAACACGAACACCATCCTTGGTATACCATCCTAAGAAGGTTTTTCCCTCAGGAACATCGACACTGTCTGGAATAGTCGTTTCTCCGGTATAAGAACTCAACTGTTCACGGATAAGCTTATCCCCTACAAAAATAATTCTCTGAATTGGGAGATGCGTCGAATCCGCAAAAATCGGGTATCCTCCATAGCGGCTCCACCGTCCAGAATTTTCAGCTTTTCCTCTTTGAGTATTCAATGTCCACGCAAACCAATCTGATTGCATTTGGCTGGTTGAAAAAGAATAGTACCAAGAAGGTCCATCGAAATCTTTATTTACCGCAGGGTACACATCTCTTGCCGACCAGTAAGGTTTCAATATCGTAGCATCGTAATAGCTATTTTGAAGAGTTGACTTATTTGTATCAACCAATGCAAACGCGTTCAAACGGGGTGCAATGATATAATTATTCATAATTACACCAGAAGACTTCGTTTGGACTTCATTTCTCGCCGCAATGCCTCCAGCCGAATTCCCCCACGATTCCATAATCACAAGAGCCGAACTGTAATTATCAAGCACATATCCCGAATTGATACCAACAAGGCCACCGGCCTTTGTAGAATGAGAGCTCGATCTCACAATCCCTTCTGTATGGCACATTTCTATTAAACCAGTATTAGTGCCGGAAATACCACCGACTTTTGCAGAATGACTCCCTCCATCAAGAGAGATATTAGCAAAACATCTCTGAATCTTTCCCCAGTTACAGCCAGCAATGCCACCTACATTAGCTCCATACGATCTAGACGTTGCACGAACATCCGTCGATGAATTTCTTATCGTGCCTTTTTCTGCATTTGTCGCGACAATTCCACCAACAACATCATTATTGTGAGTCGCATTCACGTAACCTTCAACATGACAATTCTCGATCAAGCCTTTATTTACGCTAGCAATTCCCCCAGGACGATAATCCACCACGCCAACATGCACCATATTCAAGTTTTTCACAACACCCGACGTATCAATCAATTTAAAGAGAGGAGCATCCTCTACTGCGGTCGAACGATAATTGTATAGCGTATGGCCTTGTCCGTCAAATACACCTGAAAGTTTTCTGTCACTTGGGAAAATATCATTCAAGCTATCCGCATCAAATTCCTCAGCAAAATCGATATCGATTTCGAGCACGGCGTTTATCGCATCTGACTTCTGGCTCAGCTGCTTGACATACCACATAAATTCATCGACAGAGGTCAGCTTGAAGAAAAACTTCTTATCGATTACAGTGACTTCGGGTTGTCCATCCAGACGTCCAAAAGAAAAACTAGCATAGAACAAGCAAATAATTGCCAAAATCCATTTTTTCATAATTCCCCCTATTCTTCCAAATATTTCTCTTCTGTGATTTTAGTCCACATGCCATCCTTGCACTGGTAATATTCTGTTTTAGTATCAGAATTAAGCGTGTACGATTTCTTTATCCCTTCATTTTCCTCAATGCAAGGCATCTTCAGTTTCTTTTCTACGTCAGTGAATTTTCGCCACGTTTCTTTATCACAAATATACGAGTAGGGTTTGCCAAAAGTCATTCCCTGCCATTCTTCAATACATTCGCCAACGATTCGATCTGGAGTAATTTCCGTCCATTTCCATTCAGGTCCAATGCACTCGTAATAAACGTTTTGATAAGTATCCCATTCTTTAGATCTTTCCGGCTTACATACACCAAAGATCGACTCCAATGCACTAGGAGAACGCCAAGCACCACTATCGCAGATGTAGTAATAAGAGTACACCTCCAGCATTTCAAAGTTCCGATCCTCAGTACATTCACCTAGGACCTCTTCTGTAGTCGCCTTCGTCCATTCGTAGTCCTTACAGATATAATGATAGAAGTCATCTTTAACTTTCATCACTCCCAAACTGTCTTCTAAGCAAAGCCCATACAAAGAATCCAACGATGTCAATTCAGTCCATCTGGATTTTCGGCATTTGTATTCCTTTTGACCATACAACTCAATAACTTCCAAATCGGAACAGTTTTTTCCCAAGTACTCATTAGCACTCAACATTTTCCATTTCGTTCCATCACACACATAACGATAATCACCAGTAGTCACAATTGTGTCAGCAAGTCTGCCATCCCAACAGAAACCATAAGCTTTATCATTGAAGTCTAATAGAGACCAATCGCCATTTCTGCAACCATAGATTCCGCTTAGAGAACCACCCATATACTTAACTATTCCATTTTCTTCTTTACCGCATCCGATCTCAAGCGAATCCATATAGGGTATCCATCCCGTTTTATAACACATGAATTTTTCACCTGTTTCTTCGGAAACATACACATCCCTTTGAGGTAAGCAACTTTCAAAAAAGCTCTTTTCGCATTTTGTCAGATACGCATCCGATATATCCAAGCCGCGGTAACACGTCAAGGATTTATACAAGGAATCCTCATCCGTTTCTGTATCGCTCGACAAATTTTGTTCAAAAGAACTGGACGAGCTTCTCTCGGATCCTTCACTGGAGGATTTTTCACTGGAGCTACTTACTGAACTTGAGCTAGTTTTTGAGCTCGAACTGTTTTTTGTACTGGAGCTGCTCTTTTTACTTGAACTGCTTTTTGCAATTGAGCCACTCTTTGTACTCGAACTACTCTTCACACTCTTACTACTAGAGCTGTCATCATATTCTTCTTCAGCTTGCTGTTCGTTAGCCCCCACACCGGAATCACTATCCCCGCATGCGGCCAAGAAAAAGGCGCTTATGAAAAAGCACAAAAAAACAAAATTTTCCGTCAAACGCCAAAAAGCAATGTACCGTTCTTTACGACACATATGCGTCCTCCTATTTTTCTATTTCAAATTAGCTTATTTGGATTTTGTAGATGTAGCCTTTTCTGCAGTTTTTGCAATTTTTACATCTTTAAACAAAATCTTCACGATTTCGTCGATGTGCTTGTGCGTGTAAATCTTGAGGCCCTTCTTTGCCGGTTCCGGAAGTTCCGCCACGTCCTTCTTGTTGCCTTCAGGCAAGCGAAGCGTCTTCACACCAGCAGCGAGTGCAGCAAGCGCCTTCTCGTTCAAGCCACCAATCGGGAGGCAGGCGCCCGTAAGGCTCACTTCACCCGTAAACGCAATGTCCGGTGAAATCGGCTGCTTCGTAAACGCACTCAAGAGGCAGAGCGTAAGCGCGATACCTGCAGAAGGTCCATCCTTCGGCACGGCACCTTCCGGCACGTGAATGTGGATATCCGTCTTACGCACAATCGCGGGGTCAATGCCAAAGCGCTGCAAGCGTTCACGAACAAGCGAAACGGCAATCTGTGCGGATTCCTTCATCACGTCGCCAAGCTTACCCGTCAAAATCAGCTGGCCCTTGCCGCTCAAGAGCATGCATTCAATAGGCAAAATTTCGCCACCGACACTTGTCCAGGCAAGGCCCGTCACAACGCCCGGGCGCCCCGGTTCCGGCAGCTGGTTGTCCAAGAATCTCGGAGCACCGAGGTAATCCTGAAGCACCTTCGCCGTCACTTCCGGCTTAATCTTCTTGCCCATCACAATGTCTTTTGCACGATGGCGCACAGCACTTTCAAGCACGCGTTCGAGTTCACGAACGCCCGCTTCGCGCGTCCAGCCGCGCATCACGGCGTTAATCATCTCGTCACTAAAGCTCACCTGTTCGCCAAGCTTCACGCCCGTACGTTCACAGATGCGCGGGAGCAAATACTTGCCCGCAATCTGCAACTTTTCATGCGGATAGTAGCCCGGCAGGCGCACCACTTCCATACGGTCACGCAGAGCTTCCGGAATTTCGCCTTCGCTGTTTGCCGTCGCAATAAAGAGCACACGGGAGAGGTCAAGCCCCACTTCCATGAAGTGGTCAGTAAAGTCATGGTTCTGTTCCGGGTCCAAAACTTCAAGCATAGCGCTTGCAGGGTCGCCTCTAAAATCGCTTGCCATCTTGTCGATTTCATCGAGCAAAATCACCGGGTTCATGCACTTTGCACGGCGCAAAGCGTGAATAAATCTACCCGGCATTGCGCCAATGTAAGTACGGCGGTGACCACGGATTTCAGCTTCATCACGCACGCCACCAAGCGTAATGCGGACAAAGTTACGCTGCATCGCCGTTGCAATCGATTCCACGAGAGTCGTCTTGCCAACGCCCGGAGGGCCCACAAGGCAAAGGATCGGAGCGCGGCGTTCCGTACCAGTAAGCTTCAGCACGGCCACGTATTCCATAATGCGTTCCTTGACCTTGTCGAGGCCAAAGTGTTTGGAATCGAGTTCCGCCTTCACCTTCTTCATGTTAAGAACAGTATCGGTATAAACGCCATACGGAAGTGCCAAGAACCAATCCACGTAATTACGGCTCACCGCATATTCCGGGGAGGTCGGCTGCATCATGCGCATGCGACCGATTTCTTCTTCAAGCTTTTCTTCAATTGCCTTGCTAAACTTCTTGGCCTTGATTTTCTTGAGCAACTGGTCCGGTTCCGAAGCACCGCCATTTTCGCCGTCCAGTTCATCCTGCAACTGGCGAATCTGCTCCGAGATAAACCATTCCTTCTGCTGCTGGGCCATCTTCTGGCGCACGTTCTGCTGAACGCGAATCATTACGTTCTCGTTTTCCTGCGCGACCTGCATCAGGCTAATCAGACGGTCTGCAAGGGCATCAATCGTTTCCATTTCCAGAAGCGCCTGCTTCTCGGAAAGCGAAATCGAGAGGAACGGGATCATCCCGTAAAACGCGTTGATGTGGCTATCCATCGTAAAGAGCGCTTCGACCATGCCTTCGGCGATGTTCCTGTGCATGGCGTACTCGCGGAACATGTTCAGCACGTCTTCAAACTTTTCGCTCTTGTCTTCGGCCTTGATAAAATGTTCTCTCGGCGAGACCGTCACCTGCAAAAAATTATCACGCAAAGCAATCGAACGGAGATCCACAATGGAATCGCCTTCCAGCACGACCTTCACACAGCCATTCGGGAACGGCGTCACATTAGCCACGCGGGCAACAACGCCTACCGAGTAAAGGTCGAGCATCGGGTTGTCGAGCGTTTCCTGTTCCACATTCTTCTGTGCAACCAAGATAATTTCGTTGTTATGATTCTCAGCAAATTCCAGAGCACGCAAGGACATCTCGCGGCCCACCAAAATGCGTCTAGTCGTCAGCGGAAATACAACAGCATCCCTCAGAGGGAGCAACGGATACGTTTTATTAAAGTCAAAAGCCATACACTATAAAGATAGTATTTTGAAAGGTCAGGGAACAAAAAAGCAGTCACCGTTTTTCGGCAACTGCTAAGATTTACATTCGTGGAGTCGCGGCATCTATGAATCCGCAGCCCTCTACAACAACTAGGACTTTTTCTTGTTGTGCGTGAGGCCTTCCTTCACCATTTCGACAGTCACGGTGAACTTCTTTTCGCCAGAGCCTGGCATCTTGAACATAGCCTGCTGCAGCACGCGTTCCATCACGGAGCGGAGCCCACGTGCACCCGTCTTGCGGGTCATCGTTTCGCGGACGATTTCCTTGAGGGCATCGTCCTCGAATTCGAGCTTGATGTTGTCCATTGCAAACAAACTCTTATACTGCTTCACAAGCGCATTCTTCGGCTTTGTCAAGATGTTGAGGAGAGCCGTCTCGTCGAGTTCTTCGAGAGCAACAGCAATCGGCAAACGTCCGACAATTTCCGGGATAAGGCCGAACTTGATCAAGTCTTCCGGCTCGAGCTGCTTGAAAAGTTCGCTCAGGCTGTTTTCGCTTGCCGTGTGGATATCGGCACCAAAGCCCATACCACCCTGGTTCACGCGCTGGGAGATAATCTTGTCCAAGGTTTCAAAGGCGCCACCGCAAATGAACAGGATGTTTCTCGTGTTCACCTGCACAAGCGGCTGTTCCGGATGCTTACGGCCACCCTTCGGCGGGACCGATGCAACCGTACCTTCCAAGAGCTTCAAGAGGCCCTGCTGCACGCCTTCACCGCTCACGTCTCGCGTGATGGAGGGGTTAGCGGTCTTCCTTGCAATCTTATCGATTTCGTCGATAAAGATAATGCCACGTTCAGCTTTGGCCACATCGTAATCGGCAGCCTGCAACAGGCGCACGATAATGCTATCGACGTCTTCGCCCACGTAACCAGCTTCAGTCAAGACCGTCGCATCAGCAATCGTGAACGGCACGTCCAAAAAACGGGCCATCGTCTGCGCCAAGAGCGTCTTGCCCGAACCAGTCGGACCGACCAGGAGCAAGTTCGACTTTTCGACATCGACATCGTCCTTGGACTTGTGCGTCTGCTTGTAACGCAAGCGTTTGTAATGGTTGTAAACCGCCACAGAGAGCGCCATCTTTGCACGGTCCTGCCCAATGACAAAATCGTCCAAGTGCGCCTTGATTTCGGTCGGGAGCGGGAGCGGCTTTGAAGAAATTTCCTTCGCTTCCTGTTCCTGTTTCGTACGTGCCAAGTCTTCTTCAAGAATGCGGCTGCACATGCGTATGCAATCACTGCAA
>JAEEGG010028966.1_pt1 | contig 10372 bp, 10 predicted proteins | sample 9134161 | NCBI WGS metagenome assembly JAEEGG01 (sample SAMN16246543, study PRJNA631951) | gut metagenome | biome: gut microbiome; feature: rumen; material: CR-attached | host: Bos | place: Iran: Karaj | collected 2018-10 | reverse complement strand
TTGTAAGTACCAATCTTCTCAGTAAATCTACCATCACGTGGTGCACGAGCGTCAGCGATTACGATGCTGTAGAAAGCATAGCCCTTACGGCCGCCGCGCTGCAATCTGATTTTTGTTGCCATTTCTTAAATGATTTTGTTGTTAAAAAATTGAATTTCATGCTCTTATCTCGTAAAAGCGGGTGCAAAGGTACTAAAAAATTTGGAAACTCCAAAACTTTTTCGTAATTTTGTTGCCGAAATCATGGCAATAACGGCATTATCGATACTGATTCCCACCTATAATGACGAATGTGTCACGCTGGTGGACGACCTCAGACAGCAGGCTGAGCAATCGGGTATTGTCTTTGAAATTCTAGTGGGTGATGACGGTTCGACAGATGCAGAAGTGATCGAGAAAAACCGTAAAATCTGCAAATGGCCGCACTGCCATTACCTCATACAGATTCAGAATATCGGCAGGGCTGCCATCCGGAATTTCCTTGCCAAAGAGGCCCACTACGACTGGTTGCTCTTCATCGACAGCGATATGAGTATTGTGAGACCGGACTACCTGTCGAGATATCTGACGATGGAACAGGCTGATGTGGTGGATGGTGGCGTTTCCATCGTTGGCGACGCAGCAATTCTCAAAGGAAATCTGCGTTTCAAATACGAGAAAGCCTCGGAGCAGGAACATACCACAGAGATACGTCAGAAACATCCTTATCAGGATTTTCATACCGCCAATTTTCTCATCCGTCGTGACCTGATGTTAGCCCATCCTTTCGATGAGCGATTCCGGTATTATGGCTATGAAGATGTACTCTTAGGCAAGCAACTCCGCCAAAGCAAAATCGCTATCACACATATTGATAACCCACTAGGATTCAGTACATTTGAAGAAAACGCTCAATTTATCCTTAAAACAGAAGAAGGACTGCGGACCCTCCATCAGTTCCAGTCTGATCTGCGAGGTTATTCACGGTTGATCACCTTGGTCGAGGGCATTCATCTGCCCATCATCCTCACCCTCATCCGCTGCTGGCACAAGCTCTTCGGCAAGTGGGAACGGAAGAACCTCTGTGGCTCCCACCCCAGCCTCCGTCTCTTCAAACTCTACAAGCTCGGCTATTATCTCAATATCTGAACAATGCGTTCTGCGGTTCGTCCATCCCAACGATCCGGGAGGGCACATTTTTTCCAGTTGCCGCTTACCATCTTGGCGACCGCCTCACGCAGCTGGTCCGCATCCTCGCCCACCAAGACATTTGATCCGATGGTAACAGTCTCCTGATGTTCCGTGTAGTTATTCAACGTAATACAAGGCACGCCATTAAACGTTGCCTCCTCCGCCACATTGCCGGAGTCCGTGATGACACCTGCCGCATTTGCCGTCAGCCAACCGAACTCCAAATAACTTAACGGATTAACAATTAAGAGGTTTGAGGTAAGAGGTAAGAGGTGAGAGATGACCTTAGCGGCATCAGGACGCAAGGGAGCGATAATAGGAACATCACCGGCAGCCTCTGTCATCGCCTTCACCATCCGCTGCATTTTCTCCTCATCAGCCAACAAAGCCCGACGGTTCAGCGTAAAGACGATATACCGTCCTTGTACCTCATCCATCAACTTTGGCCGTTGCAGTCTGTCGTGGTTGAAACGCAGGGTATCCATCAGAATATTACCCACGAGGTAAGTCTGCGACGACTCAGCCTGTTCACGGGTGGCGATGCCAGTACTGCGGACACCAGCCGTAAAAAGATAGTCGCTCAGGGCATCGATCACCAGGCGATTGATTTCCTTGGGCATATTGATATCAAAGGAACGCGTGCCGGCCACCAGATGAGCCAGTTTCAGGCCACGCTTCTTCGTGACAATGGCAGCCGCCATCGTCGATGCCAGGTCATCCACCACGATCACCACATCCACAGGATGCGCATCGAGGAACTGGTCAAACTCCCCCATCACCCTACTTGTTATCTCGTTCAGGCTCTCGGAGTCAACACCCAGATAGAAGTCAGGCCGCTGCATCTGAAGGTCGTCGAAGAGCGACGGCTCCAGAGTGGGATCATCCTCACGGCCTGCATATACCAAATGACAATTCAGCTCTCCAGACTTATGGATAGCTCGCAAAAGGGGCGCCACCTTGATGAAATTCGGACGGGCACCAGCCACAATACAGATGCTTTTTTTCATAATAACCTCTAATTTGTTGCAAAGATAAGTAAAAATATCGAAATACATTTGGTTTTTCATAAAAAAATAACTACTTTTGCAATCTAACATATAAGTAACTCAGAAACAATGATGCTAAAACATTTCATAATCGGAATCACAGCCCTCGCTTGCTGCCAGACAGTTAACGCCCAACAGTTGCAGGCCTCACTCTCCCATTATTCTACAGAAAACGGTCTGGCCAGTAATGCCATCGCCGGTATCTATCAGGATGACTACGGCTTCATCTGGATGGCCACGTGGAATGGTCTTTCCCGTTTCGATGGCTTCAATTTCTATAATTACAAGACCGGCAACAGCAGCGGTATCAAGAACCTGCACAACCGCATCCTCGACCTGGCCATCGACCAGATGCAGAACATCTGGATGAGGATGTACGACGGACGTGTGTTTGTCATGAACCGCACCACCGACAAGATCATCAATCCCTTCGAGGGAGAAGCCGGCTATGAGGAGTTCCGCACGAACTATCCCGTCATCGTCACCAGTACGGGCGATGTCCTGGTTACCATCGAAGGTGCAGGTCTCTATATCATGCGTCTCGACCGTCGTGGACTAAAGGTGGACCAGGCCACAACTGGCGGTCTGACCATCACCAGCATGGCCGAGGGCTACGAGAACGATATCTGGCTGGGTACCGACAAGGGCATACACCGTCTGGACCGCAACAACCTGAGTCTGGAGAGTAATGCCATCCTGCCGGAGAAGGAGATCAGAAGTCTCCATTCAAACGGTTTCAACATCTTCGCCGGCACGGCTGATGGCGGCATCTACAGCTTCTCTTACGGCAAAGAACCGGAAGTGATACGTCAGCCTCACGGCAGTCCCGTCTCCAGCATCTTTGTCGACAGTCACGGCATCGTATGGTTTGGTGATGATCGTACGGGAGCTGCCCGCATCATCCCCACCACCCACAATGAAAAGCTGTTCCAACAGACGGTGCTCGTACCCGAGTTTGACGGTCGTGGCAGTCAGTTCCGTGAGTCCAACGGTGTGGTGTGGATCCGTATGAACATCGGCGGTTATGGCTACTACAACCGTGAGAAAGACGAGGTGGAGTATTTCCACAACGACCCCTCCAACCCCTGGAACCTCTCGAATACTGTCAATGCCACCCTCGAACTGCAGGAAGGTGTGGTATGGGAGTCCACCAGCCGTCGAGGTCTGGAAAAGTTGGAAATCCTCAAAAACACCATCGTCAGGGTCCGTCCTGTACCCAATGCCACCTCGGCCATTGAGAACGAGACCCGCGCCATGTATTACGACGACCAGCGCCAGCTGCTGATGATCGGCAACAAGAACAGCGATTTGTTCATCTATGACCATGATAATAACCGTACCACCATTACCCACGACGACGAGAATCATCCCCTCGGACGTATCTACGGCATCACCAAGGACTCCAAGGGCAACTACTGGGTCTGTTCCAAGGACCACGGTCTGTTTAAGATGTCGTCCAAGGCCGGAGGCGGCTGGTCGCTGAAACGTTATTATCATATCGATGATGACAAATGGAGCCTGTCGGCCAATAGCGCTTACCTTGCTATCGAAGACAAGGAGGGCAACATCTGGGTGGCCACCTATGGCGGTGGTGTCAACATCCTGACCAAGAAGGATGGCAAGGAGGTATTCCTGAATAGCAACAACGAGATGCGCAAGTATCCCCATAAGTCGCATCTTAAGATACGTGCCCTCGCCCTCGACAAATACGGCAATGTCTGGGCAGGTTCCACCGACGGTATCCTGATCATGTCGTATAAGAACCGCCAACTCAGCATCGAGCCCTTGGAAAGTCCCGCCGATCCAGAGCAAGCCCTAATGTGCAACGATGTGGTGTGTCTGGCCCGTGACAAGGAAGATAACATGTGGGTAGGTACCATGGGCGGCGGTATTGGCCGTACCATCGGTCAGGACAAGCAGGGGCGCTGGCTCTTCGACACCTACGATGCCTCCAACGGACTCCCCTCAGAAGAAATCCGCAGCATCATCTTCGACATCCACGGTAATGCGTGGTTTGGAACCGACCATATCATCTGTTCTTTCGATACGAAGAAGAAGATCTTCACCACCTTCTCCAGTCTCGACGGTGTCGACGAGACCATGCTCTCCGAAGGAGAGAGTGCCGCCATCACCATGGGCAGCGACAAGATACTCTTCGGAACCCTCGATGGCTACTATGTCGTCGACCGTAAGAAACTGATGACCTCCACCGGTTCTTTGCTGAAACTGCGTATAACAGACTTCATAATCAACGGTGAGATACAGAGTCCGCGACTGAACGACAATTACGAGGAATATCCGGCAGAGAGCAAGAGCATCACCCTGCCCAGTCACAACAGCGTGTTCTCCTTCCGCTTTGCCGCCCTCAACTACCAGCTCCAGCACCGCGTACATTATCAATATATGTTGGAAGGCTATGACAAAGACTGGCAGAATGCCGGCAAGGATCGTATGGCCATTTATTCTGATATACCCAGCGGCACCTATAAGTTTAAGGTGAAGGCCTTCCTACTCGAATCGCCCGACAAGTACGACATGCGCACCATTGAGGTCATCGTGCCTACGTATTTCATCTTCTCACGAACGGTCATATGGATCATATTAGTTGCGCTCTTCTTTGGGGGCACATACCTTCTGACCCGTTTGAGAAAGAAAATCTACAAGAAACTGCGCCAGCTCTTCTCATCCAAAAAGAAAAAGAAGGAAGAAGAGGAAGAAGATGCACCCGACGAGTATGAGGTGATCAATCCCTCAGACCTGATTTAGTGTTAAAAAATACCAAGCGGGAGCAAATTATGCATTATGCATTATGCATTATGAATTATTTTTTGTATCTTTGCACTCAGAAATACGGGTCGTGCCGCATAGATCGGGATACTCTACATTAAAAAAGTCAATCGGGCCAGCTTCTCTTGCCAATGGCGGGCCACATCCCTCGGGAGAGCATCATGATGCCGGTGGATTACAACGACGGAGAGCACCCATATCGTGTGAAACAGGAGTTTTCACCAAATCATCGGCACGCACCCGCTTTTTTAGTGAATAGTTATTAGTGAATAGTGAATAGTTATGTTTTCTGGGATAATTGAAGAGTTTGCTACCGTTGTAGCGATAAAGAAAGACCGCGAGAATATTGATTTTACGTTGAAATGCTCATTTGTCGACGAACTGAAAATCGATCAGAGCGTCGCCCATAATGGCGTCTGCCTTACCGTCGTCGCCATCCATCAGCCATCAGACATCTGCCCTCAGCCATCCTATACGGTCACCGCCATGAAGGAGACCCTCGACCGCACGAACCTCGGTCTGTTGCAGGTCGGCGATAAAGTGAATGTAGAACGCTCCATGCTGATGAACGGCCGTCTCGACGGACATATCGTTCAGGGCCATGTGGATGAAACGGCCCGTTGTATTGCGATGGAGGATGCTGACGGCTCCACCTACTTCACCTTCGAATATCCCGAAAACCGCGAGATGGCCAAGAAGGGCTACTTCACCGTCGACAAAGGTTCCGTCACCGTCAATGGCGTCAGCCTCACTGTCTGCAATCCCACCAGCAACACCTTCCAGGTGGCCATCATCCCCTATACCTTCGAGCACACCAACTTCTGCGACATCCGTGTGGGCACCGTCGTCAACCTTGAATTCGACATCCTCGGCAAATACATCGCCCGCCTGCAACAGTTGTAATCACTCTTGCAAAAACAATGAATTTGTAATGTAATATTGTAATATTTTCAACGAAAAATCCCCCCGCATCTGCGAGGGGATTCTTCATGAGTGAAATCTGTACAATCTTAGGCAGCGGGCCGTAGCCCATGCAACTAGTTGTCGTGATGGCCGTCAGGAAGGCCGTGAGCGCGGCTACTATCACCTTCACCGCAATCTCAACAATTCTCTTTTTCATAGGCTATTCCGTTTGAATGTCTAAAGGGAAGGCCAAATAGTCACTTTTTACCTAAAAAACTTGCATAAATCAAGAAAAAGCAGTACTTTTGCTGCCGAATGGTGGTAAGCTTACCACTAAAAATGGTGGTAAATAATGTAATTATGGATAATAAGAAACTTGAAACTGCATTAGAGAAGTGGCAAAGCATTCAGCCGATTTCTGACGTTATCCGCGAGAGATTGAGTCAGCGGTTTACGGTTGATTTCAACTACAACAGCAACCATATCGAGGGCAATACGCTGACATATGGCCAGACGGAATTGCTGTTGCTGTTTGGAAAAGTGGCGGGAATTGCGGACTTTCGCGATTACGAGGAAATGAAGGCAAGCAATGTCGGACTGAAAATGATGATATTGGAAGCTACCGAGAACAGGCTGCCGCTGACGCAGAACTTCATCCGTACACTGCATCAGACGCTCCTTCGCGAAGACTACACCATTTATCGCACCCTACCCGGAGGTGTGCAGACGAGCTACACCGTCCATGCCGGACAGTACAAGACGCGTCCGAACAGCGTTATCACCCGTTATGGCGACCGTTTTGAGTACGCATCTCCGGAAGAGACGCCAGCGCTGATGACCGACCTTGTGGATTGGTACAACCAAGCAGAGGTGGAAGGCAAGTTATCGCCGATTGAGCTGGCGATACTGTTCCACTATCGCTATATCCGCATTCACCCGTTCGAGGACGGTAACGGACGCATAGCTCGACTGATGGTCAACTTCATTCTCTCGCGTCATGGCTTGCCGATGGTTGTGGTGCGCAGTCGCAAGAAGCAGGAATATCTGGAGGCGCTTCATGCCGCAGACCAGATTGTAGGTGCATCCCCAGCCGAGGGAGCGCATGCCTCGCTGAAGCAAATACGTCCTTTCCATAAGTACATGACAAATCTTTTAGCTAATGAAGTGGCGAATGACGTTCTGTTCGTAACGGAAAAGGACGAGAATGTATGGTGGTACGACGGTGAGCGCATAGCATTCCGCACGCCAACCTACGCAAAAATCCTGCGTGAACTGCGCATAGAACCGCAGGCCACATTCGCTTACTTGCAGCAAGAGACGGGTGTCAATCGTTCCGCCCTGCAGAAGATGATTCAATCATTGCACGAGAAAGGCTATATCGAGAAAGACGACAACGGCTCTTGGCGTGTGTTCATCACTCCATCCATCTAATTGTAAGAATCGTCCGTACTGTGTGTTAGCACAGGTTAGCGCATGACCTGCTTTTTGCCGTTTTGAATATAGATGTTATTCTGGGGGGTGGTAACGCGTTTGCCTGAGAGGTCGTAAATAGCGGCCGACGCATTCTGTGCGGCACGGGTCTGACGGACGGCTGACGGAGCCGATTTTGCCTTGAACTCCTCACGGGCTTTCTTCATCTGTTCGAGGAATCGCTCGCTGGTGTGCAGTTTGGCATAGGCCACGGAGGCCGCCAGTCGGGCTGCGTCAGTATCACTCTGCCAGTGAGCGCCTACCACCACACGGTTTTCGCCATAGCGATAGCCGCGAGCCATGATCTCATTGGCACGGTCAGGATTGATTTCCATCATCAGCAGCGCAGAACTCCAACCCAGCAACGTATGGCCTGAGGGATGCGACTTGTGGGGATTCAACTCCTCCTCTAATTCGGGCATGAGCGTGTGTTCACCGAAAAGCGCATAGGGGCGCGTGCGACCGTATTTGATCTTTGGCAGCGTGCAGATGCTGTCGCAGGTGGCGGTGCCTTCGAGCAACACTTTGTAGATCTCAGGCGTATCCTCTTCGGTGACTTTCATACCGAAAGCTTCCTCAAACTCGGTGAGAATAGTGGCAAGGCCGTAGACGGCATCACGCTTGGCCTGTTCGGCGCGTTCTTCATCCTTGCGCATCTCCTTGCCCCAGTAATAACGGGTCACATCGTAGGCAAAGCCTGGGGAGTCGTTAGCGGGAGGTCCAGGCAGGAACTGCAGCATATCCGGCATCTCTTCCGTGGTGAAATAAGCATCAACTTTTTCTTCATCTTGTGCTTGAACGACGCCCACTATCATACTGAAAACCAATAGGGATAGAATCTTTTTCATTGTCTTTTTTCCTTTTTAAAACAGTTATTATTTGATTATTTTCGCCACAAAGATATGTCTTTTTTTTGAAACAACGCGAAAATACAAAAAAAAAGTGCTTTTCTTTGGTATGGAGACCTCCAACTTTGCCGTGAGTTACCCGTCCATGCAGATCTTCACCTTCGGTCCCAACGTCTATGATGCCCACACCATCAATGAGCATGTGGAAATAAGCTCCATCGAGCACACTTGGAAATACATGCTTGAACTGCTGAAGAAGATATAAAAAGAAAAAGCGTTCTGGATTATTTTCAGGACGCTTTGTTTATTGTCTTATGATCAGTAGCGGGTTATTATACGCGAACGCCAAACTTCTGGATGATTTTGGATATAATATCTGGATTTTCCTGCTTCTTTTCTTGCTTCTGATCTTTATTCTGTTCTTGCTTCTGTTCTTTATTCTTTTGGCTATCCCCATTAGGACGTGCTTTGACTCGGACTTCAAGATTGTTCTTTTGCGTATTCTCTTGAGGTGTGGTACCTGCGTTAGCACTGGTGGTGAACACGAATGAGAAAACTACTGCTGCAACTGCGCTCATGAGCATCTTCTTTGCATTGAAATTCTTTGTTGTCATAATCTTAAATATTTTAATGTTTATACTATTGTTATCTTTGTCGTCTGTTTCTTTTCGACGATGCAAAGTTACGGCGATTTTCTTCCGATTCCAAGAAATTGATTCAAATCTTCTCTAACTTGTATGGACAAACACGCAATCTTTGGACATATAGCGGAAATAGGCCAAAAAGTTGTCCAAGTTCTGACAGGGGACAGGTACCTGTCAGACCCCAATCCCGCACCAATGCATCTGACAGGTACCTGTCCCCTGTCAGATTCCGACAAGTTCCTCCAGTCTTGATGACACTAGCCACACTACCGACGTTCATATGACATTCTTTAGCGGCATCAAGCATTGTATCGAATACCATCTGAGAACCATCTGGATATATTGCCATGACTTTCACACCCAGCTTTTGTTGGGCATGGCGGTCGTGGAGCCAGATATGAGATACCCAAGTACCTCTGTCCCCGAGACTACACGGGGGAGAATACAAATTTCTTCGTTTTCTCTTCATTTTTTTGGATTTTTATTGTATCTTTGCAACCGATATCAGATTTTATCATCATTCCTAACAATATGAAACAGAGACTACTTATCATCCTGTTGACGCTCCTCACCACCATGACGGCCAGGGCACAGGGCGTGACGCCTGTAGAAGTGAACAATTTTGAAGAACTAAAGACAGCCATTGAGTCGGTGAATTCATCAGAACCCGTGAGCGTGGTGATGATGGCGAACATCACCCAGACTGGTCTTATCCAAGTTGCTAATGAAGATGGCAGCATTGTAAGTCTCGACCTGAACGGCCACGAATGTAATTCAGGATTTATGTTTACTAAAGCTAACGTATCTTTTACTATCACCGACAACAGCGCAGGAAAGAATGGTAGCGTTAAATTAAGTTGGTTTAACCCTAGAATACCTTTCGATATCGAAGCCCCCGGATGCTCTCTCATAATTACCGGGGGCAATATTAACGCCGAAAGTGGAGAACCTTGCATAGAAGTCGATGCATCCGACTGTAACTTGACGATGACTGGCGGTACCCTAACTTCTCCGGGTTGGTCTAGTAATGGAGTCGTGGAGTTTACAAATAGTTCCAATAACTGCAAATTTACGATGTCCGGTGGTAAGATAAGTGGGGGGATAAATTATTCCATAGATTTGAATCCAGTTAGTGATAACACTTTCATTATGAGTGGAAACCCCGTTTTTGAGGATTTTCAAAAATCTAACGTGAGAATGAGCAACAATCCCATCATTATTGACGGCCCATTAGCAACAACTACAAAAATCATTATCTATGGCGAAGATATTGACAATTTTTTCGACTATCCCCTCACCAGTGGACTTGGACTCGACAATGAAGTTCCAAACGGCTCGGCTACGAACTTCAGCATCAATGGGAACAGCGACCTCGGGATCGTGGCCTACGCGGGCGAATTGTACCTCGGCCAGATGATGGCGACGAACGATGCGGGCGGCACACTGGGCAAGTGGTGCTCATACTACAACAGCACTTATAACATGCGCGCCTGCAGTGGTGTGA
>JAEEGG010028963.1_pt1 | contig 10373 bp, 5 predicted proteins | sample 9134161 | NCBI WGS metagenome assembly JAEEGG01 (sample SAMN16246543, study PRJNA631951) | gut metagenome | biome: gut microbiome; feature: rumen; material: CR-attached | host: Bos | place: Iran: Karaj | collected 2018-10 | reverse complement strand
TAGGTACATCGTGTATGTGATGGAGGACAAGGAAAGTCATCGACTCATGGCAACAGCGAAGGTGGAACGATATATAGCCCCCCTCTATCCCCCCGAAGGGGGGAAGAAAGGCTCCCCATCCATTAATTCACCAGAAGACAGGAAGAATGACACTCCGCTTTATTCATCCCCCTCTCGGGGGGACAGAGGGGGGCTCCACGGCGATGCCGCTAACTGTCTGGTATGGCAGAAGACGGATCTGGGCTTCAAGGTGATTGTTGACAACAAGTACCAGGGCTTGCTCTACGACAACCAGATTTTCCAGCCGCTCCACACGGGCGACCGCCTGACGGCCTATATAGACCACATCCGACAGGACGGGAAGATTGACATGACCCTGCAACCTACGGGCCGACAGCACACACTCGACTTTGCCGAGGTGCTGCTGCGCTACCTGCATGAGAACGACGGCTTCTGTAACCTGGGCGACAAGAGTCCTTCAGAACTCATCTACGACCGCTTCAAGGTGTCGAAGAAAGCATATAAAAAAGCCGTCGGCGACCTGTATCGCCGACGACTCATCACTATCTCTGACGAGGGAATAAGGCTGGTATGAGCCTTGTTCCCTCTTTTTTCATGTTCTACCGCAGATAACTGTCCATCACTTCGATGACCGTTTCCTTATCGGGGGTGAACACATGATTGAGCACTCCCACCGACACGACATAGTCACGCTGGCCTACCTTCAGACGACCCACAGAGACCACATAGTAGTCGTCGATGCGAATCATGTTGTTCATCAGTAGATTGGCCGACACATTGCCCGTGGCTCCGAGAATCATCTGCTGCGCATCGCCAAGATCAATGCCTGCCGACTGCAGCCACTTGTTCACGCCCGACTGCTCTACCTTTGCCTCAATCACCTCATTGCACAGGTTCATGATGGCCAGCCTGTGATCATTCTCCTTCGGACAAGTGATGAACATAGCCACCAAGAGCAGGAGGGGCAGGAGAATCAGAAAAGCACATCCTTTCTTCATACTACTTCACTACTTTACGACCGTTCTGAATATAGACTCCACGGGCAGCGGCTGAAGGCTGTTCCACCTGCATGCCACCGAGGGTATAGGTCATGCCCTGACTGCGACTCACGTTATAGCGCAACGGACGGATGCTGGTCTGCTGAGCCAGATAGTCGTCAACGCTTGTTGTGAAATTGATGTCGTAGATCTCGCACGAGCCGTCGATGTTCGACGAGGTGAGCCCGAAGATGGTCTGCCCCATGCACACACTGGGACGAGTGCCGGTGAAGTTGTCATAGAGTCCGCTCCTCGACATGTCCCAAGCGATGAGTTGCTGCTGAGCGCCGTCAACGGTGACAGCCTGCTGAACATTAGGTGCCACCTGCGAACCGCGGTTAACGCCATTCAGCCACCAGAGGTAGGAAGCGCCCGACGTGAGCTTCAGTCCTTGTCCGCGCACCACCAGGAACTTCTGATTGATGTCGATGTCGTAGTCGCACTGCTCATGTTTCAGCATCAGCGCAATGTTGTTGTTGCCCGTGCTCTTAGCCTTGATCACGTTGCGGTCAGTGTCGTAAGTGATGTTGCTGGCCGGAATACGATATGAATCGCCTGTGGTCCAGTCGGTGGCCTGAAAGCGATAGGCATTGGCCGTGGGATTATAGCCACGCAAGAGGCGCAGATAGTAGAGTCCGGGATTCAGCGTACCAGCCGTAGCAGCGAGGCGCACCACGAACTTCGTCTTGACCGCACCCTGTGCATCCTTCACCAACGAGGCCGGAATGGGGAACTCTATATTATAGAAGCCATTGACAGCCCCCTTATAGCTGGAGGGGATGGTGATGTCGGCAATCTTCGTGCCATCGACCGTGAGCACCGCCTTCCGTCCCTGGTCGGCAGTGGTGAAACGGCACATGACCGAGAGGCTGTCGGCCACCTGAGTCTTGTTGTACAGGGCATATTGCACATAGCCTCCCTTCTGAGCATCGCGATAGCTCTCGCCATTGTAGGAACCCTTGTTGGAGTCGGCTGAGTAGTTGTACTCATGACCAGCCTCGCTCTGCTGCTCGCCAGGTGCCACGAAGTCGAGCGTGCGAGCCTGTAGCGCCTCATTGGCAGCTTCGGTCTGCGCCATGTCGCTGTTGGCAAAGTTCTCAGCGGTCTGCTGATACCAGTAGCACATGTAGCGACCGTGGTGAATCTGATAGAAGGGCTGCAGTGTGAGCGTGCTCCACTTGTAGGTCTCCACCCCCTTACGACTGGCATCGATGGTGAAGCGCAGTGAGTTGTCGCTGGTCACCACGCGCTGAATGCGGCTGAGCACATCGGCACGCTGGCCTATGAGCAGCGGAGCCGAGAGGAGGTTCTTGGAAGTGGCCATCGAGCCGGGTGCATGATCCATGCGGCCAGCACCGCCATACTCGTTCTGCAGTTTCTCGAAGTTGAGCCCCGTTTGTGCGGCCTCTGCCTCGGTGGGAACCGTAGTCTGAGCGCCCAACAGGATGGGGCCGAACTTGAAGGCGATGTAATCGGTGTAGTTGGGGCATGCCTCATAGCGCAGCTCCATTGGCAACCACACGGTGATCTTGTCGCCCACGCTCCACGTGCGACTCACGGTGACGTAGCTGGCTTTGCCCTGCTCCACCGCCTGATTGACAGCCTCACCGTTGACCATCACCTGATACTCCTTGCCAGCCCATGCCGGATGGCGCACGGCTATGGTATATGTGCCGCCTCGGGTGATGGTGAGTAGCGTAGTGGCCGTGTTGCCCGTAGGCACAGCCGACACCGAATTGTCTATATTGGGGAAGATGGTCTCCTGACGTATGCCGAAGGTGGCATCGTTCAGTTCAGAGGGTGTGAAGAGGTTCACGTAGAGGGTCTGATTGCCGTCGTGGGTATAGATGAAGTGTCCATACTTGGAATGGTTCTCCATGCCCGTGCCTACACAGCACCACATGGCCTGGTTCACCTGCGAATAGATGCGATAGCCCTGCGGACGAAGTGTGGTGAAATAGACGTAGCCGCCCGTGGTGGGGTCCTGGGTGGAGAGAATATGATTCCACATAGCCTGCTCGTAGAAGTCGGCATACTTGGCATCGCCTGTGCGGTCGCTCATCATCTCCGAGAGCTTCAGCATGTTGTTGGTGTTGCACGACTCCGGGCCGTCCAGGTTGTCAATATAGCGATGAGAGTTGGCTGCTGCCAGGAAATGCTCAGCCACCGAGTTGCCGCCTATGCAGACGGTGCGGTTCTGTGCCACGTCGGTCCAGAAGTTCTCGGCAGCCTTGCGATAGGCAGTGGCCGTGGCATCCTGCTCGAACACGCGCTCCATACCTATATACTTAGGTACTTGCGTGTTGGCGTGCTTGTTGTCAAGAAACGTGGTGCTGAGGGTCTGCATGCCGTTGAGCATGGCCTTGTGGGTGTATTTCTTGGCAGCAGTGAGATACTTGGCATCGCCAAACAGCTGATAGGCATCGAGCAGCGACTCGTTCATGCCACCGTGCTCACAGTTCAGGAAAGCCTCGAAGTCGCTGGCGCTCACCTTGCTCACCACGTTCACGCTCCAGTCGGCCAACTTGCGGAACACTTCCTTGGCCACATCGCTGCCGCCATAGAGATAGGCATCGCGCAGTCCGGCAAGTATCTTGTGCTGACAGTAGAACGGCACCCATCCCCAGTTGCCGTTGATGGTAGCGGTGCTGCCTTTGTAGAGGTCTTTCCACGACTGGTTGATGGGCTGTCCGCCAATGAAGCCGTAGAGTCCCTCGGTGTTCTGATCATACTGGTCCTGACAGTCTTTCATCACAGCCACCATGTAGTCCATGCGCTCCTTGAGCTGAGCCTTCACGCCCTCGTCGTGACAGGCGGCATAGCCCAGGGCGAGGGCCGTGAGATAGTGTCCGCCCACATGACCGCTCAGGTCGAAGCCGTCGCCTCCCCAGTTGGAGAAGTTGGGGTGCTTGGTGAGCCACTGGTAGTACCGGCTCTGCTGGTCGGTGGTCGATGCCAAGCCTGCCTGCCGCACGTATGGGGTCAGCAGACGGTCAACATCATACTGCAACAGCACTTGGAAGTTCAGGTCCATCGCGGTCTTCATCGGTCCATCGAGCAGTGTCACCTGCTCCAAGTCGAAGTGTTTCGGATAGAGTTCGCTCTGTGCCAACGATGGTGCTGCTGCCACAGCAGACAAGAGAAAGGTTGCTAAAAGTTTACGTCTCATACTGATTTAGGTGTTATGTTTGATAGTTTTTGTTTTTTACTTATTGAACCAATAACCTACCGGTTAAAACAATTCTGCGGCAAAATTAACAAAAAAAATAACATGAACCTTATTATTAGACAAAAAAAATGGGGTAAGCACGATGGCCCACCCCACTGTCTATGGCATTGCCCCCACTCCTGAGGGGTGGCGGCAAGATGCTTTTCTCCGTTTTTTTTTATTACAGAATCTTGTGATACAGGTCGATGATGTCCTGCTTGGTGACGGGACGTGGGTTGCCCGGTGTGCACACATCGTTGATGGCCTGTTCAGCCAGAGCCTCGATGTCCTTCTCCGTGATGCCCAGCTCGGTCAACCGCTTGTTGGTGCCAACGAGTGCGCTCAGGTCTTCAATGGCCTTGCAAGCAGCCTCGGCAGCCTGCTCGGTGGTCATGCCGTTCTCATACACGCCGCATGCCTTGGCAATGTCAACATACTTCTCCATAGCAGCAGGCATGTTGAAGCGCATCACCGTGGGCAGCAACATGGCACAAGCCACTCCGTGAGGCACATCGAACAGGGCCGACAGCGGATGAGCCATGCCGTGATCGACACCCAGACCTACGTTCGAGAAAGCCATGCCGGCCACATACTGTGCCACAGCCATGCCGTCGCGCCCCACGGGGTTCTTCGGCTCGTTTACGGCCACTGGCAGATACTTGTAAATCATCTCAATGGCCTTGATCTCAAACATGTCGCTCAGCTCCCATGAAGCCTTCGTGATGAGTCCCTCAATGGCGTGCGTCATAGCGTCCATGCCCGTAGCAGCGGTGAGGCCCTTCGGCAGCGAGTACATCAGCTCGGCATCGATGATGGCCACACAGGGTATGTCGTTCGGATCCACGCACACCATCTTGGCCTGGCGCTGCTCGTCAATAATCACATAGTTGATAGTGGTCTCAGCCGCCGTACCAGCCGTAGTGGGCAGGGCGATGATGGGCAGCGACTTCTTCTTCGTGTCGGCTACGCCCTCCAGCGAGATGATATCTGAGAACTCGGGGTTGTTCACCACGATGCCAATGCCCTTGGCGGTATCCATTGACGAACCGCCACCGATAGCCACGATAAAGTCGGCCTGAGCCTTCTTGCAAGCCTCGATGCCGTTCTTCACGTTCGTCACCGTGGGATTGGGCTTCACGTCGTCGAAAATCTCGTAGGCAATGCCAGCCTCGTCCATCACGTCGAGCACCATCTTAGCCACGCCAAACTGCATCAGGCCCTTGTCAGTCACCACGAGTGCCTTCTTGAAACCGAGACGTGCCACAACACCGGGGAGCTCCTTGCGAGCACCAGGACCGAAGTAAGAAACTTCGTTCAGAATGAATCTGTTAACCATTTTGTTTTTTAGTTTTTTAGTTGTTGTAATCGTTTTTTAGATTCCTAAAAGATTAAGAGTGTGCAAATATACATATTTTTTCTACAACCACATGCTGTTTTTGAATTATTTAGTAATCCTGAAAAACAAATCGGGATGACATAGTTTGGGCTTTGAGCTACATGAACGATAGTATTCCGCTGCAAAAACTTAGCAAATAAAACGAAATAGGTCAAGAAACGAACTAAATTAAAACTTTTTCCGCTATTTTTATTTCAGATTGGGGAAAAATGTCTATCTTTGGCCACAAAATATTTCATGTAAATTTTTTTAATTAATCATTTTTAAAAACAAAAGCTTATGAAAAGATTTACTTTCATGATGATGGCCGCATTGTTATCTGTGATGACATTTGCGCGAAGCCTTAGTATGGGACTGGTGACCCCTCCCGAAACTGCTGAGCCAGTGGAATACTTCATCAGCAGCGGCTCGTTCTACGTAAACGGTAATGAAGGCTGGGAAGATTACACCAAGCAGATGAAGTCTGTAAAAGTAATCGTTGACGGCAGCGATATTTATATGGCTGGCCTGGCCTATTATGCAAAGAATGCTTGGATCAAGGGTACTATCAATGGCAATACAGCCACATTCCCCAGCATGCAGCAGGTTGACGAAGATGCTGAGTATCCTGAATGGATTTCCGGCTCGAACGACGGAGAGAGCATTGTTGACATCGTCTTCACTTTCGACCAGGAAGCAGGAACGCTGACTTCACAGACCAAGTATATCGGTGAATGTGCAAAAGAGGACAAATTCTCCGTGTATGCCTATTGGCTTAATCCTGCTTTCTCTAAGGAGCTCATCGTGCCAACACCTGTAGCACTGCCTGAGGGAGCCCAGCTGGTGGAATATGTCATGAGCTCTACCAACTACAGCAAGGAAGCTCAATCGAATGCCATGTCGGTAGCCGTAGTGGGCGACGATGTCTATTTCAAGGGCTTCAGCTCATACCTTCCCGATGCCCTGATCAAGGGTAAGAAGGTGGGCAACACCGTGACGTTCCCCGGCAATCAGTTCCTGGGCACCTACTCTAATTACGACAGTTACTTCGTTGAAGAAGCCGTATTCACATACGATCCCGAAACAGAGTCGTATTCAGCTACTGGCGACGTTTACTCGCTGCTCGGCAACCGCTACATTGACCTGTGGGCTACGAACCCCGTGCTGACCAAGGTGAACGAGACTGCAGCCGTTCCTGCCACACCCAGCATCACAGGAATTGAGGAGAGCCAGTATGGCGACGTCATGAACTTTTTCATTCCCCTGGTTGACATTAATGGAAAAAACATGTCACCATCCAAACTGTCGTACCAGTTCTTCATCGACGACGAGAACACTCTGATGGAATTCACACCCGAGTACTTCAGCAGGCTGACCGAGAAAATGACGGTGATTCCTTACGGATTCTCAGACAACTATGACATCTATGACACCAGTATCTACCTGAACATGCCTCACGACACGTGGCAGAAGATTGGTGTGCAAAGCATCTACACCGGCGGCGGCGTGGAGAACAAGTCGGAAATCTTCTGGTTCGACATGCCTGAGAAAGTACTGCCTGTCGAGGCTCCTGAGGGACTGGAGACCGAGACCTATATGTTTACAGCCAACGCACAGGAGTACAACTCCAAGGGCGACATTGAGCACCCAGGCTACAGCATTCAGGTGCAGGTGGGCTTCGACGGTGACGATGCCTATATTCAGGGCTTGGCAGCCGACATGCCCGAACTGTGGGTGAAGGCTACGAAGAATACTGAAGGCAAGTATGTGATTCCTGCCAATCAGTTCATGGGCGAACTCGAGTTCTGGGGCTACTCCTTCCCATACTACTGGACGGCTATCGATGCTGAGAAGAACATGATTGACGCAGTGCTCGACTTCAATGCTGAGACCAACACCTTCACCACCAGCCAGACACTGGCTCTGAACGGTGCTGCCGACTCACTCAACTACTATATGCTGTACAACGATGTGGTCATCTCTAAGTTTATAGAGGTTGCAGCTACGCCTGCCGATCCCATCTTCGAAAAGTTCAACAAGGATAGCGACTATCCCAGCGTCTATATGAGTATTCCTGCCGTTGACACAGAGGGTAAGCCCTTGCTGGAGAGCAAGCTGTTCTACACCATTTGGATTGAGAAAGACGGTCAGCAGAAGCCTTACGTCTTCACCTCAAGCCTCTATAGCGAAGACTTCGACACCGACGTGACTGAGGTTCCTTACAGCTACGACGGCTACGACTTCTATCGCGGTGGTATAATCGTGTATTTCGAGGAAGACCTCAATGAACTGGACACATGGACAGACGTAGGCGTACAGAGCATCTACTACGGTGCTGACGAGCGTCGCACTTCGAATATCGTGTGGAACAAGGTTACCGGTATCAACAACATCGCTGCCGACAACACGGGTAAGGTTACTATCTACAACCTTGCTGGTCAGCGAGTGAACAGTCCCAAGAAGGGCAACCTCTACATCATGAACGGCAAGAAGGTCATGATGAAGTAAGCAAGCAGAACCCCGAAACGGTTCAACACACAACAAAAGTGGCGACACCATCTTATTGATGTCGCCACTTTTTGTTGTTGTCATTTGTCATTTGTCATTTGTAACATTTTCGCGGTTTACGCAGAAACAAAGGGGTTTCGCGTGTTTTTCGCTATGAAAAACACCGAGGTGTCTGCGCAGACACCCCGGTGATTTTTATGGAAGATTGTTTCTTTACATTTGCTCTTGTGCATATTTACTTGCTCACTTGCACCTCCGCGTTCAGGCTCATGGCATTGAAGCAGGGGCAGGCCTTGCCCTTGTCCCAGTCGCGATGGCCGCTGATGATGGCTTGTGGGAACTGTTTTTTCAGATTGACCAGCAGGCTTTTGAGCGCAGCTTTCTGTGCCTCTGTGCGTGTATCGACGGTGAAGCCCTGATTGTTGCGCCCACCCACGTAGCAGATGTGTATTCCGCAGGCGTTGCAGTCCTTCTTTGCACAGGCAGCACCCTTCATGAAGAGCGGACGCCCGTTCTCCACGGAGCCGTCGAGCCTGACGAGATAGTGGTAGCCAATCATCATGAAGCCTCGTTCGCGGTGCCAGCGGTCCACCTCCTCGGCAGTCACCTCGCGTCCCTCAGGCGTGTCGGTGCAATGGATGACGATGTATTTTATTTTTCGCATATTTTTCTTGCTTATTGCTTTAAATGGGTATTTCGTTGTATTTCTTCTTATATACGCCCTTTTCCGTCGAGCTGACCAGCCCGTCTTCGAGCCATCGGCGCAGGGTGACGTAGGCAGTGTTGACGTTAGCCGACACTCCCCTGTCCACCAGCGTTTCGGCAGTCAGTCCTTCCATGGGCAGTGAAGCGTATGCCTCGCGCACCTTGGTTGAGCGTTTGCGCGGCATGAAGGCCGAGTTCTCGCGCTCCTGTGCCTCCATCACCATCTGTCCGAACATGTGCATCTGTGCCATGAGACACCAGTCGCCTATGAGTCGGGCAAACTCCAGGTCGCTGTCCAGCACTTCGAGCGGCTGTTGCTTCACGGCTTTGTCTATCTCGCGGCACACGATTCTCACGATCGTGTAGCGCATCATCAGCACGGGTATGCGCTTGCGGAAGTAGTCCAGACAGTAGTCCTGTTCCAGCCGTGCCTCCTCAGTGAGCTGCTGTTCGTACTGATAGCAGAAGTCCACAAGTCGTTCCACCTTCAGTTCGCCTTTCACCTGTTCCAGCCTCAGTCCTATGGAGCGCAGGAATGCCTCTCGTTCGTGGTCTCGGTAGGCGTGTGTGCGTGCTATCATCTGGAAGTCGTTGGCAGGCATGGGGAAGATGGCCAGTCGGGTGACCAGACCGTCGAGCACGGTCGATGGCTTGATTTTTCGGTTCAGTGCTTCGAGCGTGCCGCTGATCACCTGGTTCCAGTTCACCTGTATGATGCCGTTCACGCTCTGGTCGTTGGCATAGTCAACGCCAGCCACCTCGTTGTGGAACGATTTCAGCTCCAAGTCGTTCTTTCCGGCCCACGAGCCCGTCTGCGCCCTCAGTGCCGTGGCCAGCTCGGCCTCGCAGGTGTAGCAGTGCAGGTGCATGGGCTGTCCGTCGGGGCCTATGGCCTCGTTGTCGATGGCATCGGTCAGTCGGCGGTAGAGCATGGCGTTCGAGATGGTTGACGGCACGTAGCGTATGACGGGGTGCTGCTGGTCGGGCGCTTCCTGCTTGGCGTTTTTCGAGCTGGCAGAGCGCTTCTTCATTTCCTCCTTGTACTGCCGTTCCCACTCGCGCCCCACGTGGTCGGCTGCCAGCATGGGGGCCATGATCAGGCGGTCGAGCTCGGTGATGAAGCTCTTGCCCGATGCTGCCGAGCCTATGACATAGACGAGGAACGACAGTCGGTAGTCCTTGCCGTCGAAGTGCTCCCACCACGCTCGCGTCAGGTAGGTGCCGAGCATGGCTCCTGCTGCCAGCACGCCCGCCATGCGGTGCTGTTCGGGCAGCTGGGCTACAGCCTCACGATAGCCTGGGGCGTCACTAAGAAGAGGCGCAAGCCTCTGCCACCAATACCCGTAGTCGATGTCAGGTGCTGTGCGAGCAGCCTGGTTTGCTTTTCGCTCATCCAACTGTACACCCACAGCTGCCAGCACCTTCTGGAACCGTTGTGGAATGTTGCGCCATCGCTGCAGGGCACAAGCATCAGCTGCAATACGTTCGAGCTCTTCCTCTCCGCGTTCCGAAACGATTT
>JAEEGG010028961.1_pt1 | contig 10374 bp, 10 predicted proteins | sample 9134161 | NCBI WGS metagenome assembly JAEEGG01 (sample SAMN16246543, study PRJNA631951) | gut metagenome | biome: gut microbiome; feature: rumen; material: CR-attached | host: Bos | place: Iran: Karaj | collected 2018-10 | reverse complement strand
ATATACGCCCTATTACAAGGAAGGCCTTAATAAACACGCAAACATTATTACGGATGAAACGCGGCTGGTCAGATTATTTGCAGAGCGATATAAAAATGTGGAACCCAGTTTTGAGGATAATGAAGGCAGGGATTTTACAGAGTATTTTGATGAACTTTTAGATATTCTTGAGGTTCCCTTTAAGTCATATGGTAATCTGCCAGTTATTTTGAAAATCTTAAATCGCGCGCATGAAAATAACAGCAGGATCATACTAAATGGTCAGTGCGGGAATACTACAGTATCTTACGGCAAAATTGAGGAGGCCCTGAATCATCTTTTTAGCAAACACAGGTATATAAGTTTTGTAAGATACTATAATAATTATTTTAAACTGATAAAAGCTAGCAGGAAAAAGTATTTTATTCCTACAGTTAAGTATTATGCCGGTCTTAATGCCACTAATACTGCTGTGAAAACTGATATAAAATCAGGAAATCAGTTTGTAAATCAAGGGCTTATTGATAGCTTTGATATTTCAAAGCGCAGCAGTTATCTTGCCTTTGCCACACAGCAGCTAATTACAGAGGATACCTATATTCAAAAGCTGTATTATACTCCTTCGTTTACCTATATTGGAGCCTCTGAGACTAAAACCGGATTATATACCGGCATGGTGATTCGGGATGCAACAAGAAGCATTGACATTTTGGATTTTTGCAATTCGGTTCCTTTTGAATTTTTCTGCGCTGATGGTGTTCCCAGGGCGCTGATCAGATATTGTATGGAGGACTTTGTCCCATATGAGCTTCGGTATCCTATCACTCAGAGAGGCCTTCAGAGTGCAGACTGGATGGAAAGACTAAAAGCACATTCTGATGAGATTTATAAAAGATTAGATGAAAACGTGGAGAGTGTACCGGAATCAAACAGTGAATATCTCAATAGAAATGAAATGAAGAGATTTGTTGCTGAAAGGGTTCCTATAGACTACGAGAACAAGGATCCATACCTGTTTTTATTCAATGCTATAGTAATGAATAAATTTCTAAATAAAAATGTTACAGATATGCAAGAATAATTTACATTTCGTTGGAACCAATATAATATAATTACAGTAAACAAAAGTTACATCAAGTTTTTTTTAAGTGGAGGAAATGATTTATGAAGACTTGGGAGAAGCCAGTATTATCAATGGTTGATGTTAGCAACACAGAGCACGATTTCTACGGTGAGAACTGGGACGGAAGCTACATCGAGACAGTAGAAGGTGAGCCTATCACAAACCCTATCCAGCAGATTGTTGGTCATCTTATTCCTGGTGGAGATTACACACCACCTACAGACGATCCGGTTGATGATGTTGTAAATCGCAGAAGCTAATTAGTTTATTGGCGAATAATAATTCCAAAAATAACACAATCTTAATCAGTCCAAATTCATACGATTGATTGAGATTGTGTCTTTTTTTGTGGTAAAATATGTTGTTTATAGGCAAAAACTACTTCTAAAGAGGTAAAAAATGAAAAGATACATTCTGTACGGACTGATAATTGAATCTGAAGTGGAACTAATGCAGCTTGAATCGGCAGATGACAGGGAAGAAAGCGCTGATGTTATTATCCGGCAGGACGATTGCTCACAGGAAGTGCTTGATTACCTGAAAAAGGCAGAAACCGGCAAAAGAAAATATGAGATAGGACTTGATTATTCCTGTTTTTGGAATATTGGTGGGTACTATGTAATTAAAGAAGGTAAGGAGATTGTGTTTGAGCCTCGGGAGGGGTATGCAGCACAGGATCTTTCTGCATGGCTTTTGGGATTTGCTTTTGCCATGCTGCTTCTTCAGAGAAAAACTCTTGCAATTCACTGCAGTGCTGTCTGCAAAGAAAACGCATCAGGTGAAAAGGAAGCTTTCCTCGTTTCAGGCAACTCCGGAGCCGGAAAATCCACGCTTACAAGAAAGCTCTTGGAGGATGGCTATAAGCTTATGGCTGACGATGTTGCTGCGGTCAGGTGTGAAGATTCAGCGGTTGTTTATCCTGCTTTTCCATATCAGAAGCTTTGCAGAAATGAAGTGGAAGGAAGAGGTTTTGATGAAAGCGAGCTGATCTATATAGATGAAGACAAAGACAAATTCCTTGTTCCTGTTAAGGAGTTATATGAGGCTTCCCCTACAAAATTAAAGGCTATGTTCTTTTTGAATGTAACTAATTGCGATTCTGTACAGGTAAAAAAGCTTTCGGGCATGGAACAGTATATGGCTCTAAGGCATAATATATTTCTTGGCGTGCTAAAAGGACCCTGGCTTAACTATCCTGAGGTGATAGAGCTTTCCATGAAATTGGCAGGAAATTGCCCTGTTTATCTGATTTCAAGGCCGGCGAAGGGTGACTCAGTGGGTGAAATTGCAGATATCGTTGAGAATCTGGATATTTAATATATGTCGGAAGAAATTGTTTTAAAAAGGTGAGAAATGAAAAGTTTTTTTAAAAGGTTTGGCAGATTAGATATTAGCAGTTTTTTGTCTGCTTTTGTGTTTATTACATTATGCTCTAAGTCATCTTTTTTATATCCGCTCAATGACTGGGGCGACGTTAGCTGTTATTTTGTTATAGCCAAGGGAATCGTTAACGGAATGGTTCCCTACAGAGACCTGATCGAACAAAAAGGACCGATAATCTTCTTTATCTATGCAATAGCAGTATTGATATCTGCTACGAGTTATATTGGCGTTTATATTTTAGAAGTTATCAGCGCTTACTTATTCTTAAGGATTTCTTTATCTATAATAGGACTTTATGTCGACGCAGAGAAGTACTGTTTTGTAATTGCGCCAACAATAGCAGCCACAGTGTATTCTTCATATAACTTCTGCCATGGCGGAAGTGTGGAAGAGCTATTATTGTTTGTTTTTGCCTATGCGGTTTACCTGCTTTTGCGCTATGTTGAAAAGAACCAGTTGCCCGGCAGGGGTGAAATGCTCCTGTGGGGCCTGATGGCAGGCTTGATCTTTTTCACTAAATTCAGCCTTTGCATTATCTATATCGCTGTTATCATTTTTATGATCATTTGGGCAATTAAGAGAGGTGAAGCAGCACTTTTATTTAGAAATACAATTTTCTTTATTCTTGGGTGCATACTGGTCTCTGCAGGAGTCCTTGCCTATTTTGCTGCGAATAATTCAATAGAATACATGTGGACGAATTATTTCTATAATAGTACATTCAGTTACTTATCAGATGATTCGGATTTTGCAGCAAATATTGTGGCGCAAAGAATTACTAATTTCATTACCGCTAAGCGAAATATTCTTTTCTTCCTGGGAATCATTCTGGAAATCGTCTGGCTCTGCAGGAAAAGAAAACTGTTTACGCTGACATTTGTGATCTTTTCAATAGCAACATATTTCTATCTCCATTTTTATGTTGCGTTTGCGCAAAAGTATTATGGACTGCCACTGTGCGTTTACGGCATTCTTGGACTGTGCTTCATTATAGAGATTGTTGAATCACATAATTTCAAACTGACACCGGTAGTGTCATGTGCTGCTTTTGTGGCTATGATAATGGTAGCTTTCATACTTACTGATAACAGATATATGATGCTGGCCAGTAAGGACTCAAGAGTACAGAATGTATACGCCAAAGAGATGTGGTCATATGGATATGATGATTTCCACATGCTTTACTATGGAAATCTGGATCAGGGCTTTTATGTTGCCAGTAATACGCTGCCAAACTGCAGAGCATTTGTTACGCTGAACATTCTTGGAGATAAGCTGATCAATATCCAGAAGCAGCATATCAATGATAAAAAAGTTGAGTTTATAGTCACGTATTTCATTTTATGTGATTCTGAAGACTATGAAGAAACCCTGGAAAAATACGGAAGTGAGAATGCTGAGATAGTGATTCCCTTTGATGATTTTTCCTATGAGCTTATCGATGAACAGCCTCAGTATTTTGAAACCGTGACACAGACTGTAAGATTGTACAAAATTGCCGACGGACGTTGAATACAACACAGATGTGTTGACATTGACCTTGAAAATTCGGTATATTATAATAACTTGTGTAAAAATATAACCCAAATATAAGGGGGATTCTACCTATGGTCTGCAGCATGACTGGTTTCGGCAGAAGCGAAGTCACAGAAGGTGAGCGCAAGTATATAGTTGAGCTTAAGTCTGTTAACAATCGTTATCTGGATATCAACATAAAAATGCCAAAGAAATTCAATGCTTTTGAGTCTGCAATAAGAGCAGAGCTCAAGAACTATATGAAGCGCGGCAAGGTTGATGTTTTCATAAGTTATGAAGATTTCTCAGAATCTGAGTCAAGAGTTAAATACAACAAAGCAATCGCAGAGGAGTATTTTACTTATTTAAAAGAGATGTCACAGGACTTTGGGCTTGATAATGACGTTAGAGTTTCAGTATTATCAAGATTTCCCGAAGTATTTACAATGGAAGAGGAAGAGCTGGACGAAGAGGAAGTATGGAGCGGCATTAAGAAGGCTGTTAACCAGGCAGGAGCACAGTTTTTAGAGTCCAGAACAAGAGAAGGCGAGTTCCTTTGTAATGACCTTACAGCCAAGCTCGATGGAATGCTTGAAAATGTTGAGTATATCAATGAACGCTCTCCGGAGATCATCACCGAGTATAAGGCAAAGCTTCGTGAGAAGATTGCTGATCTTTTAGAGGACAAGCAGGTTGATGAGAATCGTCTTGCAATGGAAGTAACTCTTTATGCCGACAAGGTATGTGTAGATGAGGAAATCACAAGGCTTCGCAGCCACATTCTTGCCACCAAGGAGACTCTTTCCACAGGAGATGACAAGGACGGAATCGGCAGAAAGCTTGATTTCCTTGCACAGGAGATGAACAGAGAGGCCAACACGATCCTCTCCAAGTCCACAGATCTCAAGATATCAGACAGAGGAATCGCTCTTAAGACTGATATTGAAAAAGTAAGAGAACAGATTCAGAACATAGAGTGATTTAGAACATGGCACAACTGATTCATATCGGATTTGGAAATATTGTCAACGCAGACAAAGTTATCAGCATAGTCAGTCCCGATGCCGCTCCCGTCAAGAGAATGGTACAGAAGGCCAGAGAGGATGGCAGCTGTGTGGATGCTACACAGGGCCGCAAAACCAAGGCAGTACTGGTCATGGAAAACGGGATGGTGGTTTTATCAGCTCTTTTGCCTGAGACGATCGGACAGAGAGCACATTCAGAGAGTGAGAGTTTAGCCAATGAGTCGTAAGGGTATTATAATAGTCGTTTCCGGATTTTCCGGAGCCGGCAAGGGAACACTTATGAAGGAGCTCACTAAGAGATATGATACTTATGCTCTTTCAGTATCAGCCACAACCAGATCACCAAGACCCGGTGAAGAGAACGGCAGAGAGTACTTCTTTGTGACCAACGATGAGTTTGAGAAGCTCATTGAGGAGAACGGCCTTATCGAACATGCCGGATATGTGGACCATTACTACGGAACACCCAGGAAGTTTGTGGAAGATAAGCTTTCTCAGGGAATAGATGTTATACTTGAAATAGAAATTCAGGGAGCTCTTCAGATAAAAGAGCAGTATCCTGACGCAGTACTTCTTTTCGTAATGCCACCTTCTGCTGCGGAACTGGAAAAGAGACTTCGCGGACGAGGCACTGAGACCGATGAGGTCATTGCCCAGAGGCTTAAAAGAGCAAAAGAAGAAGCAGTGGGAATTGAGAAGTACGATTACCTTGTTATCAATGATGATCTTGGTGAGTGCACCGAGAGGCTTCATAATATAATAGAAGCAGCTCACTCAGCACCAAAGAGAAATCTTGATTTTATAGAAACTATACGTACAGAGCTTGGAAATCTTTAAATACAGGCTTGTATATGCGAATTGATTTTCGCAGGAAAGGAATAAAATGATACACCCTTCTTATGTAGATCTTATGAACGTAGTAAACAAGGAAGTTGAAGAGGGCGAGCAGCCTGTTATCAACTCCAGATATTCAGTAGTTATGGCTACTGCAAAGAGAGCAAGACAGATCATTGCCGGTGACGAGCCGATGGTCAGAGTAAAAGACAAGCAGAAGCCCCTCTCAATCGCAGTTGATGAGATGAACCAGGCTCAGCTTCGCATTCTTACTGACGAGGAGAAGGCAGCTCTTTTAACAGAGGACGAGCAGCCTGTTAACGAGGAAGAAATAGAAGAGAACGAGTAATATGAAAATATTCTTTGTTTCGCTTGGATGTGACAAAAACAGAGTTGATACTGAGGTCATGCTTGGAATGCTGGGAGCCCGTGGCTACAGCTTCACAGATGATGAAGACGAAGCTAAAGCAGCAGTTGTTAACACCTGCTGCTTTATAAATGATGCCAAGCAGGAGAGTATCGATACTATACTGGATCTGGCAGAGAGGCGTCAGGACGGAAGACTTCAGGCGCTGATCGTTACCGGCTGCCTCGGTCAGAGGTACAAGGAAGAAATCCAGGAGGAGATTCCCGAGGTTGATGCCATTCTTGGCGTTACATCCATGGACAAGGTGGTGGATGCTATCGAGCACACCATAAAGAGGAACAAGCTCTTTTCCCATGAAAACTACTTCGAGGATATCGACAAGGCTCCCAAGGGAGGCAATAAGCGTGTCATCACAACAGGTGGACTGTTTGATTACCTTAAGATTGCGGAAGGATGCGACAAACACTGCACCTACTGCATTATTCCCAAGGTCAGAGGCAGATACAGGAGCGTTCCCATTGATGAGCTGATGATCGAGGCAAAAGAGCTGGCGGATGCCGGAGTTACTGAGCTGTTGGTTGTGGCTCAGGAGACCACCATTTACGGTACCGACCTTTATGGCAGGAAGATGCTTCCGGAGCTGCTAAGACGCCTGTGCAAGATCGATGGCTTAAAGTGGATCAGAGTTCTGTACTGTTATCCTGAGGAGATCGACGATGAGCTGATCCAGGTGATGAAGGAAGAGCCCAAGATATGTCATTACCTTGACATTCCTATTCAGTCGGGATCTGACAGGATATTAAAGCTTATGGGAAGGCGTACAGACAGTGCGCAGATCAGAGGGCTGGTTAAGCACCTTCGCGAGGAGATTCCTGATATCTGTATCAGGACAACGCTTATCAGCGGATTCCCGGGAGAGACTGCAGAAGATCACAATCAGACGATGTCTCTGGTAGAGGATCTTCGATTCGACAGACTGGGAGTGTTCACATATTCCCAGGAGGAGGACACACCGGCGGCTACTATGCCGAATCAGGTCACCGAGAGAGTTAAGAACACCAGAAGAAACAAGATCATGCGGCTTCAGCAAAAGATCGCGTTTGAGGCGGCAGAAGCCATGGTGGGCCAGGTGGTTACAGCAGTCATTGAAGGCAGGATCACAGATGCCGACGATGACGAAGGACTTTCATATGTGGCAAGAACTTACAAGGATGCACCTGATATCGACGGATATCTTTTTATAACCGGAGTGCAGAGGGAACTTATGACTGGGGACTATGTTGAAGTCCTCATAACAGGTTCAAATGAATATGATTTGATAGGAGAGCTGAAAAGATGAATTTACCAAACAAGTTGACAGTAGCACGAGTTGTTCTTATTCCTTTTTTTGTTTTCTTTCTTTTGAATGATGCCAAGAACCCTAATTTTAAGTGGATCGCACTGGCTATCTTTATTGTTGCCAGTCTCACAGACCTTCTGGATGGAAAGATTGCCAGAAAGTACAACCTTGTAACTGACTTTGGAAAATTCATGGATCCTCTGGCAGATAAGCTTCTTGTATGCAGCGCCATGATCGGCCTTATTGAGCTGGGCAGGATTGAGGCGTGGATCGTTATCGTGATCATTGCCAGAGAGTTTATCATCAGCGGCTTCAGACTTATTGCGGCAGATAATGGAAGGGTTATCGCTGCCAGCTATTGGGGCAAGTTTAAGACAAACTTCCAGATGTTTATGGTTATCTGTATGATCGCCAATCTGGAGACACCGGCATTTATGCCGATCGTAACACAGGTATTAAAGTGGATCGCGCTGGTTCTTACCATCGTATCCCTTGTGGACTATCTCGTTAAGAATAAGGATGTAATGAGCGGTCCATTCTAATTGTTTTTTTGAGTTTTAGGAGTTTTATTATTTAATGAGTAAGGAAGTAAAGGAAGAAGTTAAGACCAGGTATGACGAGTCAGGTCTTGACGAGAGAATTATCAGAGCAGTGACAGAGATGGGCTTTGAGTACATGTCACCCATTCAGAACGCTGCAATCCCTGTGATGATGGAGGGAGGAGACCTCATCGGTCAGGCCCAGACCGGAACGGGCAAAACAGCAGCTTTCGGGATACCGATTCTTCAGAAGGTGGATCCTGAGAACAAGCATCTGCAGGCAGTGGTTTTATGCCCTACAAGAGAGCTTGCAATGCAGGCAGCTGACGATATTAGAGATTTTGCCAAATACATGTCGGGGATCAAGGTCCTTGCAGTATATGGCGGACAGGATATTTCAAGACAGATTAAGGCACTTTCCGCAGGAGTTCAGATCGTTGTTGGAACACCGGGACGTGTCATGGACCATATGAGAAGGCATACCATGAAGATGAAGGATGTTCGTGTCCTGGTTCTGGATGAAGCAGACGAGATGCTGGACATGGGCTTCAGGGATGATATTGAGACCATTCTTCAGGGAATGCCGGAAGAGAGGCAGACAGCTCTTTTCTCTGCCACAATGCCTGAGCCTATCCTTCAGATCACCAAGAAGTATCAGAAGGATGCCAGATTTATCAAGATGACTCCCAAGGAGATCACAGTAAAGGCCATTGAACAGGCCTACTACAGAGTTCCTCAGAAGATGAAGGAAGAGGTTCTCACAAGACTTATGGATTATTACAATCCGGCCAGAAGTCTTATTTTCTGCAACACAAAGCGCATGGTTGACCAGCTTACAGAGAGCCTTAAGGGCAAGGGATATCTTTGCGACGGGCTTCACGGAGACCTGTCCCAGAATCAGCGCGACACAGTTATGAATCTGTTCAGAAACGGCAGGATAAATATCCTGATCGCCACTGACGTTGCAGCAAGAGGAATTGATGTCAGCGGTGTAGAAGCCGTATTTAACTACGATATTCCTGAGGATATCGAGTACTACGTACACAGGATCGGTCGTACCGGACGCGCAGGTAAGAGCGGAAAGAGCTTTACCCTCGTCGGTGGCAGAGAGATGTACAAGCTTCGCGAGATTGAGAAAATCTGCCACACCAGCATCGAGGAGAGACGTGTTCCCGGTGCCAAGGAGATTACAAGGGCCAAGTCCCAGAAGGTCTTCGCCGAGGTTATCGATATTATTGAGAATGATGATATTACATCAGCGCTTGAGTTTGTTAATCAGAAGATTGAGGAAGGCGAGTACACTGCAGAGCAGCTGGCAGCCGGCTTCATGAAGCTCAAGATGGGCGCTGATATGCAGGAGCTGGTTCTCTTTGAAAAGAAAGAGTCAAAGAGGGACAAGTATCGCAGAACAGGCGAGAGACTTAAGAGGCGCGAGGACGGCGATCGCAGGCGCGGCAGATTCGGAGAGGAAAAGAGCTCCGGACGGGGAGGTCGTACCGACAGAAGATCAGCCTCTGATAAAGCGGAAAAGAGATCTGACAGGAAAACAGACAGACTGGTTGAAAAGAAGTCTGATAAGAAATCAGATTCAAGAAAGCCTGATAGAAAAACAGAAAATAGAAAGTTTGATAAGAAAGCCGAAAATAAGAAAGTTGATAACAGGAAAGCAGATAGCAGGAAGGCTGGAAAGAGAACAGAAAAGCCCTCTGACAGCATGCTTGATATAGGCGATCTTAACGAGCTTAAAGCAATCTACAAAAAGAATGAGAGCAAGTCTTCCGACAAGCCCTCCAAGAGTTCAAACAGCAGGCCCGCCCAGAAGAGATCCTCTGATGCCTTTGAAAATGTAGGCAGGATCAACATCAAGGGCGAGGGTGCAACAAAAGCCTGGTATGTAGGCCAGGACAATGACACCATGAACATGTCCAGATCCGAAAAGAAGGCTGTTAAGGCTCAGAACAAGAAGAGAAGCCTTGACTATCTTCAGGATATGAGCGACCTGGTAATGGAGAGCTTTGGAAAGAGGAAGAACAGGGAGAAGAAATGACAACTGCTGGGGAGAGTAGAATTAACCGTGTAAGAGCTAAAGTATTCAATATGGTCAGCACGGGAGTTGTTGATGAGCCCATCAACAGGTTTTACGATATTGTCAGCATTGTTGCCCTGGCCCTTAACCTTTTTGCGGCTTTTGCAATTACATTTGATTATATGGAGGAGCACTATAAAGGGCTCCTCCTTGCTATTGAAGCAGTAACTACGGTGTTCTTCAC
>JAEEGG010028958.1_pt1 | contig 10374 bp, 10 predicted proteins | sample 9134161 | NCBI WGS metagenome assembly JAEEGG01 (sample SAMN16246543, study PRJNA631951) | gut metagenome | biome: gut microbiome; feature: rumen; material: CR-attached | host: Bos | place: Iran: Karaj | collected 2018-10 | reverse complement strand
GTTCGCTTTGGCTGCGGATGAGTGCCCGGCAGCGGATAAAGTAGTTCGTGCGGAGCTGGCGGAGCTGCTCGATTTCGGTGCGAAGGTTTTCGCTTTCGCGCTTGATGCTTTCGACTTCGCGCATGGCACGTGCTTTCGCTTCGGCGATGATGATTTCGGCTTCCTTTTCTGCGGAGGCCTTGACTTCGTTAATGGTGCGCTGCATGGTGACTACCGCGTCCTGGATGGTCTTTTCGATTTGGCGGTAGTAGTTCACGCGTTCTTCGGCGACTTTTAAGCGTTCTATCAAGTTCGTGCGGTCGCGGAACATGTTTTCGAATGCGGTCGCTGTCGTTTCCAAAAATGCCTTTACTTCTTCCGGGTCGTATCCGTTGAAGCTTTTCTTGTTGAACGTCTGGTTTCTAATGTCAAGCGGAGTCAGTTCCATAAAATCTTACCTTTATTGTATAAATGAAAGATACAAAAAACATACCGCATTTGTAGAATGACTTTCGCGAAGGCCTGCAAAATGGAATATTCATTTTATAGCAAACTCAAGAGACGAGTGCTGCAACCACGGTCATTCTCGACCGAAGGCGATAGGACAACCTCAAAAGGCGAGCATTGCAACCATGGTCTTTCTCGACCGAAGGGAGGGAATCCATACGCTTTTCATCTGGCTTAGTCATCCTCGGAGCGAAGCGTAGGGGATCCATTATTTCTCGTACTTATTTACGATGGATTTCGCCGTTTCCAATATCATCTGCTTCAGCTTTTTCGGCTGTTCGACCGTCGCGATGTTCCCGTAATACATGACCCATTGCTTGAGCAGCTCGTTCACCTCGACCTTCATCGTCACGCGTATCTCGTCGCCCGGCGCGTCTTCCATTTTCATGGAGCGGTGGTACGGACGTTCCTTCAAAAAGTTCTTGGCGTATTTCGGGAAGTAAATGACAACCTTTTCTTCTTGCGGATTCTGGTCGCCCAAAAGCAGCGCCCCCGTGCGGATTCGCTTGCGCAACGATTCGACCACCTTGGGGTCTTCTTCAAAAGTTTCCTTCAGCAATTTCACCGACTCGATGCGCTGCAATTTTAACGCATAAGTTTTGTCGGGATGGTGCTGCGAAACGCAACCGATATAAATGTCTCCATGACTTATCGCGACCATCAGCGGAATGCGAGGCTTATTTGAGGGCGTTCCCCAGTTGTCTGTATATTTTATTTGTACTTTCCGCTTTTGACGAATCGCGTTCAGAATAGTCGGCAGGTTCTTGCTCACGTCTTCGTCGTAATTGGGCGGAGTTCCCATAAAGAGAATGCGACCGTTCAATTCTTTCGAATAGCTCTTCAGAACGTCTTGCTGTTTCGCAGGCAAATCCTGCGTGATTCTCTTGGTGAGGTCTTCGATAAGGCTTGATGTTGCCGGGTACAAGTTCGCGATGCGCTGCAAAAAGACAAAATGCAAAACCATGTCGCCGAAATCCGGGAATACGAGTTTGTTTGCACGTTCAAGTGCCACCTGGTAATAAGTCTTGCCGCTATCAATAATACGTTGGATATAGCCGCCTTCGAGATTTACCAACGCCTGCATGTCGCGTTGCACGTTCCGTAAATCGCTTTCGGGAATATCCAAATGATGCATGATGTCCGTAACGCTATAACGATTGTTATAGTGCACCATCAGATACACAAAAATTCGCACCATGCGTTCGCCACGACCAGAACTTTCCATAAAACTTCGCTTCTGCTTTCCTAATCAATATAAATAAATCACGCGACACCTATTGTCGCCTGACAATACTATATTTCTTTCTATGCCGACCTTCACCAAGTACATCCAAAACGAAGAACACTATTCCGAAGTCATTTCCCGTATCGCGACAGTCCGCGAAACGCTCTGGATTGGCACCGCCGACATCAAGGATGTTTATGTGAAACAGAACGGCGAATCAATCTCGTTGCTCGGACAACTCGCAGGACTCCTCAAGCGCGGCGTGGGCGTGCGGCTCATTCATGCAAAAGAACCCGGCCCGAACTTCCGCGAAGATTTCGACCGCTATAAGATTCTCGCGACCGACCTCGAACGCGTCATGTGCCCGCGAGTGCATTTCAAGATGATAATTTTCGATCTTGAAACCGCCTACATCGGCTCTGCAAACTTGACCGGAGCCGGCATCGGCATGAAAAGCTCCCTCCGCCGCAACTTCGAAGCAGGAATCCTCACGAATGACCCGCAAATCGTCGAACCCGCCATCGAGCAGTTCGATACGCTTTGGATGGGCGCCCACTGCGAAAAATGCGGCCGCCAGGAATTCTGCGGAGATAGGATAAAGTAATATAATCCAACTGTTCGAACGCCTCGAACCAGCTTTGGGGTTTTGGAATGTTGCTGTTGCCCGAGACCAGCACTAGTGAAGAACTGAAATTAACTAAATTCCGCCAAAAATATGCTGAAATTGTGTTTTAGTCCATTATAATGAACTATTTTCTGTATTTTAGTCCATTTTTGTGAATAAAAATATATATTTTAGTCCATTAAGAGGTGTCTTATGGACGAAAAAAAGCTACTGCAGGTTCTTGCGGAACAGAAAGAAGAAATCACGACTAGGCGTAATTCCTGGGTGTCTCGTAGCGAAGAATCCTTGTTTGAAATGGATAGTTCGCTTGCACAGGTGGTCATCGGTGTTCGCCGCAGTGGAAAATCGACGATATGCCACAAGGTGCTGCAAGATCATGGCATCAACTATGCTTATGCGAACCTAGATGACGATCGGTTGATGTCGCTTTCTGTTGAAGACTTGAACACGCTTCTGCTTTGCCTTTATCAGCTCTACGGTACGGATATCCAGTACATACTCCTCGATGAAATTCAAAATGTCGATGGTTGGCATTTGTTTGTGAACCGTCTTTTGCGACAGGGATTGCACGTGTTTGTTACAGGCTCCAATGCGAAATTGTTGAGTAGTGAACTTGCGACGCATCTGACCGGACGTTACAATGAAATTCGTCTCTATCCGCTTTCGTTTGCGGAATACTGTGTTTTTCATCAGGTGAATCTGCAAGATGTTACGACTAAGGCAGAAGCCGCTCGTAAATCGGCTTTCCTTGAATATCTGCAATATGGCGGGTTCCCGGAACTGCAAAACATTAACAACAAACGTGCTTACATACAAAGTTTATTCGATTCTATAATACTAAAGGATATCGCGGGTCGATTCAAAATTCGCCATGCCGAGGTACTCCGCACCATCGCGAATCACATAATCAACAATTCTTGCCAAGAGGTCAATTACAAATCCCTGGCTGAGAATTTTGGACTGAACAGCACCACGACCGCCATAAAATACGTGGACTATCTTAAACAGGCTTTCTTGATTGGGCTGTTGAGCAAGCATTCGTTCAAGAGCAAAGTCCGGCTCCGTAACAGCAAGGCTTATGTGATTGATACGGGATTTATCGCCAATCGTGAAAACGCACTCTCGCAAGAGAATCTAGGCTGGCGACTTGAAAATATGGTTTACATCGAACTGTTGCGTCGAGCCGCGAAGGAGTTTGACGACGTGTATTATTATAAGCCTTCGTCGCAATCTAAAGAAGTCGATTTCGTTGTTTGCAGACAAGATAAAGCAAAGGAACTCGTGCAAGTCGCATACGAGATTGATTCTACCAAAGCGTTTAATCGCGAAACCTCGGCCTTGGTCCAGGCTTCGGACGTGCTCAAGTGCAATGAATTGACTTTGGTTTGCTTCGATAAAACTCGGGATGAAGTCGTGAAAGACAAGACCATTCACATAAAGAATGCACTGGAGTGGAGCCTTGGCTCTGGAAAGGCGTAGAAATTGGCTTTTTTTGATGACTGTTGCTCCATTCTTACATTTTTAGGTTAAATTTATACCGTAAACTATAATAAGAGGTTTTATCGAGTAGTAGCATTTTGACATAAGTTTGAGCGTTGCTCTTGGCTTTCAATCGAAATCGGCAAAATTTTGAACACTAGGAAGACTAAGGCGATGACTCGCGTCATATGGCGTGGGTTTTTGCATTTATTCCTAGAAAGGTTTTGCCGAACCGCGATTGAGTGAATAGCATAAATTCCACGCTTTTTTTGTGGAATTTTGAAATCCGAGAGCAAACGACATCAATTGTCGTCTGCTCATTTTATATTAGGGATATCGGCAAAACTAATGGAATGAATGTAAGGACTCGAAAGGGAAACTTTGATAGCTGTCATTCTGGAGGGACGAAGTCCCGATAGAATCCAAGGCGTTGGAAAAAGGTAAAATGTATTATGAACTTTTATTGCAAAAAATGCGGATACTCTTACGATGCATGGACAATCGCGAATGCTGGTTGCAGTAAAGGCGGCAAGCATGATCCTTATCGTGGAATGCAAATGGGACCCAAATACGTTTGTGTCAAGTGTGGATATTCATACGACTTTTGGACTATCGCCAACTGCAATTGCAGCCGTGGCGGAAAACACGAGATTATGTAATAAGATAAGGAGATGTGTAATGGCGTATCGCAAAGATGACGATCTTAAATTTCTAGGTCAGTTGCAGTCGGAAGACTTAAATGACTTGGTTAATTGCTTAACATACGGTAAAAAGGATGACGTAGCCCGTTTTACAGAAGAATTGACGAAGCGTGAAGTATATAAAAAATATTATCCAGATCATCATCAATATTGGAAAGAGATTGCTGCTGAGATTCAGTGTTTTGGTGCAAATACCTTTGCAACCTTTTTTCGTCGCGGTAAAGGCGTTTTGTACAAAGAAGTGCTAATGGATGTTTGTGATAAACTTAAAGTTGACTACAATAAAAAAACTAATGTTCCTGAAATAGAAAATACTCTTTTGTTGAAAGTATTGTCAGATGTGACAAAAAAAATGAGTAAAGAGGAATTAAATGAATTTGCAAGTGAATTAGGGATAAGAAATACTGATAATATAACTCCGCAAATTATAACGGCTTCTGTTCAGACAATTTTTACTACAGGAGGAGGATTTATAATAAAGAACACTGTAGGAGCTATTTTAAAATATTTATTTGGGCGAACTGTTGCTAAAGCTGCGTTAGGAAGGATTCTTCTTTTGGGAAATCCTGTTGGATGGGCTGTTACTGGAGTATGGACTGCAGTTGACATTGCGGGACCTGCATATCGAGTAACTATTCCTGCTACGATTATGATTTCTTTGTTGAGAAAAAAGAGAGAAAGGTATTCTATTGCTTTAATTGGGGATAAAGCTGTAGGGAAAACAACTTTGCTTAGTTATTTGCAAAAAGGTTGTTTTGTGGATATCAAAGAACATTCTGTTGAAGAAAAACATGATTCTTTTGAATCCCCATTATGGAATCGTCCTGTAGAAACTGTAATTGATACGACAGGGGCAAAGGAATATTTAAGAAAACAAAAAGAATTGTGCATTGATAAAAAAATTGTATTCTTCTGTTATAAACCTCAAGATGTTTTGGATAATCCTGCAAAAAGAAGTTGTTTTCTTCAGCGTTTGCAGGGATTGGAGAAGGGAAAGGTGTTCTTTATCGCAACACATAGAGATTCTTATGATATAAATGAGATGAAACAGAAAATGCATGTTTTTTTTGCTTCTCCAACAATGGGTTCGGACTCTCAACTTTTTACATCGGAAAATTCTTTTTATGTAAACTTAACCAATGAAGTAGAGTCTAAAAGTATGCTCATGCAGATATTAAATAAGATGGAGGAAGATACTCATGCATGATATCTTGTGGGTGCAAACAGAACCTGAATCATCTGTACTTGTCGATGGCTTTGCAAATGATATTGATATTGCTGATTACGTATTCGTTATAGATAATCCTGATTATAGGTTGATAAAAAACGGTCAAATAAAAGTTTTTTACAACAAAAAAGAGAATGGTATTGTTGTTCATGGGCATGTTTGTAATTTGGATCCTGTTGGTCGAAAAATCGCTTTTGCTTTTTTTGCAAGAGAAAAAAACATATTCCATGTTATGACTTTACTTGAACGGCGTTTGACGAGTATTGGATTAACGCCACCATCTGAAACCATGGATAGGTTTTTACGTTTGTTCGTGAATCAAAATTTTGTCCCTTTCTTGTCGAAAAAGAAGCTTTGTACAACTTTGATTTGCGCTGTATTGAGTATGGTATCGCTTTTTTTTTGTAAATGTAATGATGCTTTGTTGATGATTAAACGAATTTTTATAAACTTCCCAAAATAAGGAGGATTTAAATGAACGGATTAAATAAAGATATGTTGCTTGTTGTGAAGGATTCTGTTGCTGATTCTTACAACAATCATACGATGCTTGAAATCAATAAAATGTTGCATAATGTTGATGTTGTAAAACGGGATGATTTAAAGAACCCAAAATTTATAGATATTTCTGGAATAGAAATTGATCCAGAAATTGATAAAGCTTATCTTCGTGCAAAATATTTTGATGAACCAGATGTATATTACGAAGCAACATTTGATTCAATAAATAGAATGAATAGAGAACGCTTTAATATGTTCAAGCATGTGGCTCATATTTTAGGAGCGACGATGATAACAAAAATGAACGTTCAGGAAGAAGAAACAAGTCGTGGTTTTGGCGCTCACTTGGGATTTGGTTCTGGAAAAACAAGTGAAACTAGTGCAGAATGGTGTAATAACGTAAAAGGTAAAATAAAAGCATTTGAAGTTGGAACAAATTCAAATTTAAATATGGAATCTAATAGAGAAGAAAAAAGATCGTTTAATGTTGATATCCAAAATTTAATTCAAGAAAAATTAAATAGAGGCTTTTTGCAGTATGAAGTGTTTGACGCAAAAGAGTATAATGAACAACAATGGGAAAAAGCAAAAGAATTACTTATAAAAAGCCAGCTGTATTATAGTGAAGATTTTCGTGCACTTCTTGAATCTCGAAATCCCGAATATGGCTTAAAAAAATTTGATTTTATACAATATCAAATATCTTCAGATTTAAGTAAATATTTAACGCTTGCTGCCGCGATCGATCTTTCAGGGATTATTTCTGGTGCAATATCAGGAGCAACTTCGGCTGCTGTTGGCCCTGTTGCTTCTGGCGGTGTGGCGACAGTGTTGTCTGGAATACTTGGTGTTGATATAGGTTTGAATGCAAATCTTAAAGCTGAAATTCAAAAATTCAAAACGGAATCTGATTTGCTTGTAATGGGGTTTGAACATCCGGATTCCTGTCTTGACGAATTGGATAAAATAATTGAGCAATACAAGAAAACAAAAAATTTGTTTGGCGACGGACGTCTTGAAAAACAAAGTGTCGCTGCTCAGTTGCTTGATAAAGGATTGACTATAGGGGAAGTTTCGACAATCGCCAAACTTCCTGTAGATGATATTCAAAAAATAAGAGAGAGAATGGAAAAGAAATATCAAATTCAATCGGAAAAGAAATAATGGGTTTGCTTATGTCCAATACCGCTTACGATTCCCGCTTTCTTTCTATCCCGTTCTACAGATCGCATCCGTACATGATGCCTTTTGTGGGGGATGCTTACGAATCTCCGAAGCATAAAAAGCTTTTGCTTGTTGGCGAAAGCTTTTACTTGCCCGAAGGCGCTACGGTGCATCACGATGTGGATTCGTGGTACGGAACTCCGTCGCTTACGGAAGATGAACGCAATTGGTGCAATACACGCGGGACTCGCGAGGGCAAGAGCGGGCGTTTCGGGAAAGAGATTGACCGTTGCTTAAATCTGGTGCTGCCGAGCGGAGGCAATGGCTGGCATCAGGCGGCGTTCCTCAATTACTTCTTGCGTCCGGCGGATTGCACGACTGGAATCGAAGATTTGTGGAAAACAACGGGTGGCAAGGAAATTGACTGCGAACAAGCTGTCCGCAATTTTATCAAGGTTCTGGAAATTCTGAAACCGGACATGTTTGTTTTCTTGAGTTCTCGAGTTTGCAAACAGGCGGAGGGGTTTGATTATCCGAAATATTTTGGTAGTGAACTTTGGGATTGGACGGGTCCGTGCGGCATTGAATATGTCTATACGAAGCATCCGTCAAGTGTCCATTGGAATCAGCCGATGACGGGCTACACAAAAGCTCACGGCATGACTTCACGGGATTTCTTCTGTAGTTGGCTTAAAGAAAATTGGCTTAGATAGTTTTTCGTGAATGTTCTGTAGAAATGAATGTCATAAAAGGTGGTCTTTTGACTACCTTTTGCTTTTTTTGCCGATAAGGCAGTTAGTGTTTGTACTTTGTCTTTTGAATTTGAACATCAGCTTCTGTCTTCATGAAAAACTTTGCTTGATGGTTTGTGTTTTTTGGGGGAATTTGAGTCTAAAAAATAATAGGCTTAAAGACGACGTTAATTGTCGTTTGCTGATTTTACATTCTTGATAGTCAGTAAAAACATAAAGGAGTTAATTATGGCTATTAAAAATGCAAAAATAAAATTTTTGCGATTGGGCGTACACGCCTTGGGTTGTTCTGAATCGTTACCAAAGGCGATTTATTTCCCAAGCCTTGAAATATCCTATATGGAAAAGGGACGGAAAAAGAGTTCCTTTATGCTTGATGAAAGCAAGGTCACGAAGAAAAATTATAAGGGAATTGCTACTGCGGAAAATTTTGTTGTGGTTTGGGCTGGCAACGATTATTTGGTTTATTCAGAATCCGGGGTGCTTCTAACCACATTGAATGTTGAAATTGGTCGGCTTGTTTCTGTGGACAAGACTTATTTTTGCGTTGCTAAAGAAAAAAAGCTTTTTGCATATAATGAAAAGGGCAACATTGTCGGACAAAGAGAACTCACCGAAGATGAATTGAAACAACTGGGGATGTTGTATGGCGAATTACCCTAGTGCGGAATATTTCAAGGACTTCTTGCGTAAAATTTATCCTTGCAAGGAACCTTTTGAATTGCTTGTCGTTGATAAGAAACCTAAGACAAGGGCTGGCGTTTATATCTGGGGAAAACATAGAATTCGTATATATGCTCCTTGGGGACATTTAGAAGAAACGGCTATACATGAATATGCCCATCATATTCATTATACGGAATGTGGATCGAAGGCTCATGGAGAGCGCCCCCATGGACCACAATTTTGGGAAATTTATAGAGCGATAATGAGTTTCGCAGCACAAAAAGGTCTTTATGTGAAAGAGCGAATTGAAAAAATGCAAAATTTTAGAAAAAATAGGGTATATTTAAAAATCATACGGTAATTATCACTTTAACAATCGGGGAGGGGTGATGTATGTTTGTCACTACTTATGATGCAAAATTTCAATCTATTCCTTTCTATAAAACCCATCCATATATGATGCCGTTTGTGGGGTGTAATTATGAATCGCCTGAGCATAAGAAACTTTTGCTTGTGGGTGAGAGCCATTATTTACGCCAAAATTCAACAATTCATCGTAATATTGAAGGGTGGTATGCTGGAGTAGAAGGTATTACTGATGATGAATGTGAATGTTGTAATACAAGACATTCTTCAGAAAGGGGTTATGGTAAATTTAAGGCTCCCATTGAAGCCGTTTTGAAAAATTTCTTCCCTTCAGGATTTGATGAAATAGCTGCGTATAATTATTTTTTGCGTCCGGCGAATGAAGGTTCCTCTTTTCGTGATATATGCGAGGAAAAAGATCATGAAAAAGCTGTGTTGAATTTTCATAAAGTTCTTGAAATTCTATCGCCGGATTTAGTTGCGTTTTTTGGTGTTCTTGCTTTTGATTCTGTTGAGGAAGATTATAAAACATATATGGGGGAAAATTTGTGGGATTATACAGAAAGAAAAGGTATAAATTATTTACCGTTTAATCATCCATCAAGAAGTTGTGAATGGAATGGACCACTACGCCGTGGCAAAATGTATGGTAAAAAGAATAGTCTTGTCTTCCTTAATTTTTTGCGTGAAAATTGGCTTCTTAAAAAATAAAAATGATTCCCCTCTCGCACGACATTAATTGTCGTGCGCTTCTTTTATATTGCATGGTGAAAAATTGAGGTTAAAACCATGCAGTTACATTACGAAAATACAATCGAAAATTACTTTAAAAATAAGCGTGAAATGCTTGGCAAAGAATGTGTCTCCGAGAAGTCTCTGAGCGGTCAGCCGACTTTTATGGACTTGAAAATTATGGAATTTTGGAGCCGCTTTATGCATCATTATCCTGAAGGTGATTGTAGGACCTTTTGCGAAAAGTATATGACAGATGACAGTATAGTGAATCTTATGGATAGAGTGTATGAAGTTCGCAATAGCATTGATCTTTCTATTAGAATTACGACGGAGATTGAGAACAAGTCGTACAAGGCGAAGGATCTTCTAGAGGAATTTCATAGAAGTAGAAGAATGATTTTTGCTAGGCAATTTCTGAACATTCTCGCTCATTGGGGCGATGGCGA
>JAEEGG010028956.1_pt1 | contig 10375 bp, 8 predicted proteins | sample 9134161 | NCBI WGS metagenome assembly JAEEGG01 (sample SAMN16246543, study PRJNA631951) | gut metagenome | biome: gut microbiome; feature: rumen; material: CR-attached | host: Bos | place: Iran: Karaj | collected 2018-10 | reverse complement strand
TACTGCTGGTGGTGGCCCTGTGCTCCGGCAGCGTGAACGGCGCCTCCAGATGGATCAGCATCTTCGGCAAGACCATTCAGCCCTCCGAGCTTTCCAAGCTGGGTCTGGTGATGACTGCTGCCGCCGTGCTCTCTATTTTCCGCGATGAAAACGGCACTTCCAAGATGGGCACCAAGCTCCTCATCTTCTTCACGGGCGTCACGTTGCTGCCCATTGCCACGGAGAATCTCTCCACTGCGGCCCTCATCTCCGCCGTGATGTTCCTCATCGCCTTCTTCGCCCAGGTGCAGACCAAGCTGCTGGCCTGGGTTGCCGGCGCCGTCACGGGTCTGGCCATTCTCGGCCTGACGTTCTGCTTCAGTGTGTCGGAATCCACCCTTGACAACTGGTCACAATCCGACGGCCCCATGCACCGTGTGCCCACCTGGGTGCACCGCATCACCAACCAGCAGTCGCTCCCCGACGATCCCAACGACTACGACATCACCGAAAACATACAGGTGACCCACGCCAACATTGCCATCGGCACCTGCGGTGTGATCGGTCGCGGCCCCGGCAACAGCATCGAGCGCGACTTCCTGCCCCAGGCCTATTCCGACTTCATCTACGCCATCATCATCGAGGAAGGTGGCATCGCGATGGGCATGCTGGTGATGTTCCTCTACCTGTTGCTCTTATGGCGCGCCATGCGCATCGCCACGAAATGCAAGGGCTTGTTCCCGGCCTATCTCATCATGGGTCTCTCCATCATGATTGTCCTTCAGGCAATGATGAACATGGCCGTAGCTGTGGGCGCCATGCCGGTGACGGGACAACCGCTTCCGCTCATCTCGCGCGGCGGCACCTCCACCTTTGTCAACTGCGCCTATTTGGGCATGATGCTCGCCGTCTCGCGCAACGCCAAGATGGTGGACGGGGACGAACCCGTGGCCGAAGAACCCGAAATTATTGACGAAAATATAATAGAAGATAACAATGAAGATAATCATTAGCGGTGGCGGCACGGGAGGTCACATCTTTCCCGCCGTCTCTATTGCCAACGCCGTAAAGGCCCTCGACCCCGAAGCCGAAATCCTCTTCGTGGGCGCTTTGGGCAGAATGGAGATGCAGCGTGTGCCTGCAGCCGGCTACGACATTGTCGGCCTGCCCGTGAGGGGACTGATCCGTCCGCTCTGGTCGCCGAGAAACATCGGCGTCCTGTGGGACTTCCTGCGCAGCAAATATAAGGTAAAATCCGTTCTTCGCAACTTCCGCCCCGACGTGGCCGTGGGCGTGGGCGGATACGCCAGCGCCGCCACGCTGAATGCAGCCTACGAGATGCACATTCCTTGCCTCATCCAGGAGCAGAACTCCTTTGCCGGATTGACCAACAAAACCTTGGGCAACAAGGCCGACAAGATCTGTGTGGCCTATTCGGGCATGGACCGCTTCTTCCCTGCCGAGAAGATCATGATGACGGGCAATCCCGTGCGTCAGAACCTGCTCAACCCGTCGCTCTCGCGCGCCGAATGCTGCAGCGCCTTCGGCCTGGATCCCTCCCGCCCCGTGGTGCTCATCGTGGGCGGCAGCCTGGGCGCCCGCACTATCAACGAGAGCGTGCTCTCTTCACTGGAAAAGATACGCAAGAGCCCCGTTCAGTTCATCTGGCAGACGGGCGGATACTATAAGGAACAGATTGCCGCAGAGCTGGCCAAGACAGAAAAGCCGGCCAACCTCTACGTGACGGACTTCATCTCCGCCATGGACGAGGCTTACAAGGCCGCCGACCTGGTCATCTCCAGAGCCGGCGCCAGCAGCATCTCCGAGCTCTGTCTGCTGGGCAAAGCCAGCATTCTGGTGCCCTCGCCCAATGTGGCCGAAGACCATCAGACCCACAACGCCATGGCGCTTGTGAAGCGCGAAGCAGCCCAGCTGGTCAAGGACAGCGAAGCCCCCTCCCGCCTCATCCGTCAGGCCATCGAGACCGTGACCAATCCGGCCGCGCTGACCATGCTCGGACAGAACGCCCGCGCCATGGCCTTCAAAGACAGCGCCGAGGTCATCGCCAAAGAAGTCATCAAACTGGCCAACGCCAAATCCAAGAAATAAAAAACATGAAAGCAGTATATTTTGTCGGCATCGGCGGCATCGGCATGAGCGCCATCGCCCGCTATTTTCTCAACCAGGGCCTCACGGTGGGCGGCTATGACAAGACGCCTTCCGTCCTGACGCGTCAGCTCGAAAAAGAGGGCGCCCTCATCCACTACGAAGACAACGTGAGCCTCATCCCCGAGGCCTGCACCGATCCGAAGGAATGTCTCGTGGTCTATACGCCTGCCATCCCGGCCGAGCACACGGAGCTGCAATGGTTCCGCAACGGAGGCTTCGACGTGCAGAAGCGCGCTCAGGTTTTGGGCACGCTGACGCGCGGCAAGAAGGGCCTCTGCGTGGCCGGCACCCACGGCAAGACCACCACGTCGTCGATGGCCGCACACATGCTGCATCAGAGTCCTGCGGGCTGCAACGCCTTCCTGGGCGGCATCCTCAAGAACTACGGCACCAACTACATCCTCTCCAAAGAATCGCCTTACGTGGTGATTGAGGCCGACGAGTTCGACCGCAGCTTTCACTGGCTCTCGCCCTTTGCCACCGTCATCACCGCCACCGACGCCGACCACCTCGACATCTACGGCACGGAGGAAGCTTACCTCGAAAGCTTCACCAAATACACCTCACTGATTCTCCCCGGCGGCTATCTCATCATGCACACCGGCCTCAAGATGAAGCCCGCCACACAGGATGGCGTCACCACCTGGACCTACAGCCAGGATGCCGGCGACTTCCATGCTGAGAACGTGCGCATCGGCGGCGGCGCCATCGTCTTCGATCTCGTCTCGCCTCTGGGCAACATCAAGGACATCAGTCTCGGCGTGCCCGTCATGGTCAACATCGAAAACGGCATTGCAGCCATCGCTTTGGCCCAGATAGCCGGCGTGCCCGCAGAGTGCATCCGCGAGGGCATGGCCTCTTTCGCCGGAGTGGACCGCCGCTTTGACTTCCACGTGCGTCGCGACGACATGGTCTATCTCTCCGACTACGGCCACCATCCAGAAGAGGTGCGCAAGAGCCTCACCTCCATCCGTATGCTCTACGAAGGACGTCATATCAAGGTGATCTTCCAGCCGCACCTTTACACGCGCACCCGCGATTTTTATAAGGAATTCGCCGACGCCCTCTCCCTAGTGGACGACGTGGTGCTGGTGGACATCTATCCTGCCCGCGAGAAGCCCATCGAAGGCGTCACCTCCGCCCTGATTGCCAAACACCTGCGCCCCGGCGTGAAGTGCGAACTCTGCCGCAAGGAAGAAGTCCTCGACATCGTGCGCCGCAAGGACTTCGACGTCCTGGTGACCCTCGGCGCCGGCGACCTGGACAACTATGCCGACGACATCACCGAAATACTCAACCGATAAGCATTCACCGCAGCCAACACTCACGACCTCCATGCGCATCATCCTGAAAGTCATCGTCCTCATCAGTCTGACGGCCTATCTTATCTTCGCCGTCGTCCATCTGGCGCATCCCCAGGAGGATGAGCCCTGCTGTGCCGTGAACTACATCATCAGCTACGAGGGCGAAGAGCCTCCGCGCTCCATCGTGGACCAGGCTTTTGTGGCCAATCTGCTCAAGGAGCACCGCGTCCGCCCCGTGGGCAAGACGCTCGGCGCGGTGAATCTGCGCAGCATCCGCAACATGCTCAACGAGAACCCCTATATCGACTCCACCCACTGCTACTACACGGCCGCCGGCACCCTGTGTGTCGTCGTGATTCCCAAGCGCCCGGTCATGCAGGTGGTGACGCCCGCCAAGAAATTTTTCCTCACCGACAAGGGCAGCGCCATGCCCATGAAACAATACGACCTGAAATTGCCTCAGGTGAGCGGCGAGGTCAGCGTCAAAGAGGCGCGCAAGCTGCGCCCCCTGTTGGACTACGTCGCCCACAGCCGCTGGCACAGCAAGGTGGAAGGCTACCGCATGGACCCCAAACACGGCTTGGTCATGATCATGAGGGACGAGCCATTTGACGTCATCCTGGGCTCGGAGGAGGACTACGAGCGCAAGCTCGCCAACCTCGACCTCTTCATGCAGTCGGCTCTTCCCAAGGCCGGCAAAGAGCGCTATTCGAGCATCAACCTGAGCTTCGAGGGCCAGGTGGTCGCAGTCAAGAACAAACGGAAAAAATCATAATTAAACCACATAAAAGCATCAAAACAACATGAGAAACGGAAACGACGTCATCGTTGCGGTGGAATTGGGATCCTCTTCCATCCGTGCCATCGCCGGCAGACGCCTGCCGAACGGCAACATTGAGGTCATCGGCCTCGCCGATGAACCTGCACAGAATTGCATCCACAAAGGCGCAGTGGAGAACATCGAGAAGACCACCCAGGCCATTGCTTCTGTCATCGCCCGACTGGATCTGGTGGCCGGCGGACACATCAAGAGCGTCTATGTCGGCTTGGGCGGACAGTCGCTTCACAGCCGCAAGAACAGCGTCAAGCGCCAATTCCCCGAGGTGACGCAGATCACGTCGCACATGGTGGACATGATGCTCGACAGCAACTACAACGAGAACTACGCCGGCTACAACATCCACGAGGTGGTGCAGCAGGAAAGCCTTGTGGGCAACCGTCAGGTGGAAGATCCCGTAGGCATGCAGGCAGAAAACATCGAGGCCCGCTTCCTCAACGTTGTGGCCCGTGCCGCTCTGGAAGACAACATCCGCAAGTGTGTGAAGGCCGCCGGTCTGAGTGTGGCCGACATCCTGGTGTCTCCTCTGATGCTGGCCGATGCCGTGCTGCGCCCCGATGAGAAGCGCTCGGGCTGCGCCGTGGTTGACATAGGTGCCGAGACCACCACGATTACCGTCTACACCAAGAACATACTCCGTCACCTCATCGTGCTGCCCATCGGTGGTGCCAATGTCACTCAGGACATTGCCGCCCAGAAGATTGAGTGGGATGAGGCTGAGATGCTGAAGCTAAAGCACGGCACGGCCTATCGCAACGACACCGTTTCCGACGAAGAGACCATCGAGCTGAACTACGGTCAAAAGATCACAACCGACAAACTGCTCAACATCATCGAGGCTCGCTACGAGGAGATTGTGGCCAACGCCTGGCATCAGATTAAGCCCTACTCCGACCTGTTGCTCTCGGGCCAAGTGGTGCTCACGGGCGGCGTTTCCCGCGCCAAGAACCTGGTGCCTTGTTTCCAGTTCTTCGCCCAGTGCAACAAGCAGGTGAAGATTTTCAAGGGCCTGCCCGACGGTATCGTCACGTCGCCCAGTGTCATCATCCCCGAGGACGGACGCTATCTCACGCTGATGGGCCTGCTTCTCCACGGTGACCAGAACTGTCTGGCCTCCAAGGAACCCGAAAAGCCCAAGGAAGATCCTGTTTCCGTGCAGCCCGAGGAGACCGCAGTTGCCGACATGCCGGCCGAGCCCACTGCGGAGCCCGAGAAGCCCGCTAAGGAAGACACTCCCAAGAAGGAGTCCTGGTGGAAGAATATGATGAAGAAAGTACAGGACAGCCTGTCCGAGGAATAAAGATGATGTTGAACGCAGAAAAACCTACAATCATGGATACGAATAACGATTTTGGCATGGGCATTCAGTTCGAAATGCCTAAGAACAACCCCAGCATCATCAAGGTGATCGGCGTGGGCGGTGGCGGCGGCAACGCTGTCAACCACATGTTCAGGGAGGGCATCCACGATGTCAGTTACGTAGTGTGCAACACCGACCAGAAGGCCCTGGAGGAGTCGCCCGTCCCCACCCGTGTGCAGCTGGGTGACGGCCTGGGCGCAGGCAACAAGCCCGATGTGGGCCGCGAGAAAGCCATCGAGAGCATCGAGCAGATCAAGCAGATGTTCACCGACGGCACCCGCATGGTCTTCGTCACGGCCGGCATGGGCGGCGGCACCGGCACGGGCGCAGCGCCCATCATCGCCCAGTGCGCCAAGGATATGGACATCCTCACCGTGGGCATTGTCACCATCCCCTTCCTTTTCGAGGGCAAGATGAAGATTTTCCAGGCCCTGGAGGGCGTGCAGGAGATTAGCAAGCATGTGGACGCCCTGCTGGTGATCAACAACGAGCGCTTGCGCGAAATCTATCAGGACCTGACGGTCATCAACGCCTTTAAGAAGGCCGATGACACGCTCTCCGTAGCCGCCAAGAGCATCGCGGAGATCATCACCATGCGCGGCATCATCAACATGGACTTCCAGGATGTCACCACCGTGCTCAAGAACGGCGGCGTGGCCATCATGTCCACCGGCTTCGGCGAGGGCAGCGGCCGTGTCACCAAAGCCATTGAGGAGGCGCTCCACTCTCCGCTGCTCAACAACAACGATATCTACAACTCCAAGAAGGTGCTCCTCAACATCAACTTCTCCAGCGACGACGGCAAGGACAGCCTGATGATGGAGGAGATCAACGAAGTGAACGACTTCATGGCCAAGTTCAAGGAGGATGTCGAGGTGAAGTGGGGTCTGGCCACCGATCCGACTCTGGGCAACAAGGTGAAGATCACGCTGCTGGCCAGCGGCTTCGGCCTGCAGGGCATCACCGGCATCACGGTCCACGACAAGGAAAAGGCTGCCGCCGAAGCCCATCGCGAGACGGAACGCCTGGAGCAGCTCAACGACATCATGGTGGAGTACTACAACGGCTCGGGTGCAGCCACCAAGCGTCGCCCCAACATCTACATCTACGACCTGGAAAGCTTCGACAACGAGGACGTCATTGCCCGTGTGGACGGCCGTCCCACCGGCACACGCACCGGCGACGAGCTGCGCAACATCAAGGAGTTAGTGAAGGACGTCCCTGAGGACGGCGAGGCTCTTTAATTCCGGGAACTCCGGCACATTGATTCTGAAATAGTCCATCAGCTCCGCGAGCGTCATGCTCCGGAGCTGTGGCGCTCCATAGCCCAGATATTCCGCCACACCGCGCACGATGTCCAGGTGCATGGCCGTGTAGCCGCTCCCGGCCTCATCGAGCTCGCAGAGGGCCTTTTCGAGATAGTCCAGCAGGGGTGCGTTTTCGCTCTCGTGCTTAAGGGCGTGGGTCAGAAATTCTCCCAAAAAGAGGGCCATCGTCTGCTTCACGGGCTCATAAAGCAGGCTGACATACTGAGTCCGCAGATGCACCTCTCCCAGCGTCTGCAATTCGCGCGTCGGACGGAAGTCGTAGTCAATGTCCACGCTGTAGAGCGGCCTGAGCAACACGCCGCGCACAGCAGCCCCCCGGGCCCGAGACACCCTCACGAGAAAGGGCACCGTGCCTCTGGTCCCGGTGAAGATGCGCACGATGACCTTGTCGCCTGTCAGACGCACGCTTCCCAACACTATGCCGCGTGTTTTTTCCATCTCAGCGACTGCAAAGATAAGTTTTTTCAAAAGAAAAAGGGCACTTTTTACAACAAAATCCGCTTTTTCTTGAAATTATTGCAGGCCAACGCGGGGTATTTCAGCTTTTTTCCGTACCTTTGCACACGCTTTATGACCTAAAGCACCGGGTTGGTCCCTTCGTCTATCGGTTAGGACGAGAGATTTTCATTCTCTAAAGAGGAGTTCGACTCTCCTAGGGACTACATAAAAAGAAGAAAAAACGAAAACGTAAACTTAGACAATGGCAAACCACAAGTCATCTCTTAAGAGAATCCGTCAGGAGCAGAAGCGCAAGCTCCACAACAGATACTACGCAAAGACTATGCGTAACGCTGTTCGCAAACTGCGCGCTACCACAGACAAGGCTGCTGCCACCGCTATGTACCCCGCTGTACAGAAGGCGCTCGACAAGCTGGCCAAGGTAAACATCATCCACAAAAACAAGGCAGCCAACATCAAGTCGAAGCTGGCTCACTACATCGCTAAGCTGGCATAACGCCAGCTTTTTTTGTTTATGGACGAAATCGAAAAGAACAGAGCGACCTACAGCGCCTCCAACATTCAGGTGCTGGAAGGCCTTGAGGCTGTGCGCAAGCGCCCGGCCATGTACATCGGCGACATCTCCGAGAAGGGTCTCCACCACCTCGTTTACGAGACGGTGGACAACTCCATCGACGAAGCGTTGGCCGGTTATTGCACCCACATCGAAGTCACCATCAACGAAGACGGCAGTATCACCGTGCAGGACAACGGCCGCGGCATCCCCGTGGACATGCACGAGAAGGAGCACAAGAGCGCTCTGGAGGTGGTCATGACCGTGCTCCATGCCGGCGGCAAGTTCGACAAGGGCAGCTACAAGGTGAGCGGCGGTCTACACGGCGTGGGCGTCAGCTGTGTCAACGCCCTGTCCACGAAGATGCTCTCTCAGGTCTTCCGCGACGGCAAGATCTACCAGCAGGAGTACCATCGCGGCAAGCCTCTGGCCCCCGTCGCTGTGGTGGGCGAAACCACCCTGCGCGGCACACGTCAGCAGTTCTGGCCCGACGACACCATCTTCCAGACCACCTTCTACAAGTACGACATCCTGGCCAACCGCATGCGCGAGCTGGCTTACCTGAATGCCGGCATCCACATCACGCTGACCGACATGCGTCTCGACGTGAACGAGCAGAGCGGCATTGAGGGCATACGCAGCGAGGTGTTCTACAGCGAAGGCGGCCTGAAGGACTTCGTCCGCTACATCGACTCCACCCGCACGCATCTCATCAACGATGTCATCTATCTGAACACCGAGAAGCAGCAGGTGCCCATCGAAGTGGCCATCATGTACAACACGGGCTACTCCGAGAACCTCCACTCCTACGTCAACAACATTAACACCATAGAGGGCGGCACCCACCTTCAGGGCTTCCGCACGGCTTTGACGCGCACGCTCAAGAGCTACGCCGAGCAGCAGTGCCAGAAGGACCTGGAGAAGCTGGCCAAGAACAAGGTGGAGATCAGCGGCGAAGACTTCCGCGAAGGCCTCACCGCCGTCATCTCCGTGAAGGTGGCCGAACCCCAGTTTGAGGGCCAGACGAAGACCAAGCTCGGAAACTCCGAGGTGGCCGGCGCCGTGCAGCAGGCTGTGGGTGAAGCGCTTGCCAACTATCTGGAGGAGCACCCGAAGGAGGCCAAGCTCATCGTCGACAAGGTGATTCTTGCCGCTACGGCCCGTGTGGCTGCCCGTAAGGCCCGCGAGAGCGTGCAGCGCAAGTCGCCCATGGCCGGCGGCGGTCTGCCCGGCAAACTGGCCGACTGCGCCGACAAGGACGCCGCCAACTGCGAGCTCTTCATCGTCGAGGGTGACTCTGCCGGCGGCAGCGCCAAGCAGGGCCGCAGCCGTCAGTATCAGGCCATCCTGCCCATCCGAGGCAAGATCTTCAACGTGGAGCGCGTCATGTGGCACAAGGCCTTCGAGCACGAGGAGGTGAACAACATCATCCAGGCTCTGGGCGTGCGCTTCGGTTTGGGCGAGGACTCCAAGGAGGCCAACTACGACAAACTGCGCTACTACAAGACGATCATCATGACCGATGCCGATGTCGACGGTTCTCACATCGACACGCTGCTCATGACGCTCTTCTACCGCTATATGCCCGAGCTGATTCAGAAGGGTCATCTCTACATCGCCACTCCCCCGCTCTATCGCTGCTCTATCGGCAAGGTGGAGGAATACTGCTACACCGAGCAGGACCGCCTGGACTTCATCAAGAAGTACAACAACGGCCGCGAGGAGGGCATCCACACACAGCGTTACAAAGGTTTGGGTGAGATGAATCCCGAGCAGCTGTGGGAGACCACCATGAATCCCGAGACACGCCTGCTCAAGCAGGTGACGATTGAGGACGCTGCCGGTGCTGACTACGTCTTCTCCATGCTGATGGGTGAGGATGTAGGTCCCCGTCGCGAATTCATCGAGCAGAACGCGGTCTACGCCAAGATTGACGCCTGATCAATAACCTTTATCAAATAGTAAAGGCTCCGGAACTCCGGAGCCTTTGTTGTTACTGTTGTGCGGACACAATTTACGTTTGTACGTTATGTCCGTTGTGTCCGTTCAGAGTGTCTTCAGAGGCGCTGCATCACTGCTCCATCACTGCTGCATCACCCTTGATTTTTCGGAATCAACAGCTATCCGGGTTATGCAAAAAAAGCATTCTGCAAATACACTAATTAACGTGTGTCCGTTGTGTCCGTTGTGTCCGTTAACGGACATATCGGACATAACGGACATAACGGACAAGCGTAAAATGTGTCCGTTCGCAGATTAGCGCACAAAGAACTTCTTGCCGCCTTGGATGTAGAAGCCCTTCTCAGGCCACTGTCAATTGACAAGGATTTCCCTGGCCCGATGTTCCTGTTCGGCCGTAGGCAGAGGAACATCTTTGAGCGTGTA
>JAEEGG010028951.1_pt1 | contig 10376 bp, 8 predicted proteins | sample 9134161 | NCBI WGS metagenome assembly JAEEGG01 (sample SAMN16246543, study PRJNA631951) | gut metagenome | biome: gut microbiome; feature: rumen; material: CR-attached | host: Bos | place: Iran: Karaj | collected 2018-10 | reverse complement strand
TTCCCCAGCAGTTGGCTCACCTCCGTGATCCTTTTCTTCCTGAACAGCAAGTCGTCTGATGGCACGTCACTCCTTTCACCGTCGTAGGCCATTCGGGCTATCTTGCCGTCTTCATCCACCCAGAAATAATACTGCATGTGAGTGTCCCTGGCATAATACAGACTGACACCCCCTTGCAGCAGAAACTCTGCAAAGATTGTTTCCTCCTTGTCGCCAATCACAAAAGTACGTGTGACATAAAAGATGCCGTTGTTTGTCAACCGATAGCCGCTGATTTCTCCAGGTTTGTATTTGCGGTAAGTATCTTCTCCGTCGGCCTTGAAGAGGCAGGTGTGCATGTTGCGGATATCTGACAAATAGTCAATCGTGCCTCGGACGGTATCGTTCTCATTGGTGATGATATAACCCTCCTGTGGATTAGTCTGGGCATACAATTGCAGATGCACAGCAACAGAAATGACAAATAAAATAACTTTCTTCATTTACTTATTCACCCTAATATAATACATTGTCGGATCCATAATATACATATTTCCCTCAGCTGGCACAAGATGCAATTCGGTATTTCCTATTATATGGCAAAAGAATCTATTGGGTTCATCCAGATTTTGGCCGCTCCCATACATCATAAAATGGATGTGTCCATAAATTCCTTTTACTTGATCGTTTTCATATGAATTTGTCCAGTCATCCTCAAATTCAAGTTGTGATTCTATAAGGCGATAATTATCTTTTCCTACACCCATCTCATATCTAACTATACCATTTTCGCAAAATTCCACAAATACGGTAGAAGAATCTATCTCAAAATCACCATTACGTACAAGTTTCCATTTCCCGATAATGACACTGACCCTCGATCTGCCGATGTTCGCACCAGGGCAGACACTCCAGTACTATGTCGACTCCAAAACAGGAGAGCCCACACTCACCACGCTTAAGATCGACAAGAAGGGCCGCGCCAAGGTCACCATCCAGCCTAACGGAGGCCTGATCATACAGTAACCGACATTGCTACTGCTGCTTTCCACTGCAGCAGTAGCAATTGTAAAAGATGGATGAAAAAAAGATCAGTGGAAATCAGAATTCCCTCATATTTTAACCTTGAAGGTCCGTGTGCCATTCTTGATGATATAGACCTTACCAACTGGCAATTTTATACTGACAGTGGGCAATATCGTAGGCAGATGAGCCACCTTCCGTCCGTCAACGGTGAAGATGTCGATGCCGCCGGGTTCTGCCTGGTCGATATTTAGTGTGCCACTATAGGCACGGACACGCAGCGGGCTGCTCGCCATGTTAGCTATGCCGTCAGGAACGCCCTTCTCGAAAGCGATGCTGATCTCAGCATCCTTTTCCAAGGGGCCCGTGGTCAGTATCCGATAGTCAGACAACTTGTCTGAGATGTCTTCGCCGTTCAGCGTGACGCAGTTCACAGTCCAGCCCTCCTCAGGATTTACAGTGAACTCTACACTCTTGCCTTTCAAGACAGCCAACCTGACCACACCAAGGTCTGCCTGACGAAGCGTCACCTGCACTCTCTCTGGTTCAGTAGTCAGAGTACTGTAGCTGACGTGCAGGCTGATGTCACCATCTACTATCAGCGTGTAGACGCTGTCGCGGTGTAGGCGGAAATTCTCCCCATGGTTCAGGTTTATCCATGCCAGAGAGTCGATTTCTGCATACGGAACTTGTTTAATCTTAACAGTATCGCCCTCAGTAACCTCAATCCTCTCCTTGCCCGTACAAACCTTATCGTTCCACAACAAGCAGCCTACGCCCTTCACATATATGTCCGCATAGAACGTATAGACTGTCGGGGCGGCCTCCTCTATCTGCTTGAACTGTCCCCAGCCCTTATGCTGAGCGTAGATGTCCTTGCTGCCAGCAGGCACTACCAGCGTTGTCCTGTCATACAGTTCCGCAAACTCATCGGGATTCATCTCCAATGGCTTGCGGCTCTTCAACTCCAGCCGTTTCAGGCCTGTGGTACCGTCGACAATGCCCAGTACGCGCTCCAGTCGTAGTGGCAGGGTCAGCGACTCCAGATGCATGCATCCCCAGAATGTGGCAGTCCCCATCAATGTCAGCGTCTCAGGCAGACGGATGCTCTTCAGTCCGCTATTCATGAAAACCTCGGGTTCCATATATTTGACTTGCGTCCCTAAGTCGATACTCTCCAGGCTACTACAGTCAAAGAAGGCATCACTGCCAATGAAAGCTACGTTCTTGGGTATGACGGCATTGCTCAGTGCGGTACACCCAGAAAAAGCTTCCCTTCCAATATTGGCCTGAAAAGATATTTCCTGATTCCTCGCAACAATATCACCCCTGAATTCTGCCGACTCTAATGCTGGGCTGTTCCAGAACATCCTCTCGGGAATTCCACTCATGATGTTGCCGTCAAGCGAAAACGATTTCAGGCTCTTACAGTTACGGAAAGCTCCCTCGCCGATTGTGACAGCCGAACTCTTCAGGCTGATTGAGGTGATGCCGCTATAGGCGAAGGCATCCCTGCCTATGGTCGTCAGTTTGGCGGGCAGCACGACATCCTTCAACGCAAGGCAGCCAGCGAAGGCATCTTCACCGATGGTTTGCAGACTGTCTGGCCAGATGTCTATCTGTAAATGTGGACAGCTGTTGAAGGCCTCATCTCTGATCACACGCAGACCATTGGGCAGATTGATCTGCCGGAGCGACTCACAGGATAAAAAGACTCTATTGCCGATGGTCTCGATGGTCTCTGGCAGTGTCACTCGCTGAACGACACTCCTGTCGGTATATAACAGCCCTCCGCCAATAGCTGTCACCGTCAACTGGTGTCCTTCGTATTCCACTGTTGCGTTCACTGTCACTTCTGTCCCCACTTTTTCTATCTGTTCAAGGGTCACTGTCGTAGGTGATGTAATGGTGTAATGACGGCCGTCTACTGTGAAGTCGAAGGCCTTTGTCTCACTTGTAGCCGTCAGCAATAGGGCAGCTGTATAGATATAGATTCTTTTCATGAATGCATCCTCCCTATTTTACATAATTAACCAGTAGTTTGGTATCCTCCCAGATGTAGTTGAAGTTGTAGAAGTCGCCAACCTTATTCCAATACCCTGACCAGTATAACTCTGGCAGGTCGTTAAAGAAGGCATTAGCCTTCACACCCTCTTCTGGCTGGATGTCTATCAGCACAGATTCGTACATACCATAGCGGATACCTATGCTGCCACCTTCGGCCTGCTGTATCATTAGCTGGCGAGGCATGATGCTGAAGGCTACATCGATGTCTATGTTACCTGCCAGATGGCTGATCACGTAGCAATTGTCGTGCACGGTAAAAGGATGAATGCTGTCACCGTTGACCGTCAGCTGGCTCACCTCAGTCTCTGAATCGCTATAGGCCATCCCGATGACAGGGGTAAACACCAGTTTCAGATCGGTACCACGCTCGGCCTCCAGCCAGAGGTCTGCAGTATTCCCTTCTTGCCCTTTTACTCGTTTACCATCGATTGTCACCGTGCCCAGATCGTTGCATCTCACGTGAACGTCAACCATCTCCTTGCCGCCGTTGTCTTCCTCAATGTTAACAAAGGTACTCCAGTCGGCGTGATGGCGATAGGCATTCCGGCTTTTTGAGGGCACACGGAGCACACCGAAGTATTTCATCGCGTTAGCGAATGAGTTGCCGTCCTTCATCCGGATGGGTTCAGGAATCCGGCAGTCAATCAGACGCAGTCCGTGACAATCGAAGAAGGCGCCTCCGCTCAGATTCTTCAGCGTGGCAGGCAACACAACCGATTCCAGTTTCTCACAATGTGAGAATGCCAAATGCCCAAGTACCTCCAAGCTGTCACCCAACGACAATTCTCTCAGAGAACCACATCTCCAGAATGCATCATCCTGTAACTCCTTCACCCCTTTCGGCAGCATCGCCGACTCCAGGGCTTCGCACATGAAGAAGGCGCCGTCGCCAATCACCCGAAGGTTAGCAGGCCACTTCACCTGCCTCAGGTACTTACACTTGTAGAAGGCACTCGAATTGAGCGTGGTAATAGCATCTGGCAGTGAGACGGAGCTGAGACGTGCCTCAGAAAAGGCCGCATTCACCATCGCGGTCACTTGATAGTACTTATCATTATATAAGATGCTGTCAGGAATAATGACAGTCCCCTGTGCCTCACTGTTTTTGGCAATCTGTGCCGTGCCTTCATCTGGATTCAGCAGATAGTTCACACCTTCCACTTTGACCGCTGTTTGCGCCGCTCCCCAAGAGCATAGCAGGCTCAGCATTACTGATGATAAAAATCTGATCTTCATATTCATGATTATGTCTTTAAGTTTTAATTTTGTGACAAAGGTACGAATAAGCGCTCGAAAAAGCAAATTATTTTGCGATTATGTTTATAGGGTGCCGTAAAGTTCTGTCAACCGCCTTGCCGCAGTCATGTCGTCATAACGCTCTTTTGCTACATATATTTATTGAACATAGGAAGGCGGTGTCATGATAGATATAAAGGCAATCATGAATGTCAGAAGGGAATGCGGACATAATCTTCTGAATCTTAAAGAAAACCGTATCATTTGCTCTAAAGCCCACACTGGGTATATCGTCTTTTGATATTACCACAGTCTGTATATCCCAATCTTTAAACGGGTCTGTTTCCGGCCTGCTTATTATAGGAATAAACACATGATTATTCAGCATATCCCAGAGAAGTTCCCTGTTGACCTCATCTATAGATTCTAGGTTGAACGTATGAATTTGACCAACGTAGCAATCCGACAAATCTATGGAACTCTTCTCGATAGAATCCGCCTTTACATTTTCCGCATCCTTTCCATCACCACTACTCATACCCATTCCTTCTGTATCGTCACTGCTGCATCCAGACACACCAATAGACAACAAGGCACACAGGCACATCACCAAACAAATACTTTTCTTCATAACTAATAATGATTTAATATTCAAATATTATTTTGCAAATCCAAACAACTTCTTTGGGCAAACAACTGATAATTTCTTTCTACTTATATAACCACAAAAGAAAGTATGATCAACGATCAAAAGAAGAGAGATCTGTCTTTTTTCGCTGATAGATTTCTGCAGGAGTGATTATCCAAAATTTATGGATGCCTGTCAGATACATAAGGTCGCCAACGATGATCAGGCCCCAGTCATCAAAGTCTTCCTGGTTTTCATTATAATTCAGCCGCAGGAAATAGTCATAGTTCATCAACTGACGCTCTGCCGTATTCATATCTCCGCTTTCCTCATGAATGGAGTACTTACCCTCTATTGTCGCACCAGAAGCATCCGTATAGGTGTATGTCCCGTCTTTACGGAACTCATACTGGGGCTGGTACTTAAGTTCTCCATAAACGGATTTCACCAACTCCCACTCTCCCAGAATAGCGACTCTGGGATCCTGATTGACCACAGTCTCTTCCGAACTATACCACGATCTCAAATAATAGTTACCTTTTGTATCAAGTACGTCCGAGTAATTTCCACAATCGCCATAACCTATACCGAAAAACAACCTGTTGTCATAATCAAATAAAACCTCTAATGGCTCTTTAATTATCTCCGAAGGAATGTTTTTTAGTTTCCGTAGAGAATCTAACGCAGTATCAAAATCACCGCCTATTTTTCCAACATATTCAAGCATTTCGCCTGGTCTTTCTTTAATTCTGATTTGGGTTAAATCAGGGGTTGAATTAGGCGATATTACAGGATTGTCATCACTAACACACGCAACAAATAGTGTTGCAAATAAAATGGTAAATACTATCTTTTTCATGTCACTCTATTTATTAATGATCGTACACATCGTTCCCGTGTGTACTTGTTTCACATCAATACCAATCACTTGACCTTGACAAACTTGACATAATTCTCGGCATCGTAATACAATCTGAGTTCAGAATGACATCATCACTACTGCAACTGCTCATGCCAACGACCATCATCAGCACAGCGCATAGCCACAATAATCTGTTCTTCTTCATATCTTTACATTCTAAAGTTTTATCTTAATCGGAATCGTTCTTATTTACATAAATGTTTCTTGCCGTTTTGGATGACTATGCCCTTGTATGAAGCGTTGACCTTCTGGCCGGCGAGATTATAGAGCTGGCTGTTGGCAGATGGCTTGGGCTCTGCCTTGGTGGCAACGATGCCGCTTCTGATGTCGGCAGTGACACCGCCCGTATATTGGCCGATGAAGAAAATGGCACCAGTGGACTGTTCGCTGATGATGTAGAGGAATGGACGGTTGGCGTGGAACGATGTAGGTATAGGCGGCATTGAGGTGGTATCCATTCCTATCACAGTGACAGCAGCAGCCTCTGTACCTTCCTCATCGAGTTTGATCTTGGCCACTTGGAACATATCGCTAATAAAACAAGGCGTATTACAAAAATATGGGAACTCTGCTTCTTCCTTAAAAGCCGTAGGCATACCTAATTCTGCCATCACCTGCACCAGAGGCTGACGGGTGCTCGTCTCAAATCGAGGCAGTTTCAGATCTATAAGTATGTTTTGGTATTTCTGCTGCCAGTTGCTGCCGCTAAGGGTCTCAAGCACCTCGCCGACAGTTCTGTCTTCACGGGGCAGGAAAACATCCATCCGATAAGCACCATTGCCGTAAGGAAGGCGGACTGCCTGACAAAGGTCGTTCTCAGCATATTTGATCGATTTCTCCATGTGCATCATAGGCACCTCATCGCCTCCTCCAAAAGGCTCATCCTTGGTCTCCTCCTTTTTGAAAGGGCTGCTCCAGATGCCTTTGAAATAGAGGGCGTTCAGGAGATAACTGATACTATAAGGCTTGAATGTTTTTTCATCGAGCACCTTGGGAATCATGCCCATCGTGTGGTCGTTGGCCCATTGGTTGATGACGTCCATCGTCTCGCCGTCATAAAAGTCGCGGTTCTGGGGCTGGGCGTCGTAATAGGTGTTCACCTTGTCGACGAAACCCTCCTGCAGACGATAGCCCATACCTTCGTTCACGAAGATGGTGTTGGCAATCAGGGCCTTAGTCCTCTCGTCGAGCGTGTTAGACTCCTTCAGCATCTTCTGACAAAAAGCATTGATGGCAACAGCACCTTGCTCCCCAGCCTGAGGGGAGCTGTCCGTAGGACTGAGGGGTGGGAGGCCGAAGCCGAGCGTCTGATTGATCTCCTGCAGCGTCTGGCCCTCAGCACCATTGTTGAGCATGCCCAAGGCAAAGGTGATGCTCAGGGGCGATAAAATCTTGCTCTTGTCTCCTCGTGCCTTACGGAAAAGGTTAAAGGCAAAGTCGTTGTTGCTGTTGATCAACTCCTGCTCACCCTCCGCCAGCTCTATCTCCTTGGGCGCATCGAAGTCTGAATTGTAAAAGTTGAAGTCCTTGCAGCTGACGGAGTATAGCTCCTCATAATCGCAAATACATGGTAGAATGGTTTCGAAAGCGTTGGTTATCAATCCGTGTCTCTTATAGCCTACTCCCTCTACGCCAATGGCATTATAATCAGTATAGCGATAGCGAGTGAAAAGCTTACCATTTGCCTTGATAGTTTCTTGAATGACAGAGCCTGGATAAATTGTGGGTGATGGATATCCAACGGCTTCAACAGGTGTGCAGAAGTCTATAAGTTTTATGACTTTTTGGTTTCTTTCCATATATACCCGTCCTTCCTCGTCCTCCCGATAGGCGGCATAATATGATTCCTTACCACGAATCTCATCACTTCTGTACATTTTCATATATTGGAGTCCGTCGATGATGGTGTCGCCCTTGAGAGTATACCACGAAAAAAACATTTTATGTCCTTTGTAAGCGCCATCGGGATCAGGCGTCTCTCCCTCGTCATAATGGTGATAGATGTAGGTCCACGTCTTACCCTGCTCCAGCATAGGCCTTTTGGGTGCCGTAGCGTTAGCGGTTGCAACACAAACTGACAACGTCAGTAACAATACATATCTTTTCATATAAAACACAATTTAGTCTACATAAATTACACATCGTTCCTGTCCCCATGTGTATCCCCTAGTCAGGCATCCCGACAATGGTTTTGAATCCGCTCCAACCTGGGGTAGTTTTATAGGCATCTACAGAGGCAGAAGGGACGCTGAGGATGCCGCTTTCCTGCGTTTCCTTTTCAAAGGCAGGACTGAAACCATCTTCATCGGCTTGAATATATGGCGGTGTGACAGCATAACACGTCACTTTCTTGAGTTGGCGACTACCTCGAAACGCCTCTTCGCCAATGGTCTGAACGCCCTCACCGAGTATGAGTTCCTTGAGATTTGGGCCAAATTCCCCTAATACAAACCAGCACGAAATGGCGACAGAGGTCAGGGCATCGCAACCTGTGAAAGGGACAAGATAGTTCATGATACTCGAAGGAACAGAGATTGTTGTCAGGCTCTTACAATTGGCAAAGGCCTCCATTCCAAGTTCCGTCACACCGTCAGGAATGACGACTGCCGTTAATCCGCTACCCTTGAAAGCCTCTTGTCCGATGGTCTTCAACGTGCTGGGCAGAGTGATAGAAGTCAGGTTCTGACATGAATTAAAAGAGTAGTTTCCGATGCTCGTCAGACTCTTTGGAAGTTCGATGGAAGCGAGCGACGTGCATCCGTCAAAGGTATATATTTTAATGGACTCCAAACCTTCAGGTAAATTAACACTGACAAGTTTCTCACAGCATGAAAAGGCATTATTGCCAATGTAAGTAATACTACTGGGGAGTGTCACAGAAGTCAGCTGGTGCAAGCCACTAAATGCACCGTCTCCTATTTGTGTGACGGTATAAGCTTTTCCATTTATCTCGATTTGCTGTGGGACGATAATACGGGTGATGCTATCACCATTATACGGATAATTGTAGTAGGCTGTGCCCGTGTTAGGATCGATATAATAGAATGCCCCATCGACCGCATAGCCACAAGCCTCAATATATGTCCCATCTGGAACGCTATCAGGGTTTTTCGGGTTGCTTTTCGGCAAGGCATCGTTTATCGTTTTAACATTCTCCTCATCATTTCCACACGCCAGCAGAAAAGAAATACTTAACAGCACAAAAAGCAGCAAACAATCTTTTCGCATACTCCTAGACATGTTTACGCATAAATTACACATCGTTCCTGTCCCCATGTGTACTTAATACTTAATATTGTAATCCTATTAATATTTACTCCTTTTCTTTTAGTTTCCTAAAACAGTAGACATCTCTGCCGGAGTTTTCGCCGTCATCCAAGAGAAGCATACCTCCGTTGAAGGAATAGGTAAATGTCCCTTGTCCCTCAATGTTAATCTTGGTATAAGTCTCGCCAGAATACTCATTTATCTCGACTACCTTGTAGGAATAAGTGCCTGAGGGCAGGAATACCACAAGGGGATTGACGATCAGAATCGTATTATCGGGGTAGAAATGAACCCAAGTCGTCGAAGGCGCAATCAATGAAACAAATCCCAGATTATCGACTTGTGTCATACACCAAGTGCCTTCAATGGTAGTGGGATTGTCCTCATACAGAATGGAAGAGAGTTCGGAATCGATATCATCCAGACTGGCGATACGGCGATAGAAGCATGTTTGGTCAGAGAAGCACCCAAAGGAATAGATTCTCAGCATGTCACCATCTATCAGCAAGTTGGCGCCTCCTGTGTAAGTTCCTTCTGATTCTGGTGAGTCACCGCTATGGAAGCCATACAGATTGGAACTCCCTTCTGCAGGCTTCAGCCAATACTTTAATCGGTTTGTCTGCTGCCCGTTTTTGTAATAAGTCAATTCTCCGTCCTCTCCGAACTTCGCAACAATCACATCTGTCAGTGGCTTTTGCTGAGTGCCATTAAATACGCCCACCAACTGCCAATAGCCCACTACGGATTTCTCCGCTGCGGGAGCAATATCATCATCACTGCTACAACTGCTCATGCCGACAACCATCATCAGCACAGCGCATAGCCATATAAAATCACTCTTCTTCACATTATTGTATTTTGAAATTCAAATTAAATTCCTTCTCAAAAAAGGCATCCTGCAAACCACTATCAAGATTACGATACTTAATTATAAAGTTCGTATAATAGTTCCCTATAGGTAGAGGGGCATATTCTTTTTTCTTCTTCAACGGTTTCTGAGTAGAAAACGCTTTTATCCAATTGCAAGCAAGACGCATACTCGCTTTTGGCTCAATTCCTACTGCAACATAATCTGAGCCGAGACTAGTCCAAGGAGTCCCCACTTCTGTACTATCATTCTGGAAAACCCGAAACAAATCTCTACCTAAACGAATATCATCAAAGATGATTAATTCCTTGTCGCTATTATTTGTAATAGTCAATTCAAAGCATATATCCTCTCCGTATTCAAACGCTGTGGTTGGGACGTTTTTA
>JAEEGG010028946.1_pt1 | contig 10377 bp, 11 predicted proteins | sample 9134161 | NCBI WGS metagenome assembly JAEEGG01 (sample SAMN16246543, study PRJNA631951) | gut metagenome | biome: gut microbiome; feature: rumen; material: CR-attached | host: Bos | place: Iran: Karaj | collected 2018-10 | reverse complement strand
AGTCGGCACCTTTCAGATCGACTTCAATCTTGTCGAGCCACTCTTGAGTGGTCGGCGCGGTAAACTCGGTAAAGAGCTTTTCTTTGTTTGCCATAGTTACAGTGCTAAATTATTATATAAGTTTGTTTTAAGTTCCACCTAACGGGCTACAAAGATACAAACTTTTTAGTCAAAATAGTCGTTTGAATTGTGAAAGAAATAAAAAATCAGTTTTTATTCAAAATAATGTGCACAAAATAGCTTATTCTGAGCAATATTTTGTAACTTTGCACCCAAATTGGCAAGAAAATTTGAGATATATAAAAGTTAGTAAGAAAAATGGAATCATTTCAGTGGTTGAAAGACCTATTTACGACGACTGACTCTGTAGCGCATATCGCGTTATTGTATGCCATAGTCATTGCCATCGGTGTCTATTTGGGAAAGATCAAGGTGTTCGGTATCTCGCTGGGTGTTACCTTTGTTCTTTTCGCAGGTATTCTGGCTGGACACATTGGGTTTACTGCTCCCACCCCGATTCTGACGTTTGTTCAGGATTTCGGACTGATACTCTTTGTGTTTATGATTGGTATGCAGGTGGGACCAGGTTTCTTTGAGAGCTTCGGAACAGCAGGTATTAAACTCAACGGACTGGCTGCCAGTGCCATTCTGCTGAATATCCTTGTGATGTTTGCCTGCTATTACATTTTCTTCGACACTTCCAACACTGCCAGCCTTCCCATGATGGTTGGTACGCTCTATGGTGCTGTCACCAACACCCCAGGTCTTGGTGCTGCCAACGAGGCGCTGAACACGGTATTCCCCAATGGCGCCCCACAGATTGCTTCTGCCTATGCCTGTGCTTATCCGTTAGGTGTGCTGGGCATCATTGGTGCCATTGTATTAATAAGGTACGCGTGTAAGATAAAACTGGAAGACGAAGAGAAGCAACTCTTGGAGATGGAGGGAACGAAGACCAATAAGAAGCCCTACAAGATGCACTTGGAGGTCACGAACCAATACCTTGAAGGAAAGACGCTCTTACAAGTACATGACTTCCTGAACCGTGACTTCGTGATTTCCCGTCTGGTTCATGAGGGAGAGTTGTGCATCCCTAACCGCGATACGATCTTCCACTTAGGCGACCAGATGCTGATCGTCTGTGCAGAGGCAGATCATGAGGCCATCATGGCCTTTATTGGTCCGAAACTCGACATCGACTTTGAGCAACAGGATCAGCCTCTGGTATCGAAGCGTATCCTGATCACTAATCCGAAGATTAACGGTAAGACCCTTGCTTCGATGCACTTCTCCAGCGTACATGGTGTGAACGTCACCCGTGTGACCCGCCATGGTTTGGATCTCTTTGCATCTGCCTCACTTCCCCTGCAGGTAGGTGATAAGATTATGGTGGTGGGTCCTGAGGATGCTGTTGACCGTGTAGCCAATAAGATGGGTAACTCTCTCCGTCGTCTGAATGCGCCAAATATAGCCACGATCTTCGTAGGTATCTTTATTGGTCTGATCTTTGGTTCCTTCCCGCTTGCCATCCCTGGCATGCCTGTTCCTGTGAAACTGGGTCTGGCTGGTGGTCCGCTGATTATCGCCATCCTCATTGGCCGCTATGGCTACAAGATCCATCTGGTCACCTATACCACTACCTCTGCGAACATGATGCTTCGAGAGATTGGTCTGGTATTGTTCTTGGCCTCTGTGGGCATCAAGGCTGGTGACAACTTCTTTGAAACGGTGGTGGAAGGCGATGGTCTGCTCTACGTGCTGACAGGTTTCCTCATTACCGTCATCCCGATTCTGATCATTGGTCCGATTGCAAGAATACGCCATAAGTTCAATTACTTCACCATTGCAGGCATGATTGCTGGTAGTTATACCGATCCCCCTGCTCTGGCCTATGCCAACAGCATCTGTTCCAAGGAAGCGCCTGCCATCGGCTACTCGACGGTCTATCCGCTCGCGATGTTCCTCAGGATCTTCACGGCACAGATCATCGTGCTGTTCTTCTGCGGTTAGTCAAAAAGAATATCTATATAATAATCACAACAATGAATAAAGTAAAAATTCTGCTATGCGGAATGCTACTGGTTAGCGCCACGTCGGCAATGGCTCAGGGAGCCAAGAACATCCGACTGAACGAGGTGCTGACCAATAACACCGCCAGCATTGTGGATGAGTTTGGCAATCGTGAAGCCTGGATTGAGGTGGAGAACACATCGTTCACCACCTACAATATCCGAGGCATGTACTTCACGACCGACCGTTCTGTCCTCGACCCTCAGATGAGCGTTCCTGAACGTATCAAACGTATGAGTGTCATTCCCAACGGAGACCCTCGTACTCAGATTGGCGGGCGACAGCACCTTGTGTTCTACTGCAACTCGAATCCTGCTGAGGGAAAGTTGCACCTCTCGCTTCCCGTTCCCATGTCAGAACCTGTATGGATAGGATTCTACAATGGTAATGCTGTCGAACTGATCGACTCAGTCACCGTTCCTGCCCTCGCTGCAGATCAAAGTTATGCCCGTCATGGCAACGAATGGAGTGTGAAGTCGCCTGAGAACGTAACGCCTGGTATTGAGAATTTCATCAAGACCGACGAGACGAAAGATGCCAAACTGAAGCGTGAAGATCCCTACGGAGTCGGTATCACCCTGTTGGCTATGGGTATCGTATTCTTCTGTCTGGCTGTTCTCTTTGTATTCTTCTGGATCTTTGGTCTCATCATGCGGCATATGGATACAGCCAAGAAAGTGGTTAACACCCAGCCTATCAAGCCAATTACCAAGACGGTGGAGGTGACCCACGACATTGCCCATGCTACAGGAAACATCCTACAAGACGGTTTCCAGAAGAAGGGTATCGACAAAGAGGTCTATATCGCTGTCATCTCTATGGCACTGAAACAGTATCAAGATGATGTACACGACGTCGAGAGTGGTATCATCACTATCAAGTCGCACCAGACAGGATGGGCAGATGAGTCAAGTCAGATGACCCACTTCTCAAAGCCTGTCATTCCAACATCGCATCGCGCACCCAACATTCCCACAACCCCAGAAATCCATTAAGCAATGAATAAGTATCAGTATAAAGTACAAGGCGTCGATTACGACGTAGAGATCGAAGAAGTAGAGGGCAACGTAGCCAAGGTCATTGTCAACGGCATCCGTTTTGACGTGGAACTGAAGCAGCCCATCAATCCTACAAGCACCCTGAAGAAGGTGCGCGTGGAGGCTCCAAAGCCTGTAGCTCGTCCGTCTGTGGCACCTGCTCCTGCACCTGCTGCCCCCGCGGCTGCTGGCGCTGGTTCACCCATCAAGGCACCACTTCCTGGCACGATTACCGAATTGAAAGTCAATGTTGGTGACACCGTGAAGAAGGGTGATATCCTGCTTGTGCTCGAGGCTATGAAAATGCAGAACAATATTGAATCAGAGTACGACGGAACAGTGACTGCCATCACCGTGAAGCAGGGCGAGACAGTCATGGAAGGTGCCGTTCTCCTCACAATTGGATAAGCAGTTATGGATCTCGGACAATTTATCATACAGAACTTCCATGAGTTCCTCACCTATACAGCATTTGCCAATGCTACGGTGGGAAACCTCATCATGATAGCGGTAGGCGCCTTCTTCATTTGGCTTGCCATCAAGAAGGACTTTGAGCCGCTGTTGCTTGTACCCATCGGACTGGGTATCATCCTTGGAAACATCCCCTTCCGTGCAGATGCAGGATTGGAGATCGGTCTCTATGAAGACAACTCGGTATTGAACATTTTCTATCAGGGTGTGCGTCAGGGCTGGTATCCCCCACTGATTTTTCTAGGTATTGGCGCCATGACAGACTTTACGGCCCTATTAGCTAATCCGAAACTGATGTTGATTGGTGCTGCTGCCCAATTTGGTATCTTTGGAGCCTATATGGTGGCGCTGGCTATGGGGTTTGAGCCTTCTCAGGCTGCAGGTATCGCCATCATTGGTGGTGCTGACGGTCCTACGGCCATCTTCCTCAGTTCGAAGCTGTCACCCAACCTCATGGGTGCCATCGCTGTCTGTGCCTATTCATATATGGCCCTGGTACCTGTGATCCAGCCATTCATCATGCGTCTGCTCACCACTGAGAAAGAGCGTGTCATCAAGATGAAGCCTGGTCGTGAGGTGTCTCAGACAGAGCGCATCCTCTTCCCCATCATCGGATTGCTGCTCACCACTTTCATCGTGCCTTCTGGTCTTCCTCTGTTAGGTATGCTCTTCTTTGGTAACCTGCTGAAGGAAAGTGGTAAGACCACCCGTCTGGCCAAGACAGCTGGTTCTTCACTCAACGATATCGTGGTGATGCTGTTAGGTCTCACCGTTGGTTGCTCTACTCAGGCCAGCGAGTTTCTCACCTTCAATACGATTAAGATCTTCGCTTTAGGTGCGATGGCCTTCATGATTGCCACAGCCTCTGGTGTATGCTTCGTGAAGCTGATGAACCTCTTCCTGCCTGAAGGTAAGAAGCTGAATCCGCTGATTGGTAATGCTGGTGTATCGGCTGTTCCTATGGCTGCACGTATCAGTAATAACCTTGGTCTGGAGTACGATCGCCACAACTTCCTGCTTATGCACGCCATGGGTCCGAATGTGGCTGGTGTGATTGGTTCTGCCGTTGCTGCAGGCGCACTTCTGGGCTTCCTTTCATAGTAAGTTAGCAATCTTTTATAAAAATTTCCCCACTTTTCTTGTAAAAGCGGGGATTTTTTATTAACTTTGCCCGCAAAATAGGACGAAGATGAATGAGAAAACAGATTCGGAATTGAAAGGCGAGACATTTCTGCAGTGTCATCTGACCCTTCCCAATGATATCAATACGATTCCGCAGCTTAGCGAATTCATTGATTTAAATTGTGAAGAGTTGGGAGTGGACATGGTTGATACCATGAATATCAACCTGGCACTTGAAGAGGCTGTTGTCAACGTGATGAGTTACGCATATCCAGAAGGGACGGAAGGTCAGGTGGATATTGATTTGACTGCAGATGGAGATGAGATGGTTTTCATTATCACTGATTCTGGTACCCCCTTTGATCCCACCCAAAAGGAAGAAGTTGATACCACGCTTTCTGCAGAAGAGCGTCCTATCGGTGGCTTAGGCATCCATCTCGTCAGGAAATTGATGGACGACATCAGTTATCAGTATGTTGACAATAAGAATGTATTGACATTAAAAAAGAAACTTAATAAAGCATAACATTATGATTGAAATTAAAGAGAACAATGGCGGTATGTTAGCCATTCTGAACGGCCGACTTGACACACCTGCAGCAGTAAAGGCTCAGCAGGAGATTGGACCACTGCTTGAGAATGCAGACAAGGAAATCGTTTTCGACTGTACGAACCTTGAGTACATCAGTAGTTCTGGTCTTCGTCTGTTCCTGACCATCCGTAAGGAAGCATCTGTCAAGGGCGGAAAGGTTATCATTGAGAATATCAATGACGAGATCCGCAAGGTATTCATGATGACAGGTTTCTTCAACCTGTTTGAAATCAGAAATGCATAACTTCGGAAAAGGAAGACCTAAAATAGCAATCATCGACCCCAACACCCTCTCGGCGTTGGGGTTAAAGCAGATATTGATGAATGTCCTGCCCATCATGACGGTTGACACCTTTGGTTCCTTTCTGGAACTGTCAGCCAACAAGCCCGATGAGTATTTCCATTATTTCACAGCCATCAATATCGTACTTGAAAACAAGGCATTCTTCCAGGAGCGCAGACAGAAGACCATCGTCCTGACCCTCTCACGCGACACTATGTCGCAGCTGTCTGGATTCAACAGTCTCTGCACTAATGTGACGGAAGAAGAATTGATACGCTCTGTCCTCATGTTGCAGCAGCATGCACATGGTCATGGCGAGCACATGCCTCCGATGCCGACCATCCTCAACAAGAAGATTCTCTCCGACAGAGAGATAGAAGTGATGTCACTGATCGTCCAAGGCTATATCAACAAGGAGATAGCCGACAAACTGAACATCGGACTGGCCACAGTCATCACCCATCGGAAAAACATTATGGACAAGCTTGGAATGAAAAGCGTCAGTGCCCTCACCATCTACGCCGTCATGCACGGCTATGTAGATATCAACAAGATATAATATATGCCCACAGCCCTTTCACATATCACTTTTGAGAATGCATACGCTGATGTCTTCTGCTTCGACAACGGTACCGAAGTGAAGGAATATCAGGCGATGATACATGTCAGCCAGCGCAAACTCCCCTACGCCCAACAACTGGAGGCCATCATGAATGCCTATACCCAGTTGCTGGAGACACTACCTGGTACACAAGCCGTATTCAAGCGCTACTTCCTTAGTGACGCAGCCAACCAGTCTGATGATATCATCTTGGCCGATGTCACTGACTGTGCCAAGAGCTTGATCGAACAGGCACCACTTGACGGGACGAAGATTGCCCTCTGGGTCTATCTCATGACGAATGTACAGACAGGCATCGGCAAAAGTGGACTCTACGAGGTACGTCATGGCAGTTTCCGTCATCTCTGGAATGCCTCTGCCCATAACATGGCAGCCAATTCAGAGTATCAGACACGCCTGCTCTTCAACGAATACAACATGCAGTTGCTTGAAGAAGACTGCACCATAGAGGCCAACTGCATCCGCACCTGGCTGTTCGTCAATGATATCGATTTGAACTATGGTGGTGTGGTTCGTGCACGCAACCAGTTCTTCTTTACACAGGGGCTCACGGTTCACACCCATTTCATTGCCTCTACTGGCATCGGCGGACGACAGATGGATCCTAATGTGCTCACCCAGATGGACAACTATGCCATCGCAGGCATCCAGAAAGAGCAGATCCATTACCTCTACGCCCCCACCCATCTGAATCGCACCAGCGACTATGGTGTCTCCTTCGAGCGTGGCACCTATATCGACTATGCCGATCGTCGCCACGTACTCATCTCTGGTACAGCCTCAATCAACAACAAGGGTGAGGTGATGTATCCGAAAGACATCGTCAAGCAGACCCATCGCATGTGGGAGAATGTGGAAGCCCTGCTGAAAGAGGCTGACTGCACCTATGACGAGGTCAGTGAGATGGTGGTCTATCTGCGCGATGTGGCTGACTACGAACTGGTGCGTGATCTCTACGAGGAGCGTTTCCCTGGAAAGCCCTACGTCATCGTACAGGCACCCGTCTGCCGACCTTCTTGGTTGATCGAGATGGAGTGCATGGCCGTGAAGCAGATCTCTGCCCCAGCACATCCAGCATTCTAATGATATGGGTAAAATCATCATCGCAGGCATCGGCCCTGGTAGCAAAGAGGACATCACGCCTGCCGTACTCGAGGCAGTACGACTGGCTGATGCGATTGTAGGCTACAAATACTACTTCCAGTTTATTGAACCATACGTCAAAGATGGATGCCAGTGTATCGACACAGGCATGAAGAAGGAGCGTGAACGGGCTGAACAGGCTTTCCTTTTAGCGGAAACTGGTAAGACGGTGGTGGTGATTTCCTCTGGTGATGCAGGTTTATACGGCATGGCACCACTCGTTTATGAGATGGCTGAAGCCAAAGGTGCTGACATCACTATCGAGACATTGCCAGGTATCTCAGCCTTCCAAAAGGCGGCCTCACTGCTGGGGGCGCCTATCGGACACGACACCTGCATTATCTCACTCTCCGACCTGATGACACCTTGGGAGGTCATCGAGCGTCGTATCAAAGCTGCTGCGACAGGCGATTTCGTAACAGCCATCTATAATCCCAAATCCCATGGACGTTATTGGCAACTCTACCGTTTGCAGGAGCTGTTCCTGATGGAGCGTTCTGCAGACACGCCTGTAGGATATGTGCGTCAGGCAGGACGCCCTGAGCAGGAAGTGAAAGTCACCACCCTGGGCGCCTTCGATCCTGAAGATATCGACATGTTCACAGTCGTTCTGATTGGCAATTCTCAGTCGTATATAGCTGATGGTAAGATAATTACCCCTCGCGGCTACTATCGCGCGACAGCTACGGAGGGCGAGAAGATTGGTCAGAACATCATGATAGAATCGTTCCGCACCATTGCTGGGGAACTGAAGAAAGACTATCCGCTCGATCACAAGTGGGCCTTGTTGCACGCCATTCATACCACTGCCGACTTCGATATGGAGGACATCCTCTATACAGATCCCAAAGCTGTGGAGACATTATATAATAAGGTAAAGGATGGTTCACTGAAAACCATCGTGACAGATGTGACGATGGTGACAAGCGGCATCCGCAAGGGAGCGCTGTCTCGTCTGGGTGTCGAGGCGAAATGCTATCTGAGTGATCCACGAGTGGCAGAGATGGCTCAAGCGCAGGACATCACACGCACGCAGGCTGGCATCCGCCTCGCTGTAGAGGAACATCCTGATGCACTTTTTGCCTTTGGCAATGCCCCAACGGCTCTGATGGAACTCTGCGATCTGATCCGCAAGGGCAAGGCCCATCCTACTGGCATCATCGCTGCCCCTGTAGGTTTTGTACATGTACGCGAGTCGAAGCACATGGTAAAACCTTTCCGCGACATCCCCAAAATCATCGTTGATGGCAGAAAGGGAGGCTCCAATCTCGCAGCCACCCTCTGCAATGCCATCCTGACCTTCGATGATGCAGCCCAACTTAAACCAGGTCGCGACCTATGAAGTTTATCGTCATTGGGATTTCTGATGCGCCAGAGCCGAGTTTTTCCACAGAGGCGCTGGCGATTATCAAGCAGGGCAAGGTCTTCTCTGGTGGCAAGCGCCATCATGAAATCGTAGCCCCACTGTTGCCTGCAGATGCCCAATGGATCGACATCACAACGCCACTCGATGCTGTCTTCGAACAATACCAGCCGATCGTCTCTGATATCATCGTCTTCGCCAGTGGCGATCCCTTGTTCTTCGGCTTTGCCAACACCATCCGCAAGAAGATGCCTGAGGCAGAGATCACGCTCTACCCTACTTTCAACTCCATACAGATGTTAGCCCATCGCCTGGTGATGCCTTACCACGATATGCGCATCGTCTCGCTGACAGGTCGTCCTTGGCCTGAGTTCGACAAGGCACTGATTGAAAGGACGGAGAAGATCGGCATACTGACCGATAAGGAACATACCCCAGCAGCCATCGCCCAACGTATGATAGACTATAGCTACACCAACTATCAGATGCATGTGGGTGAACATCTGGGCAATCCTGAACTCGAAAAGGTCACCACCCTGTCGCTTGAAGAGGCTACCCATCGTGACTTTTCCATGCCCAACTGCGTGATTCTTTCTCACAATGGGGACAGTCCCCTTTGTGAGAGACGTTTTGGCATTCCTGACGCTGAGTTTGCACTATTGGACGGAAGAGAAAAGATGATTACAAAGATGCCTATCCGTTTGCTAACACTCCAGGCACTCGACTTGCCTAACAGACGCGTCTTCTGGGACATCGGCTTCTGCACTGGCAGTGTCTCTATCGAAGCCCGTCTGCAGTTCCCCCATCTACAAGTCTGCGCTTTCGAAATCCGTCCTGAGTGTGAGGCAATCATTCAAGAAAACACCCATCGCTTTGGTGCCCCAGGCATCGACATTCATATCGGCGATTTCCTGGAGACTAACATCTCTGCCTTACCTCGTCCGGATGCTGTGTTTATCGGAGGTCACGGAGGCCATCTAAAAGAAATCATGGCGAAGGTGATGACAGTCTTAGCACCTGGCGGCGTCATCGTATTCAACAGTGTCACCTCACCAGTTGTTTCCCAAATGACAGACCGCCCAGCAAGTCGCCAGCTATGGGATGAGGCTTGCACCACTCTCCATTTGTCGCAGGAGCCCCCTCTCCAGATCCAACTCAACGACTACAACCCCATCGAGATCCTCAAGGCAACATTCGCCTAAAATCAATAAAAATATTTACATTACAAATCTCATTTCTTCTCATAAGAAGACGGCTATTAAGGAGAAAAATTGCTAGCATTAAATGCAAAAACTGCAAGGATTAATGCTCGCAATATTTTCTATTAATACCACATTTTACTGCTATTTGGCTGTGCTGCGAAGTTACTTTACAATGAGCGTGTCACATAACAACGATACTTACGACAAAAATTATAAATTAATACGTCATATACTAACTATATAAGTATTATATAATTTATATTATTATTAATATAATATTTATATTATATTAATAATAATATAAATCTAATTAAAATGTTAAATACATAATAATTTTAAGATTTTGTCGTAAGTTATTTGGTTATTCCAAATATTTTTTGTACCTTTGCACCTGAAATAATAACCTACGAATCATAAGCATGATGACAGAAACAACAACCCACAATCGTCCACTCATCGAACAGAACCTGGA
>JAEEGG010028941.1_pt1 | contig 10379 bp, 10 predicted proteins | sample 9134161 | NCBI WGS metagenome assembly JAEEGG01 (sample SAMN16246543, study PRJNA631951) | gut metagenome | biome: gut microbiome; feature: rumen; material: CR-attached | host: Bos | place: Iran: Karaj | collected 2018-10 | reverse complement strand
CTGAAGGACATCCATAGCGATGCTCAGTTGGCGGATGTTCGGGCAGAGCGTCTCGATGGTGACCTGCTCCTGAGAGTAGAGCTCCATGTAAGCCAGATCGAGTTGCTCCAGTTCTGCCGCTATATACCCCCAATCGTCACCGATCACCTCCTGTTCGTAGCGGATATAGAACGGTTCGTAGTGCAACTTTTCGTCCAGAACGATCTCGCGGGAGTGTTGTTCATCGGTATTGATGAGGCGCACGCAAAGGATCGCAGCACCAAGGATTCCGCCAATCACGATTGGCTCTTCCGTCGGTTTCGGGAACGTATAGATGAGTTTGTGCCCCTGGTAGCGCAGGTGGTCATCAAAGATATAATCTTCAAGCATAGTGATTAATTAACGACTGATAATACGCTTGTTCGTCAGCAGTATCACGCCCAGCGTCAGGCATTCGGCAACGGGAACGGCGAGCCACAGGCCTTGCGGGAAAATAAAGACAGGCATCATAATAAATGCCGGAATAAGGAAAATCAATCCACGGAGCAACATGTAGATTGTAGCCCGTGTGTTCTGCTCGGTGGCCTGGTAATAGCCGATAATGGCTATATTCATCGCGAAGAAGATAGCCGAATAAGCGAACAAAGGCAGACCGTTGATTGCAATCTCGTAGGCCTTTGTGCCTGCTTGCAGGAAAAGACCGACAAGGGGCTTGGCGCATAGGGTAAGAAAGGCTGTTGCCAACACACCGCAGACGGTAGCGGTACTGAGGCTGATCCGAAAGGCCCGTTGTACTCGGTAGCGATTGCCTGCCCCGTGATTGAAACTGATGATCGGTTGAGCAGACTGTGCCACTGCATTGTTGACCATGAACACGATAGGATACAGATAGCAGGCTACGCTGAAGGCGGCTACACCGTCTTCGCCCAGCTCGCGTAGGAACATGTAGTTGCCGGTAAGCAATAGTACGGACATGGTCAGCTCACCCAGCATAGAGGGAAAACCGCTGCGCGCCATAGAGCCGATATTGCGTGCTGTCATTGACAAATCGGCACGGCAGAACTTGAGCCGGATAAACCTGACAGTCTTGGCACGGAAGAAGATGTACCACACTACCATTGCTGCGGCAGTAGCGCAGCTGATCGACGAGGCGATGCCTACACCCGCTATACCAATCCGCATCGGGAAAACAAAGAGCCAATCCAGAAATATATTCAGCAAGCCGGGAAAGATTTCCAACGAGGCGGCGAACTTGGGCGAGCCGTCCAAGCGGATGACGAAGGTGCCAATCAGCTGGATGACGATGCAGATACAGCCCGGAAGGATAGCAAGCAGATACTCCTGACATAAGGGCAACAGCGCATTGCTGCTACCCAAAAGACGCAAGAAAGGAACGCGGAAGAGAAAAACTGCAAGTGCCACAATGACCATCAGCGAGGTAGCAACCGCGAAGGCTTGGGTGATGTAGGTATTGGCTGTACGGCTGTCGTTTTGCGCGAGGTGGATACTTGCCACCACCGACACGCCCGCACCGAACATGAGCGCAATGCCCGTGGTGATCAAAAACAAAGGCGCAACAATATTGATCGCCGCCAAGGCATTGCTCCCTACACCCTGACCGACGAATATACCGTCGGCCACAGTAAATAGGGAGGCAAACACCATGGACAGCAACGTAGGATAGAACAGACTGTTAAACAGCGGACTAACCCTCGTCTTCTCAAAATCTATACTGTCTCTTTCTTTGTCTTTGATCTTTTGGGCCATATTGCTTGAATCGGTTACGGCATACGGCAAAGGGTCGCTTATCATCCACCGTAATGATGTTGCCGAGAATTATGGTCTGTTTCATATTCTTTTTACTTTTTCCTGTAACCCATAACCTTTCAAGGCATATAATAATTGGTTAGGAAGTACGTGCGCTCCCAATCGACGATCTTGAGTTCGGCTTCCTTGGCAGTGTGGATGTCATGCTCGTCGAGCACCATCACCTGCTTGTCTTTCAGGTTATAGAGCGGCCACTGTTTTGCCTTGCCGTCCGGCGATTCGGCGGCGCTGAGGGAAGGATTGCCGGTTTTGGCGAATTGTACCCACATCTTGCGTACGGTACGGCAGAAAGTCTCGTCATAGGCTCTGCCTGTGAAGTCCTGCAACTCAGGATGGGCAAACACTACCGACAGCTCTGACGCATGTCCGGCTTTAATCAGCGGAAGGGAGGATTCCACGGTGTAGAAGAAGGTGTACGACTTGCCGCCGGCTTTGGTCTGCTCCTCCGACAGACGAATCTGCGGAGCGATGAACATGATCTGACTGAACAGGCGAACGGTAGCTTCGTAACTCTCACCCGGGATATCATGGCAGTAGCTCTCTACCTTTTTCTTCTCATCCTCCGTCAGTTGCGCGAGTTTCTCCTCCAAACGTCCTCCTGCCCACGCATTCCATACATCCACACCGGTGACGCCGAGGAAGGTGTTCATCTCGTCCTTGTTGCAGCCCATGAGGAACGTGATATCCTTGGCTGCACCGTTGGCGTACGCTTCCCACGTATTCAGGGGCAGGTGAATGCCGTCGCGCTCGGGCATAGTGCGTATGCCGAGTACCTGGTAGAAGCCGAACAGAGGTGTCCATGCGTTCGTTATCTCCTCGGCACTGAGTTTCATCAGATCGGCTACGGTCTTGCAGCCAAGCGCTTCCATCACCTTGTCGGTAACGGCGATAGCCTGCTCTGCGCTTCTCGTCTGGGCGGGTGCACCGCTCTGCAAGATGACGCGATGGAAATATTGCTGCGAACCCTTGAGCAGCGGCAGCAGACTGCAACTTGCCGCGCCGGCTGACTCGCCCCAGATGGTCACATTGTCGGGATCGCCGCCGAAGGCTGCGATATTCTCATGCACCCACTTCAGTGCCTTCAGTTGATCCAAGAGTCCAAGGTTCTGGGCATCGGGATAGTCCTTGCCGTCCGGCAGGTGCGACAAGTGGAAGAATCCGAAGAAACTGACGCGATACGTGATGGTTACAACAATGACTTCGGGATTTTCTTGGATGAGTCTATGGCAATCATACTGCGGATCTGTCGTGCCGCCCACATCGAAAGCGCCACCATAGATCCATACGATCACCGGCTTCTTCGTTGCTGCATCGTCCGCTTTCCAAAGGTTCAGATACAGGCAGTCCTCCCCCGTAGGATACAAGGCTGCCGGATCTCCGGACGCCTGAACAGGCGATTTGCCATAGTGATAGGCCTCATATACACCCTCGTCCGGCGTCACATCCACCGGCGCTTTCCAACGCAAGTTGCCTACCGGCTGCTGACCTACAAACGGAATACCTTTATAGGAGATGATGTTCTCCGCCTTTTGACCGACGAAGGTGCCATTGATACACTTGACGGCCAGCGAACGGTCGTAATTGCCGTCAGTAATCTTTTGGTTCTCACCGTACTGCGGCATCAGTTGTTTTTCTGTTTCGATCATGGTCGTATGATTATTTAGTCCATTGATTAAAGCGTATAATACTTGGTCAGGAAATAGGTGCGCTCCCAGTCCACGATCTTGACATCAGCCTCCTTGGCGGGATGGATGTCGAACTCGTCGAGCACCATAACCTGTTTGTCTTTCCGATCGTAGAGCGGCCACTGTTTTGCCTTTCCGTCAGGCGATTCGGCGGCGCTGAGGGACGGACAACCGGTCTTGGCGAACTGCACCCACATAGCACGCATGGTCTTGCAGAAAGTCTCGTCAAAAGCTCTGCCTGTATCTGCGGTGAACTCCGGATGATTGAACACTACCGCTAACTCAATAGCGTGCCCGCACTTCATGATCGGATCGGGTGACTCGGGCGTAAAGTAATAGGTGTAACATTTGCCGCCGGCTTTGGACTGCTCCTCAGAGATGCGGATGGTCGGTGCAATAAACCAACTCTGGCTGAACACGCGGCTGTCGGGCTCGTAGTAGTCGCCCTTCACATCGCGCATGTAACTCTCCACCAGCGCTTTTTCGTCAGCAGGCAAATGGGCAAACTTCTCCTGCTTGCGCGCGACAACCCAGTTGTCCCAACCTTCCTTTCCGAAACTGGAAACGAAGAAATCCATCTCATCCTTGTTGCAACCCACCAGAATCGTGATATCTTTCGCAGCGCCGTTGGCGTAAGCGGCAAAGGTATCAACCGGCAGGATGCGCCCGTCCCGTTCGGGGAACTGGTGGCAGAAGTTAACCGCCGAAGCCTCCAAGAGTTTTTCGCCATCCACCTTCAATAGGTCAGCAACGGTCTTGCAGCCGAGCACTTCCATAAGTTTATTCGTGCATGCGATACCTTCTTCCGGCGTTCGCGTCAGGTTCACGGAACCGCTCTCGGCTATCAACCTCTTAAAATACTGCTGTGAACCCGGAACCAACGGTTGCATGCTGCAACTTGCGCCACCGGCCGACTCACCCCAGATGGTCACATTGTCGGGGTCACCGCCAAAGGCGGCTATATTCTCGTGCACCCACTTGAGCGCTTTCTGCTGGTCAAGCAGTCCTAAGTTCTGTGCATCGGGATAATCTGCGCCATCGGACAAGTGCGACAGATGCAAGAAGCCCATCACGCCCAAACGGTACGCAATCGTTACGACGATGATATCCGGATGCTCTTTCAAGAGATTGACACAGTCGAACATCGGGTCAATCGTTCCGCCTGCCTCGAACGCACCGCCATGAATCCATACCATAACCGGTTTCTTCGCCGTCGTATCGTCCGACTTGAAGACGTTAAGATACAGGCAGTCCTCGCTCCAATAATACATGGAGCCTACCTCAAACGACGCATTACCATAGGCACTCTTGGCATTGTAATACGCCTCATAGATGCCGTCGTTCGGTACGATGTCCACCGGAGCCTTCCAGCGCAGATCGCCCATCGGCTGCTTGCCGACATAGGGAATACCTCGGAACACAGTTATATTCTCCGTCTTTCTGCCGACGAAAGTTCCGTTGATGCACTTGACGGCGAGTGACGGATCGTAATGACCATCGGTGATTGGTTTGTTCTCCCCACCGTACATCTCTTTCAGTTGTTCTCTGATCTCATCCATTGGATTTATGAATAAATGTGGTTAGTATAATTGCTGTAAAAATTCTTTGTGTGTGCAAAGTTACAAAAAAAATCTGACATATGCAAATATCCGCCGAATATTTTGACGTTTTTCTGCTATCTTTCTACAATCTTCACTTTTGGGCGTCTTTCAGAAACTTTTTTTAGGAAAAATTTGCAAATTCGAGAAATTTTTACTGCCTTTGCATGCTTTTGCACACTTTGCACGCAAAATGTTTGGAAAATAGAACTGATGCGATAATTTTAACCCAAAAAACTTAAGAAAAATAGATTTATTGATTTTCTTTAATCGAATCTTTATTTAACTGCTTCATTTTACAAGCAATTTCTTATCTCGTTTCACTCGAACGATTGCTTGACATGAATCACTCAAATAAATCTTCCGATTTTTGCAAAATCAAAATCAATAAATCTTCAAAAATGCCAAAAAATTCCAAAAATGATTTTCAAATCGAAAAGTCACAATATACTCATAAGGCACAGAATATAAGTTATTTATAGAATACATAACAAAAGTTAACGCAACAGTAGTATTTGGAAAAATACATTTAGCAAATAGTCCAGGGCGAACAAACGTGACAGAAAGAGGTAGACCGTAGGTAAGTATAAAAGAAAAACCGCCGACTCGTCACGAGCCAGCAGTCGCATGAAGTTACTTTAGTTAAGGTAAGATTTTTCGTCCTCTCTGATTACAATAATTGATTTTTCGAAATCACGTACATAGATTATAGTCTTTATAAGGTCCTTTCATAATGAGTCTAATATTTTACGTTAACAAATCCTCTCATATCATACTTCCGACCGTCTCTAATCACATAAACATGACCATCCTCTACGACCTTAAAGAATTTCACTTCATTGGCTTGTATTGGAGTCAACTCTGCCGCTACACTTTTATTCACCTTGTATATGTCATTTTGTGTATATTTGATGGTCCTCCAGCCATAGTCGGGAATAAGTTCATCGCGCTGCAAGTTCTTGGATATCCAAAGGCGATACTCGCCAGCATACATATGCAAGGCAGACGAGAAAGTGAAACTGTTCGCTCTTCCGAAATCATGCAACAAAGTGCCATCTTCGCTATATAGGCGCAAAAGATATACATTGTTGTAAGTAGGTGCACTCTGGTCCCTGTACAATACCAACATCTCATAGGTGTTGCTATCGTCATCGAAAGTACATTTAGATAACTGCACAGATATTATAGCAATCAAATGACCACCGGGAATATGGAATTGCTTCATAGATTGGAATGAATAATCCTCGTTGTAGATAGTAATTGTAAATGTACTATCTTCATTGCTAAGCAATTCGGAATAGTAGGCATTTCCATATAACTCATCCACATTATCCTCATACATCAAACTTTCCTTAGTTTGCCGGTTGATAGAGTTATAAAAGAATCCTGTACCTTCATATGAATGCTGAAGGGTTAAAACTTGTGCGTCTGTCAGAACAGCGCACGAAACCAATAAAAGAACTAAAAATTTCCTCATAATGTTTCAATTTATTTGTTATCAATTTCAATTATCTGAATAGCTTTTTCTTTACGGATAGAACGCTCTTCCGTATTGATACGCTCCATAGCCTTCACATAGTAATCTGATGGACTGGTACAAATCTTATAGTATTCATCCACACTAATAATATGCCTGTCTCTGGCATCGATTAACTTATAATAATTCCAATGAGGCATAGAGCCAAAAGGAAGGCATATCATCACTTCTTTGCAGAACAGATCCACCAAATCTGCAATATACAATTGTCTCATCAAGTCTGCGTTTCCGAATGAGCTTTCAGCTATCCCAACGCCCGTCCGCAAAAATTTTATATACCTTCGAAATGCAGCATATATCGGTTCTAAATAACCCGGTTCGGGTGTTTTGTTATCAATATATCCCATGACATGCTTTTTCAAATCAAAGCCACGTTCAACGGCATAGTGCAAGTCCGAAACCTTAACGTATGTCTCAAGTCGGTCTTCAAAATCAGTTTCCCATAATTCCAACTCAAAATAAAACTTGTCGCTCGGACGGAAAAAATGCGTATTACCTTCCGGCAAGTACGGATCAACAGCGATACAAAGCGATTCCATAACGTAGAAATTTTAGTAGTTAATAAAGTTACAGCGTGACTCGTTTCGAATCACGCTGCAAAATTACTACATTATGCTTTCACAAGATGAAAGTAAGTGAATTTATTTGAAAAATTCTTCGTAATAGGGGGACTGAACAAAGGCATAGTAGTGTTTCAAAACCCCATCGTAAAAATCTTCATATGACATACGAGCACTTGGATGGTAACTACATAAAATAACAGACTTAGATGGGAGATGAAGTGTAACGCTTGCTTCATATTCCCCTACTTTTTCAAGAGATGGAACATGGGTTATCTGTGTTCCATCTTTGGTGAGATATTCTTGAACAAATTTATAGATACGCTCGTTTGTACATACAAAAATATGAGGCTGTAAAATATCAAGCTCTTCATATAGTAATTTTCTATATGCATCCAAATATTCTTGCAAAACATCATCGTCTATACTAGCTTTACCCGCTTGCTTCTTACACTCTATAAGTGCAAAAGGTTCTTCACGAAAACTCTTCTGAATATCCTCGAAATGGGTGTAGATAACCGTATTGGGTATTAAATCATCTAAGTTTGATACAGGTTTCGCTTTCTTAATGCCCCATACGATTTGAGCTATGTTTTTTAAGAATTTGCTTGATACGTTCCAATTTCGAGTTTTTTGCCGCTTCTTTTTAGGTGTATCGTCAGTATTCAATGGAATAAGCCAATTGCGGGTGTCGTCAGCCCATGGAGCACCATCCTTTTCTTTTTGGTTCTCATCTTTAATCAAGATAGCAATACGTTTTTTATCTCGTTCCCACTCAACTTCAATATCCTCTTCAGACTTACCGCGCTTGCGCATAATGCCGTCACAAACAAGACAATAATGCTGATCACCATCCTTTTCGTCTTTTCCAATATTTTCTGTACGCTTATACCATCTTTCAAACAAACCATTCATATCGTCAGGAATGGACTTGATGTAACCCAGCTGGGCATTTCTCTGTGGATTTTCCATATTAACTAATTATTTAGAGGGTTAAACATATCCAACTGACGGCTTGCATGCCATTCTTCGACACGTGCCTGCCGCTCATTTTCGTGCGCTTCACACCAACGGGCATAGAATTGGTTATAATACCAATAACCTTTGCGAAGGTCGGTATCTATCTTATCCAAGGTACGACGAACCGACAGTAAGTCCTTGCTAAATGAACGTAGCTCTTTTTCGGTCGGGTCGCTCGTCTGGTAGCGTTCCATTCGTTGCAAAATATCCGCAACTTTGTTTTCAATTGTTGCTTCCATCAGTCTTGATATTTTGAAAGTTGATACTCTAAATCTTTGCGGAACTCGGCACGCAACCATTGGGGCTTTAAGACCTCTAAAACCGAGCCATGCTTGCGCAGTTCCTGTTTGAACTCAAACGCCGGTACAAGGTTATATCTGAAGATAGAGAATTGCTCTTGACGTTCAATCTCCGTTTGTGAAGGGTGCAAGGGCAACGAGCGCAAAAAATTAGCTTGGTATGCCTCTATCTTGATTTCAACCTCTTGAGGCTGATCTTCCATGCCGCTCACTCCATACACATTGCGAAAATAGAACTCCGCATCAAAGTCCTTCGGCAGTCGATATTTCAGCGTGGTAGGTTCCAAGGCATGAACGCGATCGAGGGAATAGATGAGCGTCTTATCTCTTCCTACGGAATGCGCCAACATATACCAACGCTGCTTGAACATCTTGAGACAATATGGCTCAACCTTAAAAGTAGAAGGCTCTGTTTTAGCGTAGCCTTGGTAAGTCATTTCCAAAACGCAGTTATCGCGCATGGCTTCTACAACAGTAGAGAGGAATTTCTCGCCGGAAGGAACCTCTTCGTACAAAATGCGATGACGCAGTTCCTTACTATCTTTGATAAGCGAGTTCATGGCAAAGAGTTGGAACATGCGATTACGCCAATCGTCGCTATGCAAGTTGTTCCCATCCTCAATGTAGTACTCACCGTGCGTATTGCATTTGATGGTGACATCGAAGAGCAGTTCAACATTATTGCGCCAGCGATGGAATGTACATTCCGGAATAGAATCCGTCTTGTAATCATTCACGGATGCACGCGCCCACTTATCATCAATAGCGGCGCGGGTAATTGGACCGCGTGCAATAGTGTTTACAAGCCAGATGTAACACTCAAAGAGATACGATGTTGATGATTTGTTCATAATGCGATTTTGTTTGACGCTGCAAAAGTACAACTTTCTTCTTTCACAAAATGAAAGTCGATGCAAAATTAGTACATTTTTTTCAAAAAAACAAATTTTGATCGTTAAAAATGAAAAAAAACTTGCTTTTTCCGCGTTAGGGATTGGAAGGGCTTCGGTATTGTGCAATAATGCGGAACTTGTGAACCCCCTGCAAAGCCGGACGCTCGCAGGGTGTATGTGCAGCCGGTACAGCAAAGGGCTGTAGTCACCCACCGGAGGTAGTTGCAGCCACCGGCAGGTAGAGTGAAGGACGCAGCTGTTTAGTCCAGGGCGAACAAACGTTGAAGAAAGTGGTAGACCGTAGGTAAGTATAAAAGAAAAACCGCCGACTCGTCACGAGCAGGCGGTCTGATAATAGCGTTTGCTATGAGCAAGCGTCCACCAGTGTACACTTACACATCTGCGGTGCAAAGGTACTGCTTTTTATTGAGATATGCAAGTCATATCCAATACCTCTTCCATTGCAGAGCCTGCTCGGTAGTAACACCGTATAGAGTACAATATATTTCCAATTGGGACTGAGTATAACGAGAGCCAAGCAGTTTCCAAACACAACCGGCTTTGTGTTTGGTCTCGGTTTCTGCATCGACAGTCATTTCATCGACGTACTCGGGCTTGAGACTAAAAGGGTAAATCGGATGCATCTCCTTCTGAATCGGGTTTTTCATCGAAATTACAGTCACCTTCTCGATAGTTTTCATAGAAATTGATACTAGATACAATATTTTCAAAGCACGAAATAAGTAAATCATATAATTCAGGTGCATTGTCGTAGAATATAATCCGAACATGTTTCGTCCATCCTACACTTGCTATCAATGTGTACCGATACGGGCAAATTCTACGCTTATCGCACTTCCGAAATCGAAGTACATAAATTGTTCCGTCATTACGATTTAAAGCTTGAGATGCTTCTGCTAAAACATCTCTTGTGTAAGCAATTTCATCATTAACATCTCTAGTCACATGCACAAAATCAAC
>JAEEGG010028939.1_pt1 | contig 10379 bp, 8 predicted proteins | sample 9134161 | NCBI WGS metagenome assembly JAEEGG01 (sample SAMN16246543, study PRJNA631951) | gut metagenome | biome: gut microbiome; feature: rumen; material: CR-attached | host: Bos | place: Iran: Karaj | collected 2018-10 | reverse complement strand
CGGGAAATGCCGTTGGGAAAGATCCATCTGCACAACATGAGTCTTGCAGCTCAATACGGCTGTATCATCGTCCCGCCGATGCTGACCTTTTATAACGGACCCCGGACGGTAGAAGACCAGATCCATCATGTGGTGGGTAAAGTACTGCTGCAATTCGGAATCATCTATGAACGGATGAAGTCCTGGGGAGGAAGGCGGTAGCGGATATGTTTGAACTTATGAAGGGAGAAGGCAGATATAAGGTTCGCCTTCAGGCGCTGGCTGCCGATGGCAACGGGCTGGTGGTTTTTATCACCGGCGGGGAGCGGCCCCATTTAGGCGGTACAGCCCTGGCATCGCTGCCGCCGCAAGGCTGCGGGGATCTGTCCCATTGCGACACCTGGGATATCACACTGCCCGGTCATAAAGACAAAGAACTGGCCCGGGAGCTTGCGCGGAAAATCTGCCTCGCTGTGGGCGAACCTGTTTCCGTAAATGTGGGAATTCACACAGACAATGCTTCCGGGGAAGAGATTCTGTATCTCTGCAGTCAGGCAGAGGAACTGGCGGAACGGTTTATCAGCCAATATATTGTAAATAGGGAAAAACACGGTTGACAGAGGCTGTAAATTTTTACATAATCTAATAAAATAAATTAAAATGTGTTCAGGAGGAATGAAACATGGCAAAGAAGGCACCCCACAGATTATATTTAACGGAAGACCAGATCCCGGCAGCGTGGTATAACCTGCGGGCGGACATGAAGGAAAAACCGGAGCCTATGCTGAATCCCGCAACGGGTAAACCGGTATCCGAGGAAGATTTGTATCCTGTTTTCTGCAAAGAACTGGCCCATCAGGAGATGGATAACGATACTCAGTATATCGAGATTCCCCCTGAAGTGCTGGAGATGTACAAGAACTACCGTCCGTCCCCGTTGTGCCGCGCCTACAATCTGGAAAAAGCGCTGGATACCCCGGCGAAGATCTACTATAAATTTGAAGGCAACAACACGTCCGGCAGCCACAAGCTGAACAGCGCCATTCCCCAGGCTTATTATGCCAGGAAGCAGGGGCTGAACGGTGTGACCACGGAAACCGGCGCGGGTCAGTGGGGTACGGCCCTGGCCGAAGCCTGCTGCTATTTCGGCCTGCCGCTGGAAGTGTTCATGGTGAAGGCTTCCTATAATCAGAAACCGTTCCGCAAAGCGATTATGCAGACCTTTGGCGCCAGCGTGATAGCAAGCCCCAGCAATACCACCAATGCGGGCCGGGCGATCCTGGCGGATAATCCTGATAACCCGGGAAGTCTGGGCTGCGCCATCTCAGAAGCGGTGGAACGGGCTGTTTCCGGCGACAATGTGAAATACGTACTGGGTTCCGTGCTGAACCAGGTGCTGCTGCACCAGTCCATTGTAGGTCTGGAAAGCGCCAAAGCCATGGAGTTGCTGGATGAATACCCCGACGTAGTGGTAGGCTGTGCCGGCGGCGGTTCCAACTTAGGCGGCCTGATTGCGCCCTTTGCCAAAGACAAACTGCAGGGTAAGGCCAATCCCCGTCTGGTAGCCATTGAGCCTGCCTCCTGTCCGTCCCTGACCCGGGGCCGTTACGCCTATGACTTCTGTGACACCGGTAAAATTACACCCATGGCGAAAATGTACACCCTGGGCTGCACCTTCACCCCGTCGCCGATTCATGCGGGCGGGCTGCGTTACCACGGTATGGCGCCCATCCTGTCCAAGTTGTACCATGACGGCTATATGGAAGCCAAAGCCGTGGTACAGACCAATGTGTTCGAAGCGGCGACGCTGTTCGCCAAATACGAAAGCATTCTGCCTGCGCCGGAATCCGCCCATGCGATTCTGGGCGCCATTGAAGAAGCAAAACGCTGCAAGGAAGAAGGCCGCAGTGAAACCATCCTGTTCGGTCTTACCGGTACCGGCTTCTTTGATATGCTGGCTTATGAAAACTACCAGGCCGGCAATCTGAACGACTATATCCCCACCGACGAGGAACTGGCGGTGAGCATGGACAGGCTGCCGAAGATTCCGGGTGTTCAGGAATAGAGTATTTCCTGCGGCAAGGTACGGCGAAAGAAAAACCTGTTCAAATAAGAATTGGTCAGCTTTTCCTTAATAAAAAATGATAATAAAAACACGCTCCGGTTCTGCGAAAGAGAATTCGCGGGATCAGAGCGTGTTGCTGTTTTATTTAATATTAAATTTCTGCCAAACCGTCAGTCGTCGTCATCTTCCACGACCTGGCCGTAACCGACAAGGATGGTTCCTTTCGGTGCGGAGAGGGCCGGGCAGACGTACAGAATGACACCGGAGATTTCCGCGTAATACTCTGTGATCGTCTGGCCGAACAAATCGGTGGTACGTCCCAGCACCTGGCCTTTCTGTACAAAGTCACCGCTGTGGATGTGGTGGAACCAGCAGCCGGTCTCCAAGGATTCCAGATAAATCATGTCCGTGATATCCCGGGGATGGTAATGCCGCGGTTTGACCGGAAGTTCAAACATTTTCAGCCGCCGCAGAATGTTGCGGATATCGTCCTTATAGGCTTCAATGTCTTCGTGCAGGCAGAGCCCTGCGCCGCCCCGTTCAATTAAAATGGAGGGCAGACCGGTACTGGCTGCGTAGTTGTAAGCGCCGCCTGTTGCCAGGGAACGTACCATGTACTCCACATCAACGACCTTGGCGATACGCTTGGAGGCTTTTTCCACTTCCGGTGTCGGCTGGCCCGGGTAATATACATAGGGATGCAGGCTTTCGTGGATATCGCCGCTGTGCATGTCCACATAGTAGTCCGCAATGGTAAACAGGTTGCTGCTGATGAGGTAAGCGGTCTTGTCTGCCAGTGTCCCCAGGGGGGTGCCGGGGAAGACCCGGTTCAGGTTTTTGCCGTCTTCGGGCACGATGAATTCCCGGCGCGCCCAAAAGCCCTGGATATTGACCGGGTGCAGCAGGATCAGACAGCCGTGTACATGCTCCGGCTCGATGTCCCGGCCTAGTTCAATAGCCGCGGCAATACCCGGATATTCGCCGCCGTGGATGCCGGCGGTGATTAGCAGGGTGGGACCGTCTTCGACACCGTTGATCACCGTCAGGGGTATTTTCGTCATCGTATCGGGAACCGGCAGCATGGTCCGCAGCTTGGTTCCCCGCTTTATTTCCAGCCCGCAAATCGTCATGTCCTGTGACATTGTAAATCTCCTTTTCTATGGGAATTGATGTGAGTATTATAACATAAAATATCGATTCGTTACAAGATTTTAAAACATTTAATAATAACTATTATTAGTTTTGTTTATTATTCTTTGAATATATGTATAAAATACACTTTATAATGCTACCGAAATCATGCCGGGGAAGTTAAATGAACCTGCGTATTTACTGAATTAAGGCCCGTAATCTTCCTTGGCGTGACAATACGGGTTCAGAGCAGGATTAATTATAGTTTTCTCTTGCAAAGAATTCATCGATTTGGTATAGTAAGCGTAATAATAATCAATCTCAATAACTTGAATAAAGGGCTGTGGATAATCTTGTCAACGGGGTTTTAAAGGAGTGAAAACGATGACGAGGAGTTATACAGGCGCAGCGGTTTCCCTTCTGCTGGCAGGAATGCTGATGGTGACGGGCTGCGGCGGAACGGAAACGAAACCCGCAGAAAAACCCGGGGAAAAGGCTGCGGCAAAGCCGGCGGTCGGGCTGACGGTATACACATCCGTTTATAACGGGATGGTACAGGAAATGGCCAAGCCGGTTGTGGAACAGCAGTTGAAGGACGTGAAGGTTAACTGGCAGACGGCAGGCAGTGAAAGTGTGAAGGCAAAACTTCTGGATGAGATGAAAGGCGGTCGGGCAGAGGCGGATCTGGTGATGATCTCGGATCCGGATTTTTACCTGCAGCTGAAGAAAAGCGGAAAGCTGCTGAACTATAAGTCACCGGAGTCTGCGGAACTCGCGGAACCTGTGGACTCGGACGGCGCGTTTACGCCCATTCGCATCAGCGCCATGGTGATTGCTGTACATAACGATAAGATAAAAGAACCTCCCAGGAGCTGGAAAGACCTGCTGGATCCCAAATATAAAGGAAAGATTGCCATGCCCAATCCGAAAGTTTCAGCGACGGCGCTTGCAACGGTGGCGGCACTGACGGATAAATACGGCTGGGAATACTGGGAGAAACTGAAGGCCAATGGTGTAGTCGTAAGCAAAACGATAGACATGCGTGAAAAGTTTGCGCATGGGGAGTATCCCATCACCATTACCATGGAAGAAAGCGCGTTGAAACAGAAATTGGCCCAGGGCGTAAACGCTAACATCGTCTACCCGGAAGAGGGCAGCGTGGTGGTACCCGGCTATATCGGCATCCTGAAGGATACGAAGAACCCGGAGGGGGCCAAGAAGCTGGTGGACTGGTGGCTGAGCCGGGAAGGACAGTCGGCCATGAGCCTGGCCTATATGCACCCGGTGAAGTACGGTGTGAAAGAGCCTGCCGGAGCGCTAAAACTGGGAGACCTGCGTATTCATTCGCTGTCGGTTAACTGGAACAGGCTGGCGGTTGAAGAAAAGCAGGTTAAAGAAAAATTTGCCGCTATCATGAAGTGATTACGGTCCAGTTTTGCTCAGTTTTTTGCAGAATATACCGGTGCTGCGGTGCGATTCAAGCTGCAGCACTAAGTTAAAAAATCATAAGAAACTCAGGTGACTACGTTTGGCTAAAACCCTTGATCTTACTAACGGCCCCATTGCACGCAAACTGCTGCTGTTTGCGCTGCCCCTGCTTGGCGCCAGTCTGATTCAACAATTATATACGACCGTTGATATTCTTTTTGTCAGCAATTATTTGGGAACGGGAGCTTCGGCAGCTGTGGGGGCCAGTGTATTGCTGAACTCGGCGCTGGTAAATCTTTTTACAGGTATAAGCATCGGCGCCGGTGTGGTCATTGCCCAGGCCTTCGGCCGCAAGGAAGAAGTGCAGCTCAGTAAATCCATCCATACTTCTATGATGCTGGGTCTAATCGGCGGCGTGCTGCTAACCATTATCGGCGAGTTTTCCGGTTCTGCATTTTTGAACGCGGTCAACACACCGGCCAGTATTTTTCAGGATGCCCTGGACTATGTACAGGTATTCTTCCTGGGACTGACCTTTATGCTGGTTTTTAATATGGCGGCCGGCGTTATGCGGGCTTTGGGCAATTCGCAGACGCCCATGCTGATCCAGCTGGTGTGCGGTATAATTCATGTAGTGACGAATTTCCTGTTTATCAAATATATGTCCAACGGGATTCTGGCGGTAGCCTGGTCTTCGGTTCTGTCCCAGGTGTTTTCGGCGATTATTGCTGTGTACTACCTGCTCCATGATGGTGTCATGAGCATTCCGAAACTGGCCGTTGACCGGCCGCTGATGCGGGAAATCATCCGCATCGGTTTGCCTGCGGGTCTGCAAGGTGTAGTGGTTACCCTTTCCAATGTATTCGTACAGTATTTCATCAACGGGTTCGACGTGGTGGCTATCGCGGCCTTTACCGCCTACTACCGGATCGAGTTGCTGTTCTATATGCCGCTGGTCGCCCTGGGTCAGGCCATGATGACATTTACCGGACAGAATGTGGGGGCAAGGCTCTATGACCGGGTGAAGAGCGGTTTGCGCACGACACTGATTTTCGGTGTGGGTTATTCGCTGGTACTGGCGGCCGTTCTGCTTTACTTCGGACAGGAGACTTTCGGCGTCTTCTACACGGATCCTGCGGTTATTGACATGGGAGTCACCATCATCTGGATCTCCTTCCCGTTCTATTTTTTCTATGTATTTCTCGAGGTCTTTGCAGACACGCTGCGTGGCGGCGGCCTGTCGGACGTACCGATGTATATCGTGCTTTTCAACCAGTGCCTGCTGCGAACGGTCATTCTGTTCGGGTTTATGCAGCTGGCTCACGATATCCGTCTGCTGGTGGCCGTCTATCCCATAACCTGGGGTACGGCCGGCGCCATGCTGTACTGGTACTACAGGAAGGGCACATGGATGATACAGCCTCCGGCGTAAAGAAACTTGTTTTATCGGTTCTTTCTGAATAACCAGGCTATTAGTGAAAAGTGCTGGGGAAGAAATTAATAATAAAAAGTACTAATAAGATAATCGATTTTATTGACAATGTATTTTAGATATGATAACATTATCACAGCTAAAAAGCGTACTTGCAAAGCCTTGAAAGAGCTATAGATCCTTACCGTCAAGCGAAAGAAATGTTGATTTCGTCGAAGAGTAAGCAATAGGGAACAGGTTTCACAGGGTGACAAGTTGTCTTCTTAATTTCACCTTTTTATTTAATATCTAACTTGGAAAGGAAGGAACTTTATGAAAAAATTATCTAAAAAATCCGCCGCGTTATTGGTAGCAGGTCTCGTTACCTGTGGTCTGTTGGCCGGTTGCGGCGGCGGTGACAAGAAGGACGCTCCGAAAGACGGTAAGGCTGCTGCCAAAACGCTGGTCTTTGGCTGCCAGATGTATGCTGACGGCGGTATCGACCCCTCCGCGCAGGTTAACACTGCCTGGAACTGCAGCCGTTTTGGCGTAGGTCAGACCCTGTTCCGTTTTGACGATAACGTAAAACCGGTTCCCCAGCTGGCAGAATCCGCTACCCCCAGCGATGGCAACAAGACCTGGACCTTCAAGCTGAAAAAAGGGATCAAATTCAGCAACGGTACCGAAATGACCGCTACCAAAGTTAAAGAATACCTGGACTGGATCCGTGAAGCCGGTAAGAAGGGTTCTTCCGCTCCGCATAAATTCCTGGATGCAGAAGCCGTGGTTACCGCTGACGATAAAGCCGGTACCATCGTTATTAAATCCAAGAAACCGTATCCGAATATGGCTGCCAGCCTGGCTGACCCCTGCATGGTCATTTTGGACGTAAAGGGCAGCAAGGACATGAAGAACGGCGCTATCGGCACCGGCCCCTACATGGTTAAATCCTTCAAAAACCAGGTAGGTTACGAAATGGTGGCTAACCCCCATTACTGGAACGGCAAGGTTCCGTACGATCAGGTTAACATTATGTTCATGGGCGACGCTTCCGCCAAGGCCAACGCACTGCGCGCCGGCCAGATCGACCTGGCAGAAAACATCATGAACGTTGCGGACCTGAAGGCCCTGCAGAATGATAAGAAATTCACCGTGCAGATTGCCGCCGGCACCCGTTGCGGTTTCAGCTGGATGAACATGAAACAAGGCCGCCCGCTGGCCAACAAGGCGCTGCGCCAGGCCGTGCTGAAAGCCATCGATTATAAGACCATCTGCAAATCCAACACCATCGGCGGTCTGTACACTCCCGGCCCGTCTGTCATCCCCAGCTCCCTGGGTTATGGCTTTGACAAGCTGAAGAACCCCTATGAATACGATCCGGAAGGCGCCAAGAAGATCCTGGACGAAGCCGGTATCAAAGATACCAACGGCGACGGCATCCGCGAACTGAACGGCCAGAATATCCAGCTGCGCTATATCTCTTACGCAAACCGTCTGTTGAACGACTTCTCCGACGCCCACACCCAGTACCTGAAGGCTGTAGGCATTGGCGTAAAGAGCGAATACGGCAGCTCTGACGACCAGTGGAGCAAGCTGGTTGCCGGTGACTACGACTTTAACAACAATAACTGGAACTCCATGATCGCCGGTGCTCCCACCGTTTACATGGCTAACTGGTACAGCAAAGCCGAAGCTAACTACTGCGGCTTCAAGAGCGACGCCTATGATAAGGCTTATGAAGAACTGCTGACCACCATGGATACGAAACGCTATGGCGAGTTAATGCAGACCCTGCAGCAGACATTGATCGATGAAGCGGCCGTTCTGGTAGACGGTTACTACAACAGCTGCATCATCTACAACAATGATAAAGTTGGATCCGCTCACATGTATCCGCTGGATTACTACTGGATCACCGACGAAATCAAACCGGCGGGCGCAAAATAAGGCAATATAAAATCCGCTTATAGGCGGCTATAAAAGCAAACACAAAGGATGCGGTGTACACCGTGTCCTTTGTGTGATATTATTTTTTGTGGAAATCTGCAAAAGTTGCCTATGACGAGGAGAGAAATCGATGAATAAGAACGCAATTATATCCAGATTGCTGCAAATGGTGATCGTACTGATCGGCATCAGCTTTCTGACCTTTTTATTAACCTATCTGTCGCCTGGCGACCCTGCGCGTAATATCTTCACCCATAGCGGCATCATGCCCTCTCAGGAAATGATTGAAGAGATGCGTAAGACCCTGGGCCTGAATAAACCGTTTTTTACACAGTACAAAGACTGGCTGTTCAATTGCCTGCAGGGCAATTTCGGCGATTCTTTCATGCTGCAGAAACCGGTTAAGGATTTACTGCTTGAACGCCTGTGGCCAACCCTTAAGCTGACATTGGCCTCTACCGTGCTCATGCTCCTTTTTTCGGTGCCCCTCGGTGTGATTTCTGCTGTGAATCATAACAAACCTATTGACTATTTTGTACGCATGATCACCTTCTTCGGGGTGTCCATCCCGAACTTCTGGCTCGGCTTAATGCTGATCCTGATTTTCTGTGTAAAATTGGGACTTTTGCCGGTAGTTTCCTCTGCCGGTGATTTTAAGTCGCTGATTTTGCCGGCGGTGACGCTGGCGGTTGCCATGACGGCAAAATATACCCGTCAGGTACGCACGGCAGTACTGGAGGAACTCCATTCAGACTACGTAATCGGCGCCCGGGCCCGTGGCGTTTCGGAAAGCAAGATCCTGTGGGGCAACGTGCTCCCGAATTCTCTGCTGCCGCTGATTACCATGCTGGGCCTGTCAATCGGTTCCCTGCTGGGCGGCACCAGTGTCGTCGAGATTATCTACTCGTATCCGGGGCTGGGCAATCTGGCGGTATCCGCCATTATGTCCGCAGACTATTTCCTGCTTCAGGGGTATGTGCTCTGGGTTTCCATTATCTATATGCTGATCAACCTGGTTGTAGATATCTCCTACAATTATGTGGATCCCCGCATGCGGCTGAGGAGGTAAGCATATGGATACGAACAAGAACAAATTTCTGAGCAATAAAGGCTTTGTCCTTTTCTCCATATTGGCCCTGGTGGTCGTGCTTGTGGCTATTTTTGCCCCGGTACTTTCCGGAGGCGTTGACCCCACCGCCGGCAATCTGGCGGATGCCATCATGGCGCCGGACGCGAAGCATTTATTCGGGACAGATAAAATGGGCCGGGATATTTTCGCCCGGGTTCTGTATGGCGCCCGTATTTCGTTAGCGTCTACCTTTGCTCTGGTGCTGACGGTATTTGTCATCGGCACGGCGCTGGGTGTGCTGGCCGGTTATTTTGGCGGCTGGGTAGATGCAGTCATCATGCGTCTTGCGGATATGATGATCGCGTTCCCGGGCCTGGTACTGGCCATTGCCGTAGCCGGCATGCTGGGCGCCAGCATGCGGAACGCCATCATCGCCATTGCGCTGGTGACCTGGCCTAAGTATGCGCGTATGGCCCGCTCCCTTGTGCTGAAAGTCCGCCACACGGATTACGTGTACGCGGCTATCGTTACCGGTTCCAGTACCTGGCGCATGTTGTGGAAATACATGTTGCCGAATACGATTACAACGCTGGTCATTACGGCAGCGACGGATATCGGCGGTATGATGATGGAGCTTGCCGCTCTGTCATTCCTGGGCTTTGGCGCACAGCCGCCCACACCGGAATGGGGCTCCATGCTGAGTGAAGGCCGCGATTTTATCCAGTCGGCTCCCTGGCTGATGCTGTATCCCGGTCTTGCCATTTTTATTACGGTCGTGATCTTCAATATGCTCGGCGATAATCTCCGGGATATTCTGGATCCTAAAGAAGAGTAAGGGGGGAATATCATGTCACTGTTAGAGATTAAAAATGTAGATATTTCCTATGGCAAGAACCTTACGGTTAAAAACTGCAGCCTGAACCTGGAAAAGGGGGAAATCTGCAGTATCGTCGGCGAGTCCGGCAGCGGCAAGACTACCGTGATCCGTGCGGTCATGGGACTGCTGCCCGGTGCGGGCAGGGTTTCTGCCGGTGACATTACCTACGACGGAATTGATTTATTGAAACTGACGCACAAAGAGTGGCGTAAGCTGCGCGGTCATGACGTTTCCATGATTTTCCAGGACAGCGGCGCCATGATGAACCAGACCCGACTGATCGGTGACAGCTATGTAGAATATATCATGACCCATGAGGACATATCCAGGAAAGATGCCTGGGCCAAGGGTGTGGAAATGATTGAGCGGATGCGTCTGCCGGACGGAGACCGCGTGATGCGTTCCTATCCGTTCCAGCTCTCCGGCGGTCAGCGTCAGCGCGTGGGCATTGCCATGGGCATGACCTACCAGC
>JAEEGG010028936.1_pt1 | contig 10380 bp, 3 predicted proteins | sample 9134161 | NCBI WGS metagenome assembly JAEEGG01 (sample SAMN16246543, study PRJNA631951) | gut metagenome | biome: gut microbiome; feature: rumen; material: CR-attached | host: Bos | place: Iran: Karaj | collected 2018-10 | reverse complement strand
GGAAGACTTGAGCGTGCATTTCAGAGGGATGCTCCTTTTACTGTGTCTTCTTTTCTTCAGAGAATGGGACGAACAGGAAGGCGTGATGATCCGCCGGAGATGTGGTTTGTAATGCGTGAAGATGAGCCGGAAGCAAGAGCTATGCTCCCTGAGACTATTCCGTGGAAGCTGCTTCAGGGTATCGCTCTGGTACAGGTCTATATAGAAGAAAGGTGGGTCGAGCCTCCTGTCCTTGACAGGCTCCCATACTCACTACTCTACCACCAGACCATGTCTACACTGGCTTCCGGAGGCGAGATGACTCCGGGAGAACTGGCAGGAAGAGTCTTGTCACTGTCTTATTTTCACAGGGTATCTACAGATGATTACAGGGTGCTACTGCGACACCTAATCGAGATAGATCATATCCAGCAGACAGAAAGAGGGGGACTTATCGTAGGCCTAAAGGGCGAGCGGATCACGAACTCTTACAAGTTCTATGCGGTCTTCCAGGCGAATGTCGAGTATACAGTAAGGTGCGAATCCCAGGAACTTGGCACACTCTGCGCCCCGCCTCCTATTGGGGAAAAGATCGCTATCGCAGGTCGTACCTGGGTTGTAGAAGATATTGATCATAAGCGCCATACTGTCTATTGCCAGATGGTCAAGGGTCAGGTTCCGGCATATTTTGGCGAATGCCCCGGTGATATCAACACGCATATATTAGAGCGTATGAAAAAGGTCTTACTTGAAGATAAGGTCTATCCATATCTTATGCAAAATGCAAGGGCGAGGCTTTCACTTGGAAGGAAAAGTGCCAGAGCTGCATGCATTACTGATAACCCGCTTATATCGCTTGGCGGTAATATGTGGGCCCTGTTCCCATGGCTTGGAAGTTACTCTTTCCTTGCACTGGAGAGATTTTTGAAGATAAAGTGCGCGCCTTTCCTCGCACTTAAAGGCCTTGATTCATCACGCCCTTATTTCATTCAGTTTACTATGAAAGCTGACAGGAATACTTTCTTTGAAGTTGTCTGTGATATGGCAGATGAGCCACTTGATGCTATGGAGCTTCTATATCCTAAGGAAGTGCCTGTATTTGAAAAATATGATGATATCCTTCCGGAAGAACTTGTCAGAAGAGGTTTTGCTTATGCTGTCCTTAATAAAGACGAGATGCTGGACCGTGTAAGATCATGGAGGATATTTATTCAGGATAAAATCGAAAATAATACTACTCAAAAAATAACTGAAAAGCCGTAAGGCTCATATCGAAGGGTCTATATCTTCATTATTATCAGAGCGAGGAGCAGTTTTAAAACCAAGCTCCTCGAGTGTTTCAAATACTCTGTCAAAAAGTTTATCGTAATCCATTACAGAGCCACCGCTATTAAACACTGTTATTTCTACCTTACAATCTGTTTCTTTAATAAACAAAGTGCTTCCGACATAGTTCTTTTTATTAAGGCTATATCGTTCGAAGCACATCATGATGCTTTTTTTATCATCAGAAACCTCTGCACATGCCAGACTAAAGGATGATAATTGAAAGCGCTTTTTGTGAAGGACACTTTCTTTTATCTTAGATGCAATGGTAATAGCTGGTTCACTCAATGTGTCTTTGTAAAATCTAAAAACATTTTCACTTTCCATTTGTTATCTAACGCTTTTGTTCCTTCTCAATAATTTAAACTCTAACATCGCACATCGAAAATGCTCATACATTTAATTTTACGGGTGTCAGGATGTTATAAATGATTTTCGAATCTGATGAATATGTTATTAAAATCCAGAGTGCTTTATATGGAATTTTATATTCTGTCAGGGTCCGCATGTCTGAGCGAAGCGAGTTTCGGACCCCAGAATATAAAAGTCCATATAAAGTGCCTGGATCTATAACATATTCATGATTCGAAAATCCTTTGTAACATCCAGACACCGGCAAAATCTCAATATGCATTTTCGATGTGCTATGTATAGCTATTAAAACAGGCACCCTTTTGTACTTAACAAGGATGCCTGAATAATAATTATCTTATTTAACTACGATGTTAAGGATCTTACCTTTAACATAGATTACCTTTACAACGTTCTTACCATCGATGAACTTGTTGACAGAATCGATAGCCTTAGCTTTCTCAAGTGCGCTCTCCTGAGTGTCATCATCTGTAAGCCCTACAACGCCTCTGACTTTACCGTTAACCTGAACACCGATCTCGATAACGTCTTCTTTGCAAAGAGCTTCTTCATAAGTAGGCCATGCTTCGTAAGCGATTGTTTCGTTATGTCCAAGGAGGCTCCAGAGCTCTTCACCTGCATGAGGACATACGCATGAGAACATCTTTACAAATCCTTCGGCATATTCCTTAGGACATGTTCCCTTGGTTGCTTCGTTCATGAAGATCATCATCTGAGCGATAGCTGTATTAAATCCAAGTGTCTCAAAGTCGTGTGTGATCTTACGAACAGACTGGTGATAGAGTCTTGTAAGTCTGTCTGCATTATCCTCAGAGATGTTATCAGGGTTGGAGAAATAGTTCCAAACCTTGTTAACGAATCTTCTAGCGCCTTCTACGCCCTGATCTGACCATGGCTTGGAAGCTTCAAGAGCGCCCATGAACATCTCATAGAGTCTGAGTGTATCTGCACCGAACTTCTCTACGATATCACTTGGGTTAACTACGAATTCAGGGAATCTCTTACCCATCTTGATACCGTTTGATCCAAGGATCATACCCTGGTGTACGAGCTTCTTGAAAGGCTCGCTTACCGGAGAAAGGCCCTTCTTGTAGAGGTACTTGTTCCAGATTCTTGAATACATAAGGTGTCCTACAGCATGCTCAGGTCCGCCTACATAGAGGTCTACAGGCATCCAGTGCTTAAGAAGTTCCTGGTTTGCAAACTCGTCCTTGTTATCAGGATCGATATATCTGAAATAGTACCAGGAAGATCCTGCAGATCCAGGCATTGTAGAGGTTTCTCTTGTTCCCTTTACGCCGTTATGATCATAGTTCTTCCAATCTGTAGCATTATCAAGAGGTGCTTTACCGTTTTTGCCCTTGTAATCTTCAAGTACAGGAAGCTCAAGAGGAAGTTCATCATCATCAAGTACGTGGATTGAGCCGTCCTCAAGATATACGATAGGCATTGGCTCACCCCAATAACGCTGACGAGCGAAGATCCATTCACGGAATCTGTAATTAACAGTTCTTCTTGCAACGCCCATCTTCACAAGCTTATCTGTGATAGCTTCCTTTGCTTCTTCAACAGTGAGGCCGTTGAACTCTTCTGAATTCATGAGCTTGCAGCCCTTGCCAAGATAGTCGCCCTTTTCGAAAGCGTGCTCAGATACGTCGCCGCCGTCGATAACCTGGATTCTAGGTATGTTATGTACTTCTGAGTACTCAAAGTCACGCTGGTCGTGGCTTGGAACTGCCATAACGGCACCTGTTCCGTATCCGCCAAGTACGAAGTCACCGATGAATACAGGAATTTCTTTTCCATTTACAGGGTTGATTGCATGGATTCCCTTAAGCTCGCAACCTGACTTTGTCTTGTTGAGCTCAGTTCTGTCCATCTCAGTCTTTTTAAGAGTCTCAGCGATGTAAGCTTCAACTTCTTCTTTGTTCTCAATTCTAGGCATGAGCTCCTTGACTGTCTCTCCGTCGGGAGCAAGTACCATGAACGTAATACCGTAGATTGTCTCGATACATGTAGTATAGATGGAGAAGTCTCCGCCTCCTACGATCTTGAAATCAACCTCTACACCTTCAGATCTGCCGATCCAGTTCTTCTGGATCTCTTTAGTAGACTGTGGCCAGTCGATCTCATCAAGACCAGAAAGGAGCTCTTCAGCAAATGCCTGCTGGTCGATAACCCACTGCTTCATGTTCTTACGAACTACAGGATATCCGCCACGCTCTGACTTACCATCAATAACTTCGTCGTTAGAAAGAACTGTTCCGAGCTCTTCGCACCAGTTAACAGGCATGTCTACATACTTTGCATATCCGTCAAGATAGAGCTGCTTGAAGATCCACTGTGTCCAGTGATAGAAAGAAGGATCAGATGTCTTAACCATCTTGGACCAGTCATAGTCGAAGCCGAGCTCTTTGAGCTGACCTGTGAAGGTCTCAATATTTTTTTCTGTAAATCCGTTGGGGTGATTACCTGTTGATACAGCGTACTGCTCAGCCGGAAGTCCGAAGGAATCGTATCCCATTGGGTGAAGGACGTTGTAGCCCTGCATTCTCTTCATACGTGATACGATATCTGTTGCTGTATATCCTTCAGGATGTCCTGCGTGAAGACCTACGCCTGACGGATACGGGAACATATCGAGTACGTAGTATTTGGGCTTAGAGAAGTCCCATACATCTGTCTTGAAAGTTTCATGCTCTTCCCAATATTTCTGCCACTTGGGTTCTATGGCTTTCGGATTGTATTCCATTGCGATCTCCATTCCGGCACCGGTGCTCTTTTTATAAATATAAAAGCGCCCTGCTCTATACTAATCTAATAAAAAGCCTCGGAAGATGGTGTATGTTCCAAGGCATCAAAAACTGTCGTAATTGTAGCAAATTAAAGCTTTACTGTCAAAAATAAATGAACCCTGGGGACGTAGGTAAGGGACCTTTTTTGATCTCTTAATTACGCCCCAAGGGATCTTTTTGCAAAATGGTCCCGTTCCTACGTTCCAGGGATCATTGTTCGAAGCTGTATACGTTATCAGCAACAGCCATTGTTGAATCTCTATGAGATACGATTATCACTGTCTTATCCTTGGATGCTTCCTTGAGAGACTTGAGGATTATGCCTTCATTAAGGCTATCGAGGTTACTGGTGGGCTCATCAAGGAGGATAATGTCAGCATCTGCAAGGAAGGCTCTGGCTATACCTATCCTCTGGCGCTCTCCGCCTGATAAGGTGTCTCCAAGTTCTCCTACCTGGGTTTCATACTTATCAGGGAGGCTCATGATAAAGTCATGAAGTGAGGCTTTTTTGGCAGCATCCTGTATTTCTTCCAAAGTGGCATTGATCCTGCCAATACCTATATTGGCAGCGATTGTATCGTGGAAGATATAGGTATCTTGTGTTACATAAGATTCGAGATGTCTAAGGCTCTTTGTCTGTACATCTTTAATGTCTTTAGCTCTTTCCTTATCTTCAGCTTTTGGCATTAGCGAATTGATTCGCTGCAATAATGTCATGCGGTTTTGCTTTTCAACTTTTTCAGCTTCAAGAGCTGCCTTTTTTCTGGCTTCTTCTTTTTGCTTTGCAAGAGCTTTGGATTTTTCAAGGAAGGCATTTTCATGCTCTTTCTTGACCCTTATCTGCTCTTCCTTGGCAGCCTGCATAGCTCTTAGCATCTCGATCGCAGTCATTGGCTTTGGAGGATTTGGCTCTGCGGGTGCTTCATTATCTGCAGGATTTCCTTCAGTTATAGCGCCTTTGTTTGTGGTGCTTTTCTGCGATTTATCAGATGTGCCTGATCCTTTTAAGCCGGTATTATCAGCATTTGGTGATCTATCCTTGGAATCAGTACCTGATATGCCTTTATTAACATCCTTCTGATCTTCATTTTCGGCAGTAGGATCAGTTTCACTTGCTATGATCCTTACGCTTCCAGCTGAGACATCCCAGAACCTCATTAGGAGTTTTAGAAGTGTTGACTTGCCGCAGCCGGAAGGGCCGTGGATTCCTAATATCTGGCCTCTTGGGAATCCTATACTTAAGTCTTTTAATACAGGCTCTTTGCCATAGGTGAAAGATATATTATCGGTATATATACTCTCAACCTTGGGATATAGGCATTTGCCATCTGTATTTTCCGAAACAACAGGAGTTTCTTTTAACAGATCAAGGACTCTTGCAGCACTTGCCATAGTCTGCACCAGGTTGTTGGACAGATTGGAAAGAGCGATCACTGGTCCAAAGGAACTCATGATGGCTACTACTGCGATTATTATATGTCCCGGATTTTCAAAGGTTGCAGATCCTGCATATATGACAGCAAGGAGCATGATCCAGGACGATATCTGGATAGTTATATCTGTTACTGCGGTTTGGTCACCCTGATATTCGGACAGTTTCTTGGATATAGTTGTAAGTTTTGTGGATTTATCTATAATTGCCTTTTGTCTTATTTCGCCGCTTCCATATTGGATCGTCTCATCAAGGCCTCTAAGGCTTTCAAGGACGTAGGAATTAAGCTCTCCAAAGTTCTCTCTATATTCCCTGCCTTCATCACTTCCACGTTTTCCGTTTATAACAGGGATCACAACTCCAACAACTATATATGCTATAAGAGCGATGACTCCGGCTACGGGATATATGCGCCATTCGAAGATCACCATTATGATCGTCATGATAAGAGCGATAAATACAGGCGATATAGTATGTGCATAAAACACTTCCAAAAGCTCTATGTCAGATGTGAGTATAGTAATTATATTGCCCTTGTCTCGTCCTTCGAGCTTTGCCGGTGACAGTCTTCTAAGAGCAGAGAATACTTTGTGCCTTATAAGCGCAAGGAGCTTGAATGCAATAAAGTGGTTACAGTACTGCTCTGCATAGTGGAGTAATCCTCTAAGAACTGCCATTATTACAAGTGATATAGCAGCTGCTCTGGAAAAAGATATGGCGGTAATATTGCCGGATACGCTATCTGCTGCAGCGCTTCCTCCTGCAAGAATCATAGCTGCTCGCACCGTCAGGAATACAGCGCATAAAAATCCTAAAACTCCAAGAGTTATCGCAAGGATCATTATAGGCATAAGCGGTTTTACCAAAGAAGCAAGGTCTTTTATCGTGCGCAGATTCTTTTTATTTCTATCATTCTTGCTTTCGGAGATAGGAACCTGTGAAGCTGCTGCATTGCCGGATGTCGCTGCAGCCTTGTGAACCGGCATCTTGCCTGTCTTACACTTGCCGCCGTTGTAATTTTCAAGTTTCTGCTGTGCATTAAAAAGCAGTGCATAGCTTCCGAAGTGGTTCATAAGATCCTTATGAGTTCCCTCTTCTTGTATGCATCCATCTTTGAGCATATATATCTTGTCAGCATCTACTACATTAGCAAGCCTGTGAGTTATAAGAATAACTGTGTGATCCTTGGCTATATCCTTAATAGCCGTCATGATCATCTCTTCTGACTCGGCATCTATATTGGAAGTTGCTTCATCGAAGATATAGATGTCGGTATCATGCAGAAGGGCTCTTGCTATTGCAAGTCTTTGCTTCTGGCCGCCTGAGAGGTTTGACGCGTTTTCAAGGATCTCCATGTCCAGAATATTCGTTTTTATATCTTGAGCATTTTGAAGGCTATTACTTTGAATCTGATCAGTTTGTATTTGTGAGTTATCTTTTTTTATGGTGATAGTCTTATCATTAGTAGCGCTATCCGTGGCATTACTATCAGCAGCATTACTATTTAGGGTTAAGAGATTTACTTTCTTAAGCGCTTCTAGCATCAGCTCGTCAGTTATTGTATTGGCTGATTCATTATGAGCAGATTTTTGTTCTGAAGATTCATTACTTGCACATTCTTTATCTTTTGATCTGTTGCACCCTGCGATTGCCAGATTGTCTCTGATAGTACCTTTGAACAGGATTGCTCCGGATGAAACAAGCGTTATATTCTTAAAAAGCTCATTTTCTTTTATTAAAGATATCTCTTTGTCGCCTATCTTGATGGAGCCCTGATAGTTCTTTTGCCTGCCCATAAGAAGAGATGCAATGGTGCTCTTGCCGCTTCCTGATACGCCGACTATAGCTGTAAAGCTTCCTTTGGGGATCTTCATGTTTACAGCTTTAAGAACAGCTCCTTTTTCCTTCTGTCTATTAATAAGACCTATATCATCAGGATTATTAGATGGTGACAGCGCTGTATCTGTGACAGGAACTTTTCCAAAACTTGCAGCTTCTTTATTACCAGTTTCTTTATTACTGGTTTCATTATTACTATCATCTTTATTACCAATATCTCTATCACTGCAATCTTTATCATTAGTTTTTTTATCATTAGTATTTTTATCATAGGAAAAAAATACCTTGTCAAAAGTTATGCAATCAGCATCCTCTGGAAAATCCTCTTCCCCTCCCGCCGGCTCTTCAAGATCCAGAAGGTTAAATATCTTGTCACTTGCGGCCATTCCGTTCATAGCTATGTGGAAATATGAACCAAGCCTCCTCATAGGAAGGAAGAATTCTGCTGCAAGTAGGATTATAGTAAGCGCTCCTGAAAGCGTGATACTGTTTTTGGAATATTCTGATAGTGATACGATGATACCTGCTGCTGCGCCGCCATATGCCATGATGTCCATGACACTTGTGGAGTTGAGCTGCATAGTCAGAACCTTCATTGTGACATTCCTGAAGTGTTCGGATTCGGCATCCATCTTATTGGCTGCAAATTGATCGCTCTGGTAGATCTTAAGAGTAGTAAGACCTTGAATATTATCAAGAAAGCTGTCCCCAAGGCTTGCATACATGCTCCAGTATCTGTTAAGGAGCCTTTTGGCGATCTTCTGGACTACAACTATTGAGATTGGGATAAGAGGAACGAATACAAGGAGTATGACAGCTGCCCGTATACTGATAAAACAAGTAACAATAAAAAGAATGACAGGCGCTATCAGTGCATAGAAAAGCTGCGACAGATACAGACCAAAATAGGTTTCCAGCTGATCTACGCCCTCTGTCATAAGCTGTGTTACTTCGGCTGATGAAACCTTCTCCTTATAAGAAGAGCCAAGACTTAGAAGTTTATCATAGATCTTTTGCCGCAGGATCTTCTTAACATCTGCACTTGCGTTAAAAGAGCTTTCTGTTTCTTTTTTGTCAAAAATAAATCTTAGAACTATACAAATAATCGCAGGAACTATATATTTAATAAATGAGCCTGCACTAACGGATGCTTCTCTTCCATTAATCAAAGTCATGCCTACAGTCACGACTTTAGAGATTATCTTTGATATACAGATAACGATCACTATCTGACTGATAAGACCAAGCACCTTCCATATGATCTGTTCTTTGATATATTTAAGCGCATCTTCCAGAAGTTCCAGCAGTCTTTTCTTGATCATCCCCAACGCTCCCTATATTGATTTTATAGTTTTGATTCATACTTTCGACTTAGACGGTGCTGTATCATCAAAGCTGAACGTATAATTTTTTCTATAAAAGCTATTTTCTTATGATTCATATAGTATCAGATTTAGGTTATATCTTATATTTTAACGATATTCCATACTATTATCAATTCGAATATTCCTACTTACTATATCTATTTCATGTTTTAAATTGTATAGTTATAGTTATTATTTTGTTAGTGTAATAGAAACAATTACATCAATTGCTGTATTCCGATAAAATTTTCCTTGTATATAAAACAGCAAAAAGCGTCCATGCCTTCAGACACAGACGCTTTTTGCACACTATACTGTTAACACTGCTACTCAGAGCAGTAAGACTTTGACTAACTTATAATAATTATTATTCGCTACACTTGACTGGAGTTGTAATAATCTATATTCTGTCTGCATCATCTAAGGCTTTGAGAATACAACGCCAATTACGTATGTTTCATAATCTCTTGATCGCATCCATAGCCAGGCTGGATCTTTCGCATTCTTCTGCGGACAGGGTCAGCTGCCAACAGTAAGGGCTGTCTTTCATACACTTGGCTGCATAGGATAGGCCGTTAGTTCTTTTATCAAGGAAGGGCTTATCAATCTGGTTGGGATCACCAAGGAGTATTATCTTGGTATCCTTACCTGCTCTTGTGATGATACCCTTAGCCTGATTAGGGGTCATATTCTGAGCTTCATCTATGATGAGATAGGTCTTGGCAATGGAGCGGCCTCTGATGAAGTTAAGGGCTTCTGTCTGGATGATGCCTCTATCGAAGATCTCAGCTATCTTGTCAGAAAGTTGTTCTTCGTCTTCGTACCTTTCTGCTTCATCGGAGTCAAGGATCTGTTCAAGGTTATCGATTATAGGCCTCATGAGAGGTGCTATCTTCTCCTGCTCGTCTCCCGGAAGGAAGCCTATATCATCATCAAACTGTGCGTTTGGACGACATACTATGATCCTTCTGTATTCGCCGGTTACATTGTTGAATACCTTCTCAAGGCCTACTGCAAGTGAATAGAAGGTCTTGGCGGTGCCGGCCATACCCTTTATTATTACAAGAGGTGCTTCCTGAGCACTTGCCATAAGGGCTTCCTGCATGAAGTACTGTCCTACGTTTCTTGGGGTTACTCCGTAAGGCTTACACTTTTTGTACTTTAAAGGTACGACTTTGCCATTATGTATTCGTCCAAGAAGTGACTTCCTGTCTGACTGATCCGGCTTTAGTATTACAAATTCATTTTCATGGAAAATAAGTTCGACTCTTCC
>JAEEGG010028933.1_pt1 | contig 10380 bp, 8 predicted proteins | sample 9134161 | NCBI WGS metagenome assembly JAEEGG01 (sample SAMN16246543, study PRJNA631951) | gut metagenome | biome: gut microbiome; feature: rumen; material: CR-attached | host: Bos | place: Iran: Karaj | collected 2018-10 | reverse complement strand
TCTCGTTTTTCAGTCCACGGAAGTTGATGCCCGTCTTACCGACCACGCTGGCATCGACCATCGCGAGAAGGGTGGTGGGAATGTTGATATAATTGATACCCCGTTTGAACGTCGAAGCCGCAAAGCCTCCCAAGTCGGTCACCATGCCGCCACCTATATTTATTAATAAGGAGTGACGTGTGGCGCCACCCTCGCCCAAGGCCTCCCACACATGCGCCAGCGATTCAAGCGTCTTGTGGGTGTCGGTGGCTCCGATGACGATAACCTGAGCACCACGGATGCTTTCCATCTCGCTGACCACAGGCAGACAGCAGCTCTCCGTCGTCTCATCGACGAGGATAAAAGTGCGGTCGTGCTCACATGCAGCTACGGCTGTTGCGAGGGCCTCTGTCAGATTTTTGGAAATGACAACCTTTTGCGGATTCATCTTTATATGCTTATGGTTGCGCAGTTGTTTTTGCAGCTGCAAAGGTACGCATTTTTTTCATACTGACAAGAAGAAATGCGTTTTTTTTTACTTTCCATTAAACTTTTACCCCGTTCATGCGTCAAAAAGGCATAAATTTACAACTTTCAATGAAAAAAATAAGTTTGTTGATTGTTGCCCTGATGGTGACAGTCGTTTCATTCGCACAGCGAACAGTTAGAGGTGTAGTAGTAGAACAGGATACGCAGGAGGCCATTATTCAGGCCACCGCAGCCCTGCTTAGTGGTGAAAAGGTTGTTGCCAATGCCGTTACCAACACAGAAGGCGGATTCACGATCAAAGCCCCCGAGGGATCCTATACGCTGCAAGTGACTTATGTGGGATTCAAGACCTACAAGAAGAAGATCACCTTGAAGGATAAGGATTACAATGCCGGAACCATCAAGCTTGAGCCCGATGCCATCATGCTGAAGGGCGCCACGGTGACAGCCCGTGCTTCTAAGGTGACACTCAAAGCCGACACATTTGTTTATAATGCCAACGCTTTCCGCACCCCTGAGGGTTCGGTGGCTGAGGAACTGGTGCGTCGTCTTCCCGGTGCTGAGGTGAGCGATGACGGTACCATCAAGATCAACGGTAAGCAGGTGAAGAAGATCCTTGTCGACGGTAAGGAGTTTATGACCGGCGACACCAAGACCGCCATGAAGAACCTGCCCACGAACATCATCGACCGCATCAAGGCCTACGACCAGCAGAGCGACCTCGCCCGTGTGTCGGGTATTGAAGACGGTGAGGAGGAGACGGTGCTCGACTTCGGCATCAAGGCTGGCATGAATAAGGGTATCATGGCCAATGCCGACCTCGCCGCAGGTACTAAGCATCGCTATGCTGGCCGCATCTTCGGTGGTATCATGCAGAACGATATGAAGGTGTTCCTGATGACCAATGCCAACAACACCAACGACATGGGCTTCCCAGGAGGTGGTGGCGGTGGCCGTTTCGGAGGCGGGCGCCAGGGCCTCACTGCCAATAAGATGGTGGGTGCGAACCTGAACTACGAGAAGACCGACAAACTGAAGGTCGATGGTAGCGTGCGCTGGAACCATACCGACGGTGACACCTGGTCGAAGAGCTCGACGGAGAATTTCTATAGTGCAGAACTCTCGTCGTTCGGCAATAGTGTCAAGCAGAACTTCTCCCGTTCCAACCAGTGGAATGCCCAGATGCGTCTGGAGTGGCAGCCCGACTCGATGACGAACATCATGTTCCGTCCCAATGCCCGTTACAACTCCAACGACGGAGAGAATAGTAGTGAGAATGCCACCTTTAACGAGAATCAGAACCCCTACGACTATGTTGCCGATCCATTATCAGAACTAAACACATTGATAGGCCGAGGCATTGTGAAGAACTTTAATGTGCAGGACGGTATCAGCTATAGCGACTCGAAGAACGTGGGTGGTATGCTGCAGTTCAACCGCCGTCTGAACAATTCCGGGCGTAATATCACGGTGCAGTTGAACGGTAACTGGAGCGAAGGCACCAGCAAGTCGATGTCGAACAACTACGTTTACCTCTTCACCAACTCCGACACGACGGTTACCAACCGCTATAGTCTCACGCCTCAGGACAACTGGAGCTATAGTATCCGTACAACCTATAGTGAGCCCATCATGCGTCAGGTCTACCTGCAGTTCAGCTACCGCTACAACTACAGCTACACCAAGAGCGACCGAAAGACCTACAGTCTCACCGACGTCAATTATATGGGCATCACGCCCCAGTATCGTAACTGGGATGCCTATCTTGGCATGTTGAGCAATCCTCTCGACTATTACGAGGACACCAACCTGAGCCGTATGTCGGAATATAAGAACTACAACCATACCCTCGAAATGATGCTGCGCATTGTCCGTAAGGCCTACAACCTGAACGTCGGTTTCCAGGTGCTGCCGCAGAAGTCACACTTCATCCAGGACTATCAGGGTGTGCATGCCGATACGACGCGTACGGTGACGAACATCACCCCGACGCTCGACTTCCGTTGGAAGAAATCGGCCACCGGTCAGCTGCGCTTCACCTATCGCGGTCGTACCCAGCAGCCCTCGATGAGCGACCTGCTCGACATCGTGGACGATAGCGACCCGCTGCGTATCACCCGTGGTAACCCCGGTCTGAAACCCTCGTTCACACAGAACTTCAACCTCTTCTACAACGACTATTTCCAGAAGCACCAGCGGGCCGTGATGACCTTTGTGAACTTCTCGACGACGAGCAACTCTGTGTCGAACAAGACCACCTATAACTCTGAGACCGGTGGTACCATCACCCGTCCGGAGAACATCAACGGCAACTGGAACGGAAACGTCGGCTTCATGTTCAATACGGCCCTCGACTCCGCTGCCTTCTTCAATGTCAATACGTTCACCAACCTGAGCTACAACCACAACGTTGGTTACGTCAGCGTCAACAATATCAGCGACTCTCAGGAGAGTGTCACCAAATCGCTTGGCATCGGCGAGCGCCTGGCAGCCAGCTACCGTAATGACTGGTTGGAGATCGAGCTGAACGGATCGCTCAACTACACCCGCTCGCGTAGTGAGCTGCAGCCCAACAATAACCTCGACACCTGGCAGTTCTCCTATGGCGGTATGGTGGGCATCACGGCTCCCTGGGGTACAGCGCTGACCACCAACCTGAACATGCAGAGCCGCCGTGGTTATGCCGACAACTCGATGAACACCAACGAACTGATCTGGAACGCTCAGGTGTCTCAGAGTTTCCTCAGGGGTAACGCCCTCACCATCTCGCTGCAGCTCTACGATATCCTGCACGAACAGTCAACCTTCAGCCGCACCATCACAGCCATGTCGCGTAACGATACGGAGTACAATGCTATCACCAGCTATGGCATGGTTCATGTCATCTACCGGCTGAACCTCTTCGGAGGCTTCAAGAACCGTGGTGGCTTCGGTGGCCCTGGCGGTCCTGGTGGTCCCCGTGGTGGTCGCGGAGGCTTCGGTGGAGGCGGTCCTCGTGGCGGCGGCTTCGGTGGCGGCTTCGGCGGTGGTCCCCGTGGCGGACGATTCTAGTCAAAATGTTAGCAGAAATCAAGAATTTGTGTCATTTTGCAAAAATAATTCTAATTTTGCTTGCAGATATGTAATTATTTAGATATCTTTGCAGGCAAAATTAGAATCAACTGTAAAATGGGACAAGTAATTAAACCCTTGCATTATGAGGCCCTGCTCGATACGAAACAGACCGAGCAGGGAATCAAACTTATTAAAGATTTCTTTCAACAGAATCTCTCCACAGAACTTCGTCTGAGGCGTGTTACGGCCCCGCTGTTCGTCCTGAAGGGACTGGGCATCAACGACGATCTGAACGGTGTGGAGCGGGCTGTCACCTTCCCCATCAAGGACTTAGGCGATGCTCAGGCTGAGGTGGTGCACTCGCTGGCTAAGTGGAAGCGCCTGTCGTTGGCAGAGTATCAGATAGAACCGGGCTATGGCATTTATACCGATATGAATGCTATCCGCGCCGACGAGGAACTCGACAACCTCCATTCGCTCTACGTCGACCAGTGGGACTGGGAGGCCGTCATCCGTCGTGAAGACCGTACGCTGTCGTTCCTCAAGAACGTGGTCGAGCGCATCTATGCCGCCATCCGCCGTACGGAGTATCTCACCTGCGAGACCTACCCCCAGCTCAAGGCTTTCCTGCCTGAGAAGATTCACTTCATCCATGCTGAGGAGCTTTTGAAGATGTATCCCGACAAGACGCCCAAGGAACGCGAGGATGCCATCTGCGAGGCCTACGGTGCCGTGTTCATCATCGGTATCGGTGGCGAGCTCTCCAACGGTGAGAAGCACGACGGGCGCGCCCCTGACTACGACGACTGGTCGACCATTGCTGAGAACGGCAAGATGGGTCTCAACGGCGATATCCTCATCTGGTATCCCATCCTGGGCCGTAGCTTTGAGCTCTCGTCGATGGGTATCCGTGTCGACAAGGAGAGTCTGCTGCGCCAGCTGAAGCTGGAACACAAGGAGGAGCGCGAACAGCTCTACTTCCACCAGCAGCTGCTCAACGACCGTCTGCCGCTGTCCATCGGTGGCGGTATCGGTCAGAGCCGTCTCTGCATGGTGTTGCTCCACAAGGGTCATATCGGTGAGATTCAGGCCTCCATCTGGCCCGACGACATGCGTCAGGCTTGCAAGGCCCTCGGCATGACGCTGATATAAAATCGCACAAAGGGGACTGTCCCTTTTGTGAGAAAAAAAATAACTGGGAGAACGATTCGTTCCCCCAGCTTTCGTTTTATAGGCGCAAAGGCGTCTCCTTAGCGCCTATAATTCTCTTATTGCCTAATCTTGAAAAATGGGATTATCTGCTATTACCTGTTTGGCAGGAATATGACGTATAATTTGGTCTGCTCCACAAACAACGACATTCTGATCTCTTAATGCTTTTTCCTGAAGCATCCTCTTTTCTGCTAACTCTAAACCGCGACGCAGTTTTTCATTAAACTCCTGTATTTCCTTATTTGACATAATTCTTCATCTTTAAGTACAACACTTCTTCATCAATTACAGTATCGGCATCTCTGCCACCAGAGGCTATCTGTTTGCGAGGATTCTCGCTGTTATCAAAAATAACCCATGAATCCACTTCCTGCATAAACAGATTAAACAAGTTGCATATGCCTGCAACATATCTTCTTCTAATTACATCTTGAGGGATATTGTGGCCACCATTAGCAACTCTTTCTGAAACTCGTAGTTGAGCTAACTCAGGAGAGTTCAGCCAAAAGAACAACACTTTCACCACATAGCCCTTAGCTTGAGCACGACGCACAAGATTAATATATGACTTAGTAGCAAGTGTTGTTTCTATAGAGAACGTTTCATCTTTCTCCAACAGTTCATCTATTCGCTTTAGCATCAATCGTCCTGCTTCTATAGCGACGCTTTCTGGATTAAATGGTGAAAGACCTCTTGCAATTTCGTCAGCATTCACGAACTCCTTGCAATTAAGGATTTCGGGAAGTACTGTATATGATGCCGTTGTTTTTCCTGCACCATTACAACCACTAATGATATATAAGTTCTTATCCATTTCGGCTGCAAAGATACAACAAATAATTGAAATAACAAATAAATCGCATAAATATCACTTACGGCGGCCTTCGCTTTGCGAAATCGCTGGGATTAATTTGGTAGTGTCGGGAGAATTTAGTACACCTCGTTCTTGGAACCATATGATCTACTAATTAGTTGTAACTTTAAACAAACTGAGACAACATTTTCCTAATCGTTATTGTACTTTTTTATGCTATTTTTTGTAAATTTGCAGCCATAATGTGATATATTTATGAAGTATAGGCAGAATATAAAGACTGAGACATGAGTAAGCTATTGACATCCGACGCGGAACAACGGGTGATAGAAGACGTACTGCACGGACATTCTGAGGCGTATAAGGTGCTGATGGATGGCTATGGTGACTATGTCATGCATGTAGTAGAGCGGCTTATATCATGCAAGGAAGACACAATGGAAGTGGTACAGGATGTCTTTGTTGGTGCTTATAGGTGTCTAAAAAGCTATAATCCAGAAAAGGCTTCGTTTGCCACATGGTTAACTCGAATAGCCTACCATAAGGCAGCCAATCATTTGAAACGACGTGGCACCGTGCTTTATATCGAAGAGCATGAAAGCTTGATATCACACGTCACTGACGAGATGGCAGATTCTGTTTTTAAGGAAACGACACCAAAACGGATAGAGCACCTTCGGCTTGCCATTCGACAAATACCACCCGATGATCAAACGCTATTGCAGCTCTACTATACTGATGACCGTCCGTTAAAGGACATCGCCTATATTTTAGATCGATCGCCTGGCTACCTTGCTACAAGGCTACAGCGCATACGAAAGAAACTATACGTAATAATTAAGGAATTGGAACAACATGACGACAAACAAAAAATATAACGACCCTGCACTCCGTGAGGCACTCCGTCTTGAACAGTCGACAAAGCCACACTTCCTGTTGGCTGACGGCTGGCAAGATGTTGTGCTAAAGCAAGCGAAGTCCACCCTCCGGTGGAAAGTTTGGACTGCTGCAGCTGCCATCGTCGTATTGCTTATCGGAACTGCCGCTATCTTATGGCAACAGAAAGCAAAAGACAGGTATCAACAGCCAGACGTTCTACATCAGGAGACCAAAGTTTCCAAGGCAGAATCTCCCATTGTCATTGCTCAGTCTGTTCCAAAACTCTCTGAATCTTATCCATCCGCAGAACAGTCTAAGCAAGCACAGAAAAGGAGTCGCCGTATATCAAGACGATCTTTGGAGAATTCCGGTGAAGCAACAGAGACCCCAACACCCACTTCTCTCTCGGCCAATCGCGACCGGATGCGTCAGGCAATGCTTGAGAAGATGGATAAGCATTCATACATGACCGAATTAGAACCAGAAGAAATTGACGAGATATGAAAAAGATTCTATTATTATCAATTATCGTAACTACGTTTGTCAGCGCAGATGCCCAAGAGCACATCCTTCATCTACTGCCCCAGCTCAAGGCGGTGCTTGGTGAGGAAATGGAAGAGAACTACGATGCGATGGTTTGTGCCGACAAGCATCCAAGCACATCCTTCATGTTCAAAGATTATGATAAGAGTAACTTACCCGCAGGACTAGCAGACAGTCTTGTTATGGCCTTTGAGCAGGAACTGCCTTTGGCACAGGAAAGTGACCGCTATCAAGTTTGTAAAGACGGCCATAAGACTCTTTCCTATTCTTTGGTCTTCAATGGAAAATTAGCCCCAGGAAAAGGTAAGACTGTCAGTCTTATGAACCGTTCTATTGCTCCAGATACTGAGACTGCCGCCATGCTCGACGTAATAGACGATTCGTTGTTGACCTTCTGTTTCATGCAGCAGACAGACCAGAGTGTCAAGGCTGATTATAATATCCAACCTTTAGATGATTTGATAAGCCGCATTGAACAGACAGAAGGAGTAACGGCTAAGGAGGTTGAGTATATATTGACAGACAAAAAGAAGAGACCCCGATATTGTTTCTTCACTTACAATGGTGGTTTGGGTCGACGTGTCGGTATACGTTACGAAGTACCCAAAGAGCTGTCTCAACAAGTGTTGGCAGAGTTCAAGAAAGTGGCAAGAACCTACTTTAATTCAGAACAACCCATTTTAGTCACGATGAATAGAAATACCTGCTATATGGGATTTAACTGGAAAGAAGTGCGAATGGTTGAAATCATTGACGACGGACGACTATTCCTGCTCAATGCAAAAGTTGTGGAAGGTAATATGCAGATTCCAAGACAATGGACAAAAATTACTTATTATAACGACGGAATTGAAAGATAACATGAAAGATAACATGAAAAGGACGATCACCACTATGACTGTCATGTTCATTGTTTTAAGCATGACTGCGCAGAAAACACAAATGAGTGTTAATGTCAAACAACCAGGTACTCTGGCTGACTGTATTGGAGAGAATAACATCCTGAGCGTTGAAAGGCTTACTATCAATGGCCAGCTGAACACGGCAGATGTGACTCTGCTACGTCTGATGGCTGGACGCGACACAGAAGGTAAGGAAATCGACGGGGGAAAACTGTCCTACCTCAATTTGCAGAAAGCGACATTTGAAGCAGACACGGTCTGCTTTGTGCGGAATCAAAATTATCAGGCTAATTTGGGAGAAGGCGGTGTCGACCTGCCCGACCAGATCTTTGGGGGTTGTAGACTCAAGGAGATAGTTTTCCCAGAAGGTATTCAGCGTATTGGAACATATGCTCTGAGCCGTACAAAACTGACATCAATTGTTCTCCCGGAAAACGTTACACTTGAACGTTGTGCCTTTTATGAGTGTAAGGAACTGACTCACGTCACATTCCCCAAAATACTCAAGAAAATGGGTGATGCTCCGTTCTATGGTTGTGAAAAACTGGAACGTATAGACATCAACAACATTGAGATCCTTGGCGGCCATTCATTCCGCATGATGAATTCTCTCCAGCAGGTAAACATCAATGGCTGGTGCGTCCATTCCGACGGTTTCCTGTTTTATGACTGCCCTGAACTTGAAACTGTTGATTTCCATGGCGAGCTAATATCCACAGGTGGAGCACTCGTTGCTACACGCTGTCCTAAACTGGAGACGGTGACCTTTCATGCCCCCGTTTATCAGACATTCTTTGGCATGAATGACAGCTGCTTTGCATTTAAAGGTTTCGTTGCCAAGGACATAGTGATAGAATCAAAATTTAAGGAGATGATTCCTGCCTCTCCCAAAGATACCATTATTGCCCACTATGAGTCACTAATTTCGAACCTTGCCAAATACAAGAATAATCATACTCAGGAGTTTTGGACAGGCATCGCAGAAAGAAAACTGAACGATATAGCTTATGACCTTGCATACAACTATTCCCTCAACAATGACAAGGTACGGGCATTGGAATGGTTTGAAAAGGTGGTAGCCAATGGTATGCGGAATTACTATCATTTCCTGAAAGACTCTGACCTGAACAACATTCGTAATGAAGCTCGTTTTCAAGCCATTATGGCAGACCTCAAAGCAACTGAGGAAAAGGTCAATAAACTCAAATTAGCGGCGGAGTACGACAGTAATGGCAGAAAAGCCAATGTCATCTTTACCTATCAGCCGCCTTCCGATAGTCTTCTCACGGCTATTCGCGAATACTTCAATTTGGACAGCATCGCAGGCAACAGCAATGAAATCTCACGCATCAAGCGAATCATGTATTGGCTTCATGATGCTATCCCGCATGATGGTGGTTCTCAATGGCCTAAATGCAGATACAATGCTATTGAACTCTATGAACTCACCCAACGTGAAAACCGTGGGCTTAATTGTCGGTTTATGGCGGAAGTGCTTAATGACCTCTATTTGGCGGCAGGTTTCAAGTCACGCTTCGTTACCTGTCAGTCAAAAGAGTACTACACTGACAGTGACTGCCACGTCATCAATATCGTATGGAGTCAAGAACTAGGCAAATGGATATGGATGGATCCGACGTTTTCTGCATACGTTACTGATGAAAACGGTCTGTTGCTTCATCCTGGCGAGGTGCGGGAACGACTCCGTAAAGACAAACCCGTTTTCTTGAATGAAGATGCGAACTGGAATCACAAGACACCACAGACAAAAGAATATTATATTGACTATTATATGGCCAAAAATCTGTATCTGCTCAGTTCTCACGAGCGTAGCGAGTCCGAAAGCGAAAGCAAAAATAGCAATAAGACTCCTTCCGTTACACTTGTCCCTCAAGGATTTGATTACATACTTGATAAGGTTACAGAAGATTATGCAGAGTTCTGGCAGAATCCATAATCGTGGGCGAAGTGCCTGGCACCCTAATAATCACACAACATACTAATAAAAGAAAAAATCGTGCTACAAGTGCTACTTTTGGAGTTATTTGCCTGATAACCAAACTATTATCGGTAGCACGATCGTTGAAAAGCGTGCTACTATGGTGCTACCGATCGTGCTACTTTGGGCGTTTTTGAGTTAAATGGGCGTGCATGACGGCGAGATTTTGCCTCTTCGTTATGCCTTCTGACATTGTTGGCGATGCCTTCTATGCATTGTTAAAGGCATTCCTTAGGGGGTATAAGGATAGGCTGAACAAGGTGTAACCCCTATCTTAACCTGGGTTTTACCCTATCTAAACAACCTTTTGCCTATACGCAAAATGCTTTACGCCTATACGCAAAACACTTTACGCCTATACGCAAAATAGAAAAGAAAAAAAATATTTTGCGCAGGTAAAATTGACTTATCTTATTTTAACACGCGTAATTCATAATTTTTTTGGGGAAAAGATGGTTAATCCGTTTTCTTTTTGTACCTTTGCAGCCTCATTAGAATTTTATAACGTT
>JAEEGG010028929.1_pt1 | contig 10381 bp, 10 predicted proteins | sample 9134161 | NCBI WGS metagenome assembly JAEEGG01 (sample SAMN16246543, study PRJNA631951) | gut metagenome | biome: gut microbiome; feature: rumen; material: CR-attached | host: Bos | place: Iran: Karaj | collected 2018-10 | reverse complement strand
AAGCCAGAGACCTACGTATTTATTGTTATTCTGGAAATAATATGTACCCTGACCATGCTGATGGTCCTGCATCCATTGCCCTTCATAGCGTTCTCCATCCGTGAAAGTATAAATGCCGTGACCTTCGCGTTTTCCTTTTACATATTCTCCTTCATAAAGATTTCCGTTCTTCCACACCGTTTTTCCTTTGCCGTGTGGTTTTCCTGCAGCCATCTCTCCGTTATATTCACCTCCGTCTTTTGTTGTACACGTACCCAACGAGATTTTCTGGGCAGACAGAGAGAGAGGCATAGTAAGTAGTGTAAGCGATAAAATATATGATGTCAATTTCATTGTTTTCAATTTTTCACTCCAAAAGTACAAAAAAAAGTGTAAACAGGCAAGAATTTCCCTTTTTTGAAACTAAGAATTAAGAATTATTTGTAACTTTGCGTCAAAAATTAGTAAAGCAGATGAAATTCATTGGTATTATTCCTGCGCGTTATGCATCTACGCGTTTTCCAGGCAAGCCGCTGGCGATGCTAGGCGGTAAGCCCGTCATTCAAAGAGTTTACGAACAAGTAACAAGTGTATTGGGCGAAGCCTATGTTGCCACCGACGACGATAGGATTTTCAAGGCTGTAGAGACATTTGGAGGCCATGCCGTCATGACACGCACCGACCATAAAAGCGGTACTGACCGTATTGAGGAAGCTGCCATAAAATTGCAGACCAACGCCGATGTCATTATCAACGTACAAGGCGACGAGCCCTTCATCCAGAAATCTCAGTTGGAAACAGTAAAACACCTATTCGATGATCCAAACACACAGATAGCTACCCTCGGAAAACCTTTCGAAAGCATGGAGGCTGTTCAGAACCCCAATTCTCCAAAGATTGTATGTGATGTTAACGGCTATGCCATGTATTTCAGTCGCAGCGTCATTCCATATATCAGAGGAAAAGAAAGTAGCGACTGGCTGTTACACTTTCCTTTCTTGAAGCACATTGGCCTTTATGCCTATCGTCGTGAAGTATTGTCACAAATCACGAAATTGCCCCAAAGCCCTCTGGAACTGGCAGAGAGTCTGGAGCAATTACGCTGGCTTCAAAACGGCTATTGCATCAAGGTGGGCCTTACCGATGTAGAAACCGTCGGAATTGATACACCTGAAGACCTTGAGCGAGCAGAACAGTTTCTGAAGGAATTCAAGGATTAACCTTGTTGCATCTGCCTTAGTAACTCCTGTTGACGAGCACTCAGACTCGTAGGCAATGTAACCTGATAGGTAATAATCAAATCCGCACCGTTCTGACCTTTGCCACGCAGTCTGGCCTTAGTGCCAGGCTGCGTGCCAGGTTTTAGTTTCAGACGTATCTTTTTCCCATCTGGCACGGTGACGATGACATCACCACCCAGCAAAGCCGTGTACATATCTATATTGACACTAGCCTGCGTCTCATGTGGTTGTTGTGGTTGCTGATGGGCAAAACCACCAGCGCCACGTCCTCGCATGGCACCACCAAACAAATCCTCAAAGAATGAGCTAAAGCCACCGCCACCCCTTCCATTAGTAAAGTTTGAGAAATCAAAGCCTTCGAATGGAGAGCCACCACCAGCACCTGAAGAAAAGCCGCCGAAGCCACCAGTACCACCAAAGGCATCAGCTTGCTTCCACTGTTCACCATACTGATCGTATTTCTTTCGTTTTTCAGGATCACCAATCACGTCGTATGCCTCATTCAAAGCCTGGAACTTTGCCTTGGCCTTTGGGTCATCAGGATGCAAATCTGGATGAAACTGCTTGGCACGTTTCAAATAGGCTTTCTTCACATCCTTCTGTGGAATGGTCTTATCAACCCCTAGAATCTTATAATAATCTATGAATGCCATAATCTCAATCTCCTTTCTTTTTTAATTATTTACAGCAAATTCCATGCCGAAAATTTGGCGTTTAATATGACATTTCGTAATTTTGCGCCATCAAAACAGATAAATATGAAAAAAGCACTCATATTAGGAGCACTCTTATTGGGCACTTTGCCTCATACTATGGCACAAACAAAGACGGTGAACTTACGAATCGTTGAGACAAGTGATGTCCATGGCTATTTCTTTCCATACGATTTCGTAAACCGCAAGCCTTTGGAAGGAACATTAATGCGCATCAACACTTACGTAAACAACCTACGCAATCAATATGGCGAGAACATGCTGCTGATTGACAATGGTGACATCCTGCAGGGACAGCCCACTTGTTACTGGTCCAACTATGTGATGACTACAGATCAGAACATTGCTGCAAGAATGGTAAACTATATGAGGTATGATGCCGAGACAATAGGCAACCATGATGTTGAACCTGGTCATGCAGTCTATGACAAATGGATTCGTGAAGTACGCTGTCCTATCCTTGGTGCCAATGTGGTAGAGAAAGAAAATGGGCAGCCATACCTCAAGCCTTACGCCCTTTTCGTACGTGATGGCGTAAAGATTGCCGTCATCGGACTTCTCACTCCTACCATCCCCTGTTGGCTTAACGAATCTGTATACGAGGGACTGGAATTCCACGAGATGGTCAGTTGTGCCAAGAAATGGGTAAAACAGGTACGTGAAGTAGAACATGCCGATTTGGTAATAGGTCTTTTCCATAGTGGAAAAGAAGGCGGACTGGTCCTGAATGGTGCCGAGGAAGATGCCACAGCTCGCGTAGCCCGCGAAGTTCCAGGTTTTGACATCATTTTTTACGGTCATGACCACCAGGTACACAATGAATGGATTAAGAACACTGAAGACAAGCAAGTTCTGACACTCGACCCATCCTGCTTTGCTGTTAACGTTGCCGATGCACAAATCTGCCTGACTTATGAAAAAGGAAAACTCAAGAAAAAGGACATCAAGGGCGATGTCGTCAGTGTACGCAAAGAGCAGATTGATGAGCAAATGAGTCAGTATTTCCAACCAGACTTCAATCGCATTAAATCGTATGTTGACCGCAAGATTGGGCATTTTGAGACAACAGTAAGCACACGCGACTGTTTCTTTGGGAATTCAGCATTCTCTGATTTCATTCACAGTCTGCAGTTAAGCATCTCTGGAGCAGATATCTCATTTAATGCCCCCTTGGCATTTGACAGCAAGATTGAAGCCGGAGATGTCACGATGGCAGACATGTTCAAACTCTATCGTTTTGAGAACAAGATGTACGTACTCAATATGACAGGAAAGGAGGTACTTGGACATCTGGAAGAAAGCTATGACCGATGGGTAAACACCATGAAACGTCCCGAAGACCACCTGTTGTTACTCAACGATGCCTCAAAAGAAGACCAGCAACGTACAGGATTTCTGAACTACACATTTAATTTCGACTCAGCATCCGGCATTGACTATGAGGTTGACGTTACAAAACCCAACGGACAGAAAGTCAGGATTCTCAGAATGTCAAATGGTGAACCATTTCAAATGAACAAAACCTATAAGGTTGTCATGAACAGCTATCGCGGCAACGGTGGTGGCGACCTGCTTACAAAAGGTGCGGGCATTCCCAAAGAAGAAATAAACAGCAGAATCATCTACCAGTCACCACTGGACTTACGCCATTACCTGACACAAGAAATTGAACGCTTAGGCAACGTAAATCCTCAGGCAGCCCACAACTGGAAATTCATACCAGAGGAATGGACCATCCCTGCCGCAAAACGTGATTACAAGCAATTATTTGGAGGAGAAAAGCAATGAAACAATACTATTTCGTATTCTGCAAAGACGACCTGATGCTAGAACGTCAGGCTGACGGTACGTACACGATTCCCTGTCAGGAAGAACCACCTACGGAGACAAAGCCTTGGACCACGATTCTGAACATCACGCCTCTGGATGGTATTGAAGTGAAAGCCTACAGCATCGACACGCCCCCAACAAACAGCCCCAACTTTCAACTTTCAACTTTAAACTACCAACTCTATGAGATGTGCCCCCTGCGTCAGAGTTACTACAAACTCCCCTACCCACTCTATCTGAAGGCAGGCAAATGCGCAGAGCTGCTCTATTGGGACCGCAACACCAAGTTCTGTGGAGTCTGTGGTGGTCAGATGCATTTCCATACAGACATCAGCAAGCGTTGTGAGATGTGCGGGAAAGAGGTTTGGCCCCAATTAGCCACGGCTGTTATCGTACTTATCCGCCAAGGCGACGAAGTATTATTAGCTCGCGGTCGCAACTTCCGTAGCGAATTCTATGGACTTATTGCAGGTTTTGTTGAGACTGGTGAGACTTTGGAGGAAGCCGTCAAACGAGAGGTGATGGAAGAGACCGGCCTCAAAATTAAGAACATCCAGTATTTTGATTCTCAACCTTGGCCCTACCCCAGTGGTTTGATGGTAGGTTTTACTGCCGATTATGAGAGCGGAGAGATTCATGTGCAGCGCGAGGAACTAACAAAAGCAGGTTGGTTCAATCGCACCAACCTGCCTAAACTTCCAGAAAAGCTCTCTATTGCCCGCCGGCTGATTGACAACTGGCTCGGAGAGGATTAATATTCCAATAGTTTCTTGGTCATCTGACCATCAAAACCGATAAGTGTCTCTACCAGATAACAACTGGCAACATCCGGTATACAGAGATTCGCATTGAAATGAACGCCACGCGAATCTACGTGGTCGTACTTTATATTACCAAGAACAGCCTGCTCAAGAAACTGTTGAGGCACATCATCGGCAAACATCTGTTTCTTGAAATCACGTGAGAAGAGGCATGCAGATCCACGATAGAGACTAATGTGGATAATGTTGTCGTAATAGACATTCTCCACACTGACGCCATCACTATTATAGGTTTCCTTGGTTACCTTATATCTCGTTGGGTTTACCGCAATATACCAATGATATCGTTCACCACCAAACGACACCACAGAGTCGATTTTCAAGACTTCGTTAAGTGATAATATCTCTGGTTGGTTGTCTGAAAAAGCCAAAGAATCTTCTTTGTTCTCACTTTTCTCCAAACGGACTTCTTCACCTGCCTGATTTTGGAAGCAGAACAGATGTTCAGTTTGCTTGGTTATTGCATATCGATTTTCACCCAAACAGAAAGAATCTCTGACAATACAGAAATAAGAAGGCTGACTCGTAGAATCTGGAAAAAATATCGTATCACCCTTTGCAAGAAACGATACCTCCTCCGTCTCACTTTCTATCCAGATACCTTGCAACATTGCTTTTGCCTCCAAGTCCTCTGACGCATCATTTATTGATCCGTCAGCACGCTGTTGCTTGCAGGCTAGAAACGACAAGCAGAAAAGGAATGCTATAATACAATCTCTTGTCATTTACCTATGCAATGATATTCAAATTCATTCTCGTCAAGTTCCTCAACATCGAAGATATTACGTCCATCGATTACCAAGGGTCTATGCATAGCCTTCTTGATCACACCCCACGTAGGCAAACGGAACTCCTTCCATTCCGTTAACAGCAATAGTGCATCCGCATCAAGTACTGCATCATACATATCTCTGCAATATGTCACTTTATCTCCTATTCTGCGACGACACTCATCCATAGCAATAGGGTCATAGACACGAATTTGGCAACCTGCATTCAGCAGTTTATCAATCATCACCAATGCAGTCGACTCACGCATATCATCCGTCTCTGGTTTAAACGACAAGCCCCACATTGCGATGATTTTACCTTTAAGGTCTTCCCCCCGGTAAACTTTCTGCAATTTTTCAAAAAGCACAGATTTCTGCTTTTCATTCACACGTTCCACAGCTTTCAACACCTCCATAGAATACCCATTCTGATCTGCAGTCTTAATAAGGGCTTTCACATCCTTAGGGAAACAAGATCCGCCATAACCACATCCAGCATATAGGAACTTTCTTCCGATACGAGTGTCACTACCAATACCAGCACGCACCATATTCACGTCTGCCCCTACCCGTTCACAAAGATTAGCAATATCATTCATGAAAGAAATACGAGTAGCCAACATAGAGTTTGCTGCATATTTTGTCATCTCTGCAGAAGGGATATCCATGAAGATCACACGGAAGTTATTAATAAGAAAAGGTTTATAAAGCTTTGTCAAAGCTTTCTTGGCCTGTTCACTTTCAACACCTACCACCACACGATCAGGACTCATAAAGTCTTTTATAGCATTACCCTCCTTCAAGAATTCTGGGTTTGAAGCCACATCAAAAGGAATATCAACACCACGTTTCTGTAGTTCAGCCTCGATTGTCTGACGAACCTTTTTCGCCGTACCAACCGGAACAGTCGACTTCGTCACCACCACAATATAACGATTCAGGTTCTCACCGATGGTCTTTGCCACCTGCAACACATATTTCAAATCTGCAGAACCATCCTCATCAGGAGGTGTACCAACTGCAGAGAATACGATTTCCTGTTCATTAAGGATAGCAGCCAAATCCGTTGTAAATTTCAGTCGGCCCGCCTTGACATTCTTCAGAACCAACTGATCCAAACCTGGTTCATAAATGGGAATCTCTCCATTCTTCAAACGCTCAATCTTCTGGGCATCTACATCCACACACGTAACATTCACGCCTGTTTCTGCAAAACAGGTACCAGAAACTAGTCCTACATAACCCGTTCCTACAATAGCAATATTCATATACCTTATTATATATTAATCAAACACAACAGCATCTTTCAGCAATGGCTGTTGCAAATCTTTCTCGCTTGTCAACACTTCATTAGAATCTATTGGCCATTTGATATCCAGCGCTGGGTCATTCCAACAGATACCAGCTTCAGCCTGAGGTGCATAGACATTATCGACCTTATAGGTAAAGATTGCCTCTTCACTTAATACCAAGAAACCATGAGCGAAACCACGAGGAATAAAGAATTGACGTTTATTATCCTCGCTCAGTTCTACCATGACATGCTTTCCAAATGTAGGAGAACTCTTACGTACATCAACGGCTACATCAAGAACACGACCTTTGATGACACGCACCAATTTAGCTTGTGCAAATTCGCCTTTTTGATAATGCAATCCACGTAGCACGCCATAGGATGACATCGACTCATTATCTTGGATAAAATCCACATGGCCAATATTCATATCAAACTCAGCCTATTTCCATGCTTCAAAGAAATAGCCACGTGCATCTTTAAACACTTTAGGCTCAATAATATACGCACCCTTTATTTCTGTTTCTATAAAATTCATCACTATTTCTACTTTCTTGTTTCTATGGTGCAAAGGTACAATTTTATATTCAGATATAATAAGATTTTTGCATTTTTTATTTGCCCGATTCAGAAAAAAAACGTACCTTTGCAACGTGAAAGTACTTGAAAGACATATAGAGATTTTATTATTGAGCAATGATTGTGTCATTGTTCCTGGACTTGGTGGTTTCATGGCTCACCATGTAGATGCCCGCTATGACGAGACGGACGGAACTTTCTTGCCTCCTCTTCGCACATTGGGTTTCAACCCTCGTCTTACGATGAATGACTCTTTGCTCGTTCAATCATACATTGAAGCTTACGACATCAGCTACCCCGAAGCACTCAGACGCATCGAGGCAGAGGTTGTTGAAATACGTCAGCATTTGGAATCAAAACGAGAATACGAACTTAACGACATTGGCATTCTACACCTCAACCAAGAGGGGAACTTGGAGTTTGCGCCATGCGAAGCTGGCATTCTGACACCATATTTATATGGTCTTAGCTCTTTTGAGATGACACCTCTTGTCGCAGAGACAAAGGCTTCCGTTGAGACACCCCAAGATGAAAGAATCACAAAGATTCCAGAAGAAAGTGCGATTACAATTAAGATGTCATGGTTGCGCAATACAGTTGCTGCCGCTGCAGCCATTTTAGCTTTCTTCATGATTAGCACACCTATCTCAAACAGCGACAATGCTATTGAGATGCAACAAAGTGCTTTCATTACCATTCCCCAACACACCCCCAGCTCTCAGCAACAGACTACAGACGACATACAGACAACACAGGCTATTACCAAAGAAGAGGCAAAAGACAGCACCTCCACCAAGTCTGTTGTTACCCCAGAAGAAACAGCTTCAACGCCCACATATTGCATTGTACTGGCAAGTCAAGTAACCCAGAAGAATGCGGGAATCTTTATTGAGCAACTTAACAAAGAGGGGTTCTCGGAAGCACGACTGTTGACCAGCAAGAGCAAGATGCTTCGAGTTGTATATGGCAGTTATGCAAACGAAGCAGAAGCAGCCAACACGTTGCGTAGCCTTCGCAACAAGAGCGATAACTTTGAGCAGTCGTGGGTGTTGGAGATTAAAGACTGAAGACCAAGCAAACCCCTTAAACTTTTGCAGATGAAGCGTGTACGCTGCCCAAAATGCGAGAATTACATCACATTTGACGAGACCAAATATACAGATGGTCAGTCATTAGTATTTCAATGTCCAGAGTGTAACAAACAGTTTGGTATTCGTATAGGTGTGTCTAAACTAAAAAATACGCAAAAGGAAGAAAACAAACAACTGGCAGATAGTAATGTCCCCACAGAAGAAACGCCTTGCGGCAGTATTGTTGTCATTGAGAACGTGTTTCACTACAAGCAAATCATTCCTTTACAGATGGGCGACAATATTATTGGACGACACCAAAAGGGGAACCCTATTAATACAGCTTTCGAGACAGTAGATCCCAGTGTAGATTTGAACCATTGTACCATCACTGTTAGCCGTGACAAACAAGGCAAGCTGAAATATATTCTACGTGACAACAATAGCAACACAGGCACTTTCGTTGAGAATGTTGAGATTCCACCTCGCGAACGACGTGTCATTGATAGTGGTACCCTCTTCACGATAGGCGCCACCAGTATTATCCTCAAAGGTCCCGAAGAAGACTAAAGATTGCTCATAAAAAAAAGAAAGAAAATGGAAGTGTTCAAAACGAACACCTCCATTTTTACATCAGCAATCTATTCATTATAGATTCTTATTCAAAGTCTCTTTCCATGCAGCATAAGCAGCAGCATAGTCAGCACGATGTTTTTCGTCAGGTTCAATAACCTGCAACTTTTCAAGAGAAGCAAAGGCCTCATTGGCATCCTTATAGATACCTGCACCCATGCCCGCACCCTTGGCAGCACCAACAGAACCATCTGTATCATAGAGTTCTATCGTTGCACCGCTCACACCGGCCAAAGTGTCACGGAACAAAGGACTTAAGAACATATTTGCCTTACCAGCATGAATCTTCTTGATATCCATTCCCATCTGCTGCATAATTTCCATACCATAGCAGAATGAGAACACTATACCCTCCTGAGCTGCACGCACCAAGTGAGCCTGTGAGTGTTTATTGAAATTCAGACCATTAACAGAACATCCAATTTCACGATTCTCCAACACACGTTCTGCACCATTTCCAAAAGGAACAATTGTCACACCATCACTACCTATAGGAGCCTGAGCAGCCAAATCGTTCATCTCTGCATAACCAATACCTGGAGTAATGTTACGATGAACCCATGCATTCAGAATACCCGTACCATTGATACACAAGAGCACACCAAGACGTGTTTGATCAGCCTGATGATTCACATGAGCAAAAGTATTAACTCGTGACTTTGGATCATAGTTAACATCACCCAGCACGCCATATACCACACCCGACGTACCCGCTGTTGCTGCAATCTCACCAGGATTCAGCACATTCAAAGAGAGTGCATTATTAGGTTGGTCACCACCACGATAAGTAATAGGTGTACCAGCCTTCAGACCCATTTCTGCAGCAGCAGCCTCAGATACAACGCATTGCTCAGAGAAAGTTGGTACAATATCAGCAATCAGCGACTGGTCAAAACCATAGTAGTCAAGCAAGAATTTTGCGACCTGATTCTCCTTAAAATCCCAGAACATTCCTTCAGACAAGCCACTCACCGTTGTGTTGGCCACTCCCGACAAACGCAAAGCCAGATAATCACCAGGCAACATCACCTTATATATTTTATTATATAAGTCGGGCTCATTCTCTTTAACCCATGCCAATTTGGCTGCAGTAAAGTTACCTGGAGAATTCAACAGGTGCGACAAACACTGCTCACTGCCTAAATCACGGAATGCAGCTTCACCATAAGGCACTGCACGCGAATCACACCAAATAATGGCAGGGCGTAAAGGTTGATAGTCCTTGTCAACACACACCAATCCGTGCATCTGATAAGAAATACCAATTGCCTTAATCTCATCAGCCTTAGCACCACTATCTGCCATAATCTTTTTCAATGAGAGTTTTGCATACTCCCACCACGAGTTAGGATCCTGCTCTGCCCAACCTGTTTTAACAGCCATAATAGGTGCTTCCTTTTCTGGGAAGAAAACAGAAGCCACACACTTGCCGCTATCGGCGTTGACTAATG
>JAEEGG010028926.1_pt1 | contig 10382 bp, 6 predicted proteins | sample 9134161 | NCBI WGS metagenome assembly JAEEGG01 (sample SAMN16246543, study PRJNA631951) | gut metagenome | biome: gut microbiome; feature: rumen; material: CR-attached | host: Bos | place: Iran: Karaj | collected 2018-10 | reverse complement strand
CGCCGCCATGGCCGCCGTCGCCGCCCTTGCCGCTCGTGTGGCTGGATCCGCTGCGGGAGGCTTTGCTTCCGGCGCTGCCGTTGCCGCCTCCGGCGGCATTGCCGCCGGTCGCGACGAGCCTGCCCTTGCCGGTGATGTATAGCGTCATGTCGCCGGGCAGTTCGATGCCCGCGCCCGCGCCGATGCGCCCGCCGACATTGCCGGCGTTGCCGCCCGTCACCGTGAGCGAGCAACCCTCGGGAATGTCGATGACGACGCGCTTGCCGTTGTCCCCGCTGCTGGGTTTCACGACCAGCGCGCTTGTGGACGTATCGCCGGAGAGCGGAACGTTGCCCTGCACGGTATAGACCATGCCGCCGAAAATCTCCCTGGTGGAAGTGGTGATCGTGCCCGCACCCATCTCGGCGCGCGCATTGGCCACCGCCATCAGCGCCATGACGAGAATAATCGAATGGTTCTTCATGTGTTTCTCGCTTTCTCTTTAAGACTTTTTTCCCTTTAGACAGGATTTACATGATTTACATGATTTAAGAGGTTGGAATAATCCTGTCAATCCTGTTAATCCTGTCTAAAACATTTCCTCACGGATTCCCGAACGCGGTGCCGTAGATCGTCTGCACGTTGGCTCCCGCGCCGACGATCTTGCCGCCCGCCGGCACGAGCACGTTGAAAGCGCCGTCCTCGCCCTCGCAGGCGAGGATCATGTCGCACGGCGCCGAATCCGTGGTGTATTGGAAGCTGCGCTCAACGAAGCTCGCCGGCCAGCTCGGGCGGGGCGAAGTCACGTCCCGCACCGTGATCTCCGTCGTGCCGCCGCCGAGTTCGCGCGTCTTGCCGAGGTCGAGTTTCGTGAGGGTGCAGCTCGGGGGAAAGGCGGCAAGCGCCGCGCCTTCCTGAACCGTCACTTCGCCGACGGCCGCGATGTCGATATCGACTCCCTGCGCGTATGCGCCGGTCGGCGCATAGACGACGTCGGCGGCCTTGGCGCGCGCCGCACGGGCCGCGCGCGGCGCCGTGGCGAGAGACTGGCGCGGCTTCAGCTCCGGCGCGTTCGGCGGCGTGAGGCCGATCTCGGGCACTCCTTTGATGGCGCCCATTGCGTCGGCGAGCGTGTAGCCGATGCCGTCGGGATCGTTGCCGTTCGTGTCGGCGAGCTCGGCGTAGAAGACGCCGTTCGTATCGACCGGAACGCGCATCGTCCGCGCCCAGAGCGCCGTGTCCGGCGCCTTCGAGTCGTAGAGGCGGAACGTCATCTCCAGCGACGTGGTGCGCTCGTATCCGCCCGTCCGCCGCAGCACGCCGCGATACGTCAGCGCTTGCGGCACGTCCGCAAAGGACACAAGGGACAAAAGAGACAAAAGAGACAACAAAGGCAACCTGCTTGTTTTCTTCATATGCGTTTTCCTTTCAAATTTCATTTGTAAAGTGTCGCTATTGGCAACATTGGCATTGACAATTGGCAACATTTCCACAATTCCACATTACTCCAGTTCCTTCGCCTTGAAGACGCGCTTGAGGGAGAACGTGCCGACCGACCGGATCGGACCCTTCGCGGAAAGCCCCCCCACGTCCCATGTCGCGACGCCCGTGGTCGTTTCGTCGGCGTTGTAGGGAAAGCGTACCGGCAGCCCGGGTTCGCCCTGCTCGTGCCAGGAGAGGTCGAGGCGGTTCACGACGCTCCAGAGCTCGGGCTTGACCGGCTGGGCGTAGTTTTCGAAGTCGTCGCCCGACGGCGCGGCGCCGCTGTAGTCCGCCGTCTTGCCGTCGTGATCCGGGTGCCAGGCGTGGCGGAACGGATTGTCGCGCGCGTCGGCGGCGACCGTCCACGAAAATGCCGCGTCGTCGCCAAACGCCGAACCATCCGCCGCCGCGACGACGGGCGTGTCCACGCTCATCATCACCGTCGAGATGCGCCGGGGATTTTCGATTTCCGAGGGGACGCCCGAAAGCTCCCTGAAGAGCCTCGGATTGCCGTTCGTATCCATCCCCGCCGCGACGCGCTGCAGAAGCGAACAAGTTCCGTCCTCGGCCACGTGCACCATGACGTTCATCCGCAGCGTCCCGCCGGCCTCGACCGGCACCGGCGTCTCTTCGCCCATCCCGGAAACCTTCGTAAGCGCGATTTCGCCGACCCAGAGGCCGACCGGATAGGCGACCGCGTTCTCCGGCGCGGCGACCACGGCGATGGGGAGCCGCACGCGCATCTTGCTGGCGCCGAGGTCCTCTATCATCAGAATCGCGCCGTATTTCGTCCCGGCGGTCATCTGCGCGCGGTCGATGGAGAAAAACTGCTCCGTGATTCCGTCCGGGGCGAGTTCGACGGTCCACGCCTCCTCGGTCGCGTTCGTGTATCCGGGCGAAGATATCGCATCGACGCGCGGAAGACGGCGGGACAGGGGAGGGACGAGCTCCGTCTCGTCCGCAGATGCTGAGATCGAGAATTTGAACACATGGTTCGTCGTGCCGCAGTTCCTTACAGTAATCGACGCATAGTTCGCGTCCGCGCCGAAGACGACGCCGTCGCCCTGAACGCCGACGACGCCCGGCCAGTCGCCGTCCTTCGTCGCCGAGAAGGCGTACGCCTGACCGCCCTTCACCTTCGGACTGGAGGCGAGCCCAAGCGAAAGGAACGTCGGCGCGGCCGTCTTGGTTCCGGCGATCTTGTAGGCTACGCCCGACGCCGTGCCGAACGGCCCCTCGCCGAAATACGCCTTGGCGGTGACGGAGGCGTTCGTGTCTGCGGAAACGCCCACGAGGTTCATGAAGCCAGTCTCGCCGGACGTGGCGCGCCACGTCTGCTGCGGGGCGGCGGGAACGCCGAGGAACGTCGTCGTCCAGACATCTTTCGCGTAGATCAGGTAGACGCATCCGCCCCTGAGCGCGGCCATCGTCGAGGCCGCCTCGTCGCCCGGAACCCACACGCTGTAGGAAACCGGCTTCTGGTCGATCGTCGTTCCGTCGTCCGCGATCTGGCGCGTGGAAGAGTAGGCGTCCGAATAGTACGACGCGACGCGCTCGACCGGCGCGCCAGCGAAGAAGTCCTCGCACGCGGCGTTCACCGGCGTCGATTCAAGGTAAATCGCGTTCCACCCCTTCGCGAGCGTCATCGTCTCACTGACATGCGATGCAAACGCCGCCATCGGCAGTGCAAGCAAAACTACAAGTTTTACTGTCTTGTTCATATCCTTTTTTCCTTCACTAATCCTTAATCTGTTCCTGTTGCTTTCGCTGCTTGGAGTTTTGGAGCCTTGGAGATTTCTTTATCATTAAAACTCCCAAACTCCTAAACTCCCAGTAGCGAAAGCAACGGTTTCACTATCCGCCAATCACTTTCACTTCGCCTCCAGCTTGAAGAACTGGCTCTTCGCGCCTTCGGCCGGCACGACGTAGATCGTCGCCACGCCAACGGCATCCTCGTCGGCGGACGGCATCACCTGTTCATGCTCTGCGTCCGTCTCTGTCTTCTTGACCTTCTGCACGGCCCACTCGGGATTCGTGAGCGAAAGCGTCGTTTCGACGCCATAGACGTGGCCGCCGGCATATTCAAAGCTGAGCGTGTGAAGAGCGTTTTGCGGCGCGGTGTAGGCTGTGATCGCGAGCCTGTCCGTATCGTCGAAGGGATTGGTCCCCGCGCGGTATTCGTCGTAGTTCGACGCGCCGTCGTTGTCATAGTCGGCGAAGGGATCGTAGTCGCCCTCGATCTCGTACGCCTCCATCCAGGCCGCAATCGTGTCGACGTACTCCGCAGGGACGCTCGCCGTGGTGCCCGTGCCATTGGTCGAAGCGTAGTCCTTCATATTGACGTACGCAAGAGAGACCGTCGAGACGGCATTCGCCTCGCCGACCTTGATCGGACTGACCGCGAGGGAAAGCTCGGAACCCTGCTTGAGGACGCAGTTCAGATCGTCGCCTACGGCCGCCGTCGAGTCGGTCGCCGTCGTGGAAAGCGGAATCTGCAGAAGAAAGTTGTAGCCGTCCTCCGTCGGATTGGCCACCTTGGTGGATGCGATGATGTTTCCATCCTCCGCGACAGCCTGGATGGTGACGGCGGCGGTCGAGGTCAGCACCTTGTTCTGCCAGTCCTTGAGCGTCCCCTTCACTAGGTGGGTCCCGATCGGGAAATTCGCGGCCGCAATGGCGCCAGCAGCCGCCATGGCCGCAAAAGCAGCGGCCAGCACGACTGACGTCGAGTTGTGTCTTTTCATCATTTGCACTCCGTTTTAAACCTGATAATTGCCTTTGTCACAATTTCTGGTCATCTTGCGTATATTCTCTCGCTTTTTACGTTTCAATTATACCAAAACTACCCCAAAAAGGGTAGTGCTTTTTCACAAAAAAAAGCATTCCTATTGTACTGGACAGATGCCTACTCGCGCTCGACGGTTGAGCGCACCGCCCGTCGGGCAAAAACCCTAGGATCGTTCATGCAGTTGCGCCTGCGTCAGCACGTCGAATGACTCCGCCACAGAGGATCGTGCCGTCGGCGTCGTAGAAGACCGCCGACTGGCCAGGCGCGACGCCGAAAAGGCCCTCGCCAGGCGCGCGGCAAAGTCCGTCCTCGAACTCCACCGGACCGAGCGGCGCGCCCGTGGAGCGAATCTTCACGCACGCGGAGATCTTCCCCTTTGTCGGCTCCAGCGCCATCCAGTTCATGTTCCCAACGCGGAACTCCGCCGAGTGCGCCTCCTCGCGAGTGCCAAGGACTACCTCGTTGCGGCATGCGTCGAGACGGACGACGTAGAGCGGCTTCGGGCCAAACGCGCCGAGCCCCTTGCGCTGTCCGACAGTGTAGTTCCAGTATCCGCAGTGCCTGCCGAGGACACGTCCCGACATGTCGACGATGTTACCCTCGCGCGGCTTTTCGCCGATAAGCTCGTTTTTGTCACCCGAATAGAAATCCTGCGAGTCCGCCTTGTCCGCCGCGGCGAGCGAATGTTCCGCGGCGATTGCGCGCACCTCGCGCTTGGTCATCCCCCCGAGCGGAAACTCCACCTGCGAGAGCTGCTCCTGCGAAAGCCTGTAGAGGAAGTAGCTCTGGTCCTTCTTCTCGTCCACCGCGCGGCGGACTGCGAACCGTCCGCCGACGCGCACGATGCGCGCGTAGTGCCCGGTAGCGAACCTGTCGAACTCAACGCCCGCCTCGCGCGCAAGGCGCGGGAGGAGGCCGAACTTCATAGCTGCGTTGCAGAACACACACGGATTCGGCGTCTCGCCCTTCAGCGATATGTCGCGGAACATCGCGACGATCGCCTTTTCGTACGCCTCCGCGCAGTCGATGACGCGGTATTCGATTCCGAGCGACTTCGCAAGCGCCTCGGCGCGCTCGATGTCCTCCGCCTCTCCGGGGCCATAGCACGCATCGCGCGTTCCGCCGGCAAATGTGCCGCGCCAAAGCTTCATCGTGAGCCCGACGACGTCGAATCCGCGCTCCTTCAGGAGCAGCGCGGCGACGCTCGAGTCGACGCCTCCGGAAAGTCCGACGGCGACCCTCATGCCGTCCTCCTCGTGAAGTGCAGCGGATCTCCCCTCTCGCCCCAGGCGATCTCCTCGCCGACGGACTTCACCCGCCGCTCGAGGCATCCGCGGCAGAGCTCCGAGCTCTCGCCCGTGCAAGGCTTGTCGGGATAGAGGATGTATTCGCCTCTGTACTTTACGGGCGTCACGTTGGGCATAATGACGTTCGCGCCCGCAAGAAGGCCCTTCTCGCGTCCCTCGGGGTCTATCGCCTGAAGGGCCGTGGTGGACGCGATGTTGGCATCCGGAATCATCAGCCGCGCCGCGGCGATCATCCTGAGCGTAAGCTCCAGAAGCCGCGACTTTTCCGCGCGCGGCGCACTTGCCGCGAGCGGCGTGTCGGGATGGACAAGATACGGCCCCATGCCGATCATGTCAACGCCTTCGTCCATAAAGAAGCGGATGTCCCGCGCGAGGTCGTCGATCGTCTGTCCGGGGAGTCCTATCATCACGCCAGTTCCGACGATGTAGCCGACGCGAGAGAGCGTGCGCAGGCACTCGAGCCGACGCTGCCATGAGTGGTCCGCCGGATGCAGCCGCGCGTAGAGTTCGGGGTTCGAGGTCTCGATGCGCAGGAGGTAGCGGTTCGCGCCGGCGTCGAGCCAGCGGCGGTAGGTCGCCTCGCTCTGCTCGCCCACCGAAAGCGTTATGCCGAGTCCGTCGCCAAGCCGGACGCGTATCGCCTTGAGGACGCGCTCGATGAAGGCCGCGTTCTCCTCCGTCTCCAGTTCGCCGGACTGCAGAACGACGCTTCCGTAGCGGTTGTCGGCCGCCCATGCGACGGCATCGACGATTTCCGATTCGTCCATCCTGTAACGCGAAACCTTGGAGTTTCCGCGGCGGATTCCGCAGTAAAGGCAGTTTTTTGCGCAGATATTGGAGAATTCGACAAGCCCGCGTAGCGCGACACGGCGTCCCCAGGTCGCGGTCTTGACCTCGTAGGCACGCCTCATGAGGGCCTCAAGGTCCTCCTCGCGCAGCATCGCCGCAATCTCGCTATGGTTGGCACACATTTCGGGCGCATATTCTACCAAATGCATTCGCCCCATAGCAACCGCAAAATATGGTATAATATTCGCCAATTTTCAGGAGAATACATAATGCATCCGTATCGTACCCATACCTGCAACGAGCTCCGCGCCAGCGACGCGGGCAAGACCGTTAGACTTTCCGGCTGGATGTTCCGCCTCAGGGACCACGGCGGGATCCTCTTCGTGGACCTCCGCGACCACTACGGCCTCACGCAGATCGTCGTCCATCCTTCGCGCAGCTTCTTCGGCATCGTCGAGAAGGCACACCTCGAAAGCGTCATCACGGTGACGGGCGAGGTGAAGCTCCGCACTCCCGACACGATCAACCCAGACCTGCCGACAGGCGAGATCGAGATCGAGGCGAACGAGCTCGTGATGGAGTCGGCCTCACAGGTGACGCCCCTCTACATTCCAGACGAGAAGGCCGACGAGTCTGAGGATGTGCGCCTCCAGTACCGCTTCCTCGACCTCCGCCGCGAGAAGCTCCACAACAACATAGTCCTCAGGTCGCAGGTGATCCGCTTCCTGCGCGAGCAGATGTGGGCCAAGGGCTTCAACGAGTTCCAGACCCCCATCCTCACCGCCTCCTCGCCCGAGGGCGCGCGCGACTACCTCGTGCCGAGCCGCATCCACCGCGGCATGTTCTACGCCCTTCCGCAGGCGCCGCAGATGTTCAAGCAGCTCCTCATGGTCTCGGGCTTCGACAAGTACTTCCAGATCGCGCCGTGCTTCCGCGACGAAGCCGCGCGCGCGGACCGCTCGCCGGGCGAGTTCTACCAGATGGACATCGAGATGAGCTACGTCACGCAGGACGAGATATTCGCCGTCGTGGAGGACGTGGTGAGCGCGACGTTCAAGAAGTTCTCGACGTGGGAGTGCAACGCGGCGCCTTGGCCGCGCATCAAGTACCGCGACGCGATGATGGTCTACGGCTCCGACAAGCCCGACCTCAGGAACCCGCTCAAGTGGATCAACATGTCCGACTTCTTCGCGAAGGCCGACTTCAAGGCGTTTGCGGCGTGCGTCGCCAACGGCGGACTCGTCAAAGGCCTTCTCGTCAAGGGAATCGTCGGAGTCGAGACCCGCACCTGGTTCGACAAGCGCGAGGCGTTCGTCAAGGAGAACGGAGGCAAGGGACTCGGCTACATCTCCTGGACTAAGGAAGGCGAGCTCAAGGGACCGATCGCGAAGTTCCTCTCGGCCGACCAGCTCGAGGAGATGAAGAAGATCTCCGGCATGGAGCCTGGCGACGCGCTCTTCTTCATGGCCGCGCCCGTCGACGAGTGCCACAGGCTCTCGGGGCTCGTCCGTACTGACATCGCGGACCACATGACGAACGACATCCGCGAGAAGAAGTGCTACAAGTTCTGCTGGATCGTCGACTTCCCGTTCTTCGAGAAGGATCCCGAGACCGGCAAGATCATCTTCTCGCACAACCCCTTCTCGATGCCGCAGGGCGGACTCGAGGCCCTCAACACCAAGGACCCGCTGACGATCGAGGCTTACCAGTACGACGTCGTCTGCAACGGCATCGAGCTCTCCTCGGGCGCGATCCGCAACCACCAGGTCGAGGTGATGTACAAGGCGTTCGAGATCGCGGGCTACACGAAGGACGACGTCGTGAAGAAGTTCGGCGCGCTCCACCGCGCGTTCCAGTTCGGCGCGCCGCCCCACGGCGGAATCGCCCCTGGCGTTGACCGCATGGTCATGCTCCTCACCGACACGCCCAACATCCGCGAGGTGATCGCCTTCCCGATGAACCAGAAGGCGCAGGACCTCCTCATGGGCGCGCCCAACTACGTGACCGAGCAGCAGCTCCGCGAGCTCCACATCAAGATCCGCGGCACCGGCAGCGAAGTCGGCGATCAGCCTAAGGCGTAATACACGCCACTACCCAGAGGTTCCGACCCAAGGAGACGCGGCTTCCAGCCGCGTCAATATTTCTAACGCCTTCGCTACCGCGGCGGCCTATGCTTCGCACACCTCAACCGCACATGTCCGACGCGGGATGGCCGCCTCGGCCTTGCTCTCATACTCCGTCTCATCCACCCAAAGCTCGCACTGGCGCATGACGGTCTCGAGCGCGCCCTTGGCCTCTTCCGGCGGATACTTGTACTTCTTCAAAAGCCGCTTCACGAGCATGCGCATGTGCGCCCGCGCGCTGTCGCGCCGATCCCAGTCGACCGTGCGGTTGCGCCTGAGCTGGTCGGTCAGCTCCTTCGTGAGCTTAATGAGCTCGTCGTCGGTGTAGAACTTCTTCACCGCGTCGGGCTTAGACAGCGCATCGTAGAATGCCGCCTCGTCCTCGTTGAGTCCCTTCGGAATGGAATCTATTCCCTCCTTGATGCGCGTCGCAAGCTCGATGAGCCGCTTTATGACCTCCTCGTTCGTGATGTGCCCGTTGACGTATTCGTTCATCGCCTTGCTCAGCATCTCGCTGAACTCCTCGCTCCTGACGAGGTTCTTCCGCGCATGGAGCCTGACGCTTTCGGAAAGCAGCTTCTTAAGTATCTCGACGGCGAGATTCTTCTCCTTCATCCGCCTGATCTCGGTGAGAAACGCCGCGTCGAAGAGCGACACCGCCGCCTTCTTGTCGGAGAAGAGGTTGATCACGCCCTCGCTCGCCACGGACTCCTTCACCATCTCCGCGATCTGCGCGTTCAGCTCCGCCAGCCCCTTCTTCTCGCCGCCGGAGCCGGACATCGTCCACTGGTTGATCATCCCGCGCACGGCTTCCATGAATCCCGCCTCGAACCGATCTCGCTCTGGGATCAGCGCCGCGCAGAGCGAAAGCGCCTGCTTCATCAGGTAGGCATTTTCGAGGAATATCTCCTTCTGCCGCTTCTTCTCTGGCGCAAGCAGGAAGTTGACCGCGCCGTTGATCGCCTTTGCACGCTCCAGGTCGCTGCCGTCGATTCCCTTGCTGTAGCCGTAGCCGTGCAGCTGCGCACGGCAGACCTCCAGATGCTCGTAGAACTTCGGCTTCGCGATCGTCGCGACGTCCGGATTGCCGTACTTCTTCCTGTCGCGCACCGTGTACCGGTTCATGGCTTCCTTCAGGGCGGACGCAATGCCGATGTAGTCCACCACCAGTCCGCCCTCCTTGTCACCGTACACCCTGTTCACCCGCGCAATGGCCTGCATCAGGTTGTGCCCCACCATCGGCTTGTAGACATACATCGTGTCGAGGCACGGAACGTCGAACCCAGTGAGCCACATATCGACTACAATGGCGATCTTGAACGGAGAATCCACGTCCTTGAACTGCAGCGCACGCTCCATCCTGTCGCGCTTCGTGCCGATGATGTCGCGCCATTCCTCAGGATCCTGGTTGCCCTCGGTCATCACGACCTGTATCTTGCCGCTCTTCCCCCATTGCGGACGGAGCTTCAGGAACCGCTTGTAGATCTTAATCGCAATCGGACGCGAATACGCCACGATCATCGCCTTGCCGACAAGGTTCTTCTCTCGGTACTTCTCGTAGTGCTCGAGTATATCGTCCACCAGCGACGCCACGGTGTCATCGTGTCCGAGCAGAACCTCCATCTGCGACTGGTCGCGCTTCGACTGCTCGATCACATCTACGTCCGCCTCTTCCTCCGCAGCAAGGCGCTTGTACTCCGCGTCGATCTTCGCGAGCGCGGCGTCGTTGAGCCTCAGATGCACCACGCGGCTCTCGTAGTAGACGGGCCTCGTCGCGCCGTCCTCCACGGCCTGGGTCATGTCGTAGATGTCGATGTAGTCGCCGAACACCTCGCGCGTCGAGCGGTCGCCCAGGTCGATCGGCGTGCCCGTGAAGCCAATGAACGTGGCCATCGGCAGAGAGTCGTGGATGAT
>JAEEGG010028921.1_pt1 | contig 10383 bp, 5 predicted proteins | sample 9134161 | NCBI WGS metagenome assembly JAEEGG01 (sample SAMN16246543, study PRJNA631951) | gut metagenome | biome: gut microbiome; feature: rumen; material: CR-attached | host: Bos | place: Iran: Karaj | collected 2018-10 | reverse complement strand
CGACACATCTAAGTTCCGCCGCAACTTTAAACACTTGCTCGTGCGTTGGATAAAGGAACGCCGCAACTCTCCCAGCATCATCCTCTGGGGCTTGCAGAACGAGAGCGTCCTGCCCCGCAAGTTTGCCGAGGAGTGCAGCGACATCATCCGCAGCCTTGACCCCACCTGCCTTGACCAGCGGGCCATCACCACCTGCAACGGCGGCGAAGGCACTGACTGGAATGTCATACAGAACTGGAGCGGCACATACGGTGGTTCTGCCGACAACTATGCCGACGAACTCCGTCGCCCTGACCAGCTCCTGAACGGCGAATACGGCGCCTGGCGCACCATCGACCTGCATGGTGATGCCAAATACAGCGAGGAGTCGTTCACAGCACTCCTCGAAAAGAAGGCGCTGCTGGCTGAAACAGCCGATAGTGTCTGCGGTCATTTCCAATGGATTTTCAATTCCCACGACAACCCCGGTCGTGTCCAGCCCGACGGTGCCTACCGTCGCATCGACAAAATCGGCCCCATCAATTACAAAGGTCTCACTACCATCTGGGAAGAACCCACCCCCGCATACTATATGTACCGCCAGCACTACGGTGCTGTAAGTCGAGGTTATGCCTCGACCGTCCCCACCGCCGCTGACCGCAACCGTGACCTCGTCAAAGGCGCTGACGGCTATCACTACCTCTACCGCATCAACTGTGGTGGCGATGCCTTCACTGACGAGTTCGGTCAACCGTGGCTGGCCGACGATACGCTTTTCAGTCACTCTTGGGGTCAGGACTTCCCCGGCATCCATCCCTTCCAAGCTTCACAGCGCCATATCACTGAAAATATCCGAGGTACCAACAGCGATGAACTGTTCCAGTTCTTCCGGTTTGGCCGCCATCGCCTTTGGTACGATTTGCCCGTTTCGACTGATGCCGTGTCACAGCAACAGTCCCAGCCCACCTACCGCATCGAACTTTACTTTGCCGAACCCTGGCATGGCCGTGATGCCGCTGAAACCGCCGACTATGAAGGTCTGCGCATATTTGATGTTGCTGTCAACGGCCAAACCGTTGTCGATGACTTAGACCCGTGGGCCGAAGCTGGCTATTGCGGCGCCTTGAAGCGTGTTGTCTATGCCAAAGCCGAAAACGGCCGCCTGCGCATTTCCTTCCCTGAAGTGAAAGCTGGTCAAGCTATCATCTGCGGCATCGCGATAGCCGTCCTGTCATCTTCCGCAGCCGCCACGGAAGGCACTTCACTACCTATACCCCCTTCGGCAGCAGAAAGTGGAACATGGCACGCCCTTGATACTGATACCATTGCCAAACTGCCGAAAGAAGAACTGCCTCTTGACACCGAGGCGCGTCCTGCTTCTGTCTATGAACCTGTCAAGGCATCCAAACTCCCACCGCTCAAGAAAGGCACTACCTTCATCATTACCCCAGGCCTCGGTCAGGAGTATGCCTTGCGCTTCCGCTATAAGAACACGACGGGCGAGCCAGTCACAGCCCGCATGACCATCACCGACGCTAAAAACACCGTGCTGGTCGACAGCGATGTGTCGTTTCCGCCAACGCCCAACAAATTCAAGATGCTGAGCACTACGACAGGTACACAAATCAACGCTGGTACGTATACGCTTTGCATTGACACCGACGAGATAGAATTTAAAGAACTTGAAGTCCAATAGCTCTATGAGAACAATACAAAAAAGACACATTGACATAAAGGTTGGTGGCTTATTGCTTTTCTTTCTTATGAACTCTTTACCGTCATTTGCCCACGACTGGGAGAACAACCATGTCTTGCAAATCAATCGTGAACCAGCGCGAGCCTACTTCATCCCATACGGTGAACAGGCTGGCGACCGCATGCTGTCACTCAATGGCGACTGGAAGTTCCGTTGGACAAAGACACCCGATGAAAGGATTGTAGACTTCTACCTTACCGACTTCAACGATGCGGCATGGAAGACGTTGGCCGTGCCAGCCAATTGGGAGGTGAACGGCTACGGCACCCCTATCTATATCTCTGCCGGCTATCCGTTCAAGATAGATCCGCCCTACGTTACGCGAGAGCCGAAGAAAGACTGGACTACCTACGAAGAGCGTAACCCCACGGGGCAATACCGCCGTACCTTCGTGATGCCTGAAAGTTGGGTGAGTTATGGCGGCCAGACTTTCTTGCGCTTTGAGGGCGTGATGAGTGCTTTTTATGTATGGATCAATGGGCAGCGTGTAGGCTACAGCCAAGGGTCGATGGAACCCTCTGAGTTCAACGTCACGCCATATCTCAAACATGGTGAAAACCAAATCGCCATCGAGGTCTATAAGTACAGCGACGGCTCCTATTTGGAAGATCAGGACTTTTGGCGCTTTGGCGGCATCCATCGTGACGTGCTACTATACCATACCCCAGATATCCGCTTGCGCGATGTAGCTGTACGCACCATTCCCCATACACCCTCCGAAAGCGAGGGGAGTTGGACATTACAGATGAATCCCCAGTTTTCCGTCTATAACGGCGAGAACGGCGAAGGTTGTCGCCTCATCGCCACCCTCTTCGATGGCGCGTGTCCTGTAGGCTGCGACTCCGTTGCAGCAGACGAAGTCCTCGACCTGCAACACAAGGCCGCCCGTATGAATGAGTGGTATCCTCAGCGCGGCCACCGCAAGTTTAACCGCATGGAGATACACATCGATAATCCCCATTTGTGGAGTGTTGATTCACCTCATCTCTATACGCTCCTCTTACAGCTGCAGGATGCCAATGGCCACACCATCGAACAGGTGACACAAAAGGTGGGGTTCCGCAACATTGCCATCAGGAACGGGCAGTTACTCATCAACGGCCAGCCCATCAAGATACGTGGTGTCAACCGTCATGAGCACGACCCCTACAAGGCTCGCGTGATGACCGAGGAACTCATGCTCAAGGACCTGCGGCTGATGAAAGAGGCCAACATCAATGCCGTACGCCTGGCTCACTATCCCAACTGTCCCCGTTGGTATGAGCTGTGCGACTCGATGGGCATGTACGTCATGGACGAGGCCGACTGCGAGACACACGGACTGCGCGGCACCTTAGCCTCGACACCCGACTGGGCCGATGCCTTCATGGATCGTGCCGTGCGCATGGCTGAGCGTGACAAGAATCACCCCTGCATTATCTTCTGGAGTCTCGGCAACGAGAGTGGCTATGGTCCCAACCACGCTGCCATGTCTGCCTGGTTACATGAGTTTGACCCCACACGTCCCGTTCACTACGAAGGTGCTCAGGGTGACCCAGACCCATCGACGGTAGATGTCATCTCACGTTTCTATCCGCGTGTCATGCAGGAGTACCTGAACCCCGGTATCCCAGAGGGTTCTGACCAGGAACGTGCCGAAAACGCCCGCTGGGAACGGCTCTTAGAGATTGCCCAGCGCGATGGTGACCACTGTTCATGGATAGGTTCCGACGGTGGTCCTCGTCCCGTGCTGACCAGTGAATATGCCCATTGTATGGGCAATGCCCTCGGCAACTTCAAAGAGTATTGGGATGAAATCAATAGTCATCCGCGGATGCTCGGCGGCTTCATCTGGGACTGGGTGGACCAAGGAATCATCGTGAAGGAAGAGACAGGAGGCAAGACGGTGGAGAAAGTGCTCTACGGCGGAGACTTCGGTGACAAACCAAACCTGCATGCCTTCTGCATGAACGGCATTGTGATGAGCGACCGCACCCTGACGCCTAAATATTACGAAGTACAGGCCATTTACGGCAATGGACCGAAGGCGTTCGCCGAGACCAAGGCGGCTAAGCCCAAAGCCTCGAAAAACAAAAGTGTACTATCGCCATCGCTGACGGCACTCGTCACCTCCATCAAGACACAATGTTTCCGTGCCCCGACAGACAACGACAAGAGCTTCGGCAATTGGCTGGCCAAGGACTGGAAGCGCTGCGGTCTTGACACGCTGCAAATCCCTGTTACGACCGAGCAAGACGGCCATGAATTTACCTTTACGTTTGAGATTCCTGACTCCCTACCCCCTCTGCCGCGCCTTGGCATCCTCATCGAACTGCCTCGTGACTACGAAGAGTTGACGTGGTACGGTCGCGGTCCTTGGGACAACTACCCTGACCGCAAGGAGTCCTGTCCCGTTGGCCTTTGGCGTTCGACCGTCAGCAAGCAGTATGTCCACTATGCCCGTCCGCAGGACAGCGGCAACCACGAGGACTGTACCATGGTGGAACTGAAGACGAAAAGAGGCCAAAAACTCCGCATCGAGGCCATCGACGAACCGTTCTCCTTCTCTGCCCTGCCATACTCCGCGCAGTACATCGCCTCAAAGACCCACGACTACGAACTGGAGGATCAGGGCAAGACCTACCTCAGCATCGACTGCGCCGTCATGGGTCTTGGCAACAGCTCATGCGGTCCTGGCGTATTGAAGAAATACACCATAGACCGAAAAGCTCTGAACACAAACGCTCCAAAGCGCTACCAGCTGAAGCTCAGGATATTATAGCTCTACCCCCTCAATTAGCGAAAGTGAACACCAAGTCGAGAAGCGTACAGAGCGACTTCTCCTTGATATCCGACTTGAAGACAAGGAAGATGGCGTGCTTGCCGGCAAGGGCATTGTCCCTTGCCTCGTCAGAGAGACCTGCCGCCACGTCCCACACGCCCTGATTCATATTGGTCGTGAGTTTCGCCTCGCCAATTTTCTTGCCGCCCTGCGATTCCCATGGACGATCCATCCACACCTCGATGGTTCCCTCTAATCCCTCGGGGATGAGGTGCATGACGAGCATCAGGTTAGCCGGATTATTCAGACGCTCGGCATCGAAGTTGAAGTACTTATAGCCGACGATAGAGCCGTCGGTATTGTTGACCACGCGGTTGGTGTTGTAACGCAGGTCGTAAGGCGCATCATACTTGGCTTTGTTGGCCAGCGCCTCTTCCTTGGTCATACCAGGTTCACCGCCATAGCTGGCTTCCACATAGGAGCCATAGAACGTATTGTTGGGCCACTCGTGGGTGGCGGGCTTCGGACCCGTATACCAGCAGGCAATGCCGGCAGAGTGACACTCAAACGGATCGAGGCCGTTCAGCGCAAAACCCTGGCTGTTATACTCTCCCTCTGAGATTTCCACCTTGCCGCCTTTACCCTCCTCAACCTTGACGTCGATAGGAGCCACCATGGCCTGACGCGCATACTCGTCGGTACCTGTCTGACGGTGGTAGAAGACATACCACTGGCCGTTGACCTCGCAGATACTTCCATGCGTGTTGCCGTCAGGGGTGGCAGAGGCGATGACGTTACCTTGCTCGTCTTTCTCGCGGGCACGTCCGTCGATGATGGTGCCGCCGTAGGTCCAAGGACCTAATGGACTATCGCTATAACAATAGGCAAGGGTGTAGTTCGACGAGGGCAGGCCGAACTCGCCTTCCTCGGTGAAGCGGCTGTAGATAAAGACGTACTTGTCCTTGATTTTGCGGATTGACGAGGCCTCGAAGAACTTGAAGCGTCCCTCCTGATAGCGACCGGGAATCATGTCCTCCACGATGTCGGTACCAGGCTTCACAGTTGCCATCGTCGTGGGGTCGAACTCAGCGGCATAGGAGCGCTCGAAGCCCCAATAGCCATAGACGCGGCCATCGTCATCGACAAACACAGCGGGGTCGAACTGCAGCACGCCGTCCACCTGGTTCGGGTCATCCTTGCGCCAATTGCACACCTCGAAGATACCGTCAGGGCGGTCGCTCTTGGCGATGAGCCCGTTACGGAAACCCGTCTGGTCGTTAGGGAACAGGTAATAGGTTTTCTTACCTGTCGAGTCGGTCACCAGCGTCACGTCAGGGGCATACAACACATCGGCAGTACCTGCCGAATCGAAGGGCTCACCGTTGGCATTCTTGTTCACCACGAGGATAACACCATCGTAGCGCCATTTGTTCAGACTGTCGACTGAGGCCGACCACACTACCTGGTCTCGACCACAATATGCGGTAATCAAGTCATCGTGCGAACCATAGACATAAACGCGCTGCTTGCCCGGCTGGTCAGGGTCTTCAAACACATAGGGCTCACCGTCAGGAATGTGTTCCCACAAGGGCATATAGGGATTACCTACGGTGGTGAGTTCGGGCGCTGCCGTGGTCTCTGCCTTTTGACTGCACGAAACGTTCATTGTAGTGCAGCAGACAGCTGCGGCAATGAGTATCTGGGTTTTCGTTTTCATGTGAGTATACGTTGTTATTGGTCTTAGAATTCCAGAATAAGCGACTGGCGGGGCTTGAGTTTCAAGTCCTTGGAAAGGTCATAGTAGCGGCCTGTAGGGATGTCCTGCACACGGGTCAGTTCCTGACCGTCGTCGAGGATCTCAGCATAGCGGCTGACTTCAAGAACAGCCTCCTGGCTGGTGCCGTTGAGGATGGTCATCACCGTATTGCGGTGCCAGCGGCGGGTGATGACATAAATGCCATTGTGGGGAATGAACTGGGTCTGATAGCCACGGATGATGGTCTCGTTGCCATCGCGCCAGTGCAACAGGCGACTGAGCCAGTTGAACATGGCATTCTCGGCCCGCGTACGGCCCTCCTTAGTGAAACAGTTGTGGGTGTCGCCGGGGAATCCACCGGGGAAATCCTTGCGCACATTGCCGTCGGTGACCTCCTTGGTGCCGTTCATCAACACCTCCGTACCATAGTAGAGCTGCGGAATACGATTGACGGTCAGCAGCAGGGCCAGTGCCTGCTTCAGGGCCAGCGTGTCCTTGCCATTGCCCAAAAAGCGGTCGGTGTCGTGGTTCTCGATGAAAGCCATCACGCTGCTGGGGTTCGGGTAGAGGTAGTCGTAGACGAAAGAGCCATAGAGCCTGTTCAGTCCGGCAAACCACGGGTCGGTCTCTTCATTCTTGGCCTGATTGAGCTTGTCGAAGAACGAGAAGTCCATCACGGTCTTTAGGTATGAGTTGTGGTCGGAGAGTTTAGAATCCTTCTGCCATGCAGCGGTATAAGCGGGTTCCGTGACCCATGTCTCGCCCACGGTATTGAAGTTAGGATACTCCTCGTCCAATTCCTTCATCCACTGGGCCATAGCATCGGCGTAGGCGTAAGGATAGGTATCCATGCGGATGCCATCAATGCCCACGGTCTCTATCCACCACTTTGAGTTCTGGATGAGATAGCGCATCAGGTGCGGGTTATGCTGGTTCAGGTCGGGCATGGTGGGTACGAACCAACCCTCGGTAGTCTCCCTCAAGTCTACCTTCGAGGCATAGGGGTCCATCACGGGGGTCAGTTTATACGACGTCTGCAGGAAGCTGGTGCCGTCGGCCTTGGAGGTTCCGTTCGACTCCTCCAGCCATTGAGACAGATTCAGCCAGTCCTTTGTAGGCATGTCTAATGTCCAGGGGTGCTCAAAGCCCGAGTGGTTGAAAATCATGTCCATCACCACCTTCAGGCCTTTCGCATGTGCCTCGTCGCAAAGGCGGCGGTAGTCGTCGTTGGTGCCGAAGCGGGGGTCTACGCGATAGTAGTTGGTGGTAGCATAGCCGTGGTAGGTCGAATAGCCCCGTTCATCGTCAGGCGAGTCGTTCTCCAACACGGGTGTCAGCCACAGTGCCGTCACGCCCAGTTCCTTGAAATAGTCCAGATGTTCACGGATGCCGTTCAGGTCGCCGCCATGACGCAGGCTGGGCTCAGAACGGTCTTCCCTGTAGGTGCGCATGCCCTTAATTTGCGGATTGTGACCTTCGCCCTGGGCAAAGCGGTCGGGCATCAGCATGTAGAGCACATCGGCATTGGAAAAGCCTATGCGCTTGTCGCCACTCATCTCGCGTTGCTTGAGCTGATAGGTGACTTTCTTCTTGTCGAACTTGAGGCACATCGCGCCAGCCTGTGCCTCACGAAGGTTCATGTACACCAGCAAGTAGTTGGGTGAGTCGAGGCGCACCACGCTGTCGATGACAGCACCGGGATAGTCTGTCGTAATGTCCTTCACTGCGGCAATGCCTTTTCCATAGACCATCAGCTGCAGCTGTGGGTTCTTCATACCCACAAACCAGTCTGTCGGCTCTATACGGTCAATTACTACTTTGCTTTTTGCTGCACTCATTGTCATCACTTGTGCCACAAGGGCCATCAGAAAAAGAATACGTTTCATATTCGTTTCAGGTTTGTTTTCTGCAAAGGTATGATTTTTTTTCCAATCTTGTATATTTTTTAACAGATTATTTCATTTTTTTCTACAGAATTTACTTACCTTTGCACACACTTCACATACAAAAAAATTTTGACGATGAAAAAGATTTTAATGCTGGCCGCTATCATGCTGGCCGTGATGACCACCGAGACCCGTGCGCAGGCCAAGTTCTGCAAGTCGCTTTCCGAGTTTCAGGCCGGACAGTGGACTGCCGTTTCCTCGCTGGTAAAGGAGGGTGGCAAGGGTCACGAGTGCAAAATCGAGTTCAGTGACAACGAGTTCAAGTTCAAGACCGGCGACAATAATGCCGACAAAACGCTCCGTAAGGACGTCCTTGTGGTGAATTACGACGGTCACTTGTATGCCAACTGCCGCCACCTGAGCTGCGGCGAGTTCTCGCTCGATGCCAACAACTATGCCCAGGCTTACCGCTTTGGCGGCGACAAGTTGCTGATAGTAGCCTATCACATCAACGACGGCACTTTCCTGGCCAGTCTGGCCGGCGACATTGTGGGCGTAGCCACTCCCGGAGTTGGAGGTCTTGCCGCCTCGGTGGCCTCCAATGTCATCTGGTACAGTTCCAAAGACCTGAAGGCCTTCCGCTGCTATCTGTTGGAGAAGACCGACGAGAATGAGGGCACCGTGCAGGGCTTGAACGATGAGTACATGGAAAAACTGCTGGCCGACAGTCCCACGCTACTGAAGAGCTATAAGTCTGCCGAGAAGAAGAACTTCCGTCTTTCGGCCACCCACATCCTGCCCATTCTGCAGGACAAGGGTCTGCTCAAGGACTAATCACAAGCGCTAATAGCGTCCCGCCTGCCATTCCTTCAGGAAGCGGATGACGGCATTGCGGATGCTGGTGAGGCCGAAGTCGGCTGGATTTACCTCGTTGATGGCTATCCAGCGGGCTTCGGCCGCATCGTCGGCGGCAGTTACGCCGACGGCATCGCCGTCGACGGGGACCAGGAAGTCCATGTCGAGGGTATGGATGCCCATGCCGCTATAGACGTAGACGTTAGGCGATGAGAACAGGTACTGGATGTCATGAACCTCCAGTCCTGTCTCCTCTTTGATTTCGCGGCGCATGCCTTCCTCCACCGTTTCCCCCATGTCGCAGAAGCCGCCCGGCAGATCCAGTGTGCCCTTGGCCGGTTCTTTGGCGCGGCGCACCACAAGCATTTCGTCGCGTTTGTTGACGATGAATGCCGCCGTGGCCGAACAGGGGTTGGCATAGTAAGTAAAACCGCAGTCACGGCATTTCTTGCTCTTGAAGTTGTTGACCTCAAAGTGGGGACAGCCACACACCGGGCAATATTTGAATTTCTCTAACGGATGCTCCATATCATAAATTATGCATTATGCATTACCAATCGTCCGTTCTAAATGGGAACAGCGGCAGTCCGCCGGCATTAGCCATATTGCCCATCTGGAAGTTCTTGAAACAATAGCGCACGGCAACAGGTTGCTTCACATCAGGACTCGTCAGGACGATGCACTCGTCCCAAAGGCCTCCACCCGGTTGCCAGAAATGCTCAGCCTTAGCCGGATGGAACACACGGTCCTCACCGGCAATCTCAAAACCTTGGATGTCCGTAAAACGACTGATGGCACCACACTCATTGTTGAAGTGCAGCATCACCTTGTCATCCTTGATGTTCATTTCCTTGAACGACGGACTCTCGCAGATGACGGTACTCATGCCGTAGGTTTTGTTCAGTGCCAAGAAAGCCAGACGCTCGCCAACCTTCTGTTTCTGAGCGGGGTGTATCTGCGTGATTTCGTAGGGATAGACACCGTCGTTGGTGCAGACCAGTCCGCTATTGGGAATTATCTGTGAGGCACGGAACTGCTGTTCACGCAGCAAGGCACCGCTCAGTCCGTTGACGTCATCACCATCATAGGCATAGGGGGCAATCTCCACAAAATAGAAAGGAATCTCGCCCAACTTGAATTGGGAGCGCCACTGCTCAACCAGCAACTTCAGACGCTCAGAGTACTGGTTTCCGGGGTCACCGACATTCGAGCAGCCCTGATAGAACAGGATGCCTTTGACGGTATAGTTCAGGATGGGGTTAAACGTGCCGTTGCCCCAGACCAGAGCGCGGTGGTAGTCCCAGTCTTTCTTGAAGTTGACGATACCCATCGTGTCCGTCGGTTCCTGGGTATATTTCTGCAGGTTCTCCTTCGTCAGCCAGCTTTCTAC
>JAEEGG010028920.1_pt1 | contig 10383 bp, 9 predicted proteins | sample 9134161 | NCBI WGS metagenome assembly JAEEGG01 (sample SAMN16246543, study PRJNA631951) | gut metagenome | biome: gut microbiome; feature: rumen; material: CR-attached | host: Bos | place: Iran: Karaj | collected 2018-10 | reverse complement strand
TTTTCATGCCTCATTGGGGCTTTGAATAGCACCCGGAAAGTGAACGGGTATAGGGCGGATTACGCACTTTTCCCATCGCCCTTCAACCCAGCACAAACCGCCGAAAGTGTGCATCTTCCGTTCCAGAATGAAAATTTTTTTTGTAAGAATTCAAGATTTTTCATTTCACATTCCTTCACAATTTATCTCCTGTCTTAAGCAGAAATTAACATTCAAAACATAGCCGAAACTAACACCTCTGAACAAATGAAAGGGCAGCCACGTTCCAATGTTCTTTTATCCCAAGGCACATCCATCACGCCCCAACGCTTAGGCCATTGCCAATTTTTTTCAGGAGTGGCATTTGGTAAAATGTGGAACGCTCCCCATGAAGGGGGAATGAAGCAAAGAAAAGATGGTTTCCCTTTGCATTTCTCTCGTTTTTTCGCAGCTTTGGCTCCGCCGAAGTTCCTTTGCACTCGGAAATGCAAAGAAAAGCGAGCTTTCCTTTTGCATTTCTCTCGTTTTTTCGTAACTTTGCCGCCAATTAATCATATCATCAATAATATGGAGTCAAGATTAGTTGTCTACAATACGCTGACGCGCCAGAAGGAGCGCTTCGAGCCGCTGAACGCCCCGCATGTGGGCATGTATGTGTGTGGTCCCACCGTCTATGGTGACCCGCACCTGGGCCACGCCCGCCCCGCCATCACGTTTGATGTGCTGTTCCGCTACCTGAAGCACCTGGGCTACAAGGTGCGCTACGTGCGCAACATCACCGACGTGGGCCACCTGGAGCACGATGCCGACGAAGGCGAGGACAAGATAGCCAAGAAGGCACGCATAGAGCAGCTGGAGCCGATGGAGATAGCGCAGTACTACACACGCCGCTACCACCAGGCCATGGACTCGATGGGCGTGCTCAGGCCGAGCATCGAGCCATGCGCCACGGGGCACATCATCGAGCAGCAGCAGCTGGTCGGTGAGATCCTGAAGAACGGCTTCGCCTACGAGAGCAACGGCAGCATCTACTTCGACATCGAGGCTTATAACAAGCGGTATCAATATGGCATCCTGAGTGGCCGCTCGCTTGAGAACGTGAAGGACGCCAGCCGCGAGCTGGACGGCGTGGGCGAGAAGCACAACCAAGCCGACTTCGCCCTGTGGAAAAAGGCTCAGCCCGAGCACATCATGCGCTGGCCCAGCCCCTGGAGCGATGGCTTCCCCGGCTGGCACTGCGAGTGCACCGCCATGGGTCGCAAGTATCTGGGCGAGCAGTTCGACATCCACGGCGGCGGCATGGACCTCGTCTTCCCCCACCACGAGTGCGAGATAGCTCAGGCGCAGGCCGCCATGGGCCATCAAGCCGTGAAGTACTGGATGCACAACAACATGATTACCATCAACGGCCAGAAGATGGGCAAGTCGCTGGGCAACTTCATCACGCTGGAGCAGTTCTTCACCGGCCAGCACGAGCTGCTCTCGAAGCCCTACTCGCCCATGACCATCCGTTTCTTCATCCTCTCGGCCCACTACCGTGGCACCGTCGACTTCAGCGACGAGGCCCTGCAAGCCGCCGAGAAGGGACTGGAGAAGCTGCAGAACGCCATCGCCGACCTGGACCGCATTGCCGCCACATCGCAGTGTGATGCCGAGACGGAGCGGGTGGTGAAGAGCTTGCGCGAGCGCTGCTACGACGCCATGAACGACGACCTGGCCACGCCGCTCGTCATCAGCATCCTCTTCGAGGCCGCCACCGTGGTCAACCGCCTCGTAGACCACAAGGCCACCATCTGCCCCGACTGCCTGAAGGAGCTGAAGGAGGTGATGCACCTCTTCGCCGAGGACGTGCTCGGACTCAGCATCCAGCGCTCTGCCTTCAACGTTCAGCGCGAGGAGGCTTTCGGCAAGGTGGTCGACATGGTGTTGGAGCTTCGTGCCAAGGCCAAAGCCGCCAAGGACTGGGCCACCAGCGACCATATACGCAACGAGCTGGCCGCCGCTGGCTTCGAGGTGAAGGACACCAAGGACGGCGTCAGCTGGAAACTAAACAAATAGGAGTTACGAGTTAGGAGTTAGGAGTTACGAGTTAGGAGTTGAAGGTTGTTGATGTTTGAGGCAGAGATTGCGAGATACGAGGAGTTGCGGCAGTGCTACGAAGAGAGGATAGCCCTACGCATGAGTCGGCACGACTGGAGGGAGTATAACGAGATACTCTTCTCGGCTCACTCCTGCGCCATCGAGGGCAACAGCTTCACCGTCGACGACACCCGCATCCTCCGCGAGCAGGGCATGGCCATGATTCCCGTGGGGCGCAGCCTGTTGGAATGCACCGAGATGGCCGACCATTTCCGTGCCTTCGACTATGTGGCCAGCCATCTGCATCATCCTTTCGACGAAGCACTGCTCAAGGAGGTGAACCGCTTGGTGGTGGAGCATACCTTGGCCTACCGCTGTCGGGGAGCCGTAGCCGGTGAGTATACCGACGAAGACATGGCTGCTGGCGACACTATCTTTGGCGACCATGAACAGTTGGTGGCGCGAGTGCCGTCGCTGATGGCCTCCACAGAGCGCGCCCTGGCCAACGGGCAGCACCCGCTCATAGTTTCGGCACGCTGGCACGGCTACTACGAATACCTGCATCCCTTCCGCGACGGCAACGGGCGCACAGGGCGACTCATGTCGAACTTCATCCTGCTGCGGGCCGGCCATCCATTGCTGATTATCGATGTAAAAGACCGTCAGGCCTATATTCAGGCACTCCGGCAGATTCGCACCGAGGGCACCGACGAGCATCTCGTCGTCTTCTTCTTCCACGCAGCCATCAAACGCATGCGTGGCGAGTTAGCGCAGAAACAAAGCAACACGAGACCCATCTTTTTCTTCTAAAACAAGCTCTCATCTCTTTCTCTATGAAACAAGGACGCCACATCTGCAACACGCTGAAGGCCATCCGCCGCCAGATAGCGGAGGCCAACGGCATCAAGTATGAGCCGCGCGATTGCCACCACGAAGGCGACTGCGCCGGCACCTGTCCCACCTGTGAAGCCGAGGTGCGCTACTTGGAGGGTGAATTAAACCGCCGTAGCAGCATGGGCAAGAAGGTGGCCGTGGCGGGACTGGCCGTAGGCATGGCGGGACTGGCCAGCTGCACTTCGTTCATTGATGACTTTACCGATCCGCAGCAGACATCCAACGCCATTACAACAAATACCAGCCATGAGCTTGTAGGCATTATTGAGGTTGGGCAGATGCCATCTTTCCCCGGTGGAGACCAGGCCCTGATGGATTATTTGAAAGCAAACGTCAGATACCCCGAGGTGAAGGACAGCCTTGATGGCCGCGTCGTCGTCTCTTTTGTTGTAGAGTGCGATGGCAGTATCACTGATGCAAAAGTGGTGAAGTCGCTGACGCCAGCTTACGATGCCGAAGCCCTGCGCGTGGTGAACGCCATGCCCAAGTGGGTGCCCGGCAAACAGGATGGCGAAGCCATAAGGACGAAATACTCCATTCCCTTCACTTTTAGAAAAGAGTAGAAAACGATGAAACAAGGACGCCATATCTGCAACACGCTGAAAGCCATCCGCCGCCAGATAGCGGACGCCAATGGCATTAAGTATGAGCCGCGCGAGTGCCACCACGAGGGCTACTGCGCTGGCACCTGCCCCGCTTGCGAGGCCGAGGTGCGCTACTTGGAGGGCGAACTTCGCCGCCGTAGCAGCATGGGCAAGAAGGTGGCCTTGGCGGGCATTGCCATGGGCATGGTGGGACTGTCGGGCTGTGGCATCGGCCGAATCCTTCAGCCGCCCTTGGCTGGTATTCCCGTCATGCCCAACGAACCATCGCCAGTGGCTATCGATACGCTGGAAAAAGAGACGCCGATAACCGTTGTAGACAGCATCCGCCCCGTGAAGAACGACGAGAATGTGCTGGTCGGCATCGTGGAGGAAAGTCCGCAGTTCCCTGGCGGCGACAAGGCATTGCTGGAATACATGAAAAAGAATCTTCAGTACCCCGATGAGGTGTGTGGACAGGGGCGCGTCGTCGTTTCTTTCATGGTAGAGAAAGACGGTAGCATCAGCGAAGCCAAGGTGGTTAAATCAGTATGCAAGGAATTCGACGAGGAGGCATTGCGCTTGGTGAACGCCATGCCGAAATGGATTCCTGGCAAGCAGCTCGGCGAGCCCGTCAGCACCCAATTTACCCTACCCGTCATTTTCAGGCTTGAATAAACCAGCCCCACTCATCGCCATCGCCCGCCACCGCCTGAGTGTCGACGGTGCGGGCGTCACCACGCTGGTGGCTTTCCACGGCTGTCCGTTGCGCTGCCGCTACTGCCTGAACAGCCAGTGCTGGGAGCCTGACGGCATCCGCCAGTGGACGACACCCGAAGCACTGGTGGACGAGCTGATGAAGGACAACCTCTACTTCCTGGCCACGGGCGGAGGTGTCTGCTTCGGCGGTGGAGAACCCTTGTTGCGGAGCGATTTCATCGTCAGCTTCTGCCAACTCTGCCCCAAGGAGTGGCGCATCAACTTGGAGACATCGCTCCAAGTGGAGACGAGCCTACTAGAAGCTGTCATCCCCTACGTACATTATTATTATATAGATGTGAAGGACCTGAATCCCGACATCTACCTCCGCTACACCGGCAGCGACCCCAAGCTGCTGATGGCCAACCTGCAGCTGCTGGCCCACCACCACCTGCAGGAGCGCGTCACCATCCGTCTGCCCCTCATCGCCAACTTCAACACCGATGACGACCGCCAGCGCAGCCGCCGACAGATAGAGGCCATGGGCTTCAGCCGTTTCGACCTTTTCGAATACAAAGTACCCCAAGCACCCGCATAGAAGAAAAAAATGTGAATGTTTATTAAACCTTTGCCAGTGCACAGCGTCAATTATTTGTTTTTATCTACTCTATTACACTAATTAAAACTACAAAGTTATGAAAAAAATGATGATGATGATGGCCATGCTGGCCGTCTCGTTTGCCATGCAAGCACAGACCAAGTTCCACGACGTAGAGTTGAACGAGGCTACAGGCCCCGTGAAATCTATCACACAGTCGGGAATGATGGGTCGCGGCGAACAAGTTATCAACTTTACCCAGGACGGCAAGATGCAGGCTGAAGGCCTGACTGGCCAGGTGTACGATGAGAATGGCTACCTACAGAAGGTGTCGAGGTCGGTGGAGACCCCGCAGGGCAACATGACCATCACCACAACCTATAAGTGGGAGAACGGCAAGGTGAAGAGCCAGTCGATGGATTTTGGTCAGGGTGCCATGACTCAGACTTACACTTACAACGAAAAGGGTGCTCCCGCCTCGATGTCGATGGACATGATGGGCAACGCCATGGAGACTCCTTACACCGACTATAAGTATGACGACCACGGAAACTGGATCAGCCGCAAGATGTCGATGATGGGCCAAGAGGTGGAGATGACCCGCAAGATTGTTTACTACGAATAAGTCTATTTTTCCTACACATATAGAACATGTCGGGAGGACGGTGCTGCTATGCCAGCGACCGTCCTCCCGCTTTCTTTTGTCGTCCTTGCATGGCCTTGCCAACTCCCCTCGTCCTTTTTCAACCCAAATCGGTCATTAGCGTTATGATGATGACAGCCTTTATTTTTGAACAGATGTCTTGCTGCTTTGAGTGCGCAATGGGGTTCCATTGTAATCGAAAAGCGGCGGGGCAGATGACAAAAAGAAAGCGTGTTAGCGCGTAACAGCCTAATGACCGATTTGGGTTCAAGGAAATACGCGGTTTTCCTTGTCGGTTTCCTCCTTTTTCACTACCTTTGCAGCCATGAAGCGACACCTTATTTATATATATGCCCTCGTGGCCCTGCTGCTGGCCTCCTGCACTGGCGGTCGCCACCAGCAGATGCTCGCCCAGTTGGAGGAGCTGGAGCGCCAGAACGTCGCCGACTCCCTGATGACCAATGACTCGCTGGCCCTCGCCCTCGCCGACTACTTCGACCGTCACGGCACGTCCAACGAACAGCTGCGCGCCCACTACATCCTCGGCCGCACCTACGCCGACATGGGCGAGGCACCCCGTGCCATCGACTGCTATCAGGAGGCCGTCAACTGCGCTGATACTACAACGGCAGATTGTGATTATTATCTGCTCTCACGCATTTTTTGCCAAAAAGCGGAGCTGTTTTATCAACAAATGTTACCTAACGAAATGCTTGAAGAGCTCCTACAAGCTCAGAAATATGCCAAACTTTGCAATGATACAACGACATACCTTATCGCCTATGAACGACGAAATTGCGCTTATAGTCTTCTTAATCAGCAAGACTCTGCGCTATCTGTTATAGAGAATGCTTTTCAGGCATACCAACAGTATGGATATGATGATCTGGCTGCCAATGCTGCAAGTACATTGTTCATAAATATGGTGGAGCATAAGAAATGGGAAGACGCAAAAGCATACATGGACATCTACGAACGGCATTCCCGTTTTTTCCAGAATGGTGAGATTGTTCCTGGCCGTGAACTTTTCTATTATTATAAAGGCTGTTATTACGCTGGCATTGGATTGAATGATTCGGCAAGCTACTATTACCAGAAAGAACTGCTTTTGGCTCAGAACACTCAGGATGCGAATAATATTGAAGCCGCCTATAAGGGACTCTATGAGTTGTACAAGTCAATAGGACTGACTGATTCTGTGGCGAAATATGCCGATCTCTGTTATTTGACAAGCGATGAACAATACCAACAGTCATCGGCACAAGAACTTCGCCACATGCATGCGCTATATAATTACGACCGCAATCAGCTATTGGCAATGACAAAGACCAAAGAGGTTGCTGAAATGCGTCTATATCTTTTTATCATTATTTTATTCACCTCGCTTTTGTCTGTCATTATCGTATTTAGAGTTCGTAAATGGCGCAAACACAAACAGGAAGAACTACAAGCTATAGTGAAGGAAAAACAACGTGAAATTCAATTGATGCAAGAAAAATACGATGAAAAGATACAGCAACAAGAACATGCAAGGATAGAACTGTCCAAGATTCAGAAATCCACATACGAAGCTTTGCTTAGAGAGAAAGAATCTGAGATTCAGAAACGTCAATCAGAGATTGATGAGCTTGAACGGGTTCTCCATGCCAAACTTAGCATTGACGAAGAAATGCTTTCCAGTTATATCTGTCGGCGTTTTCATTATTATGCCAACCATCCTTTAGACAATTTTTCGAGTCAGGAAATGGACATGTTAATAGAAATGGTAGAACAGAAAATTCCATCTTTTTATATTACGCTACATAGCGGGAAAAGCATAACCCAATTTGATTATTTCGTTTGTGTTTTAATCCGACTACAATTTGCACAGGTTGAAATTAGTAGTTTGACGGGAATTGCTTCGCCAAATCTTACCAGAAAACGTCGTCAATTATTAACCAGATGTTTTGGCATTCAAGGTTCAGCAGAAGAATTCAACGAAATCATAACCGCTATAAAATAAACGCTTCCTGTTGATTACCAATATTTTATCCAAAAGTGATAACAAATTGATAATTCTTATTTCTCGTAGAATTTTGTGGTCGAAGATAAAGTGCATACTTTTGCTTTGTCAAACAAAATTTAAAATCTATGAGAAAATTAATCATTATTCTTGCACTTGTGTGTGGCATGTCTACACAGGTTAGTGCCAATTCGGGAGTTGCTGAAAACATTACTTTAGATCTCAATGTGGAAGCTGAACGAGCAGTCATTTGTAGCAACGTGGCTTCTGACCGCAGCCAAGGCCCTGTTGTCGTAGAAGACGGATCGTCAACCATTTCGACGATAAGAGGAACGACGATATATAACGATTTTGAGGTAAAACAAGGTGCTTCGTTAATAATTTGTACAAATAGCAATGAAATGTTTCAATAAAGAGCCCAAATATGAGAATTAATTCTTACCTTTGCAATGCTATTGAGAAAAAAACGCTACCATTATGAAAAAGATGTTTTTTGTACTAATTCTTGCCTTGTTCGTTCCATGCATTCAAATGATGGGACAAGAAGGTGTCACATTGGGCTGGGGCGGTGCTGAGCCAAGTAAAAGCAAAGCTACCAATAAAATGCTCGTCGACGGGAAGCAATGGGTGTATAGCCACCATGTGTACCCCATGTTTGGTGATGAGGTGGTGACAAAGGTGACCTATACGCTTAGTGGTGACACGCTCATCAAGTACAAGCACTATAAGAAACTGTACTGCCAAGAGGAAGATGAAGCTCCGGTCTATAGCAGGGCATTGAGAGAATCAGGCAAAACGATTTATTGCTACATGGAATGGTATGACTACGGCCATCGTAAAGAAGAAGACAGGTGCTACATCATATTCAACCCTATCCTTTTTTCGCCTTCGTTTATGGAACCATATTTTGAAGATCTTGTTGACCGCGTTGATGAATTGACCGTCAACGGCAGGACGTTTACACGCCATCGCTACTACGAAAATGAAACGGATGAATGGTGGCAAGCCATCTTTGCGGGCGTAGAAGGCGTCGGCTTCGAACACAATGGCATTCTTGGCATGGATTTCTCCATGAGCATGTCAAACTTTTTGAGTTTTGAAGCCTGCTATGAAGACGGCGAGTGCATATTCACCGCCGGAGACTTCCAAAAGCCGGGCAATGACTCCGATGGTGTTGAAGCACCCCTTCACCCTTCACCCCTCACCCTTCACCCTCAACGCTGCTTCGACCTGCAGGGCCGCCGCCTCACGGGGCAGCCAAAGCCCGGAATCTATATCGTGGACGGGAAGAAGCGAGTGGTGAAATAAATGAATGAATCGACTATGAAAAAGATTTTTATCCTATTGTTTTTGCTCTCTGCCTGCTTCGGCAGTCTCGCAGCAGAGGAAGCATACCGCCCGATGCTAAAAGAGGGGAAGGAATGGTTCTGCTATTTAGGCAACTCGTTTCGTGAGTATAGTTATAACTTCTATATAAAAGGTGACACCATCGTAGACGGCGAAAAATGCTTCAAGATGTATGTTGATTTCAGAAATATGCTCACAGGCGAGCTAATTTCTACCAGTTCTGGTGCATATCTTGAGAAGGACCGGCGAGTCTATCATGTAACTAACGACCGCAGGGAGCTGCTCTGCGACTTCAACCTTCAGGTCGGTGACAAGAAGCCAGGCGGCAATCAGCAGGTCGTATCGATTGACTACATCTACGTGCAGGGAGCTTGGTACCGACGGTTCCATCTCAGAGAGCCGGGCGAATTTCCCGGCGAGGTTGTAGAAGGCTATTGGGTGGAAGGCGTTGGCAGCTCAAGGGGATTGCTGGACACAATGCCTTCATGGGCTGTCACCGGCGGCACGCACAAACTGATAACCTGCTACGAGGACGGCAAATGTATTTTCACGTCAGAAAACTTTAAGAACATGCCCAGCGGGAAGACGGATGCTCCCAGAAGGATGCTGGTGCGCGAAAAGAAGGAGTGGTGGTATCACGACTCGAAAGCAGAGATGTACCTTCAGGAGCCCTACAACTTCTATATGTATGCCGACGGCGACACGCTGATCAACGGCCTTCAATGGAAAAAAATCTATCAGAAAAGAGCTGAACCCATATATGAGAAGGCGATGCGCGAGGATAACGGCCGCGTATATGAGCTGCGCCCCGGCGGGCAGGAACGCCTACTGTTTGACTTCTCGCTGAAGGTGGGCGACGTCTATGAGCCAGCTGGCGAGCCACACCGCATGATGACGGTGATAGCCATTGACACGGTGATGGTGGAGGGCGCAGCCCACCGCCGCCTACTGCTGATGCAGCAAGTGAACGGGCAGACGACCGACCTGACCACCTGGACAGAAGGCATCGGCAGCGAGTGCGGTATTGACCTGCCTGCCTATTGGAGCGACATGGACCCGAAAGTGGTGAACCACACAGGCGGCAGAAATTACTATCATCTGCAGTTCCTGGGCTGCAAGGACTTTGGCAGCGACACCGATGGTGTTAAAGCAATCCTTCGCCCTTCATCCCTCACCTTTCACCCTCAACGGTGCTTCGACCTTCAGGGCCGCCGCGTGCAGGGCCAGCCACGGTCAGGGGTGTACATCCGCGACGGGCGGAAGCAGGTGGTGAAATGAGCCACGGTTTTTCACGGTTCTACACGGTTCTCAGCGGAATGGATGAATAGCCACGAACTAACTCGGGCATTCACGGCCAAAAATGGATCTAAGGAGCGGAGGAGAGAAGGAGTGACCCTCGCGCCAATATCACAGGAATACACCTGGGATACAAAAATTTTCTTGCCCAAAAGCGTGCCTTTCTGGTTTTTTCTTCGTATTTTTGCAGAAACTTTTTGATGGAATGAAGAAACTACTATCACTGCCTCCCAATCTGGTGAGGAAGGGCACCACAGGCGCTACG
>JAEEGG010028918.1_pt1 | contig 10384 bp, 9 predicted proteins | sample 9134161 | NCBI WGS metagenome assembly JAEEGG01 (sample SAMN16246543, study PRJNA631951) | gut metagenome | biome: gut microbiome; feature: rumen; material: CR-attached | host: Bos | place: Iran: Karaj | collected 2018-10 | reverse complement strand
TGTTATCTCCCGCTGAGTCAGACGAGTCCCGCAGAGTCCTTCATCTCAATCAAGAGAATGCTCTGCGAAACTCTGTCAACTCTGCGAGAGTTATCTCACGCTGAGTAAGCTGAGTTTCGCAGAGTTATTCATCTCAAACATGAAAACCTCCGCGAAACTCAGCCAACTCTGCGTGAGATAATTCTCGCGGGGTGAGTAAGGTTTCGCGGAGTTGTCACATAAAAACGAGATAATACTCAGTAGAACAATCGTCACTCTTCCACTATTTCCGCCTCTTCTATGTCGGTTGGTTTCTCCATCGGCACCATCGGCTCTATCTCTTCCACCTGACTGCGCATGCGGGCTATCTTGATGCCGTTGATGAGCTCCACCACGGCGTAGAGTATCAGTCCGTAGCCAAGGATGCGGAATGTCGTGACTTCCATCTCAAGTGGTCTGACCAGCATGAATACTCCCAGGGCGAGCACCAGGCAGGGCATCAGCCAGAAGAAGAAGGGAACCGAGGCCAGACGTCGCACGCGGAACAGGTTGTAGAGCTGGTTGAGGCCGCCTAGAATGAGCATGGCAGCCAGCGCATACATGGCCCCTCGGGAGAATTCGGTGGGCATGAGTGCCAGCAATGCACCCAGGATGATGCTGCCAATGCCCACGATGGGGTACGACGGGCTGACGGCGCGCACGATGTCGTCGGCACGTTCGGGCGCGTCGGCACCGTCGCGCAGCTCGGCCATCGCCTTGAGCCGCTCGGCCATCTTCATCGCCTTGCGCTTTTCGGCATAGTAGGCAATCACCGAGAAAAGACCCGACACGAAGAACAAAGCACCTACGGCGATGGTGAGCCATTGCACCATCTCGTTGCGATACATCACGAGCAGGTAGCCCGTGGCTGCGGCACATACGGCACGCACAAGAAAAGACAGGAATGTTCGCATAACGATGATTTTTGATGCAAATATACGAAAAACGTGCGAAAGAAGCAATCTTTTTTGTACTTTTGTAGCAAAAAAAGAATGGCGAAGACGAAACTCTATCTGGTCAGGCATGGCGAAACACTCGACAACGTGAACAAAATCATGCAGGGACAAACGCAGGGCGAGCTGACGGAGGCAGGCATCGAGCAGGCCCGACAGCTGGCGCAACGGCTGGCCAGCTGGCAGGTGGACGCTTTCGTGTCGAGCGACCTGAAGCGCAGCATTGACACCTGCAGGCTGCTGTCAGAGCCCCATGGCATGGACGTGGTGCAGACACCGCTGCTCAGGGAGCGCGACTGGGGCTCGTTCACAGGACTGTATATACCCGACATACCGCTCGACGACCCCTGGCCCGACGACATAGAGAGCCTGCCTGATCTGAAGGCCCGCGCCAGCCGCTTCCTCGACTTCGTGCGAGAGAACTACCGGGGAAAGACCGTCGTAGCCGTGGGACATGGCATCATCAACAAAGCCATACAGGCCGTCTTCTATGGCAAGCAGATGCGCGACGTGGCGCGCATGACCAATGCCGAGGTAAGATATCTCGAGCTTTGACAACGGAGCAACTCCTGAACGCCTGGCCCTTCTGCAACTCCATGATTGTCTAGAAGGGGTTCCACTCCTCCCTGTGGTCTTTTGTACCTTTTGGGACTTTTTGAAGTGAACGCATCATTGTTGTTCCTCAAGCTATGAAGAAACGGCGGCCAAGACTGCCGGAAACGAACGGTTAAAACGACGTTTTGGAGCAACAAAAGCGGCAGAATGGCTAGACAAATCCAATGGAATTGTTGAACAAATCCATTGATATTGTTGAACGAAATCATTGAAATTGTTGAACGAATCCAATGGATTCGTTTACAAGAACTGGCGGTTTTGCTTGCAGAAACTGGCAAGCTGACGACTCAAAAACAGCAGAAAACGCGGGGAAAGGCTTTGGTATGCCTGCGGCCCTACACGAATATGCACGAATAAACATGATATAAAAGACACGGAGGCACAGGGATTTTTCTCTGTGCCTCCGTGTCTATTAAGTCAATCTATTCTCATTGCACACATCGTTTTGTCTTATCTGCGTCCGCCAAAGTGGCCACCTCCGCCGTGCGAGCCTCCGCCGTGGGAGCCTCCTCCGCGCGAACCACCGCCGAACGAACTGCCACCTGAGCTGCGGCTACCTCCGCCAAACGAGCTGCCGCTTCTGCTGGGGGCGCTGCTGCGGCTTGAACCGCCGAAGCTGCTGGAGCTGCGATGTGAGGGAGCGCTCATGCTGCTGCTACCCGACGAGCGCTGGCTCGGAGTGAACGTGCGTGTGGGAGCCTGATAGGAGCCGGAACCGCGGTTCATGGACGAACCCGAGCGCGGGCTGCTCTGAATGTGGCGCTCTGTGCGGCCGCTGCCTACACTCTGGCGAGTGCTGCTTGGACGGTTGCCGAAGCTGCCGCGCGAACCACTGCGCTGGTAGGTGTCGCTGCCGCTGCGGGTTCCCATCTGCGAACCACTACGCTGGCGAGAGTCCGGTCTGACCTGACGGTTGCCGTGCGTGCCGTACTGGCGCTCTGCCAGTGAGCCACGCGCTCCTCCGAAGCTGCCGCTGCGGTGTGCGGGTCCGCTCTGCATGCGGCTGTTGCCGTTGCTGCGCTCCAGACCCCTGCCGCCCTGACGGCGCTCAAAGTTGCCTCGACGGTCGTTGTAGCGTCCCTGGTCGTAGCCGTTGCGCATGCCGTGACCCTGACTTCCGCGAGCTACGCGGTGGTCGCGTCCGAAGGTGCGTCCGTGATACCAGGAGCGTCCGCCGTTGCGATGCCAGGCGTGTCCGCCATGATAGCTAAAGTAGAAAGCCGGACGGCCGAAGTAGAACCATGTGCGGTGCGGATAGCGGGCGTAGATGCCGAAGTGCCAGTAGCCTGCATCCCAGTAGAGGGGACGATAGAAGTAGGTGGCTGCCAGGTAGGAGCGATACTGCCAGTCGAGCAGCACGTAGCTCAGGTCGAGGTTGCGGCGCTCCCAGTAGGTGCCATACAGGTCGTCGTAGTTGTCAATGCTCAGCAGGTAGTCGAGATTGATCTCGTAGGCAGCTTCGTACTGGTCCTCGGTGAGGTTCAGCTCGTAAGCCATCTTGTCGGTCAGGAACAGAGCCTGGTCGCGTGCCTGCTCGTAGCTCATGGCGCTTGCCGAGATGCTCATCGTCAGCATGGCCAACAGTGCAATCATCATCTTCTTCATAGTCGTATTCATTTTAAATGGTTTATAATTTCTTTTTCACGTTGCAAAATTGCGAAGAAAAAACCAACCTTGCAAAGGAAAATCCCTAAACACTACGGGATTTTCCCTATAGTGTGAAAAATGCGGATTTCGCAAGCCGGAGTACATGTTTGCCGATATGAAAAATAAAAAGGAAAGGTCACAAAATAATAAGTGCATTTTTGCGTTATACAAAAAGAAAGGAAAGAGAAAAATGAACGTTAGACACCTTATTATAATATACGCGTGCGCGATGTGCCCGTCCCTGACCTTGCTGGCGCAGGAAAAGGATGGCGGTGCGCAGCGTCTTGCCGAAGGCCTTGTGTGGAGGGCTGAGGCGCAGGCCACCGTGAGCGACGGGCAGACACCGCTCTGGCTCAATGCCAACAAATACGGGCTGAGCTCGCTCGACGATGCTAACGGCTATCTGCAAAGCGGCATCTTCCGTCCACTGGCTACCGACTTGCATCGCCGGTGGGGCGTTGGCTATGGTCTAGATGTGGCCGTGGCGACAGGCTTCACGAGTACGCTGGTGGTGCAGCAGGCCTATGCCGAGGTGCGCTGGCTGCAAGGACTGCTCACTGTGGGCAGCAAGGAGCAGCCCATGCAGTTGAAGAACCAGCGGCTGAGCACAGGCTCGCAGACGCTGGGCATCAATGCAAGGCCCGTGCCAAGCGTGCGCGTTGAGCTGCCCGACTACTGGAGCATCCCCGGTCTGCGCGGCATCGTGGCCCTGAAAGGACACATCGCCTACGGAAAGAGAACGGACGATGCATGGCAGAAAGACTTCACGCACCAGCAGAGCCGCTACACCGAAGGCTCGCTCATCCACACCAAGGCCGGCTACCTGCGCGTGGGTAACGGAAAGGTGAACGTGGAACTTGGTGTGGAAGCCGGATGTGAATTTGGCGGCAAGGCCTTCAATGTGAGCGGCGTGGAACCAGACGGAACGGTGGAGAATGAGCAGAATCTCAGCGCCTTTTTCCATGCTTTGGTGCCGGGAGGGTCGGACGTTACCGACGGCAATTTCAAGAATTCGGAGGGCAATCACATGGGCAGCTATGTGGCCAGACTGAACATTGACCAGCCCCTATGGACACTTGGACTCTATGCCGACCATTATTTCGAGGACAATTCCTCCATGCTTCACCTCAGCAATAATGGCTGGGGAAAGGGCGAGGATGCCGACAGGAAAGTGGACAACCGCTATTTCCTCTACGACATGAAAGACTGGATGCTGGGCGCCGAGGTCAGACTGAAGCAGTGCCGTTGGCTCAACGAAGTGGTGGTGGAGTATCTATATACGAAATATCAGGGCGGTCCGGTCTACCACGATCACACACCTAACGTGAGCGAGCATCTGTGCGGCCGCGACCATTTCTACAATCACTACATCTTTACCGGCTGGCAACACTGGGGTCAGGTGATGGGAAATCCGCTCTATCTGTCGCCCATCTACAACGAAGACAGACTGCTTCAGGTGGAAAACAACCGCTTCACGGCCTGGCATCTGGGACTGGGTGGACAGCCGACCGACAGGCTGGACTACCGCATTCTGGCCACGCTCCAGAAGAGTCTGGGAACCTACTACTACCTGGTTGACGACCCGAAGACGGAAGTGAGCCTGCTGGCCGAGGCAACCTATCGGTTTGGCGATGCGAAGAAGGCATCGCAATGGTATGCCAAGGCTGCCGTAGGGCTGGACAATGGTGGACTCCGCGGCGACAATGTGGGTCTGCAACTCACCCTGGGCCGCACGGGATTTTTTGGAAAATAGAAGAAAGAAAGGACAAGGATATGGGAAAGACAAAGGGAAAAAGAAGGAGAAGCCTATTGGCTTCCTGCCTTTTTGGCGGGATGATGCTGGCGGGTGTGCTGCTGACTTCGTGCGATGTGGAGTCCTCAGACAATGGTCAGCTCGACGGATTCTGGCAGTTGCGCGCCGCCGACACACTGGCCACGGGCGGCCATAGTGACCTCACGGGTCTTTCGCTGACGTGGGCCTTCCAGGGACGTCTGCTCGAACTGCGCGACCTGCACGGCCAGCGTACAGACATCGTGAGTTCGTTCAGCCACGAGGGCAACACGCTTCGGCTCTTCGATGCCTGCATCGTGGACCGCGACAAAGGCGACATACGCATCGAAGAACCTTCTGAACTGAGCCCCTATGGTGTGAACCGGATCGACGAGAGTTTCACCGTAGAACAGCTCGACGCAAGCAAAATGGTACTGAAATCAGACCGACTGAGGCTGACATTCCGGAAATACTAAGGCATCAGCCTGTCCTTCCTGCCACGCGGAAGGGCCGGTGCAAAACGAAAAAAGGGAGCTCATGGCTCCCTTTTCGTGTATATGTGCAGGCTTGTCTAAATCTTCTTGCCGAACAAAATCTTGGTAAATGTCAGGCCTAGAATCTTGATGTCGAGCGCCCAGGAACGGTGTCTGAGGTATTCCAGGTCCATTTCCAGACGACGCAGCATCTTATCCATGGTGTCGGTGTAGCCATTATAGAGCGTGGCCATCGACGTGATGCCCGGTCTGATCTGGTAGAGGTAATCGTAGCGAGGGTCTTCTTTCACAATCTGGTCTATATAGAACTTGCGCTCGGGACGCGGTCCCACAAACGACATCTGTCCAATGAAAACATTCCAGAACTGCGGGAGCTCGTCGAGATGGTGCAACCGTAGGAACTTTCCAAACTTGGTTAGTCGCTTGTCTTCTCCGCCATCCTGACACAGCTCGGGGCCGTTGTTCTCGGCGCCAACCACCATGCTTCGGAACTTGTAGATGTAAAAGGGTCTGCCGAAACGACCTATGCGCTCCTGCTTGTAGATAGCAGGACCACCATCCTCTTTGCGTACACCAATGTAGCAAACAAGGAAGAGCGGGGAGAAAAGAATCAAGCAAAGAGCGGCCGCCAGGCAGTCTGCGATGCGCTTCACGTTGCGCTCAAACCCGTTCATGCCGTCTTTTATATATTCTGTTTGTTGCTCCATTTCGGTCTTTAAAGAAACTGTTTCGATATACCGCATTACTATAATAACGCAGAATGCACCTTTTTATTATCCGAGGATGCAAAAAATATGCATTATTTTTTTCCGTCCGAGGGCGGTTAATGATAAGCGGGTGCAAAGGTAGCAATTTTTTTCCATAAAACATCATAATATGGAAAAAAAAGGTTATCGAAGAACGTGTAGGTAAAAGAATTGACGCATTTTGTTAGGTATGATGCGCATTGCCGTTCGGATGGAAATGTTCTTTATCATGCGCATATAGCCTATGTAACCCGTCTGGCGTAGTTTCTTCTGGAAGGCAATCTCCGTTTTCACGTAGCTAAGGCCGCCACGTCGCTGGAACATGTTGCCCGACATGCGGAAGTAGAGCAGTGACTCGGGAAGGTTGTGGAACCGTGAGCCCTGCTGAATCATGCGGGCCCAGAGATAGTAGTCCTCAAAAAGGTAGAAATGGAGGTAGCTGCCGGCGCGCTCCACGCTGTGGCGGCGGAACATCACCGACGGGTGGTTGATGGGGTTGCGCTTGCGGCCGAAGCTCACGATGTCGTCGTGGTGTTCGGGCGGACGACGTGTGGAAACCACCTGCGAGATGTCGCCCACAAACTCATCGACCCATGTGCCGAGCACGTCGATGTCGGGATGCTGCTCCATGAATGCAACCTGTCGGGCAAAGCGTTCCGGCTTGCACACGTCGTCGGTGTCCATGCGAGCCACCAGATCATAGCGGCAATGGGAGAGACCGATGTTCAGCGCTTCGCCGAGACCTTGGTTTTCATCGAGTGTGATGACGACCAGATTGTCGTGGTGTCGCTGCTCGTCTTCGACCACGGCATGCAGCTCGGGCACCAGCGGACCGTCCTCCACCAGCACCACTTCAGTGGGCGGCAGTGTCTGTGCAAACACGCTGTCGAGAGCCTCCCTGAGGTGGGAAGGCTGTTCGCGCTCATAAACAGACATGAGGACAGAGAATTCCATGGTTCGCTCTTTTCTTTCTTTGTTAACAGGATTGCAGAATGCAAAGTTACAAAATTATGCCGACATTATGCTGTTTTGTCGGCAAAAAAACGTCATTTTTCTGGCGGGAAAATGTTTTTGCTCTGATATGCAGTCTCAAAACAGCCAAAACAACACGATGAGAGTTGGTGCATACAAAGCCGGCAACTTGACTTTCTTGCTTGAGTGGTTCACAGTTTCAGCCAGCTGTCGGCGGCAGGTGAGCAGACGTTTTTCACGTTCATCCAGTAGGCAGGGGCGATGACCTGCTTGTCCTCGTTGGTGTTAAGCCAGGCACCCCACCACGAGAACGACGAGTTGGCAATGATGTTGTGGCGGCAGAGCGACATCAGGTGGATGTCGTGAAAACTCTGTGGACCGGTGTTCCAGTCGGCATAGAGGATGGGCACGTCGCCAATGATGGGGGCGATGTTCTGCTGTGTCCAGCCTATGTCGTTGGAGAAGACCACGAACAGTTCGGGCTGCGTCAGCTCCTTCATGCGGCGGATGGCCTGCGTGTAGTAGTCGAGTGTGCCCGTGCCGCGGAACAGCGGGTCGGTCAGATAGTCACCGCGCCGAACGTGTATGCCGACACTGTTGGTCTGCGCAATGCGCGAGGCAGCCTGTTGGTTGCGCTCGTCGGCGAAGTCGGGAAAGCAGAAGGCCTGGAGAATCTGTGGCCGTATGTCGCGGAAATACTCCTCGTGCTGCCAGTAGCCGTCGTAGTAGGTGTCTTTGGGTCGCGTCAGTGCGGTGGGCTCAAAGGTGAAGTCGTTCTTCTCCAGGAGCGTCGACTTGCGCGTGGGCAACAGGCGACTGCCGAAGCGCCAGGTCTGGAAGTTGGGGAAGGGATAGGCCACGCGCATCACGTCGCGCCACGACGCTTCCTCGTAGCTGATGTTGAAAATGCCCGGCAGTTCGAACCCGAAATGCTTGGGATAGCCGCGGAAACAGCTCAGGTCGAGCAGCACACGCTCCTCGGGAAAAGCCTGCCTGAGCGCCACCGACAGCGCATATTGGAACATCTGGTTGCCCAGTCCTCCTATGACTTTTACGATTCTCATGTCTTTATTTTCCTCTGATTTTTCTGATGATGTTTTTCGGCCACACGATGCCATATCGCTGCAATGCCAGCATGAAACGTACTGACGGCCGGTGGCTATAGATGCGGATGAGCTCTTTTCGGTCTTCGCAAAACACCTCCTGGGTGTCCATGCTGCCCGTGATTTGTCCCTCGTGTCCGTGGATGGAAAGGATGTGAAGCGACGGGTCGTATCTGAATGTATGGCCACGCAGCATGCGGTAGTACCACTCCACGTCCACCAGCCAGTGCAGGCGGGTGTCGAAGGGTTGCAACAGTTCTCTGCGGAAAGCGACGCAGGCACATGGTCCGATGGGGTTGGCCAGGAAGAGCATTGACGGATGGCGCAGGAAGAAACGCACCACGGAAGGTGTGAACCGTCGCTTGCGCTCCTGGTCGCCTTCGAACACCCGGATGGCAGAAACCACGACGTCGGTCCCCTGTTCCATGTGGCTTTTTATGCCTGCGAGGTAGCCGTCGGTGGCCATTGCCTCGTCGTGATGCATCAGGATGACGTAGCGCCCCGTGGCCTCTTCCAACCCTCGGTTCCAGTTTTCGACGGCTCCCAGCGACGGGCGGTTGTGCAGGTATCCAACGGTGGGATGTTCCTGACGCATGAAACGCTCAATGTCGTCGGTCGTGGAATCGTCGGCAACGGTGACGTCGAAGCTGGCGCCTTTCTGACAAAGCACCGACTCAAGGGCACGTTTCAGCAACGCCAGATCGTTGAAGGCCGGGATGATGATGGTGAAATCGCGGTCGGTCATGAGGCTGGCTGGTGTCTGAGGTCGATGTAACAATAGATGCCCATGTAGGCAGTCTTGGCCAGGTAGGCCAGCAGAACGGCCAGTGCAAGTCCAGATGCTCCCATGCCCATTTGGAGGAACCAGCCCGAGAAGACCACCATCAGCACCGCCCAGACCATGTTCATCAGGAAGCACGTCCACATCTTGTTACGGCTGTAGATGGACATTTCGAGCACATTGGAAACCGCCGACGGAATGGTGGATGCGGCAAGCAGGGAGAGCGTGAGCGTGTCGGAGAAGGTCTGGCCATAGAGCGGCATGATGACCGGACTGAAGACCGCGATGAACACGGCCAGCAATGTGGAGACCACAGCTATGAGCAAAACGTTGGCCAGAAGGGTGTTTTGGAAGCGCTTCTTGTCGAGAACGCTCGACAGGATGGGCAGTGCTATCTGACTGATGGCGCCAGGAATGAACAGGATGATGACCTTCCACTGGTCGGCAGCCTCGAAGATGGCCAGCTCGCCGTAGCCGTCGGAGCGCACCAGCATCGACCGGATGAGCCAGAAAGCAGGCGTGATGGTCAGCGCCGAAAGGGTGGCTGGGATGCTGTATTGGTACAGAATCTTCCAGTCAGACGACCATATCTTCTGCCCTCGGGTGGTGATGTCCCACTTGCGGAAGGCCTTTCTCACCGACAGGAAATTGGCCAGATAGAGCACCAATACGCCGATGCCGAAGCCCAGTACTGCACCATCGAGGCCGTAAAGGTAGGCTCCGGCAATCATGCAGACGGCCTCGAAGATGCTGCCGATGAGTGTGTTGACGGCCACGGCGCGGAAATCCTCGAAGCCCAGCAGGGTACCGTTCTCGCAGCCGTTCAGTATGGACACCAATAGCATGAGGCACCCCAGTTGGAGCGAAAAGGTGAGTTCGGGCGAATGGAGCACCTCCGTGGCCAGCGTTGACGACAAGGCCAGCATGACCAGCGTGACGAACAGTCCCACGCCCCACGCAAAACGGCTTGAGAGAAGATAGATGGAAGCGGCGTGACTCTTGTCGGTTGAGCGGTAGCCGGCAATGAAACGAGTGGCCGTAACACCGATGCCTCCCGTGCCCAGTACGATGAACATGCCAATGGTGGAGCGCACAATGCCCAGCTGTCCGAAGCTCTCTTTGCCCAGAATGCGGGCGCAGACGATGCCGGTCAGCAGCACAATGAACTTGCCAAGTGCCGTGCCAGTGAACGACCAGAATGCACCGCTGGCCATCCGGCGCGCAATGTCGGACGACTGAAGTCTCTGGATGAACGTGGGCTTTTTCATGTGGCTCGCTGTCTTA
>JAEEGG010028917.1_pt1 | contig 10384 bp, 5 predicted proteins | sample 9134161 | NCBI WGS metagenome assembly JAEEGG01 (sample SAMN16246543, study PRJNA631951) | gut metagenome | biome: gut microbiome; feature: rumen; material: CR-attached | host: Bos | place: Iran: Karaj | collected 2018-10 | reverse complement strand
TGTATCCATCGGGATTTTTTCATCGTACCAGGTGTAGCAGGCACAACACAAAACGGATGCAAGGAGCGCTGTCAGAATACAATTAAACTTTTTCATCTTACTCACCCTCCTTTATCCACCAGCCGTAGGTTGCGTCTTTATCGTACCAGTTGGTGTCGCCATGCAAAGCAAACGGAATATAAATACGTCTTGCAGCATCTGACTTCAATGTTATTTGTGTAGAGCCCACAGTAATAGAAGCATTATCATGTGCAGACAAAGAGAACGTTAATGATTTTGTATAGGAATCTGGCATAGCGGAGTTTGTTTTTTCTGCCTTTATAGAAACAGAATTAAATGATTTTGCATAACCGCCAACTCCAAGCTGATCTCTATAACAGCTTTCGGCACAGGAAATTTTTAATACGGCAGCGGAAGTTCCACAAGGAGTATCTATTTGCGGTGCGTAATTCTTAAACTCGTACTTATACTCTTTTCCAAGATTTAAGGTTGAAACATGTTTGAACTTAATATAGGAATTTGTGTCATAGATTTTTTCTTTATTTTCAAAATCAAGACTTCCGATTGCGCCCATTCCCTGATTCATTGCAAGCATCACAAGTTTTGCAAATTCATAATCATTTATATTTCTGTATGCATAAACTTTTTCTTTATTATCAATCATAACTGAGTCGTCGCCACGAACAAGCTCCAGTGCATAGAAATGGCGTGCGTCGCGCAAAACCTGAAGTAAGCCTGCGGTAACTGCATTATTGCTGCTTCCGTCCATTAAAGTATTTGGCGAAACTTTAATTTCAAGAGTTGTATTTTGTTCAATTTTTGTATTTTCAATATTTTCTACAGGCGACGTATAATTCATTTTTGAATCAAGATTTGCAATAGCCTTCCATTCATTTGCAAGATTATAATTCTTTATATAAAGCACTGCCCTCTCTGGTCCGATTGAACGTTTAGAATAATCCCATTCATCCCAGTTTATAATTTCTGAATACTCCGTGCCTGTTCGCGCTTTGTAATTTACGCAAAGAAGATATCCTTTATTTGCAGTTTCTTTTTGCAAGCCTAACGTTTCATAATCATAATCAGGCTCTGCAATTCCAAGACCGGTTTCTTTATCGAGCGCAAATGAAGACGGAATATTATCATTGCTGATTATTGAAGTTGATTTGTTATAGGCAACAAGATACTCATAAGCAACACTTGGATTTTCTGGTGCGAAGGAACCGCTTTGCATATCGGTAGCAAAATCAACATCAGAGATTCTGTGCCATTCACCTTCCTGTCCAAATTCCCGGTAATAAACCGATGGCGCTTTTTCATTATGATAAGGTGCCTTCCATGCTAGCTCCTGTAAACTTGCGCTCTGAGATTTCTGTGCATGAACCTTCTGGCCGTATCCGTAAGTTGCACCAAGCTTTTCTATGAGCGGAATGTTCTGGTAACTTACAGGTGTACTTCCATCGAGCGAAATTGTAATTCCATCAAAGGTAAAATCAGAATCGGAGCCACCCTGCTTAACCGGAATTACAATATATCCGAACGGAAGTCCCCAGCTGATGATGCTCTGATTTTTCTGGTAGGCACTTGTTGTATCTGTAACTTCACAATATTTATCTGTAAGTGTAAAAATGTTTTCCGAAGCAACAACGTAGGCACGTTCTGAACCAACAGCTTCTTTATCTACGGTAAGATTTTCACCGTCAAAATAATAAGTATTGTGTCCGTCTGCAAGAACTGTTGCGCGACCATCTGTATAACGAACGCGCTGAATTATATATCCGGTTGCCCCTGTAACTTTATTCCATGAAAGATTAATTCTATCATACTGCACAGTGCCAATTGTTGCCTGTGTAAGTGCAGGACCAACTGTGTAAACTTGTACAGCTGCTTGTGAAGAATCTGAGGTTCCAGAATTATTTGCCGTTACAGTAAATTCAATTGGCATGCCAGAAAGTGAAGCGTCATCATAACCTTGTGGTGCTGTAAGTACACATTTTACATTCTGACCTTCTACAGTAATAGTTGTATTTTCATCGGTAACAAGATTTTGCGATGGATCTGCTTCTGCATACCGTGCGCTCACTGTATATGGTGCATCTGCTTTTTGAACTACAGGCCAGCTAACAGTAATTCTGTCGTAATCATAAGAAGTTATTGCAGGAACTGGAGTTCCAAGTGTTTCATAAATCTTATCAACATCATCGCCGTTTGGTCTTGCAAAACTTGGAAGTCCAACTGTTGCTTCAAGACTGTAGATTCGTTTGTCGCCAGATTCAGCGGTGTGATTATAAGTAACTGTGTCACCGCTAGAAAGTCCCGCAAAGCATTCATCATCTTCGGCAAGAACAAGAAGCTCCTCGTCTGCTAAATCTGTATTTTTATTTGTAAAATGAATTATATATGAATACTCAGGATTATAAGTCCACTGAAGTTCAAAGTGATCTTTAAATCCGTCTTTGAGAACAAAGTTTTCGATTTTTGGAACTGCAGAAGCGTCATCTGTTACAAGATATTTTCCAGACGCTGCAAACTCTGCATATGCATTTTGAATTGCATTCTGTTCCTGACCCGCAGCAACATCGCTTGCGCAAAGATATAGCTTATATCGGTAATATCCTGTTTCCTGTGCAGGCTGATCAAAAGTTGCCGTCTGACTGTTAAGTTCTTCTATTGAATTATAAAGCTTTAAGGTTTTTGTTGGATTTAATTCTTCTGTATCATCAAGGGCAAATTTTGTCTGCTCAATTATGTATTTGTATGGCACATCAAAATCGGAAAAATTAAATTTATATGCAAAGGTGATTTTTGAAAAAACATTTTCATCTCCTGCATCAGGAGTATATTCTGATTTTATTGAAAAAAGTCCTGACGAAATCTGCCATCCGTATTCAGGCTCTACAGCAGAAGAATTGTCTGTGAGTAGTTTTCCGTTTGGAGTATCATCTGTAAACGACTGAACATAATACAAATATTTTTTACCGCGTAAAGCAGTTGTATCTTTTATTGTAATTTTTGAACCCGGAATATATGAATCGTAAGGCGCAGTTGGTTCAAGATATTCAGTATTCGAAGCTTCCTTTACAGCAACACTAATATATGAAGAAACATCATTTTCCTGCTTGTCTACAGCAGCAAGAGTTTTACAGTTAAAGAAAAGATTTGCTTTTGCTTCAAACTTCCAGTCTGCAGGAGTTTCACGCATTGCACCAAGCACAAACATCTGTTCAAAATCCTCATCAGAGTCGGCTTCTTTTCGAAACACCTTAAAATATAATGGATGAAGAACAAATCCGCTCTGTCCGGAATTTTCTTTATACCACGAACCCGAAGGAAGCACCCAGCTCAACGAAATATCACTTGTGCTTTTTCCCTGCTCTACTTCAAACTTTACAGGTGCATCCGGAATAATTCTATGTGCGGTTTCGGCACTTGTTCTTGAGCCGGTTTCTTTTGCAGTATTATCCTTTCGTTCTGCTTCTACAATAAACTCATATTCAGTCATCGAAGAAAGACCGTTTACTGTAATACTTCGTTCTGTTGCCTGAGCTTCAAGCTTTTGCAAAATTACTGTTGGCGCACCAGCTCTATAAACATATACATTAAAAACAATATCATTCTGATAAGTGTCGGCAGTACAGTTATCCATCCACCAGTTTATTGTAATAGATGAGCCGTCCTGCGAAGCATCAATATCTGTAATAATCGGAACTGCAATTGTAGAACCTTCGGCAACACAGCTTTGCGCACTAACTGTACCATAATAATTTACTGCGCATACTGTGTAATATTTTGTAATGCCCGCAAACTCATCAAGAATAACAGAAGTTTCGGCATTTTTTGTTTCGATTACTTTTGTAAAAGTATCAAATGGAGTTTCGGCAGAATAAATCTGGTAGCGAACAGCGTTTTCAACTGCACTCCAGGAAAGTTTTATACAGCGGGAATCTCCACTCGAAGCACTTACAGTTTGTGGAGGGAAAATATAATCATCATAATCTGCGGCGTTCTTTTTTTCGTTATAATCAAGAGTTGTTTCACCTACAAGATCATGTTTACAAGAACCCAAAATAAACGCAAGTAAGAATAATAAGAACAGTCTCCGTACAATATTTAAAGCTCTCATATCTATATTATAATGGGTTTTAAGAATTATGGGAACAATAACTTGACTTTAGGCGCGGTGACATTTAAAATTAAACGTAACGTATATGAAAAAAATCGTAATTCTTGTATTTTTAAGTTTAATTACACTTATTGGTTGTTCCAAAAAGGCTTCTTCTGGTCAAAACAGCACAGATTCTAAAGCAAATCAGGGAGCAGACAAGCTCATTTTAGGCTTTTCGCAGATTGGTTCAGAAAGTGCCTGGCGCACAAGAAACACTCAGTCTATTTTTGAAGCTGCTGCCGAAAACGATATTCAGATTCTTTTTGATGATGCTCAGCAAAAACAGGCAAATCAGCTTAAAGCAATCCGCTCTTTTATTGTTTACCAGGTTGATGTAATTGCCTTTGTTCCAATTGTTTCTGATGGCTGGGATAATGTTCTTCAGGAAGCAAAAGCAGCGGGCATTCCAGTAATTTTAGTAGACCGCGAAATAGATAGCGACCCCTCTTTATATGCAGGCTTCCTTGGTGAAAACGGTTTTGAAGAAGGCTTTGCAGCGGCAAACTTCCTTGTAAACAAATGTAATAACAGAAAATCTGATATTAACATTGTGGAATTTTCGGGAACAGAAAATTCTTCTATTGCAACACAAAGAGCAGAAGGCTTTCGCAACGTTATAAAAAATTACGAAAAATTCAAAATCATCCATTCCGAAGACGGCGACTTTTTGCGTTCCCGCGGTAAAGAAATGATGGACCGCATTATTAAAGAAAACGGAGGCCTTCGCCTGAACGGTGTGCCTATTGATGTCATCTATTCTCACAATGACTCTATGACTCTTGGGCTTTTAGATTCTCTTCACAACAACAATATTAATCCGCGCAGCACAATTATTCTTTCTATTGACGCCGAGCAAAAATCAATTGATGCCCTTGTAAACGGAGAACTCAATTGCGTTGTTGAATGTAATCCAAACTCTGGTCCTACCCTTATGATGCTTGTTCAGCGCATTGCCGCAGGCGAACAGATTCCACGCACAACTTACATGCTCGACAACATCTTTACCGAAAACGACGACTTTTCTACATACACTCCAAGGGGGTACTAAAAATCAGAAGTCTTAAAAAAATGCTTCAGATTTCTTATATCTTCCTCATTGGAATCATGATTATTCCAACAATCTATTCTGTAATCGTTCTGCAGATTCACACGAAACGCTACGACGATATTATCACAAACGTAAGTAATGCAAACAGAATTAATCAGATTGCAAAAACAGATGTGCCTAACTGGCTTTGGGAAATTGTCTGCGGTAAAAAAAGCTTTGATGAAAATCCGCCTTACGAAATGATTCTTACAATTTTTGACGGAATCTCTGACATGCAGGCTCACACAAAAAGCCCTGACAACAAACAAAAACTCGAAGTTGCATACCGCGCCTGCACTACATTGGACAACAATATCAAGATGCTTGAAAAGCAGATGAAGGCAGGAAGCAGCGTTACTGCAAACGAAACTTCGCTCGACGAAATAAGAACTATCACAGCCCTGTTTTCTGATATCATGCAGGATTTTATTCTTAGCGAAATTGAAACTGCAAATGAAACGAACAACTCCATCAAACATTCGTCAATCATTCTTACAATTCTTCAGGTAACTATAATCATCTTTTCGCTTGCAGTTGCTATAAACGGTTATATTACAGTTTTGCGTTCTATAGGCAAACCTCTTAGCGACATGAAAGAGCTTTCTACTCAAATTGCCGGCGGTAACCTTGATGCCCGTACAAATGTGCCTGATGTTGATGAGCTCATTCCTCTTGCAAACAACATGAACCTCATGGCCGAACAGATTAATGTTCTTATTCAGAAAAATATCGAAGAACAGCAGAATATCCAGAAGGCAGAAATGAAGGCTTTACAGGCACAGATTACTCCGCACTTTTTGTATAACACGTTTGATACAATTATCTGGCTGGCAGAAGAAGAAAAAACTGACGAGGTTGTAAAAATTACAAAGGCTTTCTCGGAGTTCCTTCGCATTTCTCTTAGCCGTGGTCACGAATGGATTACTATTGCGCAGGAGCTTGATCACATTAAAAACTATCTTACAATCCAGAAAATCCGTTATGCCGATATTTTGAATTATGAAATTGAAGCAGATGAAGAAATATTAAATTACAAAATAATCAAGCTTGTTTTGCAGCCTCTTGTAGAAAACGCAATTTATCATGGAATTAAAAATAAGCGTGGCCGTGGACATCTTAAAGTAACTGCAAATTTTACAGACGACAAAAAAAGTTCTATAATATTTACAGTAACAGATGACGGAGCCGGCTTTACTCCAGAACGTTTTGTCCAGGTAAAGGATGAACTTGAAAATGCAACCTTAGACGCAGAAAAGCTTTCATCTGTATACGGACTTTATAATGTAAACAAAAAGCTTAAGCTTTATTATGGAGAAGAAACGGAAGGACTTGTTATTCAGTCTGAACACAACAAGGGCAGCAACATTTCCTTTGTAATTCCATGCATCACCGGAGATCAAAATGTATAGCGTTTTTTTAGTTGACGATGAGCCTATTGTACTCGAAGGAATCCGCAGTAAGATTAACTGGGAAGAAGCGGGCTTTTCGTTTGCGGGTGAAGCAACCGATGGTGAAATTGCTCTTTCTATGATTCACGAGCTTAAGCCTGATATTTTAATTACTGATATAAAAATGCCTTTTATGGACGGGCTTGAACTTTCGGCGTCAATTAAGAAAACCCAGCCCTGGATAAAAATCATCATTCTTTCAGGCCACGACGAATTCGACTATGCTAAAAAAGCAATTTCCATTGGTATTGAAGATTATCTTTTAAAGCCTTTTACTTCCGAAGAAGTTATTCAAAGCTTAAAAAAGGTTGCGGCTCAGATAGACAAGGAACGCACCCAGCAGTCTGATATTTCAAGAATGAAAGAAGAGCTCCGCACTCAGGAAAAGCTTGTTCAAAAAGAATTCCTGAACAACCTTGTACACGGTGCTGCAGACATGACAAACATAATGGCTCGCTGCCAGGAGCTTGGCATAGATTTACTTTCGCGCTATTACAAAATCTTTATAAGTAAAATTACAAGCAGTTCGGGGAATAACCAGAAACAGCAGGAGGCCTGTTCACGCTTGAATTCCTACTCGGGCACCTTTGAACAAACCTACTCTTTCTTCCACCACTCAAACCGTCTTGTATGTATTTGTAAGGGCTCAACACAGACAGAACTTGAAGAAAATGTTTTCCGAATTGCACAGACAATCGAACACATTGCTACAAATAATTCTGACTGTATTGTTACAACAGGCATTGGTAAAACTGTAGATCACCTTTCCTCGCTTCCTGAATCTTACGAAGACGCCAAGACTATTGTAGAAATTGAAAAACAGGGAAATCAAAATACAATTATTTCCAGCGATGATATTCAGCTGAACAACGACGACACTCTGCTTGAATTAAAAGAAAACGATCCTCTGGTAGACCGTCTGCGTTACGCAAGCAAAAACGACATATCTACAATCGTCGAAGAATCAATGACTCTCATTCACAGCAATCAGGGACAGTTTAAAGTGTTTGCCTCTTACATTCTTGTAGACATGATTTTTGCAGTTTCAAAGCTCATAGAAAATCTTGGCGGCGACATAAAAGAAATCAATCCGGAAATTGTTCAGCGCAGTTATGTAGACAACGCTGTAATGGACGAACAGAACTTTGAAAACACCATGAAAAAAGTTTTGAACTTTGCACTTGAATTCCGCGATTCAAAAAGCACAAGCCGCTACGGGGACGTAATCTTAAAGGCAAAAAAATACATAGAAGAGAATTACGCAGACCAGAATACAACGCTCACAACAGTTGCCGACGCTGTTGCAATGAGTCCAAATCATTTTAGTGCAATTTTTTCTCACGAATGTAAAACTACTTTTATTGAATATCTTACTAATGTGCGCATTGAAAAAGCTAAAAAGCTCATGAAGGAAACAGAAATGAAGGGCTACGATATAGCATACGAATGCGGCTTCAGCGATCCTCACTACTTCAGCTATATCTTCAAAAAAAACACGGGACTTTCGCCCCGTGAGTTTAAAGGAGGAACTTCTGTTCTTTAGCCTGCCATATTACCTAGCTTGCGTTTTCTGTATGACAAAATCACACTCTGTAACAGAATAAAGAAACAAAGCATTAAGCCGATAGTAATGCTCTGCCAGTATGGCTGCCTTAAACCAGAAGCAACAACAATACTGTTGATAGTTTTAAGAGACATTACACCAAATAATGTACCTACAACACTTCCAACACCACCAGACAAAAGTGTTCCACCGATAATTGATGAAGCAATTGCCTGCATTTCTGCCTGAGTTGCATTAGAAGCATTACCAGCACCTGTATGCAGAAGATAAACAAATCCACCTATACCTGCAAGAATACCTGTCAAAAGATAAGCAAAGAATTTTGTTCGCTGAACATTAATTCCAAGCATAAGTGCGCTTTCGCTGTTGCCACCAACTGCATATAAGTTTCTACCAAAGCGTGTCCATTTGAGCATTGCCCACAAGAGGATAAGAACAACGACTACAATGATTACACCAACTTCGATATAAGAATTTATAAAATTTCCGTTTCTGGCGTAGTGACCAATTCCCGGAAGATTTATATAAAAATCCTTTACTTTATTGAATGTTTCGTTTGTTGCTGTACGGGGAACTTTACTTACAATTGTTGTCATACCACGAGTAAAGAACATACCAGCCAGTGTAACAATAAATGGCTGAATCTTAAGATATGCAACACAATAGCCCTGAACAGCACCCATCAAAAGTCCAATTCCAAGAGAAATAAGAAGCGAGCTGAAAATACCGCCGCCGTGATCTTCCATAAATACTACGCTTGCCATTGTAATAAGGGCAATTGTACCACCTACAGAAATATCAATTCCTCCGGTAATCATTACGATTGTAAGACCGAACGAAACTATAATAAGATATGCATTGTTATTAAAAATATCAAAGAACTGCTGTGGATTTAAGAAGCCTCCACCAAAAGCAATCATTCCAAAAATATACATTACAACAAAAGTGCAGATTGTAATTGTCAAAAGAAGGTTTGTATTTGAAATTGGCTGCTTGCCCTCTTTTTTGACAAACAGATTTCTGATTTTATCCATAAATGCCATTTACTTTGCCTCCACTGCTACAACTGCTTTTTTTGCGAAAATCTTGTTTTTAAGATTTCCAATGAACTCTTTTACAACTGGAGAACCAAGAACTACAATTGCAATGATTACTATTGCTTTGTAGGCCTTTACAGCAGTAGAAGAAACCTTCATTGCATAAAGCGTAATTGTAAGAGCCTGAATGATGTATGCACCAATGATTGAACCGCTGAGCTTGAACTTACCGCCGCCAAGAGAGTTACCTCCAATAGCAACTGCAAGAATGGCATCCATTTCAATATCAATCAAAATTGTTTCGTGGTTTATAAGACCAATACGGCAAACGTTGATAGAACCAGCAAGTGTTACACACACACCAAGAATGATAAATACAATCAGCTTCATTGCAACAGGATTAATACCGTTGAGGCGGGCTGCCTTTTCATTAATACCAACCGACTGAATGTAAAGTCCAAGGTTTGTAAACTTGAGCAAAAGCTTAACAAGAACTATGAACACTATAACAATCAGAATCGGACTTGGAATTGCAATGCCAGGAATGAATCCTCCAAGTGCTCCAAGCAAGGTACTTTCAACGTTAGGAGTTGCACCACCGTTTATCCAGTAAGCAATAGGACGTCCGGCTGTAAACAAAATCAGCGAAGCAATCATCGGCTGAATATTAAACTTTGCTATGAGCAAGCCGTTGAACAAACAGAACACAATTGCAACAAGACAGGCACAAACAAGTGCAAGAAGAATTACTGGAACTGTAATTGTATTTGCTCTAGGGATTTTTACAAAGATACTACCTGCAATTGCCGCAGAAGCACCAACCGAAATATCCTGTCCTCGTGTTGCCGAAGTAACAAAGGTCATTCCAATTGCAAGAATTACAAGCTCAGAAGCACCGTTTAAGATACTTACTAAGTTTCCTGCAAGAACTGTGTTTCCAAGATTATTCTTTTTAATTACAATCGAGAAAAAGCTTGGGTCGCGGATAAGGTTAAAGATTACAAGAACTACAAGTGCTGTAATTGGAATAATCAACTGAGACTGTGTAAACTTTTTCCACAACTCCGAAATATTTATTTTTTT
>JAEEGG010028916.1_pt1 | contig 10384 bp, 6 predicted proteins | sample 9134161 | NCBI WGS metagenome assembly JAEEGG01 (sample SAMN16246543, study PRJNA631951) | gut metagenome | biome: gut microbiome; feature: rumen; material: CR-attached | host: Bos | place: Iran: Karaj | collected 2018-10 | reverse complement strand
CCATACCGTTGCAGCAACGGCCATGTGGTTGTGGTGAAGGAGCATGGCAGCAAGTATTCCAAGTTCGAGACCTGCCCAAAATGTGGGGCTTACACCATGATGACGACAGACACTAAGACGATCAAAGTCAACGATTACTCGCACGACGGAGAGCAATTGGAAACCTGCGTCTGCCAGCATTGCGGCGAGACACTCACCAAGACGGTGGTGATACCCAAGTTGGTGCATTACAGCGATACTTCCGGTAGCTATTCCAGCCACGGAAAGGGATATTCGAGCCATTCCTCCAGCCATCATTCTTCGGGTGGCTCCTTCGGCGGCGGCCATAGTGGCGGCGGAGGATATTCGGGGAAGTGGTGAGTTAGTTTAGGGTTTAGGATTAATTAAATTTGCAGAATGATGAAATCCAACTCCAAAAAGCCCAAGAAAAAGCAATTCAGCAACCTGAAATCCCTCCTCAAAGCCGACCGCGAGAAGGAAATCGAGCAGTACGGCAAGCAGGTCAGCATGCGGCCTTCGAGGGTGCATAAGTCGAAGAAGGACTACGACAGGAAACAGAATAGAATGGCTGAAAAAGATGTAGGTAATGACTGAAATGGCTCCGCACATCATAATCATCCCCGACCTTCACGGAAGGGAGTTCTGGCGGGAAGCGGTAGGTGAGTTGCCTGCGGATGCAAGGGTGGTGTTCCTCGGCGACTACCTGGATCCATACGAGAAGGAATGGATTTATTGGACGGATGCTTTCAAGAGCCTTCAAGACATCATTGTGTTGAAGAAGGCCCATTCTGAACAAGTTACATTGCTATGGGGAAATCACGATTTGCACTATCTGTTTCCCTCGTTGCAGGGGAGCCGGTATAATGAATACAAAGCGGATGTGATTAGGACGACGTTCGAAGCGAATTTGGATTGCTTTCAAATGGCTGTTGAATATGCCGTTGGTGGGAAAAGATACCTTTTCTCTCATGCGGGTGTCCATCCAGAGTGGCTGAAAAAACATTCTGACCTTTTCGGCTCGGTAGATAAGATCACAGCGGAAACCTTTAACCGACTGATGTTTACGGATGAGTTTGTCGAAACTTTAAGTGATGTCTCTGCCTTGCGAGGTGGATGGAGTCGTGTCGGGAGCATGATTTGGGCTGATATTGACGAGTTTGCAGGAACCCAAACGAATGAATCGGAAATGTACCAGATTTTAGGTCATACGAAGTGCATAAATGGCCAACCAAAAGTCTATGGAAACGTGATTTGCTTGGATTGCCAGAAGGCGTTTTTGCTGTCGGAAGACGGAATTGAAGGTTTTTGAGGTTTGAAATGTTTTTTTTCCGTAAATTTGCAGTCAGATTTTCGTAAAACAAATACACTTCCAATATGACTATCAACGAATTAGAAAGAATCGCCTCTCAGGTGCGCCGCGACATCATCCGCATGGTGCATGGCTGCCAGTCGGGACATCCGGGCGGCTCTTTGGGCGCAACCGACATTGTCACAGCCCTTTACTTTGACCAAATGCAAATCGACCCCGCCAACTTCTGCATGGACGGCAACGGCGAGGACATGTTTTTCCTCTCCAACGGCCACATCAGCCCGATGTTTTATAGCATCCTGGCACGTCGTGGCTATTTCCCCGTCAAGGAGTTGGCTACCTTCCGCCGCCTCGGCACACGTCTGCAAGGGCATCCTACCACGGCTGAGGGTTTGCCAGGCGTACGCATTGCATCGGGTTCACTTGGACAAGGCCTTTCTGTTGCCATCGGTGCAGCACAGGCCAAGAGGCTGAATGGCGACAAACACCTTGTTTTCGTCCTCATGGGTGACGGCGAGCAGGAGGAAGGCCAAATTTGGGAAGCCGCCATGTATGCACCTGCCAAAGGAGTGGATAACCTCGTCGCTATCATTGACTATAACAAAAAACAAATCGATGGTCCCACCGACGAGGTAATGAACCTTGGCGACTTGCGCGCCAAGTACGAGGCCTTCGGCTGGAACGTCCTAGAAATGAGCGGCAACAACATGCAAGCCGTGGTGAACACCCTGAAATTCGCCCGCGAGAACGCCTTCCAAGGCGCCCCGCAACTCATTTTGGCCCACACCGAGATGGGCATGGGCGTCGACTTCATGATGGGAACCCACAAATGGCATGGCTCTGCCCCCAACGACGAGCAAGCTGCCAACGCACTCTCACAATTGGAGGAGACTTTAGGAGATTATTAATCACAAAACATGCAAAACCTACAAAACAAAAGTTCTTTTTCAATAGAGGAAAGCCAGCCAACCTGCGGCTTTCTGGCGGCGAAGCGGTTGCTTAGCCGCTTTGTCCAAGAAAGGTTTTGAGAGTTTTGTGGGTTTTGTGAAAAAAAAGGAAAAATATGGATTTCACTATTCAAAATCAAAAAGATACAAGATCGGGGTTCGGTGAAGGCTTGCTCGAAGCAGGTCGCCGCAATCCCAAGGTGGTGGCCTTTTGCGCCGACCTCACCGGCTCGCTGAAGATGGGCGACTTCGCCAAGGAGTTCCCCGAGCGATTCTTCCAGACGGGCATCGCTGAGGCCAACATGATTAATATGGCGGCTGGCATGGCTTTGAGCGGTTTCGTGCCGTTCACGGGTACTTTCGCGGCTTTTGCAACGGGTCGCGTCTATGACCAGATTCGTCAAAGTGTGGCCTATTCCAACAAGAACGTGAAGATTGCCGCTTCTCATGCGGGTGTCACCCTTGGCGAAGACGGCGCCACGCACCAGATCTTAGAAGATATCGGCCTGATGAAGATGTTGCCCAACATGACTGTCATCGTGCCTTGCGACTTTAACCAGACCAAAAACGCTACTATTGCTGCTTCTGAATACGACGGCCCTGTGTATCTGCGTTTTGGCCGCCCGAAAGTGCCGAATTTTACCCCTGTGGATGAAAAATTTGTCATTGGCAAGGCACAAATGCTACAAGAAGGTACCGATGTGACCATCTTTGCCTGCGGTCACCTCGTTTGGAAGGCTGTGCAAGCGCTTCCGATACTGAAGGAGATGGGCATCAACGCAGAGTTGATTAACATCCATACCATCAAGCCATTGGATGTGGAGGCTGTGTTGAAGTCGGTAGGGAAGACCCGTTGTGTGGTCACCGCAGAGGAACACCAGCGCAACGGTGGCTTGGGCGACAGCATCGCTCAGGTGCTGGCCTTGAACATGCCTTGCCCGATGGAAATGGTGGCCGTTAACGATGTGTTTGGCCAGAGCGGCACGCCCGACGAGTTGCTGAAAGCCTATCACTTGGATACACCCGACATCGTGGAGGCCGTGAAAAAAGTTGTGGGGAGGAAGCAATAAAAACTGAAGTATAATGTTGTTTTATTGTTGCTTTGCGTCACTGCGAGGAACGAAGCAGTCCAGAAAACTAAACCCTAGATTGCTTCGTCGTTCCTCCTCGCAATGACGCGAAGCGGAAGCCAGTTGAACAATTGAAACAATCCAATATGAAAAAACTAACTACACTATCTCTAATCGCCCTCGTCATGCTGGGCATGCTGCCTTCATGTGGCAGCAAGAAAGAAGAACCCCAAGAACCCGCCAAAGCCGTGAATGTCATCTACATGATTGGCGATGGTATGGCCTTGCCTCAGGTTTATGCAGCCATGTTGGCCTCGGGCGAAAAAATGACCTTTTCGCAATTCCCTTACATCGGCGTGGTCGACACCCATTCTGCCAGCAACGACATCACCGACTCGGCTGCGGGTGGCACGGCGCTGGCCAGCGACCATAAGACGAAGAACGCCATGGTGGGTATGAACCCCGACAGCATCCCTGTGAAGACCGTGCTCGAGGCCCTGAAGGAACAAGGCAAGGAAACTGGCATCGTGGTCACCTGCTATGTCACCCATGCCACGCCGGCTGTCTTCTATGCCAAGGCACCGCATCGCCGTCAGTATGAGGACATCGCCATGCAGCTGGCTGAGACCGACAACGTCAACCTGATCATCGGCGGCGGCCGTAAGCACTTCGACCAACGTAAGGACAGCCTCAACCTCATTGAGCGCATGGAGAACGAGCTGGGTTGGACGGTGTACGACACCCTCGACAACATCGATCCCGACTGCAAGAAATATGCGGTGCTGGCCAACGAAAACCACATGCCCAAGGCAGCGGAGCGCGGCGACTTCTTGCCACGTGCCTTGAAGACCGCCTTGAAGACCTTGGACGACGCCCCCAACGGCTTCTTCCTCATGGTGGAAGGCTCGCAGATCGACTTCGCCTGCCATGCCAGCGACTCCACTTGGATGATGGACGAGATGCTCGACTTCGACTATGCCGTCAGCGTGGCACTGGACTATGCCAAGGAGAAAGGCAACACTTTGGTTGTGGTTACCGCCGACCACGAAACAGGTGGCTTGACTTTGCCTGATCCAAAAGGCAAATACACCAATGTCGTGTTCGACTATTCGACGGGTAGCCACACCTGTTTGCCTGTGTTAGTCTATGCCTATGGTCCAGGTGCAGAGCAGTTCACGGGTTGGATGCAGAACGACGAGCTTAAGGCTAAAATCATGAACGCTTGTGGGATGGAGAACATTAGCGACACCATTCCCAAAGGTCCCAAGCCAAGATTCAAGGCGGTGAAAGACAATCTCGACTCTAACCGTAACAACTGATTGCAGCTCCGATGAAACTCTCTGTCGTCATCGTCAACTACAACGTCGAGTACTTCCTTGAGCAGTGCCTTTACTCGGTGCATCGCGCCATGCAGGGCATTGAGGGGGAGGTGTTTGTTGTCGACAACAATTCCGTCGACGGCTCGTTGAAGATGCTGGCGCAGAAGTTTCCAGAGGTGAAGGTCATCGCCAACAAGGAAAACGTGGGATTCAGCCGTGCCAACAACCAAGCCATCCGCATCTCTACGGGAGAGTACGTGTTGCTCCTCAACCCTGACACTGTGGTGGAAGACGACACCTTCTCGAAGTGCATCGCCTTCATGGACAGCCATCCCGATGCGGGCGGCCTCGGCGTGAAGATGGTGGACGGCAAGGGACAGTTTCTGCCTGAGTCGAAGCGCGGACTGCCCACGGCCAAAACTGCGTTCTACAAGATGTTTGGTTTGGCCAAGCTCTTCCCGCACAGCAAGCGTTTCGCAAGATATTACATGGGCCATCTCTCCAACGACGAGACCAATGAGGTGGAAATCCTTGCTGGCGCTTTTATGTTGATGCGCAAAGAGACACTTGACAAGGTCGGGCTTTTGGACGAGACCTTTTTCATGTACGGCGAGGACATCGACCTGTCATATCGCATCACGCAGGGTGGCTATAAGAACTATTATTTCCCCGAGACACGCATCATCCATTACAAGGGTGAGAGCACCAAGAAGACCAGCGTAAATTACGTTTTCGTGTTCTATCGCGCGATGGAGATTTTCGCCAAGAAGCATTTTGGCCAGTCGTGGGCCAAGTCGTTTTCTTTACTTATTAATATGGCGATTTATCTCAAGGCGTTTTTCGCTTTGGTGTCGCAGTTTTTCCACAAGGTGGCGGTTCCTTTCCTCGATGCGGTGTTGGGTTATGGCGGCTTGGCGACCATCAGTTACCTTTGGGGACGCGGCACCATTTACGAAGGCGTGGGCACTTACCCGACCTTGCTCTTTGCTGCCGTGTTGCCCGCCTATATCCTGATTTGGCTGTTAAGCACTTATTTCACTGGAGGTTACGACAAGCCCTACAATATCGGGAAAGCCGTTCTCGGCGTGGCTTTTGGCAGCGCGATTATCTTGGTTTTGTATGCTTTGTTGCCTGAAAGTCTGCGTTTTTCGCGTGCCTTGATTCTCTTCGGTATGATTTGGTTAGCCTTGGAGATGAGTCTCACGCGCTTCATCGGCATTCTGTTGGGCAACGAGAACTTCCAATCGAAACGGACGGAGAAGAAACGTTTCCTCGTCATCGGCAGTCCCGAGGAGACGCAGCGCGTCAATTCCATTTTGGAGAGTACGTCCATCAAGCCGGATTTCATCGGTTTGGTGAGTTCGGAGGCGCAAGGTGAGGCCCCTGAGGGCTTCATCGGCAACCTCGCGCAAGTGCCTGACATCATTGAAATTTACAAGATTACCGAGGTCATTTTCTGCTCGAAAAACGTGCCGCACCAGGTCATCATCGACAAGATGGTGGACTGGCACGCCACCAATGTTGATTACAAGATTGCGCCTGAAGATAGTCTGTCCATCATCGGTAGCAATAGCATCAACACACGTGGCGACCTCTATACCGTTGACATTAAGGCGATTGACACAGTGGCCAACCGTCGCAACAAACGCCTTTTCGACATGGTGATGAGTCTGTTCAGCATCGTTTTTTGGCTGCCTTTGGCATTGGTGGTGAAACAGCCTGTCAAATTCTTGAAAAACGCTGTTTTGGTGTTGTTAGGCCGTAAGACCTGGGTGGGGTATTGCTCGCCCGCCGATGAGACCCAAAAACTGCCCAAGATTCGTAAGGGCGTTTACAGTCCAGCCTCGCATTTGGACAAGGACAGCCCCACCGACCCTGATTTCGTCAACCAGCTGAACTTGCTTTATGCCCGCGATTACACCGTTTGGAAAGACGCGGAGATTTTCTTCAGATCGGTGGCGGCGAAATGATTGTTGTTGAGATGCAATGCTTTGCATCTCATTATATGCGACGATTTGTTTTGATGTGTAAGGTATTGCTTCTTTACAATTTGATAAATCCATTGATCCTCGCAACAACGTAAAGCGTTTCTCCATCAAAAAATCTGGCAACGTTGTGTCAACGATTGCATTTTATCGTTATTTTTGCCACACTAATTGCATAATTGTATTTATTCACAAAAACACATACCTATGAAAAGATTTACAATCATCATGGCATTGACCTTGCTCTTTGCCATGCCGGGTTTTGCAGAGCACGTGAGACCCGAGACGGCCCAGAAAGCGGCTAAGACCTTCTTGAGCGCCAAGTTGGTCAACCAACCTCAAATCAGCCTGGTTGACTTTGTTGACCGGGCCTTGTTCCCCAATCTCTATGTCTACGGCAACGACCACTGCTTCGTCATCATGGCGGCGGACGACCGAGTACAGCCTGTGTTGGGCTACTCGCTGACGAGCACTTTCGGCACAGAAAGCCTTCCTGACAACGTGAGATATTGGCTCCAAGGTTATAACGACGAAATCCAGTATGTAACGGACAACTTTACACAAGCCACCTCCGAAGTGACCCGCCAATGGGAAGACCTCGTCAGTGGAACACCAGCTCCAGAAAGGTCAAGAATTGTTGTCGGCCCACTGATTACCACTGCCTGGGACCAAACCTATCCCTATAACTATTATTGCCCCAGTACATCGGGTGGTTCAGGCGGCCATTCCTATACGGGATGCGTGGCCACAGCCATGGCTCAGGTCATCAAGTATTACAACGCTCCCGTACACGGCATCGGTTCACATACCTACACACATAGCATCTATGGAGAACAAACTGCCAACTTCGGCGAGACCACCTACCAATGGAACAACATGCCCACGCAAATCTTTTCCAATTCGTCGCAAGCACAAATCTATGCTGTGGCCACACTGATATATCAATGTGGCGTCGGTGTTGACATGAACTATGGCACAGGCACAAACGGAAGTGGTGCCTCTTCCATAAAAATAGCCCCTGCTTTGAGGAATTACTTCAATTTCAGCCAAAGTACCACATACGTACAGCGCGAAGACTATTCCAACAACCAGTGGATTACCTTGATAAGAACGGAGTTGAACGCTTCAAGGCCTGTGGTCTACAACGGTTCATATACCTCTGGCCATTCTTTCGTTTGTGACGGTTACGACTCTGGCACATACGGCAGTTATTATTTCCATTTCAACTGGGGATGGAGTGGCTCATATAACGGCTACTTCAGTATTGACAACATGACTCCTGGAGGTAGTGGAGCTGGCGGCGGAGGTCACAACTACAGTTATAACCAAGACGCGGTGATTGGCATCAAGCCTTCAACAAACACGGCCATTCCCACCAATTTGACCTATACCCAAAACGGCCGTAACGTCACACTCAGTTGGACAGGCGCTTCGGGAGCATCAAGCTACAACATCTATTGCGACAACAACTACATTGGCAATTCTACGATAAACTCTTACACTACGACAGCTCCTTTTGGCACTAGTGTCTATTATGTCCGCAGTGTCAACTCTGATGGAGAGTTGTCCTTGTCTTCCAATAGTATTACGGTTACCGTTGCATACCCAATGCCGATCGTCGATGACCTTCAGGCCTCGGTCTCAGGCAACAATGTGAACCTCTCTTGGACTGCTCCCGAATGGTGCTACCCCCAAACGCCTACGGCTACAGTTTCATACGGAGACGGGAACACCAATTACTCATGGAATTCCATTTATTACGCCCATAGGTATTTGGCTGCGGACTTGGCCCAATATGCCAACAAAGCGGTGTACAAGGTCTCGACCTACGTGCAATACCCGGGAACATATTCTGCATACGTTTACGTCGGCTCAACAAGTAGCGGGCAACCTAATTCCAGCGGCTTGTCCATGAGCATGTTGAGCATTGATGTGCAATCGGTTGGTTGGTACGACTTTGAGGCGGACAATCCGATTATCCTTTCAGGAACACAAGACCTTTGGGTGGTGATGAAGCAAGAAAATACAGGACAAGCTTTTCCCACACCCAGTTTCGACCTGACGCAGCACAATATCAACGCTTTTTATGCGGGGAGTTCTCCCACTTATTTCTACGACGCCAATCCCAATTATAATTGTGCATGGCGCATAAAGACCTACATCACTGACGGCACTTACACTTACAACATTTATCGCAACGGATCGAGCATTGCAAACAATGTGAGTAACACAAGCTATAATGACAACAACCTTGCCACAGGCGGCTACACCTACTACGTTAAAACGAACTATTATGGCGGCGAAACAGAGGCCTCCAATTCGGCGAGTGTGGTGATTGGTAATGTCAATTATTACACCATAACTGCCACGGCCAACCCGACTAATGGCGGCACGGTGAGCGGCGGCGGCTCCTATGCCCAAGGTTCGACATGCACCTTGGTGGCTACAGCAAACCAAGGTTTCGAGTTTACTAACTGGACCAAGAACGGTCAACAGATGTCAACGAATTCCACCTATAGTTTCACGGTGAACGGTAATGCTACTTATGTGGCTAATTTCACAGAAGTCACGCCGCCTGAACCAACAGTCATTGCCGAATACTATCCCGATGTCAACAACCAGAACAGCCAGTATGTGAGGGTGCGTTGGAATGAATCTGTTTCAGGAGGAGGATCCAGTGGCAACAATTACAGCATCTATCGCGCCAACTGTGACGGCAGCAATGCCACAATTATTGCTCAAAATGTAACAGGCAATCAGTACATTGACCAAACGTGGGCCAGCCTTGCCCAAGGTGAATATAAGTATGGTGTCAGTGTTGTAAATGGTAGGGGGGAGAGTGAAATCCATTGGGACAATACACCTGCCCCGCTGAACAACCATGCCATTGACGTTTCAGCTTTTGTTGCCCCCGTCGCCAACAATAGCAATGCTAACGAGTCTCCGATGGTGAATTACAACCGAGGTTGGATTTATTATGACGATGGCACTTATGGCACCAGCATTGGTGTTGGCGGTGGCACTATCTACTGGGGTACCATGTTCCCGGCCAGCATGATTACCGAAAACAGACTGACGAAAGTCGCTTTGTACGAGAATGATTACAATACCAACACGATTACGGTTTACATCTATCAAGGTGGAACCTCTGCTCCTGGTACATTGGTTTACACTCAGACTGTGACCCCCGTGGGAGGCGATGCTTTCCATGAGATTACGCTTTCCAGCCCTGTTACCATCGATCCTTCACAGAATTTGTGGGTTGTGTTCGGTGAGTATGGCACATATCCCGCCAATGCTTGTGTTGATTCTGGCGTTGCCAACAACCGTTGGGTGAGCCTTGATGGTAGTGAATGGATGGATGTTGCCGAAGCTGGTGTTCCCGGCTATGGTTGGATGATTCGCGCATATGTTGAAGTTAGCGGTGGTGGCGGTGGCGATTCTCCGATTTGGTCGAACTGTCTTGTCAAACCAAGTCCAGTCGAATACTACGCCATCACGGCCACGGCTAACCCGACAGCCGGTGGCACGGTGACGGGCGGCGGCACCTACGAGGCAGGCCAGACCTGCACCTTGACCGCCACGGCCAACACTGGCTATCACTTCGTCAGATGGACGAAAAACGGGACCCAAGTCTCGACAAGCTCGACCTACAGCTTCACGGTGAACGGCAACGGTGCCTATGTCGCCAACTTCGCGTCAAACGGCGGGGAAGTCACCCAAACGTCAAACTTCACCTCCGGCTGGAACTGGT
>JAEEGG010028912.1_pt1 | contig 10386 bp, 13 predicted proteins | sample 9134161 | NCBI WGS metagenome assembly JAEEGG01 (sample SAMN16246543, study PRJNA631951) | gut metagenome | biome: gut microbiome; feature: rumen; material: CR-attached | host: Bos | place: Iran: Karaj | collected 2018-10 | reverse complement strand
GCTCAACAAACGGTATGAAAACAAAGCACGCAAGATATAATTACATACTCATGACAAAAACGATGGTGTGCAACGCTGATTGATGCGTTTATAAGTATCAGTTTTCAAACAAGACCATGCATAATGATAACGTCACTAAGATATGATGTTTAACTTAATTCTGGGTTTAATAAATCTATCTTAGCTGAAATCAATCAATTCTTCTTTTAAAAATAAACACGATGCTCTTGGATGAACCATAGCTCTGATTGGCGGATGTACAGCCAACCATCTCCCATCCATCCTCGCCAAGCATATTGAAATGTTCTTCAATCATAGTAATATCAACGTTTCCACCCCATAAGCCTTTTGGATCATATGTAACCACTTTGTATTCGAACTTATCCATTCTGTCCTCCTTTAATAAGCTGATTTGTCATATTTCACTGCAGAAAGCGATAATATCTTTCTTTCTTGCGGCAACATTTTCCTTATACTCTATAGATGTCAGTCCCAGATGTCCTTTGCATTCTATTTCCAGATGGCCGTAAAAATGTTCAATACTGCCGATTATCCTTTCACATTCTGCCATGTTTGGCCCGGTCCGTAAAGCGATCGCATATCCCTTTTTCCCGGACCTGATGGCAGCGTGGGGTTCATGAGTATTGCACCATGGGGTACATCTGTCAATAAAAGCCTTAAACTGCCCGGGGACATCAGCCCAATATGACGGAGAAACCGAAACAATAATGTCGGCGTCGTCATACTCACTCATTATGCCTTCGATAACACCTGCATCTTCCATAACACACTTCGCTGTGCTGTGACATGAACGGCAGCCTTTGCAGAAGGCAAATGAATAATCATCGATGCAGATGCACTTAACACTATACCTGGCTGACAGCTGTTCTGAAACCAGTTTTACTATTTCAGCTGTTGCGCCATCGCGCACTGGACTGCAGTTTATGATCAAGGCTTTCATTTCTGTTTTCTCCATCTTAAGCTTCATTGCTGCTGTTAATGTTATTTTAACTGAATTATAGAAATCTATAAATTCATGACCGCAAAAGAAAAGGGCTGATCCTTTCAGCCCTTGTTACTAATTATCGATTTCTGTTACGTGCTCAATGCACTATCTGTTATATCGGATAACTGTTCTTCTTGCACTGTACGTGCAGCAATATTTTATATATGTTCAGGTATTCTTATGTCCGATTCTTATAAACGGACAGGGGATTGATTTGTAATCTATCCTTTTGGAATTTCCTGTTAATCAGCTGGATACCACTCATTGCCTGCTGATTACCAGGACAATGAGGGATTAATGAATTTCTTTCAGAATCTCCTTCATGTTTAAATCCTCCCATTTTCTGATCTGCGCCCCCGCAGATCCTTAATTATTTTTTCCTTCTCTTTACACCTTCATATTAACAATTTTCCCGTAAAAGAAAAGACTGTTTTTTTCTTAAAATTTTTGAGATAATAAACATGTTGGGGCAATCAGAAATGATTGTTTTTGTTTGCTCAGAATTAAATACAATACAACAATTAAAAACCTGTACCTAAATCTGTGATTACGTATTTTGGATCACTTGCTTCACTGTTAGGTCTTAAGATACCGACATTGAATTTGTCTTTGACCCAGCCGCTTGCTTCATCATATACGCCGCTTGCAGCTGTCAGTTCATTTACATCAGTGCCTTCTGACGGGTGAAGTTCATATTTTACTTCAAACGCAATTTCATTTGGTCCTAAATTCTGTAATGCAGGGATATTTTTTTCTTCTTCAGCAGAATACATTTTTTCCACATATATTCTTGCGTCATTCACTTTATCGCCATACATTTTTTCCAGCTGATACTGCATAGCTACTTCGATCTGATATTTAGCTTCTTCAAGATTGTCTTTAAGAGGAATGTTGCTTCCTGCGGTACCTTCCTGCTGGTCTTTAGGTACTTGTGTGTCAGCTGCTTCCTGCTGAGGTTCAGCTGTCTCCTGCTGTGGTTCTGCCGCTTCTTCTTTTTTGTTTGCGCAGCCAAAGAGAACCATAACACATAAAACGATCAATAATGCTTTTAATAACTTTTTCATTTTATCTGCCTCCATTTGGTTATATAACCTGAATGATTATAACAGAAATTTATAAAAATTATAATCGTTCCCTGTTCATGAAAAAGAGCTTGGCGTCTACGGAGCTTTCAAGCTGCCGGAAGGAGCACTTTGCCGGCACCACAGCGAGGAACATATCCGGAAGCTGTTCAGTGATTTTGCTGCCAAAGAATACCGGCATCTGACTTATACGACGATGAACGGGCATCAGTCTCCGGGTTTTTCTTATATCGGCAGCAGATGATGATAATGCCCGGGAATGCAGATCTTTCGTATAATAATGTGTAAAGGAGCAAACAAAAATGATCGATAGTAAAGAAATTTCCATTGAAGAACTCAAGAAGATAGTCGGCGGTACGCTTGATGAAAGTGCCAGTCTGGTATTACCATTAGCCATAAGAGGCTACGGTGCCTTCGTCAAAGCCAATAAAGATCCCAACAGAAATGACATCGTCGATATCGAAGGCATGCAGGAATTCTTTGCCAGCAAGGGTTATAAGTTTATTCCGGGTTTCGGTGATCAGATGAACGTCTTCATCGGACCGGATGGTTTGAAGTACGGCAACGACTACATCATCTATCTTCTGGAAAACGATCAGTTGTAAGAAGAAAAAAGCTGAAAATACGGAAAGCACACGGAAGTGTGTTTTTCTTTACATGGTCTCTTGATTGAAAACAGCGGTTTTTGAATATATGATGATAAAATAACAGTTCAGAGGAAAACAATGTTGAAATATAAGCATCAAAAAAACTGATCATGATCATCTTATTTTCTGTAATCATCGGAGTGCTGAATGAGTGCTGAATTTAGCACTTAACGCTTGACAGTGCTAAATGACGGAGCTATAACATAATTGTAAAGAGAATAAGAGAAGATCCTAAGGATAACGTAGAATCCAAACCCTCCATTCCCCTTACTGACATACATAGTTCATTCAATATGAACAATGAGAAAGTAAAGGAGGTAAATGTACTATGTTAATGCCTGAATTATTCAAGAGAAACTTATTCGATGACTGGTTCGATGACTTCGGTCTGGAAAAGGAAATGAATGCGTTGAACCATAAGCTGTATGGCAAACGTGCCAACAGGGAAATGCTGACAGATGTCAAGGAACACGAAGATCACTATGATCTGGAGATCGATCTTCCGGGATTCAGAAAGGAAGATATCAATGTTGAACTCAACGACGGTTATCTGACCATCACTGCCGTAAAGGGACATGAGGAAGATGAGAAGAACAAAGCCGGCAAGATCATCCGCCAGGAGAGATATTCCGGTTCCATGTCGAGATCCTTCTATGTCGGTGATACACTGACGGTCGATGAGATCCACGGCAAGTATGAAGGTGGTGTATTGACACTGAACATTCCTAAGAAAGAGGAGCAGAAGGAAGTCGAACATCATAACCGCATCATGATCGAATAGCTCAAGAGGAAGCCGATGGCTTCCTTTTTTTGCTGATTAATGCAGCCTGGCCGGGAAGCAGTTCATCCTTTAAGGAAGAAGTCGCAAAGATCACCTTGCCTTTAAAGCGATAAGGCTTTGCGGACATGTTCATGATGAGCTTATGCTTTCCTCTTGAGAAGATGAAGACCCGTTTTTCTTCTTTGATGTCGACAGGCGGAACACTCAGATCACTTAGGGATTTGCGAAGTTCGATCAGTCTGCGGATGAAGTGATAAAGCGAGTTTTCATCTTTAATAGAACTTTCAACTGAGATCCTGTTTTCAGGATTAAAAGGCAGATACGGTTTTGATGAAGTCGTAAAACCATGATTTGGTTTGCGGTCATCCCAGATCATCGGGATCCGGGTACCGGTGCGCTGATAGCCGCCATCTTTGGAAGGCATATCAGCTGTCTTCATCATCAGTTCATCGCCATAAAGGACAAAAGGAATACCCGGCATACAGAACAGGAACATATAGAACATCTTAAGCTGTTCAAAGTTCAGATAGTTGGCAATGCGCCAGGTATCGTGATTGCCGCTGATGAGAGCCAGATAGCTTTTGTGTTTTTCCGCTTGCGCAAATCTTTCTTTCAGATCGTTGATGGAAAATTCAACATCATTATTGCCATTGATGATGGATACACCGCGGGTGTCTTTATCTGAACGGAAGAAGCGATGGTAGAAGTTATCCCAGTGATCAAGGACGAAATCGGCGTCAAAACCCGCCGCAAAAGACTGTGCGGGATAAGACCACTCGCTCACAAAGAAGGCGTCAGGGAATTCTTTTCTGATCTTTTTAAACAGATAGTTCCATACTTCAATGGTGGCTTGATGGCCTTCATCGTTTTTGACTAAGGAATCAGCCATATCGACTCTGAAACCATCGCAGCCTTTTTCAAGCCAGAAGCGCATGATCGATAAAAGATATTCTCTGGCCTGGTATGTCCGTTTATCTTTATATGACATCTGCCAGGAAGGATGATCGATGCGATTGAAACCATAGTTGAATGCCGGCTGGTGCGCAAAGAAGTTGACCATGTAGCAGCCATGGCGGTCATACATGCCGGAGATCAGATTTTCTGATTTTTCCCAGGGGTTGTCACTCCAGATGAAGAGATCACTTTTATCATTGCGTTTAGCTTCAGCACTTTTTAAAAAGTCTTTATTTGCCAAAGAGGCGTGACCGGCGACAAGATCGATGATGATCTTTATCTCATTGCTGTGAGCTTTGGAAACAAGCTTTTTGAAATCATTGAGGGTGCCGAAACGTTTATCGACTTTGAAGAAGTCTTCGACATCATAGCCGCCATCCTTGAAGGGCGAACTGTAGAAGGGGTTGAGCCAGATCGCGTTGAAGCCCAGCTGTTTGATGTAATCAAGTTTTAAAGTGATGCCCTTGAGGTCTCCGATGCCATCGTTATTGCTGTCAAAAAAAGATGTCGGATAGATCTCATAGGCGATCATGTTGTGGAATTGTTTTTTACTCATAATTATGTCCTTGTTCCTACTGTCATTTTAACTCAACAATTTTCATAATAACTGTTGACATGTTCAGTGATATGTATTATTGTATTAGTGTATTAATACAACAAGTTAGAAAGGGATGTGTGTATGAAATGGAAATTTTCTGATGATGTACCTATCTATCTTCAGATCATTGAAATGATGAAGACCGATATCGTCTCCGGAAAATACAAGAGTGGAGACAGACTTCCAGCCGTCAGGGATCTGGCTATGGAGACCGGTGTCAACCCCAATACAGTTCAGAAAGCTTTTGCCGAACTGGAAAGACAGGGTCTTGTACAGAGCGAGAGAACAAGCGGCCGCTTCGTCAGTATTGATGACAAGAAGATCGAAGAGCTTAGAAAGGATATCGCTGATGCCTATATCAAAGACCTCTACACTAAGCTCAGAAAACTGGGCATGAATGATCAGATGATCAAAGATGCCGTTAAGAGATGGGAGGATAAATAAGTATGGAAACACTGGTATGCAAGGGACTTTGCAAGACTTATGGTTCGATCAAGGCACTTGATGAAGTTGACCTCACACTTGAAGAGGGCAAGATCGTCGGCTTATTAGGACCTAACGGTTCGGGCAAGACGACCTTGATCAAACTGGCTTCCCGCCTGCTGGTACCAAGTGCCGGCAATATCACGATCTGCGGTATTGAGCCATCGCCGGAGACCAAAGCGATGGTATCGTATCTGCCTGATCGCAACTATCTGCCGGACTGGATGAACAGCGTCGACCTGATGGACATGTTTGAAGATTTCTTTGCGGATTTTGACAGAGCCAGAGCTTTAGGCATGTTAGAAGCATTGAATATCGATATGAAGATGCCTTTGAAGAAGATGTCCAAGGGTACCAAGGAAAAAGTTCAGCTGATCATGACGATGTCCAGACACGCCAAGCTGTATCTCTTGGATGAACCGATCGCCGGGGTGGATCCGGCTGCTAGAGATTACATTCTGCGCACGATCATCTCCAATTACGATGAGAATGCCACAGTACTGATCTCGACACATCTGATCGCCGATGTCGAAAACGTTCTGGATGAAGCCGTCTTCCTCAAGGAAGGCAAGATCGTCCTGCACGAAGGCGTTGATGAACTGAAGGAAAATACCGGCAAGAGTGTTGATGAATATTTCAGGGAGGTGTTCAGATGTTAGGTAAACTGATTAAATATGATTTCAAAGCGATGTCTCATGTGATGTTCCCGATCTATCTGGCAACGATCGCTGCGACTCTGATCTTTTCGCTGATGGTCAAACTTCATTTCGAAGAAGGAATCATCTTTTCGATCTTTGCGTTCTTATTCATCATCGGCTTATTCGGATCGATGTTTGCCACGGTATTCTTTGCGGTCAGCCGCTTCACCAGAGGCTTGCTGAAGAATGAAGGCTATCTCTCTTTTGCCTTGCCGGTCGATACGGCAACCCATATCATAGCTAAAGTAATAAACGCTCTGATCTGGGGTCTGTTTGAAGGTCTGCTGCTGCTGGTCTGCTTCCTTATCATGGGTCTATTCATGGGCAGCATTGAAGGTGTCAGAGAGTTCATCGAAGAAGCGATCAAAGCACTGGGTCTGATCGATAAGGATGTGCTGTTTGCGATGCTGAGAGTATGGCTGATCATTACCCTGGAAATGATCTCTTCGATCACTCTGATCTATGCCGGCTTTGCGGTCGCACATCTGTTTGACAAGCATCAGAAACTGGTCATGGTCATCTTCTTTGTGATCGTTTCCTCAGTGCGTTCTTCGATCATTCAGATATTTGTCACGATGAGCCGCTACAGTGATCCGTTCAGAAATATCTTCTGGTATCTGGTTCCGGTATTATTCACCGCGATCTATTCAGCGATCACCTGGTATATCTTAGATCGCCGGCTCAATCTTGAATGAGAAAAAAACTTATTACAGTTATCGTGTTCCTGTTGGTGCTTCTTTGTGGCCTGACAGGAACACTCTTATATAAGGGCTATCGCTGCTATGAAGAAAGGCTCAAAGAAAAGCCTTTGGCAAAAGCGGTCGAGGAATACACGAAGGCAGAAGACTTTGTGAAGTTTGAAGATATCGACGAAGACTTTGTCAATGCGGTGATTTCCGTTGAAGATAAACGTTTCTTTACCCGCAAAGGCTATGATTTTATTGCGCTGTTTCGAGCCATCTATCACAACTTCTTAGCCCGTGATCTGATCGAAGGGGGTTCGACGATCTCCGAACAGATCGCCAAGAACCTCTACCTTGAAGGCAAGATCGGCATTCTTGAATACAAGATCGCTGAGATCTTCATCATGGAAGCTTTAGAGAAAAACTATTCCAAGCAAGAGCTCTTTGCTTTATATGCGAATATGAACTACTATGGCGATGGCTTCTGGGGCATAGCGGAAGCGGCAGATGGCTACTATGGAAAAAAGGCCAATGATCTGTCTTTAGGCAAAGCAGCGATGCTGGCAGGGATACCGAATGCGCCAGCTATCTATCAGCTCTCTGATGGCTATGAGCTGGCTAAGGAAAGACAGGAATGGGTGTTGTCTACGATGTATAACAACGGCTACATCAGTGAAGCTGAACTTGAAAAGGCCAAGCTGGAAGATGTTAAACCTCTGCAATAGAAAGGTCACCGACTTTTTTCTAAACGCAGACAATGGCGTATCATAATAATTGAAAAGCTTAATTCATAAATCGTTAATTATATATAGGAGGATATTTTACGATGGAAGAAGACAAAAATATCAAAATGAATGAAGGCAGTAAAATGATTGAAGATCTGGAAACAGAAAAGATCAGCGGCGGCGGCCCCAGACTTGCCAGCTATTATGCGGTACTTGATGAACTTGATGGCAAGACATGCAAGTTCTGCAAAAAGAAATTTGTCAAGCAGGCAATTCTGGCGGAGTATACGGGTTATGAAAGCAAAGTCCTGAAAAAATTTGAAGCTTTCGGCAGCAAGGCGGTTCCTTGTCTGTACTGCGACTACTGGCGCAATGTCACTGACTTTGAATAATATATATACAAAAGTGTTATAAGACAGATAAAGCTCTGAAATACAAACGGAGCTTTTTTATCGGATTTTCCTGTTTGATTTTTTAAACAATTGCAGCAGATGACAATTATTCTCAAAGGAAAATGGGCTCAGATATAATTAAGACAGCAAAAGCGGAAACGGATATGTGGAATGTTTTCTGCAAGGAAAGAGGCTGAGAAATGAGTGATTTAAATGTGATAAAAGATCTGGCTGAAGAATATCCGGTACTGTGTCTGAATCCGGACAGCGATTCGCAAGATGTTTACAGACGTGTTTTCCTGCAGGGTGAGGAACCGGCTGATAACAGTCTTTCTCACTACACGGGAGACGTGCACGATCGCATGGAAACAGTTGAGACTCCTGCCGGTCCGGTTAAGGTGATCACACTGGGGAACAGAAAAGACTTCACGCTTGTCATGCGAGGCTTCATGGCCGCAAAGGAAGGACCGGAGGCCTTGATCCCGGATACTCAGGGTGCAGCCATGCTGACGGTATTCAACTGGCCGCGAATCAAAAAGCACTTATCCCAATACCCGGAGTCTGAACAGGCAGCAGAGTTCAAAAGATTCATATCAGTCAAGGAAAATTATACGGATATGCTGGTGATCCTCTCCCGTGGTCCTTACAGCAATGTTGAGGCAAACGCAGTAGGCATATCAGATGAGAAATGGCTCGAGTACTCTGATGCGATCCGCAGATATCACGAACTGACCCATGTGATCTGCCGCCGGCTGTATCCGGACGATGTTGATCCTATCAGAGATGAACTGATCGCAGATGCTGTCGGCTTATATGCAGCGTTTGGACATTTTGACACAAAGATGGAAGAACAGTTCCTCGGGATCCGGGATGGACAATACATTGGCGGACGTCTTGGAAACTACACCGATGATCCAGATAAAACAGCCGTTTCAGTAAACGATGAACTCGCGAGGATGAAAGCAGTAATCGAAGCTCAGACTTTCGAAGATCCATTTGATCTGATCCCGGTGCTTATGAAAAGATAAATCAAGCAGAGCGAAAGAAAAGACGTACTCATGTTCGGGAATGATCGGTCGATATATCAACGAACTGATTGAAAAAGAAAAAGCCGCAGATAGATCTGCATTACAGCAGAGAGTTAATCGGCGGCTTTTGTTTAATCGGTTTAATTAATTAAAATACTTACTGTCCGATTTTGACATAATCCTGAGGAATCTTGATGCTCAGTTCAGCAGCGATTTCCGCATTGTATTCCTTGATTGGATCAGTGTAGTAACGGATTTCCATATCGCCGACATTTGCTTTGCCGGTAAGTATTTCGACAGCCATTCTGCCTGTTTCAGCACCAAGTTCATAGTAGTCGATTGCCAGGGTCGCTACACCGGCGGCGGCACAGGTGCCTTCATCACCGGTAATGACCGGTTTCTTGGCTGGTACAACGATACCGGCTAAGGTCTCACTGCAGGATGCAACCATGTTGTCGGTAGGAGTATAGATAACGTCAACAGTTTCGCAAAGATCTCTGGCAACTAAAGCGATGTCGTTTGAATCGGTAAAGGTCGCTTCTTTTACTTCAATGTCTTTGCTGACGAGATAGTCTTTAACGACTTTGACCTGATAGATCGAATTGGCTTCTGATGAACAGTAGATGATACCGACTGATTTTGTTTCCGGTAAAAGATCAAGGATCATCTGAGCCTGATCTTCTAAAGGTGCCAGGTCAGATGTACCGGAGACGTTGATGCCGGTAGTACCAGAGAAATTATCAATGCCTAAGGCTACACCGTATTCGGTAACAGAAGTGCCAAGGATCGGAATATCGCCAGTTGCTGAAGCGGCAGCCTGTAAAGCAGGTGTAGCATTCGCTAAAATCAGATCGACGCCATCCTGGATAAAGCCGTTAGCGATGATCGAACAGTTGGCGGTATCGCCGGCTGCATTTTCGACAATGATTTCGACTTTGTCTTCACCGAGTTCTTTCTTTACTTCATCAATAAAACCGGAAGTGGCGCTGTCTAAAGCGGCATGCTGCACAAGCTGCAGAACGCCAATCTTGTACTTGTGATCTTCCTGCTGCTCATTTCCTCCTGAACCTGAGTTCGAGCTGCAGCCGCAGAGGATCATCAATACGCAAAGCATCAACATTAATTTTTTCATAGTCTTTACCCCCTAGAAACAAAAAATCGTCCTGCATAAGGACGATTATCGTGTTACCACCTTAATTCACAGCTTCATTACTGAAACAGTCTCATCAGCCACCTGCATGGCCTGTTCTTTTTAATGAGCATCACGAAACGTCTTATTGTATTTTCACAGATTAACTCAATAATTTAA